>RCUU01000022.1_pt1 | contig 79831 bp, 108 predicted proteins | sample 2166211 | NCBI WGS metagenome assembly RCUU01 (sample SAMN09932620, study PRJNA488358) | compost metagenome | feature: garden; material: soil; isolation source: compost soil in phenylacetic acid-enriched culture | place: Germany: Experimental Botanical Garden Goettingen | collected 2016-01-27
GTCCTCGTACTCTTTCGGTTGGAGAACCTTCTTGCTGTTGCCGGTGATCTTGAAGAGGAACTCGAACATGCTGTTGTTGATGTTACGCAGCAGGTAACGCAGGACTTCCAACCGTTTGTTGTACAGGCAAGCTTCCTTGCCCCGGTTGGCTTCCAGCATTCCGTTCATCTCACGCATGATGTAAGCCATGAGATCGTACAGATCAGAACATTTCACGTCCACCTGAGCCAGCGTCTTGACAGTCTCTTGGTCGACATAGCCGTCCAGAGAGTTCAAGTGTGTCTCGACATCGTCCACCAGACGACCGTAGTTGTTGCCCTCACCCCACTGGATAAACGCCATGAAGACGTTCCACCACCAGGTCTCTTCCAGTTCGGACGGTTCGGTCACGAACTCAGGGAAGTGGTCGATCACGTAGAAGAAGCCCGTTGCAAACGACTTGGTCAGGTCGGTCCACGCGCCACGGTCCACCAACATAATCAGCTTGGTAGGCGTGTACAGCCGGCGTTGGTTAACCCCATCCGGCGGCTTGCGCAGCGTGGTGACTTTCACCCAGTGCTCTGGCGGGAACTGCTCTTCGCTGTAGTCTTCTTCCTTCAGGATGATGGGGCGGGTTCCGCAGTATTTCTCAAACGCACCGTACATCCCATACTTGCAGAACAGGTAATGCGGTAGAGAACTCTGTACATGGCCCAGTCGGATCAGGTCGCTGCGGTTCCGTGACTTCTTGCCGCCCTTGTTGTGGAGCTGCGAGTAGATCACTTGGCCCTTCACCCGCACACCATCAATGACCACCGTATAACTTTCCCGGTTGAAACTGATCGGTGCCCGCGGAATCCGGATGAACACGCTGTTCTCGTCGATCTCGAATGCTCTGTCACCCATCACCGGTGCGATGGCAAACTGCTTGCCGGAGATGTAGAGCATGCCCGCCTGCCGGACGAATGGCAGGTACATGTACATGGGCTGTAACTCTTTGCCCTTGTAGGAGAAGAGGTACTTCACCAGATAGACGTCACTGCGAGCGATGTCGTAGATCCGGTTGTTGCCAGCCCTTGCCCGAGTGATGACGTTGTATTCCTCAAGCGGATTACAGCGCTCACTTTTGACGAAGACGAATCCTTCGGGATACTGCGAAGCGCCACAATGAATGATGTTATCGACATACTTGCGCGCCGATGGCACATCCTTGCAGGCAATCCCTTTCACCACGTCCTGGTTGAATACCGGCGCACGTTTACGGTGAATGAATTCGAAAAGTTTGTCGTCCATATGAACGCGCCTTCATTTATCGGATCGTAACTTAGACAATATCCCATAGATGGTTATTGCCGCCCCTAACAGAGCGACGGCTGTTTTTGCCCACTCGACGTAGTTCCGCCGCAACGCGGCTTCCCGGTCTTGCTGAGCTTTCGACAGCGCACCCTCATTCCGCAAGCGCTGCAACTCAGTGTCGGCGTCGAGTTGTTCGCTGCGGAGTTTTACCTCCTCAACCTTCTTCAAGGTCGTCTCACGTTCGATGATAGCTTTCGCCATGTCGTTGAGGGCACCACCTTGGATGGCTTCCTCTACGGTCCGGCGTAGGCCTAGCTTCTCATCTGCCTCCTCAAAGGTGTACGTTCGGGCCACGATGTCAGTCGCCACTTCTCCATCACGGATCGGTTGTCGGCTGACGATGTGAACGCCCGTCTGATAATTGAGATCCCGTTCGACCGGAATCATGAAGATGTCACCGCCCAGGTTGATGTACCGGGTGGCACGTTGTACGTGCTGGGAGTTGTCCACAGCCTTGACCATGAACACAAAGGTGGCGTCACCCACCCCCGGTGCGATGGATTGCACCATGGCCTCATCCCGCTTGATCTTGTCAAACGGATGGACAGCCCCGTGGTCAGCCAGGAACTCCACCAGCAAATCGACATCCGGCATATAGCAACGCCCACCGGCGTCTTGGAGGTCGCGGTAGTAAATCATGTACTCCACACTGGCACTGAGGCTCTGACGGCTGTTGTTGTACAACGCCGCTTCGTACGCCCTGATCCAGTAATGGGTCTCACGGTCTTCGACACTCGGCCGGTTCCGCAAGATGTCCAACGCCCGCTCCATGCTCTCACGAGTCATGGCATGGGTCACGCACACCACCAGCTCATCGTTGGAATAATCCGCGACAGGGCTGGCCACGACACTGCTGCCATCACGGGTGGTGATGATCAAGTCGCGGTCGGTGTAATTGAAATACGAGACGGTAACGACTGGGGCACCTTTGATGCCATTCTCATGAGTTCGACTAGCGCCGCGCATCCGGCTAGCGCTCTTGTTTTGAAAGGGCAGTGCCGGCTTTGATGAATGTTGCTGGGTGTTTGTGCGTTTTACAGTGCGACGGCTATTGTCGATACGTGAGAACTCGTCCATAGATGATGGCTCTTCTTTAAAAATTTACACGTGTATTTTATTACCACACGTTTGCTCGGATAGATAATGTATTGCGGAAAATAGGTTGAGCAGACATGGCAGTATAATGGCACACGGCAAAATAAAGAGAGACAGCATAGATGGGGGACCGAAGTCCCCCATCTACGTTTACCGCTTAGGCAAGGGCCTGATCCTTACGGATTAAGGCTGAGTGCCAGCGCCGGTATCACTTCCGGAACCAGTCCCGCCAGTGCCACCTTGGTCGCCGGAGGCGTCGTCGGTGTTACCGGGAAATGTGGCGACAGGAATGCTCCAGCCCTCCGACAGTACCTCGTCCAGGCCGATCACGTTGATCTTGCCGAAGATCGGCAGGTGGTTCACGTGACGGTTACGCGGCTGCACCATGGCCTCGCGGATCTGGGTCTCGTCACGCGATACGTTCACGTGGGAGATCAGCTCCGGAATCCAGAAGTGGGTACCGCAGTTCAGCGGGTCCAGGCCTTCGGTCGGACGTTTGAAGGTCCAGAAGATCTGCTTGCGGATACGCTGGTCGACCGAGGACACCTTCTCGAAGGTGATGTCGTCGCCCAGGGTACGGCTGTCGCCGGTCTGGAGGATGTAGCTGTTGGTTTTCGGGTCGGAACCGATCAGCACGTGGACTTTCTCACCGGTGTAGCCGGTGTAGGCGTCCAGGGCGGTACGGTAGTTCGACTCGAGGATGGCGTCCTGGATGTCGGAGCGCAGGACGTTGGCCAGAGCAGCCTGAACGTCTTGTACGCGCTCGTAGGAACGCAGCGATACCACGAGGGTACGCAGGTCCAGGTCGCGCTCGCGGTACCATGGCTTCACCAGGAAGCGGGCGATACCTTCGATTTCCGGCAGCAGGTCGTCGCTGTCGACTACGTCGGTCAGGAACTTCCAGCGGCTCAGGCCGTCGGTGAAGCGCAGCAGGGTGGTGATCGCCATGTTGTCGTTACGCAGGCGCGCAGCGGTAACCAGCAGATCGATGTCAGCCATGCCACGGGCTTCGGCCAGCGGGCTCGGGATCGACAGAGGCGAGCCCAGCATTACTGGGTAGCGCTCGGTGTACTCGGAGCTGTTCAGCTGCAGACCGCGCAGACGGCGGTTGGCGTTGGACAGGCGAGCGTTCGGTTCCCAGCCGATGATGACCAGGTCAGCCAGGCCGTCAGCGATGTCTTTACCAACACCGGCTTCGGTGAGGCTCAGGATTTCGCCAGCAGCGTTGACAACCTTCTCGACGCTGATCGGAGCAGCGTTGACCATGGCGTTGCCTTTCTCGGTGTCAACTTGACCAGCAACGGTCATGCCGAGAGTGACAGTGAAGCCGCCGTCCACGATCTGTTTCAGGATCGGGTTGGTCAGTACTTCGCCCTTGTAGTTGACGCTGTGCACGTTCAGCTGCAGGGACGAGGTGCGGAAGTTCAGCTCGAGTTCACGAGCCAGACCTTGGTTGCCCTTGATGAAGGCAGCACGCGGCATGGTTTCGACGTCGAACTTGACAACGTCGCCGTCGCCTTTCTGCACGTACAGGGTCTTCAGACCAACAGCGCGGTCCAGAGCATCGGTCTGGTTCGCTTGACCGGCCAGCTTGACCAGAGTGTTCTGGGCCAGGCCTACCAGGTTGACGCGCTTGCCGACCAGCAGCGGAGCGGTAACGACAGTGCGGTTGCCCAGCTCGACCGAACGGGTTTCGACCTTGCTGGCCGGAACGAACAGGTCAGCGTTGCCGCTGTGGACTTCAGGGACCAGAGTGGTCGACTGGTCAGCCAGGATCTTGTAGTTGATCGCAGCTTCGAGCAGACGCTTCTGTTTGAAGTCGGCGTGGTCGCCGCGGGTGTTGTGCAGGAAGTGGTTCAGAACCAGGTGCGAACGGATGGTTACGTCAGCGCCGCCTTGTTCCGGGGTCAGGATCACGGTACGGTAGAAACCTTCCGCGAACTCGCCCTGCTTGGCGGTCTTCTGGTTGTAGACCATCGACAGACCGATGAAGTCGGTCAGGTTGCTGTTGTCGAAAGCTTCCATGGAAGGCGCGGCCTTTTCCATGAAGTCGAAGTCGCCCAGCGATTCGATCGAAACAACGGTACCGGCGCCGCGCGGTGCGCCAACGTCGGAAGCACCCAGCGCTTTGCGGTGGTAGCCGGACAGGTCAGCCGAAGCCATGGCAACAACGGCCATTGCGTCTTTCTGAGCCTGGGTCAGGTCGCCGAAGCCACCCAGCGATTCCATCGAGGCGTCCAGGCCGGAAACGGCGGATTCCATCGAGGACATCAGGTTGTCGTGGTCCAGGTCACTCAGCGACTCGAAGGAGGCGGTGATGTTACCGTTACCAGTGATGGCGCCTTGGCCATAACGGTGCTGAATCGCGTCTGCTTGTGCGACCAGGGTCTCCTGGGCCGTACGAGCCTTTTTGCCTACTACGCTCATTTATCTTTCTCCGGAGGATTGCTGCGCGCGCAGCGATATACAGCGGGCATACTGAGATCTCGTTACCGTCCCTCAGCACTTCCGCATGTTCTGCATACCATTGCAGTTTTTTACCGCAAAGGTCTCAATAGAATACCGAGTTAAAAGGAATTTCCTTTACATACTGTTTGAAAGCACGGTACTTGACCGCTTCCACCAGGCCCACTCGGTCGAACATGGCTTCGAACATACGTTCTGCCAAAGTCTTGCTCGAATCTTTCAATTCCTGGCTGGCACGGCTCTGAGGAATCAGGCGGATGCACAGGACTTCAGAGTCGGACATATAAACTTCAGCAAACAGTTGCTGGTCCTTGTCACGGAACGTGGTTGCCCCATAGATAAGGGTGTCCAGGTCGATGTTGGCGCACGACGCGTTCTCAGCAAGGGTCGGGACTGGGATGCCAGGATCGAAATCGTAGCCCAGTTGGTTCACCTTGTCTTGGTCACCCAACAGCCGCATGAAGACTTCGTCGTTGCGGAAATTGAGCTGCTTGTAAATCAAAAGATCCCTTGGCGATAGTATGCCAGAAAGCTTTTCATACTTCGCAAGATCATCGTTCGTGATGCCCAGCTCCTTCATAAAGAGGTCGAGCCACGCGGGCACAACGACCAGTTTGATGTTGCTCATCAGAATTTTCCTCTCAAAGAGCAGTTTTGGGACTACAGAATGGACATCAAGTTATTCCTAGTCAAATCCATCACCTTGTTGTACCTCGAAAGCCAGATCGAAGGCTACAGTTCGAGTAACAGCTCGGTGATCCGGGAGATGCTATCGGAAATCAAGCTCCCTGAGAGTATCGGTGACCTCGGGGAAGGACGTAATGTCCTGTCAAACCTTCGCTCCACCGTGTTGGAGATGCTCAACAGCGGTGGGGCACAGAGATATGAACCGGAAATGCTGCTCCAGCGGCTCCGGATGAATGTCCAGACAGACGACAACACGTACAAGGCCCTTGAAAAGGCTATCCGGAAGTACGCCGATGAATCGGTGATCCGGAAACACGTCAACGACATCTCCCGGGAGATGCGTCGGTACAAGAACCGGGAGAAACTGCACGAGATCATCAAGAAGGCCTCGTACACCCTGAACTTCAACGAAGCCGATGTTGAAGACTGGGACTCCTTTGTCCTCCAGACCGCCCAAGACCTGCTCTCGGTGGACATGGAGACCGAGGAACGGGTAGACCCGGCCTTCATCACCTCGGTGAACTTCAACGACCTCACCTCGGTGACCGCTGCGTTCGACGACATGAACAAGTCGTTGTCCACGGACGGTATCATCAAGTTCCCGTTCAAAGCCCTGAACCGGATGATGGGTGTGCAAGGGGGTGGTCGTCGGGGTGAGTTCGGCCTGGTCAACGCCCTGCCGCACAACAACAAGTCCGGTACCCTGCTGGACCTGTTCATTGGCACCTGCCTGTTCAACGACCCGTTCCTGTTCGACCCGGACAAGAAGCCACTGGTCTTGCTGTACTCGACCGAAGACGACGTGCCGATCATCATCCAGAAGATCTACGTCGTCCTCAAGCAGCGGGAACTGGGCTACGCCGTCTCCGTCAAGGGCATCGATCCAGCCGAAGCCGCGGCCTACGTGATCGAGAAGCTGCAAGCCCGTGGCTGGTTCGTCGAGATCCACCGGATCAAAGGTTCGTCCTTCACCTATGCCAAGTACATCAAGCACCTGGAGCAGTACAAGGCCAAGGGCTTCGAAGTCTGTGCCTCGTACGTCGACTACCTGGCGATGTTCAGCAAAGACGGCTGTGTGCAAGGCGCCACGGGTGACGACCTGCAAGACCTGTACAAACGGACCCGTGAATACACGGCTGCCGAGAAGATCCTGCAAGTCACCGCGCACCAGCTCTCGACCCAAGCCAAGGAAGAGAAGCGGATGAACCCGACGAAGTTCATTCGGGACATGCCGGGCGGGGGTTACTACCAAGGCTGTAAGAAACTGGACACTGAGGTAGATTGGGAGTTCTACGTCAACAAGCAAGTGGTAAACGACGGTGCGTACCTGGAGTACCTCTGGGGTAAACACCGGGGCGTGGTGGAGCCGACACCAGAAGCCCACAAGTACTTCGTGATCAAGTTCAACGAGCACCCGATGTATGGCCTGCCGTACGACTTCGATCTGGACGAGGACTTGAGCTACAAGATCGTGGGAGGCCGACCAAACTCCCAGGGCGGTGGCATGCAGTGGAACGACATCGACGAGATGAACGAAGCCGCATAACCAGCATAGAGCGCAGCCATCAGGCTGCGCTCTATGCCGTGTGTCACGGTTGTTGGGTCAGGGCTTCAATCAATGTGACCTGCTCGGCGATCGTGGCGTCCCTGCGGGCGATTGTGTCCGTCAGGCGAATGATGGTAGCGGTGCTGGTCTCATTGTTCGTCACGGCGCTTGTACGGGCGTTGGTGAGCTGCACGTGCTGCTCTTCCGTCATGCTGGTGCTGGTCACCCCACGGGTCAAGGTGACAGTCACGTCCACCCCGATCTTGGCCTTGACCGATTCCTTGATGGCCTGTTCGATGTCATCGAGGTCACGGGCATCAGGCCACATCCCCAAGTCCACCCCGGCAACGACCCGGCTGTACTTGACACTGCCCATGCTGGGGTACTGGGTCACCCAGGTGTCGGGGACGTACAGGATGTTGCCGGTGTTGTCCCGCAGGGCGATGACCAGCGCACCTTCCATCTGGTCTTCGACGTAGTTGGTCTCACTGAGGCCAGCGGGGATGTAAACGAGCTTGACCGGGTCCTGTCCTCGGGCCACCAGTTCAGCAAAGCTACGGTGGGCGTGAACCGTGTAGCTCTTGGCAGGGTCTGCCCTGAACGGGGAACGGAGGAGGAAGGCACCCGAGATGCCCATTGGGGGAGTGATACGGGCCATGGCGTCCTCGAGCAAAAGAAAAAATAAAAGGGGCAGGAGGGAGAGCCGAAGCCCTCCCTACCTAGAGTGCGTCACATGATACCGGCGACATGCCAAGGCATGGCATCCTTCAGTTTCACGCGGCGTTTCTTCATATACAGGTGGACCGCGTTTTCACGGTGGTCCTTGCAGAGGGTCATCGCAGCTGCGAAGTACTTCTCCCGGGTGTGCTCGTTACCGGCGTAGACGATGCACCCGCCTTGCTCAGCGATGGGCGTGGCGATGATGGTGTAGTAGTCGAGTGTGCCACGGTGTTGCACCCGCACACAGACACCCACCGTCCCGGTCTTCCATTGCTTGTCCTGACGCTCCTTGATCATCCGGCGCATGCCTTGGGAGAACAGTTCGCCGTGGTGGTAGAGGTGTTGTACCGCAGCCTTGTACGCAGCGTGAGCACCCCCGTAGGTGTTGTCGTGGAAGTAGGCGCGCTCTTCCAGCGTGTTGTCGTTGGTAGGTGAGACGACCCACCGCTCCCGTCGATCACTGGCGTCCCGGTAGATGCCTTTAATACGTGGCACCAACCCCAACCCATCGACGACATAGCCAGACTTCAGAATCATTACGGACATCTTGATACCCCATAGTGGTAATGAGGGGCTACATGGGCAGCCCCTGTGGATCGAATTATTGCAGCAGGTAACCGACAGGCTCATCCTTGTCGTCAAAGCACAGGATGGTTTCGCAGTGCCCGCCGATCTGGTCGATGTTCGACTCAGCGACAGCAGGCAGCCACTTGCCAAGGTTGGCGATCGGTACCTTCTTCTCATTGATGTAGCAGTCATCGTCCATCTGTGGGTTGCACCACGCGGACTTGACCTCAGGCCACTGTTGCTGCGCAGGCTGCTTGGCAGAGACTTTCACCGCCTGACCCATGGGATCGGACGACAGATGACCGCCCGCGTCTGCAAACGCCTGATAGCCGCCTTCATAGCGCTTGTCGAAGGTGGACCGGATCTCCTTGTCAGGAATGCCAACGTCCAGGTAGAACTGGAGCAGCAGTTGACCGGCTTCGGCGTAGGACACTTGACGGGTCGCGTCATGGCGGTAGGCCACGGGCTTGCCATCGGTGCTCACCCCGATGTTGTACCAGATGGACAACAGGAAGGGCAGGTCTTCATTCCACCCACCCACGAAGCCGTTGTTCACCCGGCACTTGCCACGCTGACACATCCCACTCATCTGGTTGTTGTAGCGCGTGTCCTGCTTGCGCTGAGCGTCCCAGATGAACACGTAGCGGGCGTTCCCCAGCCACGTGCAGTTGAGCATGCGTTGGCCAGTGTACGCCGTCTTGAACGTGCACGGGATGGCTTCCGGCAGCCCGTTGGGCGACGCCTCGTCCGGGAAGTACAAGCCGTTGCCTTCGTAGTAGTCGATGGAGGCCACAGCGAACGTGGAGCAGATGGACAACAGGAGAGTAGCCAGTAGTCGTTTCATGATCTTACCTTCTTTCCGTAGATTGGGTTTCTTTGCCGTCCTTTTCGGACGCTTCAAGGAGCACCAGGCTGTAAGCATCCAGTGCGCGGTTTTCTTCATCGGTGTATTCAAACGGAGCCGATCGGCCACCACCAGTGCGCTTGACCCGGGTGTTGATCCAGTCTTGCGACGACCCAAAGTCACGGCTGAACGCTGCACGGGTCTTGCCGGTCATCAGGTTCTGCACGAGGATGTCCTCACCGTTCTCACCTGCGAACTGGGTGTTGATGATCCGGTGCACAGCCGAGACACGGTCCACTGCCCCCAACTGGTACGAGATGACGTCAAGCTTCTTGGCGTTCTCGTTATTCGGTGGGTAGCCGGCGCTGATGTAGTTGATTGCCGCGGTGGAGGCCATCAGGCTCACCGTGTCCAGCATGCTGCGGTCTTCAGGACTGATCCCATTCCGCTCATCACGCATTGGACGGCCTTCACGGAAGTCAGGGTACGACCGTTTGTCCATGTGTTCTTCCTGCCCCGGGCAGATGAAGTCGATGAGCAGTTCAGCCCCCGACTTCAAGAAGACCGTGGCACGGTCCATGCCCAAGCGTTCGTCCACGCCTTCGAACATTGGCAGGGCTTCGCAGAACATGTGGAACGGCTGGAACCCTTGGTGCATTTCGCGCAGGTTGACCAGCAGGCGGATGTTCGAGAGGTACCATTGACGGTAGCCTACACCGTGGTAGTCGATGCCGATGATGACTTCACGGCCGGTGTCGGCCAGCTTACGATTGAACTCGTAGGCGGCCAAGAATTGAGGGAATGCGTCAACGATCGCACTCGGGTTGAGCTTGAGGCCTTCGTTACGGGTGGTGTCGTTAACGAAGTGCACAACGGCTTCTTTACGGATCATGGATGGGTTCTCTGATAAAGACTGATGGAAGGCTGGTCAGGTGACCAGCCTCGTATGCTGGGTGTTAGGCGCCGAGCTTCTCGAACAAACGGAAGCACTTGACGGTTTCTTCTTCGGTCATGCTGACCTTGTCCTCGATGCTCAGGACTTGATCCGGGGCGAAGACCTTCCAGAACCCAGGCCCTGGCAGGTTCATGTCACGGCCCGACTTGCGGACCACGAGGACCGTCAGGTGCGGCAGCTTGGCTTCGACGCAGAAGTTGAACACGTCGTACAGCACCGGCGAGATCGCTTGCGCCAGCGCATTGCCACGGGACGGCAGGCCCAGCATGATGGCGAGGGTCTCGTAGGTGACCGTCTGCTGACGAGCCGCCATGGTCTGGAGCATGTTCAGGCAAAGCAGCGCTTTCAGTTGGCGGATGCTCAGTTCACCCAGTTGGTCTTGGATCAGTTCTTTGTGGTTTACAGCTTCCATGGGAAGTCTCCTGCTACATTGGTAGCGTTGGGGGTGTGCCTATCACGGATAGGCGTTGAAGTACAGGCGGTAGGCCACGTAGAGCAAGCCCCACGTGATCAAGCTGCCTGCGGGGAAATAGACGAAGATGGTCAGGATCGGGTTAGGACCCGGTTTGCTTGGCCAGAACCACGCCCCGATAGGCGCGGCAATGAACTGGCAGATGGCCGACAAGACCACCGCCACAATGATGAGAAGATGGTTGTCGGTCATGATCAAGCTCCTTTGAAGATCAGACGAAGGCCTGCGACCAGGCGCTCCTTGAGGGTGAGTTTGTAGAACGGGGCACGCAACAGCAGGGTGTGCAGTTTGCTGTGCTTGATGGAGAAGGCCGCGGAGTCTTTGTGGCCCCCGCCCCCGAACCGCTCGGCGAAGGCAGCCACGTCCATGCGCTTAGGTGAACGCAAGGAGTAGACGGTCCGTTGAGCCCGTTCGGTGTAGACCACCACGGCGTCGAACTCATCGATCACCCAGTCGGCCAACGCATTGCGCAGGTGATGAGGACCGTTGATCAAGGCGATCTTCTTGTCCTCGTGTTGGATGACCTGAAGGTAGCCGTGGCCCGTTGCGACCCCTCGGACGATGTTGGCGTCGTACACCAGCATGTTCTCACCCGAGAGGATGATCGCGTCCAACTCATGCTGACTCGCCGTCATGAGGGTGTCCACCCGTTTGATGGACGGGCGCAGGTTCAAGAGCCACGCATTGACCGGACGGGTCTGCGGGTACTTGTGTTCCCACAGGTCATAGTCCTGGATCAGCTTCAACGCGTACGGCATGTCAGCCGATTCAATGTCGGTGATGTCGTTGAAGAACGCCCACGCCAGCACCGCTCCCGAGTAGCTCTGGTTGAACATGATCATGGCTGCCGACATGTCCGACCGCTTACGGACGTACTCGCGGTAGGTCTTCACGGGCTCCATGTGGTTCAGCAACGGCAGTGCACTCTTGTGGTGGTCGATGATGAGGATCGACGCCACTTCACTGCGCACCTGGGACAACTGCTCCGCTTTCAAGGAGAGGTCCACCATGATCAGGTTACTGCCCCAGACTTCCACGGGGAGTTCTTCACCGTACTGGTACGGGATGTACTCGGCCACGTCACCGAATACTTTCCACGCTGCCCACGCAGCCACGATACCGTCATTGCAACCACGGTGGTACAGCACTACTGTTTTGATCATGAGGCCCTCAGAACTTAACCAGGTCGTAAGTGACGACGTCGGCTACCGACGCCTTGGTCACGATGCGTGCTGCAAACGCGAGGCGATCGGACTGATCACGTTCGAGGATTTGCTTGACGGTCTTGGCGTGTGGGCCGAAGGCTTCCACGGTGCCGTAGACCTTGCCATCCTCACCCATGCGCAGCTTGGTGATCTTGGCACAGACCTGCGTGTCCAGGATGGCACGGTAACGGTCAGCGTTCTCCTGAGAGCCCGCCCCGGACACCAGACGCGGTGCACCGAATTCGCTCAGCAGTTCGCCGTTGTCGGCTTTGACCTTGAGCTTCTCGAAGGTCTCGGGGGTGATGGTCTGCTGACCGATGCCAAGGATGACTTCTGCTTGTTTCATGGTGACCTCAGTGGGTGGTAACAATGTTGGCGGAACAGTCGGTGACTGTGCCGTTGGTCAGGTTGATGACGATGAACGACGCCACGTCGACACCTTCACCGGCCTGATTGACTTTGATCAGGTGGAAGAACACCCGCACGTCAGCGTCTTCACCGGGACCGGTGTGGACGTAGTACGGGTGGTTGGTCAGGACCGAACCCAGGTAGGTGATGTCGTAACCCCCTTCCCGCAGCTTGTGGATCTGATCGAAGATCATCTCCGTCAGCGGCTGGTCGCATTCTGGGCGGCGTTCACGCACCAAGGCAATGGCGCGTTCGATGTCGTCTTTAACGAGGATGGTTTCTTTGTCCATTATTACACCTTGGCGAATTGGAGACCACGTTGCCCTTGGTACTTGCCCATCTTGTCCTTGTACGACCGCAGGCACTCTTCGTCGCCTTGGAAGAACACGAACTGGGCGATCCCTTCTTCCAGGTAGCAACGGACCGGGCTGTTGGTGGTGTTAGCGACCTCGATGACCACCTCCCCTTCAAACTCAGGCTCAATAGGGGTGACGTTGCAGATCAGGGCCGAACGGGCGTAGGTGGATTTGCCCAGCACGATCACGAGCACGTCACGCGGGATGCGGAAGTACTCCATGGTCGGGCCTTGGATGTAGCTGTGAGCCGGAATGAGGACGTAACGTGCCCCGTCTTCATCCGTCTTGATCATCGGGGTGGCGAAGTTCTTCTCCGACATCCGCTTGGGGTCGATCTCCGGCATGAAGACGTTGGTGAACACCTTGATCTGTTCCGGATCACCTTTAAGGCGCACGTCGTAGCCGTAGGAGGACGTTCCGTACGAGATGATCTTACGGGCTGTCTCTGGCGGTTCGGCACCGTAAGGGACGTCTACGGGCTCTCCAGTGATGCGGTCAACGTAACGGATGGGTTTGTCCACCGCCCCTTCGATCATCGGCTTCCACAACGCCAAGTCTGTCATCGGGACAGGCACGGCGATATGACGACGAGGGACCTTAGGCTTCCGACCGTAGGTGAGGTCGTCAATGAGCTGGCTCTCGTACTGCGAATACGGCGGACTGATGAGCCGGTCGTTCCGTTCTCCGGTGCGAGAGACCAACCGATGGGTCGGCAGGCTGTTCTGACGGATGATCCACCGGTCAGCTTTAAGAGACATGTTGAGATTCCTGGTAAAGGGTGATTTCTTCGGGTGAGAACATCAGGTGTTTGACATCGTTCCAAGGATTCTTGACGTCCTCGACCTGTTTCCACATTTCAGTGTTGTGGAAGATCGTGTCCAGCCAGGTCACGGAACCAATGATGTCAGCAAAGCGGCGGATGTAGTCGTTCAGTTCACGGTACAGGGCCCTCACCTCTTCGCTGTGGCGGTTGTAGCCCTTGTGATGCCCCTCTTGATCGCCGATCAGGTCACGGATGGCCTGACGGTTCTTGACGATGTTGTCGTACACCTTACGACGCTCAGCATGCCGAGCACGGAACTGCTTGATAAAGTTCATGGAACCTCCTAGGCAACCGCAAGGTCAGCGTTAGCACGTTCACGTAACGTCAAGGCGAGGTTGAACCGCCCTGTCGCTACGCCGTAGTTGTTCTTGATCGCGTAGTTCCGTACCAGCTTGGTGATCTGGTTACGCGTCTTGTCGAATCCCCCTGATTCGATTTGGGTGTCGAAGTAAGTCCCTGTAAAGTAGACAGTCACGCTGCCTGCTTTCAACCCCTGCTCATCTTTCACGACGACTGACCCTAGCTTCCTGAAGCCAGAGAGTTCGGTCAGGCTCACCACGAGCTTGTCGTTGAGCTTGTGTACAGTTACTGCTTCCATAAAGCCCCCAACGGTTACATATAAAACAGTGATCCCTTTTATTTTAACTAGGGTGATCAGGTCGATTATGTAGGGTCATATATCCGTGGGATTTACAAAATAAAAACACCCCGGATACATTATGCATAGAGGACCATTCCATACTTCGACCCGGTCCCGCAACATACCTAAACCAGGGCCAACACCCATGATCAAAGAGTTTATCAAACGCGACGGACGCATCGTTCCTTTCGACGCCAGCAAGGCACTCGGTTGGGGCAAATGGGGCGCCCGTGGCTTCGCCAAACACATCGACTGGCAGGCAATCGTAGTCACCACCGTGGCACAGATGCCGGAGCGTTGCCACGCAAAGGACTTCAACAACGGTCTGATCAACAACGCCCTGTTGCAAGACACCTGGGCTGGCCAACTGATGGCGGGTCGCATCTTCGCGGCAGACATCCATAAAGAGGTATTCGGCGGCAAGAAGCACCGCTCCCTGATCGACGTGCACCGGGACATGCAGCGCGATGGCGTGCTGGTCCACCTGAATTACTCCGAAGAAGAATACGCCCAGATCGAGAAGTGGGTCGACCACGAACGCGACTTCCACTGTGCGTGGTACCAGCTCAAGCAAGGCCGTGACAAGTACGCCCTGCGCAACCGCATGACTGGCAAGGTCTACGAGACCCGTCAGCACGCGCTGGCCCGTGTGGCGATGGTCGTCTGTGAGAAGCACGACCCGATCACCCGTATGGCTCGCCTGGAGTCGTTCTACGCTGACCTCTACGAAGAGCGTCTGTCGGCCCCGACCCCGAACCACAACAACATGGGCACTGGCCACAACGGCTTCTTCTCGTGCTGCCTGTTCACTGCGGGCGACACCAAGGAATCCATCACTGCGTCGTCGGTCATCGCAGAAGTCATGACCTACATGTCGGCAGGCTTGGGCGAGAACCTGCAAGTGCGTTCCCTGGGTGACCCGATCCGTGGCGGCCTGATCCGTCACAGCGGTAAGCTGCCGTACTACGGTAAGCAGGCCGGCATCGTCAAGTCGAACAAGCAAGGTCCTCGTGGCGGCAGCCTGAACGAGTTCTTCAGTGCGTACGACCCTGAAGTCGCTGAGATCATGGTGCTGAAGAACCCACGCACCCCGATCAACAAGCGTGACCGTCGCATCGATTACACCATGATGCTGAACCGCTTCCTGCTGGCCAAGTCGGCTGCCGGTGAGAACGTCTTCCTCTTCAACATCTTCACCGCGCCTGACCTGCACGAGGCCATGTACGGCAAGAGCCTGAAGAAGTTCGTTGAGCTGTACGAACAGTACGACGCTGACGAGGCCTTCCCGAAGGTCTACGTCTCTGCCCGTCAGTTGGTGGTCAACGCCCGTTCGGAAGGCTTCGAGACTGGCCGCTTCTACCTGGCCATGATCGACGAGATCAACTACCACACGCCACACCGCAATCGGATCTTCTCGTCCAACCTGTGCGTGGAGATCACTCAGCCGACCTACTGGTACAACCACTTCACCGAGCTGAGCAGCACGGTCTTCCTGGGCTTCATCAAGTTCGCCTCCGAGCACTGCCCGGGCATCGTCATGGATTCCAACGATCCTGTCGAAATCAAAGGCATGGTCGGTCGTGTGGCTGCGCTGGAACTCAAGCCGGGTGACCAGTACCGCCTGCCGGGTGCCGAAGAGTGGTCCACGGTCAAGACGGTCTTCGACAAGCGTCAGGAACCGGAAGTCTCCCTGTGTGCATTGGCCGCGTTGATCCCGACCAACATCCACACCGAAGAGCAGTACGCCGAAACGGCCTACAACGCCCTGTACATGATCGACTACTGCATCGACCACAACGACTACGCCTTGCCGCACATGCGCTTGACCGCGCAGGCTCGTCGTAACGCCGGTGTGGGCCTGATGGACGTGGCGCACTACATGGCGCAGCGCAAGCTCAGCTACAACTCGGAAGAAGGCATGATGGAGCTGCACCGTATGGCCGAACGCCATGCGTACCACCTCATCAATGCGTCGATCCGTTTGGGCCAAGAGCGCGGCAACGCCGAATGGATTCACAAGACCGACTGGCCACGTGGTTGGACCCCTCAGACCACCTACAACCGCAACGTCGATCGCCTGGCCCCATTTGTCAACCAGTACGACTGGGACGACGTCTCGCGTCGCCTGATCGAGAACGGCGGTCAACGCCACAGCTCGCTCATCGCCCACATGCCAGGTGAGTCTTCCTCGAAGTACTCCGCCTGCACCAACAGCCTCATGGACCTGCGTGAACTGTCGATCACCAAAACGGATGCCGACAACTCCATGCAGTGGGTAGCTCCAGAGGCCGACACCCTGAAGGAATGGTACTCCATTGCGTGGAACCGCTCGCGCCGTGAACACACCAACACCTACTCGATCTTCCAGAAGTGGGGTGACCAGGCGATCAGTGCTGACTGGTACGCGACCTTCGAGGGTGATGAGAAGATCAGCTCGTCTGATCTGATCGAAGAGACCAACTACGCCGCAGACATGGGTCAGAAGACCGTGTACTACACCAACTCCAACACTTCCGACCGGGAGAAGTTGCAGGCGGTGATGGTACGTGTGCGCCGTGAAGTCATCGAAGACGATGGCCTGGACGTGTCTGGTCCAGTGTGCACCGGCGGTGGCTGCTCGGTTTAACTGCCTCGGCAGGCCGGATGAATGTCCGGCCTTTCTCCCTCTTTCGGAAAATGTAATCCCATGGAAGCAACTCTACCCGCAGCTTTGATGCCCCTAGACTCAGGCGTCATCTTCAACACCGCAAAAGACGACTACGCCGACCCGACCTTGTTCCTGGGTCAGCCCAAGGGTCTGCTGGACACGGTGAACAACCCGCACCCCAAACTCTGGGACTTCTGGCGCTACCTGCGTGGCTTGGACTGGGACACTAACGAGTTCGACTTCAGTCCGTGCTTGCTGGAGTTCAAGACCAAGGACCCGATGGTGGCGCAAGCCATGATCCAGAACCTGGGCTGGCAGTGGGAAGGCGATACCCAAGCCGCCAACTCCATCATGGCCGTGGGTAACCACTTCGTCACCAACTCGGCCCTGAAGGTCCTCTGGGACCAGATCGTGGCCAACGAGAACCTGCACGCCACCACCTACTCCGAGATCGTCCGTTACTCCTTCGACGCACCGAACCAGGTGCTGCAAGAAGTGCTGGGCGTCAAGGAAGCCCTGGACCGCATGGACACCGTGGGCCGGGTGATGAACAAGTGCATGAACATCGGCCTGCGTGTCTCCCTGGGCATCCTCGATCGCAACAGCGACGAAGCCTACTGGGGCGCCTTCCTGTTCACCGTGTGCCTGTTCATGCTGGAACGTGTGCACTTCATGGGCTCGTTCGCCGTTACCGGCGCCATCGCTCAGACGGGCGACTACATGCCGATCTGCAAGGCTGTTCAGCGCATTGCGCAGGACGAAGCCGAGATCCACGTCAACGTCGGCAAGTACGTCATCGAGTACGAACTGTCCACCGCCCGTGGCCAGAAGTGCTTGAAGGAAAACCGTCAGCTCATCGACGACATGGGCATGGAAGTACTGGCGTCCGAAATGCGCTGGCGTAACTTCCAACGCGACTCGGGCAGTCGTGTACCAGGCGTGGGTTGGGACGAGATCGGCTCGTACATCAAGTTCAACGTAGCCGATGCCCTCGACACCCTGCAACGTCCGGTGGACTTCAAAGCCCCGCTGGAAATGCCACTGCCTTACATGAGCAAGTGGTTGGACGTGGCTGCTACTCAAGCCTCGCCTCAGGAACAGGACAACGGCCAGTACCGCGTCAACGTCGTCAAGCACGACGACCATGGCAAAGTCTTCCCGTTCGCTCTGTACCGTGAGGACGCTGGCAGCGGTCTGCTGCTTCCAGGTCACGTGTAAGCATCGCCCCCACAGTGCCTCAGGGTGCTGTGGGGGTTTATGCCGACATCCTATGTGAAGTTGTTTTCTTCACGGCACATCCCTATCGTCCTAATGAGGATTATCGCATGAATGCCGCCAAGACTGGTCGCTCTGCGCTGCTGGCCGCGCTGAACGCTGCCGCTGCTGAAGGCGTTGTGTTCCAGGCTTCTGACCTGGACTTCGCCGCCCCTGTTGCTTCCACCAACCCGAACCGTGAAGTGGAAGTCACCTACACCGCTACCCCGGACAGCCTGTTCGAAGGTTCTGCCGTGGCGTTCTACGACCGCCTCGACCTGACCGCTTGGTTCGCTGCCGCTGGCATCGACACCGTCGAAATGCTGCAAGGCGACACCACCGTGGGTGACCTGGTAGCCAAGCTGAACACCCGTTTCGACCTCGGCTTCAACGCCGATGACTTCGACCTGGCTGCTGCCATCGAAGTGGGCAGCGACAGCATCGTCCTGGAAGCCCTGCCGGGCTCGTTCGCCTTCAAAGGCCAACTGCTGGTCAGCCTGGTGGTTGATAAGCTCCCTTTGACTGAAGCCGTCGTGAACCCGGAACTCGGCGGCCTTCAGATCGAAATCGTTGACTCCGAAGCTCAGGCCTAAGGCGTCAGCAACCAGCTAATCACGGATAATTGAGGGAAGGACCATGGCTGACGAAATCCCGCCGGTTCCGGCGCCTTTGACCGCCACGATCTTCCAACTTCCCCCAATCGATCCTGAGCAGCTCTCTGGTGAGGAGAGCGTTGAGATTACCGTCAGAACACGGGCTGACGGCGGTGCAAGCTTCGAGAAGAAGACCTACCGCACCACGATCAACGCGCTCCTCGCTATCTTCGCCGCCCGGCGGGATAACCCCAACCAGGTGACTGCCAATCAAACAGGGACTTACTCTGCCACAGAGATCGAGGACCTGTTGAAGGAAAAGTTGGGCGTTGACGACGTTGCCGTCAATGCACTGAAGTTGGATGGGATGACGCGCGAAGAGATCATTGCCGAGGCCCGCAGTGGCACGGTGGATGATGCCAGCAAGCTGGGAGGCGTTGACGCTTCCGAGTACATGCTGCGCTCCGAATTCCAGCAAGTCATGACCAATGTGACTCATGACATCGAAGACATTGCGATTGCCGTTGAAGAAGGGCAGTTGCCATGATCGGTTGAGGAGGGCTTCGGCCCTCCTCTTTGCCGTTAACTAATGGTATGTGAGAGCACTCCCGCTCTCTATTCACGCTGAAGGTAAGAATTATGCCCATGTCGAACCCGGTAATCGAGGCCGCCCTGAAGGCCTCTATCCAACGCGTTGTCCAGGCGCTCGCTAACCGCGCTGCGGAAGACTCCAAGAAACTCGAAGGCAAGACGCTCTCCGAGATCACCACTGACATCCTCGCTCAAGCGGCGGCCTACACCGATGACGAAGTCCTCGACCTGGTGGAAGGTAATGCCCTGATCGCAGCGATCGACGAAGCCATCAACGAAGCCGGTCTGCCGGTCGGCGGCGAGATGAACGTTGCCGTGGTCGAGAAGATGGTCGCCCTCGATGCCAACGACATCGATGCCCGTCTGGCCAACCACTTCAAGAAGACCATTGCGGGCGCCACCGCCCTCACTGTCTCGAACATGCCCGAAGCAGGCCGTGTGATCTCCTTCACCCTGCACCTGACCAACGGCGGCAGCGCTGCTGTGACCTTCTGGCCTGGCATCCAGTGGTCCGAGGGCACTGCTCCGACCCTGAAAGCCGCTGGTCGTGATGTCCTGGCTTTCACCAGCCATGATTCCGGCGTGACCTGGGATGGCTACCACATCGGTCGTGACATGAAGGCGCCTGTGTAATGCGCATTCACCTCCTGGCCGGTGCGATTCGAAAGATCAACCAGTATCTCAGTGAGGTGGTGTACGAAACGAAGATGCTGGTCGGCAGTCAGACGTTCTACGGTAGCCAGCCAACGTACGGGTACCGAGCCCCAAGTGTCACTTACGGAACGGGTGTGATTTCCAACACCAGGTTCAGGGGCTTCGACGTACTCATCATTAACTGGCACATGTACGACAAGACGCTGGGTATTGTGGTGAAGGGAGATCACCGCGGGTTGCCGGTCAAGGCCATCCTGCTCAACGGGGTCCAGATCCCGTTCGGGAGCATCTCGTTCAACCCGGCCGATAACACCTCGACACTGGGCTTCAACATCAACGGTTATGTGTACCCGCAGCAACCGGGCCAAGCCATCGTCATCCAGGTCTTGCTGACCACCCCTACAGCACCGATGCCAATGCCGGTCTATGAGGCAGAGCTTACGGTCGGGGTGCGCACGGATGTCACCGTCCCGAACACGTCGTACGGATTCCGCGCAGCGCACCTGTCCACTCCCATGGGGGCGATCAGCAACGCGGCACTGGAAGGCCTGTCGATCATCGCGTTCAACTGGCACACGGGGCTGAACGAGCTGCGTATCGTGCTCGGTGGCAATGCTCGTCAAGTCGGCAAGCTCTACACGGTCATGCTCGGCGGTAAGACGGTCTCGTTCAAGTACGAGCTGTATGACGCCGTGAGTAATTCCTCGACGCTCACGTTCGACACCAAAGGGATTGATTTGCCGAACACGGCAGGTCAGAAGATCCCGGTGGTGGTGTTCACGGCTCAAGGGTACGACGTGCCGCACTTCCGTCACCATACCCTGATGACGGTTGGGAGCCAGACGCTTACCGGACTCACGTTCTACGGCTACCGGGACCCGTCGAACTATGGCATGGGGTCGATCTCCAACCCGCTGTACAAAGGGACCAACAAGATCGTCTTTGCGCAGTGGAACCTCACCAACAAGCAGTTCAACCTGTACATCCAGGGCAACGTCTTGGCAGACAACATCACCGAGATCGAGGTCGATGGGGCTCGCCTGTACGTGCGCTTGATTCACGATTACCAGGCTGGGCCGGATTACACCCGCATCACCTTCGAGGCCAACGGATGGTTCCAGCCGTTATCGATCGGTGAGACCGTGGACCTGCGGTTCTGACGATTCAATACTATGCGAAGGGGTCGCCAACACCCCTTTGCCAGACTTTTCCCTCATGAGGAAGCATCACAATGGCAATGAACAACGCTGTGCTCGAAGCCGCCATGAAGGCGGCAATCCAGCGCCTGGTCGCTGCACTGTCCAACAAGGACGCTGCAAACGCCCTGAAGCTGAACGGTAAGACTCTCGAAGAGATCACCACCGAAATCCTGGCCCTGGCCGCTACCGACACCGCTGACGCGATCACCGCGGCCATCGCTGGCCTGACCAAGGCTGACGTAGGCCTGGGTAACGTCGAGAACTTCGGTGTTGCATCCGAAGCCGAAGCGCTGGCTGGCGCTGCCGACAAGTACGTCACTGCCTTCCTGGCCGACAAGATCGCTCAGGCCAAGGTTGACGCCCTGGTGGGTGCTGCTCCAGAGACCCTGGACACCATCAAGGAAATCGCTGACGCCCTGCAAAACGATCCGGAAATCATCAACACCCTGATGACCCAGATCGGCACCAAGGAAACCCCTGAAGGCGCACAGGCCAAAGCTGACGCTGCGCAAGCCGCTGCCGCTGCTGACGCCACCAGCAAAGCCGACGCTGCCCTGGCGGCTGCGAAAGCTTACACCGACCAAGAGATCGCTGAGATCAACCTGGACGGCAAGCTGGACTCCGACGGCACTGCTGCCAACTCCCTGAAGCTCGAAGGTAAGAGCCTCCAGGAAGTCCTGGACATGGTTCCGCCTCCGACTGCCTTCCTGGACTTCGGCGTAGCGCCGTACAACGTCTTCGTGGGTGCTGACTACGCAGCCATGGCTGCCGTGGGCGTGGGTCACTACAAAGGCACCGTGAACGTCGCTGACGTCCTGCCGGCCATTACCGTGACTGGCGATGAGCCGGATGCCGTCATGGAAGTCTTCGTCACTGAAGGCGACGTGGTTGGTACCTTCTCCGTTCGTCGCAAGCTGAGCGTTGGCGGTCCGGACACCCTGGGTGAGTTCGTCCACAACGCCTTCGTGGTGACTGGCGAAACCCCGTCGGCTACCCCTGACCTGACCTGGTCCATCCCAGTCAGCGGCACCATGCTGGATGCAGCCACCCTGGCCATCACCGGCGGTTCCGAGCTGACCCTGCAAGAGATCAGCGATGCCCTGGCGGCGTTCATCGCCAAGAAGGCCACTGGCGCTGAAGCCATTGCCGGTACCGACGATGAGAAGTACATCACCGCTCTGGCCCTGAAGGCCAAGGTCGATGACGCCATCGCTGCCCTGGTTGACGGTGCGCCGCTGGCGCTCGACACCCTGAAAGAGCTGGCCACCGCGCTGCAAGACAGCGAAAGCGAACTGGCTGCCCTGGTCCTGGTCGTTGACGGCAAACTCGGCAAGACCGAGACTGCTGCTGACTCCGCCAAGCTGGGTGGTAAAGACCTCGCTACCGTGGAAGCCGAGCGTGACGCCGCCATCGCCGTAGTGGGCGATGATGTCGAAGCCCTGGCACAAGCCCTGACCGACGCCTTCAACGAGGCGGCTGACGGTCTGGAAACCCCGCCGGCCTAACCGGTGACTCGGCATAGAGGGAGGGCTTCGGCCCTCCCTCTATGCTGTCAGTCCAGAGTGTTCGGTTCCACCACACGGATGTAGCCTTCATCGGTCACACGCAGGATACCTTCTTCCGTGATCCGACGAATGTCCCCCGACCAGAAGATGTGGATCTTCTTACGCCCGATGTAAATGAGCGAGGTGTCTTTAGCGAAGATGTCCACGTCCGTGAATTGGGTCAGGGATTCGAACGGGTCATTGATGTCGATGTCGAACTCACCGTCCACCAGGTTGAACCGGCCATCCAGGAAGGCAATCAGGGCCTCCTTGTCGTAGATGTCCTTGAGTTCATTCCCGTCCAAGGTAAAGGTCGGGTAGTGGGTGTTGATGTCCGCGCGAGCATAGAACAGGTCACTCGATCCTTTATAAGGACCCCCGGGCTTGGAGACGATTTTGATGACCGTGTTGTCACCGTCATTGTCCTCACCGGGCTCTAGGGCACGCGGGAGTTCCACGTCCACAAAGTTGGGATCGAGCTTGATGCGGTTGGTCCGAAAGATGAGGGCGAAGAGGTTCTCCAGCGCTGTCTTATCGGGGTCAAACTTGAAGTTGTCAGTCTTGCATGCCATGATTGCCTCAATAGGAAAGCCTAGGTCATAGTATTTCGCCACAGACCTTCACAGCGTAGCCATTGTCCTCGGCCAATTGAAGGATGTAGTCCACGAAGAGGTGCCGGTGGCAGAACTTACCTGCACGGCAGTAACACGCCACTGCGATCTTACCCTCTCGCTCCAAGAACTCTTGGAAGGCCTCAGGATGGCTCCTAAAATGCGCACCAAGGCGTTCTAAGTACAAGACCGTATATTGGTCGTCGGTGACTTCTCCACGCTTGTAAGCCCACAATACGTCGTCCTGTGGGGCAAACAGTTTAAAGCCTGACTTGACCGTGATGTCGAACAGCTCGATCTGCCTCTCCTTGGCCTTGCGCCACTGGGAGAGTGCGATGGTGTAGAGTTCCATACTCCCTCCTGTTAGCACTATAGGGTACCCGGCATTATTTCTGGAAGACGGCATAAAAGGAAAGCCTGAGCGCATCCCCCAGTGTTCGATCCGAAGACTGAACACTGGAGGCTGCACTCGAGCGACACCCTTAGGGCGAGGAGTGGCACCCCGGGCGTCAGGTCACTTCCCCGTTAGCCGGATAAGAGAAGCAACCTTTTCGGCAGCAACGCGGAGCATACGCTCAACGACGCTATCGTTTACCATCAGAGCAGCCAGGTAGCGAGGGGGCTGATGACAGAACGGCAACACCACCCTGGTTATCACGACGAGTTCACCAGGGGCAACGAAATAGTGCAGGGGGTCCGAAGACCCCCGTGCGTGCGGACCGCCTTGGGGGAAGGACGAGTGCCGCGAGGGTGATGACATGGTCATCCTTTTCTACGCAGTTAAGCGCATTGGGCGAGAACATCAGTTCGTTGTGAAAGAACAGGTCCTACATACTATACTGACTTTTTGTGTCAGATTCCCATCAGCATCGACAGGCCAGTGATGTTGGCACGGCCATCACGGATGGAACCGTTGATCCAGGTGTCGTAGTGACGGACCAGGACTTCGGCTGCACCGGTGGTGATCATGCTGCTGTCCAGCACGAAGTTGCCATCAACGCCAGTGGCCAGAGCCGCTTGACCTTTCTCGGTCAGCAGGTCGTAGCCAGCGAACCAGTTCATCAGCTCGGTCAGGATCGGGGTGGCAGCCACGACTTCTTCCTGCGGACGACGGGACATCTCTTCGAAGATCACCGGGTTGGTGTCGGATTCGATCGACGGCTCGCCATCGTCTTCGTCCTCTTCCTCTTCGTTACCTTCTTCGCCTTCACCTGCGCCAGCATCGTCACCGATGTTGTCAGGGTCGGTCACAGGGTCAGAACCACCGTCTTCGCCAGCGTCAGCACCGTCGGTGCCATCGCCGAGGTCGTCACCTTCAGTGCCTTCGGCACCGGTGTCCGAGCCATCGCCACCTTCCGAACCATCGTCCAGGCTCAGGTCATCGCCTTCGGTACCAGCAGCGTCGTCCAGACCGGTGTCGTCACCGCCCAGATCATCGCCACCTGCACCGCCGTCATCGAGACCGTCAGTGCCGTCACCTTCGGTGCCATCGCCCAGACCTTCGTCCGAGCCATCGCCGCCCTCGGAACCATCACCGAGACCGTCGTCACCCAGGCCATCATCGCCTTCACCCGGACCAGCCAGGCCATCGGAACCGTCGCCGAGATCGTCACCCACTGCACCGCCTTCACCCAGGTCGTCGCCTTGAGCATCAGCACCTGGAATGTTGGTCTCAACAGTACCGGTGGTGGTGTTGGCATCGAGGTTGGCACCGGTCGGACGATCAGCACGATGTTGCTCGATCAGGTCACCCATTGGGTCACCGCCTTCCGAACCCACTTGGGCAGCAGCGCTGCGAGCAGATTCAGCGATCTCGTCAGCCGACTCACGCGCCTTCTCGACCAGGGTCTCGATGCGGGTCACGGCGTCTTGCATTTCACCGATGACCTGAGTCTGCTCCAGGTCTTCCATGGAGATGCCGATCCTCGGCAGGCTTTCCGAAACACGGGTAGCCAGCTGAATGACCATCGGACGCAGCACGTCAGGGGTCATGCCTTCCATCGATGCCACACGGCCCACCAGTTGAGCGTTCTCGTGGTACAGGCCCAGGACTTCGGCGTTGAACATGGCTTCCATGGAGGCCGAGGTTTCGCTGTCACGAGTGGTGAACGGTACCGGCTCGTCCAGTTCAGCTTTCTCGATCAGGGCGTTCTCGATCGCTTCGACTTCGGTCAGGCGAGGAGTGAGGACGTCCTGCATGATCAGCTCGACCTGGGCCTGAGGCTCGGTCACGCCATCGACAACCTGAAGGTCGGCTTGATGGTCTGCCTGCTCCAGGACGTTTTCGGCCAGTACCTTGAAGCTGGTGGCCGAGTCGTCTTCAAGGGACGGAGTGAGCAGCAGGCTGCGGCCAACCGACATCAGTGCTTCGAGGCTGGTGCGGTAGTTTTGAGTTTCCCGCAGCATCAAAGAAGCGCTGGGTTGTGCGGTGGTTTTCTGCGTCATGTTATGACCCTCTTTGTTTATACTCCTCGCAAGGAATATAGGAATGTACGCCAGCTTTTCGCGCATGTTAGGGATAGTCACCGTCAAGGAGACTGACTCTCACATTATAGTGAACGGAATCCCTGGTCTGCGCTTTTCCAAGGACATTTACAACGCCTGGAAAACCAGCAAGATCAGCAACAACATTTTCACCTCCGTGGCGCGCTCTTCGGTCAAATTCCCGAAGTTCTTTGCCATCGAAGTGCTGCACATCATTGAAGAACTCATGGAGTCCCGCAGGACGTTCGTCGGCCGGCGCCTCCTGTCCAAGGTACACGAAGAACTCATCAAGTCGACGTGGTTGCACAACATCGGGGTGAGCGGATTCAAGCCACGCTTGGACTATAAAGCCCTCGATGACTTGAACGTCACATTATTTCACTATCAGCTTAAATTTTTACAGGAGTACGATCGGAGAACCTTCGAGTACGCCTTGAAAGGCATGCTGATGGACGTGGCAGCGGGTGGGGGCAAGACCATCACCAACTACGCCCTGGGTCACTGCCTAGGGGCGAACACCAAGGTCTACATCGTGCCGAAGAACTCGGTGTACGACGTCTGGGTCAAGACCATCAAGATGCTCTTCAAGAAGGGTGTCCCGGACTTCTGGCACAGCTTGAGTGGCGAGCCTCCGGTGCCGGGTAAAGAGCACTACATCGTTCACTACGATTACCTCGAGAAGTTCCTGGACTTCGTGAAAGCGAACAAAGGCAACTTCGGCCAGGTCTTCATGGCGATCGACGAATCCCATAACTTCAACGAACAGTCCAGCCGGACCCAGTACCTGATCGACATCGCCCGGGCCATGAACGCCCGTGACGTGGTGCACGCGTCGGGCACACCGTTCAAGGCCATGGGGTCGGAAGCGATCACCTTGCTGTCCACCGTCTGCAACGACTTCAACAAAGAAGTCGAAGACGCCTTCCGCAAGATCTTCGGGAAGGAAGCCAAGAAGGCCCTCTCCATTCTGGCCAACCGAATCGGCATCGTGTCGTTCAAGGTCGTCAAGGAAGAGGTCGAAACCCCTGGGGTGGATTTCGAAGAAGTCAAGGTCGCCATCAAGAACGGCAGCGAGTACACCCTGACTGCCGTGCGGGACAAGATGACCAAGTTCATCGAAGAGCGCCTGGCCTACTATAAAGAAGGCATGAAGGAGTACGAAGGCCTCTACGGCAAGTGCATGGACCTGCACGGTGCGTCGATCAAGTCCAATGCCGACCGCGTTGCTTTCGACCAGTACCAGAACTACGTCAAGCAGATCCGTCGGGGTTACGACCCGGTGACCATGAAAGACATGGTGATGTACTGCAACCGGTACGAACTGAAGTCCATCGTCCCAAGCCTGCCGGACATGTACCGCAAGCCGTTCCTGAACGTGCGGGCGATCATCAAGTACGTCGACCTCAAGGTCATGGGTGAGGCCCTGTCTCAAGTGCTGGGGCGCTTGCGTATCCAGTGCCACCTGGACATGCTGCCGTACATGCCGCTGGACACCATCATTGACAACTCCTCGAGCAAGACGGTGATCTTCACCAGCTACGTGGAAGTGGTCAAGGAACTGGAGATCCTGCTGGGGGAGGCGGGGTACAAACCGCTCTTGGTGTACGGTGAGACCAACAAGGACCTGCCGAACATCACCAAGAAGTTCGAAGCGGACCAGGATGCCAACCCACTGGTGGCGACCTTCAAGTCGCTCTCGACGGCTGTGCCGCTCACCATGGCCAGCACCGAGATCTTCACCAACGCCCCGTTCCGGGACTACGAACGCACCCAGGCGATTGCTCGGGTGGACCGCGTGGGCCAGAAGCACCGGTGCAAGGTGTGGGAACTGTTCCTGGACACCGGGATGGAAGCCAACATCTCCACCCGTTCCAAGGACATCATGCAGTGGTCGAAATCCCAGGTGGAGGCAATCCTCGGGGTGCAAGCCCCAGACGACTTGGAAGCGTCCCTGGAGGCCCTGGTGGAAGCCCCGTACGTCACGTTCGATGACGGCGACAAGTTCATCGCCAAGCTGAACGAGATGCTGCCGGTCGACACCCTGCCCGAAGGCGATGACGTGGCGTCTCTGGAAGGCCTCTTCAGCAACGCCCCAACCGCCAACGTTCACAAGCCAAAGGAAGTCCTGAGGACCCTGCGGGAAACCTACCTCAACTCGGGGTGGATGTCCAAGCAGAAGTTCAAGGACGGTACCGTGCGCATGGAGAACGGTCACCTGGCCAATGGGAAGAACGCTGCTGAAACCAAGCGCGTCTTGGACAAGTACATCACCGAAGCCCGGAACCGCAGTGCCTCGTTGACCGGCGTTGCTCAAGCGTTTATCAACGGTGGGTGGAAGGACGAGAAGAAAGTTGCGAAGTGGCTGTCCGACATCAAGAAGGACACCCTCTACGGCAGCCGCAGCAAACAAGAGATCGACGTGATCGCGAAGTTTGGTGATCTGCCTGGCATGACGAACTACCGCATTGGCGGTGTCGACACGGTGAGCCGTCTGTCCGATGCGTCGGCAGTCTCGGCCCTGGCCAAGCAACTGGAATCCATCCTCGACCATAAAGGCTGGAACCTGTACGGGGTCACGGAAGAGCTGTTCACGGAGAAGCGTTTCGGTGCTTGCCTCCCGTCGTCGGACGATGACATCGAGCTGCTGGACGAGATCGAGAAGAGTGGCCTCGCCCATGCCAAGGACGCCATCAAGGTGTTCAAGGCGATCCGTAACACGGTTGACAAGGTCATCACCGACTTCATCAACTCGCCCAAGGTCTCGGTCTTCGAAGGCCACTACGAAGCCAGTTACAGGGCCATGTGGGCTCTGTTGACCAAATCCACTAAATAGAGGCGTCCCATGAGAACGCAATTGTTGAATGACCTCCTGCCCACGGATGCCAGGCTGGCTGGTCGTACCTTGTTGGCATCGTTGGAATCCGCTGAAGTGCTTGAGGTCCGTGACCGGGCGCGGGATGCAGCCTTCAATGATGCTCGGGGGTTGGCGTTCCGTGCGGCACGTGAGTTCCCCGGCAACGCTGAGATCCAGGACGGGTTTGAGCGTATCTTGACGGCGATGGTCCCAGGTGCTGAAGGCCCTGCCATGGAAAGCCTGGGCAGTGTCATTGGCAGCATCTTCGGGAAGAAGGGCAAACCCAAGACCCTACCCGAAGAGCAGCAGTGGAACCAAGAGCACCGTGCTCAGGTCGCCAAGTTCCTCCAGGAGTTGGAGAAGACCTACCTGAGCAGTGCGTGGCTGGACAAGCAGAAGTTCGTGACCGGGGATGTCCCTGCGTCTGACATCAGCATCCGGTTCATGTGCTCCAACCAGGTAGGCAAAGGCGCGCTCTTGAACGTCAACGTCGCTCGTAAGAACGTCGAAGGGTTCTGCAAAGCGTGGGCCCAGGTCCTGAAGTCGATCGAGACCAAGGTGAACAGCATTCACGAACAGGTGAAGCGGGACACCAAGGGAGCGGAGGATCAGGATGAGAAGGCCCTTGAGGTGGTCCGTAAGGCCATCAAGGACTTCAACGCCATCCCTGACCCAATGACCAAGTTCCCCAAGATGTCAGGTACCGCACTGGGCAACCTCGTGCCGTACATTGACAAGCACGGCGAAGCAGATGTCCATGCCGTTCCTGAACCACAGCCACCGACCACCTTGACTGCACTGACCAAGGACGAAGTGCTGTACGGGGCCAAGCTGGTCAAGGAGATGCTGACCGACGAGAACTGGGACCCAAGCTGGGGCCTGTTGCGGTTCCGTTGGCTGGACTTCAAGGACGGGGAAGCGTTCACGGGATGGATCTACGACGCGGACTACGACCTGTACGAAGAGTACTACGAGCGGTTCTACACCCAGTCGTACCCAGAGTCCTGGACCTTGGGCCTGCGTAACATGCTGGACAAGTACAAGACGGCCGTGGCCATTGTCAAGTACATCGACCGCTCCATCAAGTAACAAAGAAAAAAGAAAGTGGTAAGGGGGAGGAGCCTAGGCTCCTCCCTCTATGCCGTCAGTGAAGGACTTTCACGCCTTCTTCTTCAAGGATCTGCAAGGTGTTTCTGACCCAGCCTTCAGCCGGGGGACGCTTGTTGGATTTACGGGCGATGCGCTCACGGTGATCAGGGGTAGCAAACAGCAGACCCAACGGGTAGTAGCCACAGCGGCCAGTCACGGGGTTGCCATGACGGACCAGCAGCTCTCGGCCAGGGTCGACGCATTCGTTCAAGTCCTCCACCGGGATGGAGATGTAACTGATGCCTTCTTCGCCTTGGATCTTGCGGAAGATCAGGCCGGCAGGTTCATGGTAGACATTCATGTTGTCAGATCTCCAAGGTGTTTGACGATTTCATTGGTCTTATCTGTCCAGGTGCTGGCGTCAATGGCGAGGTTAAACGATGCAGCCACTTCAGCGTCACCGAACAGGCGGGACATCGGTTCATAGACGTAGCTGTTGTTGACAGTGAACCGAACCAGGTAGCTGTCCGGGATGAAGACCCCAGTGCCCCGACGAACGAAGCGCTCGCGGATCACAGCCAAGGTCGTATCCGTGACAGCCGAATACGTGTTGTCGGCGCGGGTGAAGACCACGCCTTTGGTTTCATGGCGGACAACGCGTCCACCGATGACAGGCTCGTTGTAGTAGACACCGTTGGGCTCGTTCTGGAGTACGTCGATGCGCACGACCTTGTTGCCCAGCTTGATCCGAGTGACCCCGTAATGGAGTTTCAGAATCACCCCAAAGATACGAGGCAGGTTGTCGGTGAATTCGTACGTCTGCTGAGCACTGATCTGCAGGCGACCGTCTTCGGTCTGCTCGTACTTGATCACCAAGGTGTCATCAATGCGTTCATACCCCACTTCTTCGCACTCACTTGGGAGGCGGGTCACGAAGAGGTTCTTGAACGGTTCATTGGTGTTGGCTTGGGCTTCAGCGACTTCACGGGAATCTACAACGATGGTGTACGAAGAAAACATGTCATGCTCCTTAGCATGTGGGAATGGATGAGGGGCTTTCGCCCCTCTGGGGTGCATCAGTGAAACTTGCTCATCAGCGTCATGCGGATGCGCTCTTCCGAGACTTCGACCTTGGCCTTCCAGATCGGAACCTCGTGCTCGCTGAGGGACATGAAGATGCTGATGCCATTGACGACCTCAGCAAGCCGCATGCACTCCTCGTAGGTGCAGTTCGGCATGGACTTACTGTACACGGTCTTGTTGTCCTTGTCCAGGACCTCAATGACCGCCAGCGAATCCATGGGCACGATCTCCACCGCCACGGCCTCACGACCTTCTACCGGTTGGTAGTCGGTCATGAAGGTCCAGTCTTCCACCCAGACACGGACTGGGTTACGGAACACGCGCACTACCAATTCTGCTTCGTTCATGTTGTCCCCTTAGAAATTATCGAAGCCGGTGTTGACGATGCCTTTGGCAGTCTGGAAGCACAGGCAGTCGCCTTTGATCCAGTCGTAACCCTTGGCCTCCAACGCCCGCGCATCCTCACGGCCGTAGCCGTAGGTCTCGATGTGCTCAATCAACGTCTTGAGCGACGGGGCAAACTCATCCTCATCACCGTCGGTGAGGAACTCGACCTTGATAACCAGCGGGTCTTGTTCAACAACGGCAATCAGGTCCAGCAGGGCAGAAACGTCTTTCATGGTGATCTCCTCAGATCAGGGTATGGATTGATTAACGCGATGGCTTGTTGTAGCCAGGGACATCTTTGATCAAGCTCTGGACCTTCTCTTGACAGTCGGCCAGTTGCTTACGTTCTTTCATGACACGGTGAACCCGGTAGGCGGCATAACCGCCACCGACCAGCAGGACACTCAGGGCTGCGAGTTTAGCATTCATGGTCGTCTCCTCAGAAGAACACGTTGTAGATGCGCTTACCAAACATGAACATCTCGATGACGACGTTCTTGTCTGCCGAAGGGACAACATAGCTGAGCACGCTCAACAGGAAATAGAGTTGCATGAACATGACGATCTCCTACGATCTGGTTATGGTGAGGTATTCATTTCCCTGAGAGGAACTCAAGGAGCTTGTCAATGGCATCGATGACGGCTTGGATTTCTTCATCGGTGTAGGTGGGTTTGTATTCGTTGGACACGGCTACAAACTCCTTCCACAGCTTCTCGTACTCTTCAGATTTCATGGCATCTGGGGACGAGTGGATAACTGCGCTGGTGCGAAGGTTCAGCAAGTTGAACTTGCTTTGAAGCTTGTCATTGAGGGTTTGCATCGCTGACTCCTAGGTCATGGTTACTCACCGCTATCATGTATTGTTGAAAAAAGTTTCAATCGAATCGGCATAAAGGGCAGGCCAAGCGGCCTGCCCTGTGTTTACCGGTCCACGGCCTTGTTAGCCGCGTTGATCAACTGGATGTCACTGTTGCAATCCGTCAGCGCTTGGGTCTGCCGGATGTACGCCGAGGTCATCTGGACGAGCTTCTCATCCGGGTTGGCCTTGGTGTACTGTTCGCCCTTGGGTGGCTTGGTGGGTTCGCACTGGGGAACGGCTTGGTAGACCCGGGTGGTGCATCCGTGTAGGAAGCAGACCACCACTAACACGGCCAGCAGGAAGAAGCTGCTGGGACCGGGCATCCTGGGGCCGCCGGTTATCGAAAGGGAGCGCATGTTTCATCCTCGTTCTTGGTGGCGATGCAGTAAGCCTTCCAAGCGTTGTTGAGGGCTTGCAGCGCGATCTCGTCGTTGACAGGGCGGAGCACCGACACCGTTGGGTCGAAAGGTTCGGCCTTGGTGATGTCAGTGGTGGGACATTGAGAAAGACGATCCCGGTACTGGATGACTTCCTTAATCTGGACAACCGGTTCAGCCGGCACGGCAACCTGGGTGTTGGTCCGGGCTGCACACAGGAGGTCCACTTGTGCTTCCTCCAATGCATCGAACCATTTCTTGTTCTGCGTCTTGTTCGCCGTGTACGCTTGGATCTCGGCTCGCAGGTCTTCAATGGTCTTGTCGCGTTCACCGATGGTGGAGGCTTGATTGGCCACTTGGGTATTCATGTCGAACGACCAGGTGACCCAGTACCAGAGGCCACCAAGCACCACGGCCGCCAACAGCAACCATTTCAGGGCAGTAGCTTTACCCATTGCATACTCCTCGTAGGGGCTAGACTCATAGTAATGCGGCAAAGGGGAGGGACCGAAGCCCCTCCCCTCAACCGGTTACTTCACGCCTGCCAGGAAGGCCGCGATGATGGCCGCTTGCAGGGCGCCAGTGGTGGTGCCCAGTTGCTTGGCCAGCTTGTCCAGCACTTCCTTCTGCGCCTTGGTGATCTTGCCACCGAGGTTCACGCTACGGGTAACGCCGCCGACTTGGAAGGCTGCCAGGATCTGCTTCAGTTGTTCCTGAGCAGCAGTCTCGATGACCAGGGCTTCTGGCTTCTTGGCCGCAGGCTTGGCTGCACGCGGCTTAGCAGCCGGCTTCACCGCAGCTTTGGCTGCAGGCTTGGCGCCAGCTTTGGAAGCAGCGGTCTTCAGGGCAGGTTTCTTGGCAGCCGGTTTGGCAGCGACAGTCTTAGCAGGCATGGGTGACTCCTTGACAATGGTAAGTGTTGGCTGATTTCTGATCAACCTCATACTATCAAGGAGTTTCCTCGAACTTCAGCGTGAACAGGTTCACGATTCGGTCACCGTCAGCGAAGACCGTGGGCGGGATGGTAGGCTCTGCCTTATTGGCAATGAGGTCAAACATCATCTCCGACAACTCATGACGCAGGACTTCATTCTCACTCAGGCGGTTGTACACATGGTCACCCATGAGGAAGTACATCCGCCGTCCTTCCGCCACACCCGGTGCTGCGAAGACGTACTTGCGGGCTCCTGGGCTTGTCTGCAATGCTCCACGGTACTCCAGCGTCCTTGACCACGCATCAATGTACTTGGGCATCAAGTCGGTGTAGAACGCGTAAGGGATCTTGTTCTCCACGTAGAGGCTGTGGACCATCGCGTAGACCGATTGGTACAGCTGAAGGAAAGCATACTCGCGCCCCACGTTGTCCCGGATGCTCAGGAAGACGTAGTAGGTCTCAGGATCGAGTACCGTGTTTAGGATCGCCGTCTTTAGCGTTCTCGCGAGCTTCCGCTTCCTCCATTTGTACATTAACAGATCCCACGTCATCGTGAGGTAGATCATAGTGGTATTTCCCATTGCTGAAGCTTTCCAGTCGGTAGCGCAGGTGCAGTTCCATCAGGTGTGACACCGCCTTTGGGAGGCGGTAGTTGGCCACCATAGCACCGGTCCGTTTGTGCAGCACGACCATGCGAGCGCAGCACTTGACGTTACGCAACCCCTCCGGGAAGAAGGTGTTGGCCGCCACGTAAGCCGGTTCCTCAAAGGCGTAGGGTGTAGTGCCCTCGCACACGAAGTGCCACCAGTCGTACTTATCATCGTCCTTAAAGACGACTTCCCATGTCGATGAGTGCAGCGCCAACGTGCCGGAGTAACATTCGAACTTCTCCTCCGGGTGGAGGTCCATGAAGTCATTCCGGTTTAGCTCGCTATCGTATAGGTAGTCGTCCAGTTCCCGAGAGTCGGGATGCAGACCCTCTCGGAACACCAACAACTTTTTCATAGTGCGGGCCTTGTAAAGTTCTACAGTATGGGTCTGCTCCATTCTAAATAACGGGGAACAACATGCCGCACCTTTACCACGGCTCTGGGTACAAACACACCGAACTCAAACCCGGCATTCATTACACCGGCAAGAAGGTCGAGTGGGACCAGACCGAGTCCAATGAATGGCTGTACGCCACCTGCTTGCTGGAAGAAGCCATTGCCCAAGGCTTTGCATCCGTCATCGAGAAGCACTACAAGCTGGACCATTACCATTCGGTCGGCAACGAAGTGGTCATGACGTTCACGGACACGGTGCCCAAGCAAGAGGACCTGGAGAAGCTTCAGGTGTTCCTCTACAAGATCGACTGGGACACGTCGGTGTGGATCAAGGTGAACAACCTGCACAACGGCATGAGCAACGAGTACAAGACCAAGGCGTGCATCCCGGCCAACATGATCGACTCGTGTGTCGAGGTGGACCTCAAGGGGTGGCTCAAGCGCAAGAAGGTCGTGATCAAGGCCAGCAAGGCCTCGCTGAACTGGTGACCAAAGAAAAAAGAAAGAGAGTGGGGCCTAGGCCCCACTCTTTATTCCGTTACGACTTCAGCCAGATTGGCTTGACGTCGCTCAGGCGATAGGACTCACCATCCACCGCGATCATCACGGTGTCCAGATTGTCCTTGCTTGCGTAGTGCACACCTTCGATCGCCCCGATGCCATCCGGGGTTTTCACCAGCATGCCCAACGACGGATTCCAAAGTACCCCCTCACCATCCACTTCCACGGTGCCCCCATCCGAGTCTGGAGTATCCAGGCTCTTCTTGAGGCGCGAGATAATCTCGCTGTTCATGGAACGGTGGTTGTCTTTTGCCACGTCGGCGATTTGTTCACGCATGCCATCAGGCAGACGTACCACGAACTTATCGGCGGTGCGGGAGGAGTACACAACTTGGGTGGAACGGGTCATAGCTAAGCTCTCTTTCAAATGCGGCCCCTTGGAGCCGCGGGTTATGGAATGGGTACAGCAGACTCAACGACCGGCCAAGAAGTTCTTGGCTTGTGCTGAGGTTAGGTTCACCAAGCCTTTACCGTTGAAACGGCTGGCGCTGGTGGAGATCCCCGAAAACTCGTCACCACCTAAGTGGATCATAGCCGTCGTATGGGATTTGGTTACATGCAACACCCCGGCAATGCCGTCGATGGTGCACCGATGGAACCCCTTGGCATGGGCTCCATTATGCTTGTCAAACTCCCCCGATGTCAACTCAATGATCTCCGGGCGTTTGATGTTGTTGATGAAGTTCTTCCAGAACGACGGAGTCATGTCTGGCGACATCGGACCTTCGTCTGGAGTCACCACCCGTGGGCGAGAGATCGACAGGATCGGCTTCCCGCTCGGCGGGGTGATGACTTCCACCTTGTCCTGGTGGGACTCGGCCAGGTCAGCCACCGCGGCCAGTACCACGTTGCCCGTGGCACGAAGGTCAGCAGGGGTGGCTTCCACCACCTTCTCTTCCTTCTTGACAACAGGCGGCACGACAGGCGTAACCACCGCCGGTTCTACTGCCTCGGACTTCTTGTTACGTTTGCTCAGGCATTTCCAGCCCAGGCCTGCAACAGCTGCAACACCCAGGGTGGCAGCACCAGCGATCAAAGCGTGTTTAGCGTTCATGGCATGTCTCCTTGGACAATGGGTATTAAGCAGTTTGCAGAGCCGAGACTTTCTCGGTCAGGGTCAGAGCTTCCTCGAACAGACGGTTGCTTTCTTCTGGGTTGGTGCGTTTCAGTTCAGCGCTCTTGGTAACCAGAGCATCGATCTGAAGTTCCAGCGCGGCGATCTCTTGATCACGCTGGGCTTTCAGGTTGGCTTTCTCTTCACGCTTGGCCAGCTTCAGAGCCTCGTAGGCTTTCTTGCTTTGGCGCTTGCGGAAGTACGCTTTGATGCGTGCCAGGATCGACAGCTTCACGACGGGCTTGGCAGCGTCTTGAGCGGCTTTGACTTCGATAGCTTTAGCGAGCAGGTTCATGTTGATCTCCTTAGATCAGTGGGTATGGTCACGTGTACTATGTAGGGTTGAAAAAAGTTCGAATGGAATCGACACGGCATAAGGGCAGGCCAGATGGCCTGCCCTGTATGTCAGCTCTTGGCACAGCACATCGAGTAGTACTCGTTGTTGATGGCGATCAATTGCTCGACCGTGGTGGCTGTCTGGAGGCCGTCAATGAGCACCCCACACGCGGACTGGAAGGTGATCATCAAATGGCGGATCGACTCGAACTCTTCGCCCGTGAACGCCTCTTTCGGGGCACGGGTCATCAGGACGAGCATGGAATTGAGGTGGCTGGCGGTAATGCGAGCAGCGATCCAGCGTTCGCGGTTGTCAGTCCCGCCTGGAGAGACGGAGTTGGCGAACGAGGTACTGACTTTGACCAATGGGGTGAGTGACATGAAAGAAAGCCTCAAGGGATGAACTATAGAATTGGCCAGCATCCCGGCAAAACAAAAAAGAAAGAAAAGTCTTGGGACACGGTTCGTCATCATTCGCCTCAGGGAGATCAGCCCCTTACTGCGTTTCCGAATCGACCGTGTCCCGTAACCCTGTGTATCGCGTGTCTTCCTCATCACTCGAACCCGTTCACCAAGCGCGTCATCGCATTGTGCGAGGCCTTGCGTTACTTAGTCGCAGATCAGTCTCAGACGGAGAGCCAATGCTCTTCCTAAATGCCGAACTCAATCGGTATCAATAGTCATCAATGTGGTTCACTGAACTCAGACTATTGATCAGCCAACGTGCACCTTCGGCACGCGCTGGATAGTCCTATCAGTGCCCGCGTTGGGCATCCCGGTCATTGGTGTCGCAATGTACTGCTGCGAAGCCCGTTGGATAAAGAGTGTCCCCGATGGCCGTGGCACAGATGGCCTGGCCCTCAACAGACCTAACGTTGAGTCGTGGGGAAACGCCTTATCGGTCGTCGCAACTGCACCCGAGTCATGGTGGAGGTCCCGCAACGGGACATCCTGTACCGACAGGGCGACGGACAAGGATAGCAAAGCCAACGCGGTGGCGCCGCGTAGGAAACTGATCTTGAAAGCTCCTTAGAGTGCGGTTAGAAGTGGCGCTCAGTAAGTGTTAGGTCTCCGGTGCTTCGGCGCACCTACCGTACCACCCGCCTTATGGGTGAGGTAGGGCACTGAAGACGCCAGCGCGGGTGTTTCGGTTCCTACTGGGTTCGGCCGACCCCAGGGCTCGTCAGGCGGCGTCACGATGGACACGGCCTTTTGTAGCCACGCGAAGCTCAGGGCACTCGGGCGAAGTAGGAGACTGATCACTGGTCCGAACCGCATCACGATCCTTAGATGATGTCACAGTGCTACTACATACATCATGGCCGTTGTGTAATTAATTCCCGGGGTTACCAATGCGTGCCATTCCAAGCACGATTTTGCCCTCGTTGTTGAAGGTCACGACCGCTTGGGGCGGTTTAGGCGGTGGCGGTGGGGTTACCTTCACGGGGATGCGACGCATGACTACTCCTGTAAGAAAAAAGGGACTCACAGCATAAGTGGGGAGGTCGCCCTCCCCACCATGCTACTGCTTACTGCTCGGCTTCTTCAGCCACCGGTTCGAACGACCAGCTGTCCGCCAGTTGTTGGGCCAGACCACGGGTCACCTGGTTCGGTTCACCGGCCACGGTTTCGAGGGCAGTGTCGGTGATGGCCAGGGTGCCTTGGATGGCGAAGTCAATCGCCGCGGCCTTGTCTTCCATCACGTTGGCGTCACGACGGATGTCGTTCAGGCAGGCGACGGCGTCTTTGCGGGCTTGTTCAGCGGATACGAGGGTGGACATGAAGCGACTCCTACTACAGGGGTGGGGTTATTGTTGTTCAGCAGCTTCGACAGCTTCGGCCTTCTCTTCCAGCTCTTCGAGAGTCGGAGCTTTGGCCACGGTGTTGTCGGTGTGGCATTCGGCGCGGATGAACGCGTCGAGGGCATCGAGGTGCTCGATCAGATACTGGGTCCACGGTTCGCAACGGGCGTGCATGGCGCGCAGCTCGTCCGCAGTCTTCCAGCCGATGGTGGTGTACTTCTCTTCCAGCACACGGAAGTCGATGTCGGACTTGACTTGCAGGGCCGCTACGACAGCCAGGTGGCTGTTGCCCACGTGACCCGGCTTGCCTTCGACGTCACGGTCGGAGATGAAGCCGCACGGAACGATGTTGCTGTCCAGTTGCGCACGGACCTGCGGACGGATCGGCTCAGCCTGGTAGATGACACGGAACGCGTCAGTCACGCTGGCGCCAGCGGCCAGGATCAGAGCGCCGGTGCCCGGCTGGTCGGTGTTCAGGACAGCGATGGTTTCGTGCGGGATGGCCGACGCTTCCATTTGTTCCTGGGACAGTGCTTCCACCGAGTTGGTGCCGATGCGGGCGAAGCCGTAGCCACGGGCGATGTAGCTCAGCATTTCTTCCTGGGTCAGCGGACGCTCACCGTCTTCAGGGCCGAAGAACAGGACTTCTTCGCTCAGCTCACGCACACCCGAACGCAGGGTGGAGTAGAAGGACGATGGCACTTCTTCGATCTCGACGTCGTTGCCTTGGGCATCAACGGTGAAGTGGGACATCAGGTCTTTCTTCTCGACGTGACCACCGAAGCCGATGGAGAAGCCGTCTTTCAGCTGGGCTTCCGCACCCGCTGCACGCTGGTACATGGCGTACATCAACACACCGTCACTGTTCAGCTTGGTGGCCAGTGTGTAGAGGATCAGCTGACGGACCGCTTCGGTCTTGTCGATGACCGAACGGCGCATGCCCACGAAGCCGGCGTCCATTTCCATCATGAGGTCGTAGACTTCGTTGGAGCTGTACAGGCGAGCATCGCCTTTCAGGTTGCCGACCAGGGTGGCAGGCACGAAGTCCGGCAAGATGCCGAAGGTCATTTCGTCACGTTTAACGCGGGTGTACGGCTTGGGGGCGACTTGCTGGCTCATGGAGCACTCCTAAGGTATTCTAAAGGGCTTGCGAAGGAAAGGAAGGGGGTAGGTCACCCTACCCCTGTAACGGGTTTACAGCGACTGCATGGAGGCTTCGGCGGCCTTCGGTGCAGGGGTGGCTTGGGCTTCTTGCACGGAACGGTCGGTGATGACGGTGTACTGCTCGACGTTCGGGGCTACGGTGTAACCATTGGCGTCGAAGCGGTAGCGGGCGTCACGGCGACCGAAGCGGGCTTGGCCTTCTTCGTTCAGGCGAACATGGACGATGACACCGACGGACTTGGTCTGTTGCGGGTGTCGCGGACCGAAGAACATCGAGATGGCCTGCTGAGTGGTCGACCGTGGGATTTGGGTCTCACGGCAGTAGTCCTCGAGAGCACGGCGGTGCTCGTAGAACTCGGACTTCAGGGACTCAGCGAACAGCGCCGGGCGTGGGGCTTCTTTCATGCCGATACCGCCGAAGAGGAACGCGATGTTCTCTTCTTTGGAGCGCATGGTGTAACCCAGGGTCGAGCTGGTGGTGACCGACAGAACCGGGATCACAACCTCGCCGCCTTTCTGCACCGACGGGTCCTTGATCAGCTGGCTGATGTTGAACTGCTCGTTGTAGCGCCACGGGGCGAACGGCGCACGCTTCTCTTCGGAGTCGTACTTGAAGATCGGCTTGGCGTTCAGGTCGGCCATGCGGTTGATCATGATCGGCATGAAGTACAGGCCGGTGGCCACGAGCCCCATCTGATCCACGTACGGCAGCACTTCGTTGAAGAAGTAACCAAGGTCGATCGGGTTCACCTGGTTGGCAGGCTTCTCCATCTCGACGCCTTTACGGGCTGCGAACGTACCGAAGTCATCAGCGACCGGCACATGGGCCTCTTCGAATGCCCACGGAGCCTTGGCAGCCCACACGACCGGGATCTCGATCTCAGCCGCTTCGACCTGACGCAGCGACTCCATCCAGCCACCCTCTTCCAGGAAGCGAGCCGTGCGCTGTACCTGCGACTCAGACGCTTCGCGGGTAGTGCGCATGTAGTGCAGGCCGTCAGTCTGGGTCTTCCAGAACTTGATGATGCCTGCCAGCTGGGTTTCACGTGCGCCTTCCAGCAGGGCCTTGTGGGTGAAGATCAGCAGCTTGCCCAGCAGCGACCCGCGCAGCGCCAGCAGGTTGAAGCTGGTCATCGCTGCCATCCAGACCTTGTTGACGATGAGGGTTTCCTTGACGTACTCGCTGTCCGACGAGGTGTACGCTGGCAGGGACTTGGCCACCCCCACGGTACCCAGCAGACCCTTGAGGTCTTCCAGCGACTTGGCGCCTTCACCGACGTGTTCGATGGTCTTGGCCTGGAAGAGCGAATCCACGTACATCACGGTTTCCAGCGACACTTCCTTGATGAGGCGTTGCAGGGCCGTCATGCGGTCGAGTTGCTGGTTGAGCTTGCCCAGGCTGATCGGCTTGTTCAGGACCGGTACGCGGTGGGTCAGCGAACCCTGCGGGATGTAGAAGTGGTCGAAGGACTTGCCACCGAGGCTGGTGGTGCCCACGTAGTTGCGGTACGGGCCTTCTTCGTTGAACGCGCCTTGGATACGGGCCGCTTCCACGAACTGCTTCATTTCCGCCACGACCTTCTTGAAGAACGGATCGCTCACGGCTTCCGGGTTCCAGAAGACCGAGCGCACACCGAACTCGTTGTGCTTGTCCGCGACTACCAGGTGACCCGCACGTTCCATGAAACGGAAGCAGTGGGAGCAGCGGTAGTGCTGGCGGATCTCAGCGACTTGGTCCGGGAAGAACTCCTCGGCAGCGCTGATGATGACGGACATGTAACGGGCGGCCAGCTTCTTGCGGCACTGGGTGGTGAAGATCACCCCGGCACCGTCACGCAGCAGTTCTTCAGCGGCGACGGTCAGTTGGTGCAGGGCTTCGTGGTAGTTGATTGCGTCAGTCACGTTGCATTTCCTTCTTTGGTGCTAAATGAGGTATGGTTACTTGGTGGACTGTTTGTCACGGTAAGTCTTCAGCACTTCGGCCACCGTCTCAGTGATCGGGAGGGTCTCAGGCGTACCGCGGCGCTTCAGCGAGGCCAGCGTCTTGTCTTTGACTTCTTCCCAATGGGACTTCGAACGTGCAATGCCGGGTGCCAGACGGTTGTCGTGGCCAGCAACAAGGTTGTAGACCTGACGACGCAGTTCTTCAACGGTGGTGGCAGGTTGGGTGTGAGCGGTCTTGGTCATGGTATTCCCCTGATGCGTTAATTAGTACGATCGAAGTATTTGTCGAGCTTCGCGTACAGCTTTTGCTTGCGAGGGGTCAGCTGTTTCAGAACCCCCTCAGGGTTGTTGTTTTGAGGGTTCCAGAAGACGTCGCGCAAGAAGCACTGGTCATTCAACAGGCGAACCCTGTAGCTGTCGCACAACCGGCGCCATGGGGCACGGATCATGCGTTCTTTCTTTTGGCGCTCCAGTCCTTCGTTACCGATGTACTGGAAATGTTTCTTACCGAGTTTGCGACACATGCTTCAGGTCCTTTTGATGTACGCGGCCCCGTCGAGAAAGCTCTTGCAGACCAACCCATGGACCTTGATGCCACGGGAGTTCTTGGCCGTGAAGACCGTGCGGTAGAAGTTGCGGTCACAGCCGAAGTACTGGCGTCCCTTCACTTCGATGTCGGTGTACCCTTCATCGGTCAGGACTTGTTTGGTCCCTTCCGGGTCAGCGTAACCCCAGTGCAGACCCATGACGACAGCAAAGACAGCAACGTACGACAGGTATTTCATTTCACGCGTTCTCTTATTCGGCTGTCGGTTCAGGCTTGTTGGCAGAGGCCATCAGCGCAGTCAGCATCGGGGCTGCATCCGGGATGAGGGTGGCACAGGTGTGGTTGAGGTTGTAGTACTCGGGCCGGAAGGTTTCCGGGTCCGTGCCAATGCGCTCCAGGAACTCCTTGAGCACCGACTCGATCTGGTCGATGCGCAGCAGGTCGAAGTTCTCGTCGCCCTTCTTGTCTTCCGGGAACGCGTCCTGGAACACCATCGTGACGGTGCTGCTGGAGATCTGCTTGTCCAGGATCGTCGCAATGACGATGTGGGCGTTGGGGACGTTGGAAGTGGCGTCGTACTGCTCGACCACCCCGTCCACCGGCTTGCCGGCGGTGTCGTCATTGAAACCCAGGTACGTCAGGACCGTCTGGTTGTCTACTACGGGCTTCTGACCAAAGCCCACGATCATCAGGTGAATAGCCATGATTAGCTCCGTTTCCGTGGGACGTCAGCCGACGGGTTGAAAGTGTGGGCCACGGTGTCTGCGAACTCAGCCTTGAGGCCTAAGCGCACCACCGGGTTCTTCAGTTCGATGTACCCGGCCTCACCCTTGTAGATGGTGCCGCTGATCTCGATGGCCTGCTTGCGGAAGAAGGTCTTCCATTCGTCCGGCAACTGGTGACGGTTGATCTGCAAGTCGAACATCTGGCCGTTCTCTTTCTTGGACCAGAGGGTCTCGAACGCTTGCGCAATCGACAGGTTGTGACCGTTGGCCGACAGGACCAGTTCGAAGCCATAATCCTTGAGCAGGATCGGGTCCGTCTTCTTGAAGTACTTCTCGTCTTCCTTGGGCGGGTTGAGGGCCGCTTGCAGGGTCAGGTGGTAAGCCAAGGCCGCCCGGCCGCCTTTGGTCAGGTGGTTGTTGGATTCCTTGAACCAGTCCGGCAGGTTGTCAGCAGTCCACTTGCGCAGGGACATCGCATGGCGAATCTCCGGGGCATTGGAGGTGCTGAAGGTGTCGGAGTACAGCAGCAGGCTGCGGGACGCGTCGATCATGTCTTCGGTCATGTTCTCGGCATCCGGCACAATGACGTGGGTCTTGCCCACGTTGCTGATGTCTTTCAAACACTGGGGCAGGCTGTCAATGATGGCCAGGGCGCTGATGAGCGAGGCCTTCTCACCGGCAACCGCTTCACGCAGGGCCTTGAACCACTCTTCCCCATTGGGTTGGGCGTCGCACTGGTCCTTCATCCACTGGGGGATTTCGGTGGCGATACCACCAGTGTAGTCGATCAGGTGCTCGTCCAGCGGGTGCTTGAGGGCGCCTACGAGGACCTTGTTGTAACGCACGGTGTGATGGGAACGGTTGCCGTCCGCATACACCAGAACCTCGACCTTACTGCGGTCAGGCAGTTCGCTCAAGCCTTCACTTTTCTGAATGGCTTCGAGCAGGGAATCCATGGTGCTTTCGATTTGTACGCCGGTGCCAAAGGTGGCACTTTTGTCGCTGACCGAGACGGCAGGGAAGAACAGGTTCTGAAGATCCATTGGTGCATACTCTCTTGGTGACATAACTAATGGTGGGTTTGTTTCTTTTGACTTGCGGCATAAACGGCACCCCCGAAGGAGTGCCGTGGATCAGCGGAAGCAATCGTAACTGTAATGCGTGAAGGACACGCTCTTACGGGTCAGGTTGCCCAGCATGGTCATGCGTTCGCTTCGCTCCAACAGGTTGATGGCGAAACGGGCCAGCTTCAGCGGGGTGAGGTCACCCTGCCGTTCAAAGATGTACCAGTTGTTCAACTCCGGAGCCCGGAATGCCCCTGGCAGGGTATTGTTGATGTAGCCTTGCACGAGAGTCGCCTCTCGCTGCTCCACGGTGTGGACTACCTCGTCGGTGAGGACGTGCAGTTCTTTTAACCGAGATGGACGGCGCTTGAGTTCCCCCATGCGGTCAATCAACTTGTCCAACTCTTTCTCGTCGCGTGCCGTGAGCCCCCGCTCAGTGGCCAGTCGTACGAGTGCCATTCCGTGGCGCACTGGAACGTCTCCTTTAACGAGATACAACTCGTCACCCGGTTGCCCCAAAATAACCGGTATTACATACTTGCCCTTCGACATAGGAGAGTGATTCCTTTTACTACTTCAACTACGGCTCCCTATTCACGTGGGGATGTGTTGGCGTTCTGCTGGTCCATGTGAATAATGTAGTGCCATGAAACGATCGAGTCGAATGCCCGATTCATACGATTACATGACACCGGGGGCACCGAGGGGAACCAGAATACCCTCGAAGTCTAGATAGAACGCTTCATAGCTCGGCGGCTGGGTGTTCTTGTAGAGCCGGCCTTGCGGCATGACCCCTGCATCGCTGACCTTGCCGGCATTCACCCACTGGCCCAAGGTGTTGTTCCAGCGCCAGACCGTGAGGTCACGTTTGTCCACGATGTCGGACTTGGCGGTTGGGATCTGGTGGTTGATCCAGGTGGAGGCTGGTTGCGAAATAGCCAGGTAGCCAATGGAGCATTTGGACTTGAACATCACAGGCAGGTCCACCGTGGCGAACACGGGGTTCGGCCAGGGCGTGCCATCGGCACGGGTAGAGCTGATCTCCAGCGTCCCCAGCGGTGTACGGACAATCTTCACCCGCACACCGGCGGCTACGTCCCCTCCGTCCCATGCACTGGCAGGCACACCCAACTCTTGGCTCCACAGGACTTTCATCCCGTTGGCCACCCCTTGGTTGGCGTTGACGTTGCACCAGATCCGAGGTGTTCCCGCCGTGTTATAACTGTTGTCCGGGTTCATGCCACGTGGACTGACCATGACCGTGACGGTGTACTCTCGGTCCCCAACCTTCTTAAAGGCTGCACACATGCCGACCGTGTCATCGTCCCCGTTGGAGGAACTGAAGGTGGTCTCAAAGGTGTAGCTGTCAAACCGGTCAGGGCTGATCAGTCCGATCATGGTCCCGGAGTTCACCGTGGATTGCACGGAGTCGGTGGCTTCCACGTAGGACCAGCTGTTCATCTCGGTTTCGTTGTGAGGGAACTTTAGCTGGCTGCTGTGACTGATGCGACCCCACTTGTTGAAGATGTCCGCAAACGACACAGACGCACTCTTCAAGGCGTTGATGTCGGCATCGTTGTCCGCCATGCGGAACGGCACCAGCATCTCCCCGCTTTCCAATGCCATGGGAGTGCCCGCTTCTTTGAAGAAGGCCAGCTCGCCTTTACGGCCGTTGACGTGCCCGAGGGATTCAGTGACGACGTAGGTGCCGACTTGTGCCAGGGTCTTGCCTTCCAAGGCAGCGGAGTCGGCAGCTTTAGCGCCGAGGTCCAGTTTCCCGGAGATCTTGGTTTTGATCGCTTTTAAAAGCGTGTCCAACTTCGTGGACAACTGTGGAACAGTGGCCATGGTTCGGTCCTTTGTCAAGCCGCATGAATACATACGATAAACGGCATAAGGGGAGGGCCGGAGCCCTCCCGTTTACAGCTGTGGCAGACCAAGCGTCACGAAGTTCCCTTCGAAGTCCAGGTAGTACGAGCCCTTGGTACCTTCGCTGTTCTTGTAGAGACGCCCAGGAGGCAGAACAGCGGGGTCGTTGGCCTTGCCGGCGTTCACCCAAGCGTTGCTAACCCACCGCCACACTGTCAGGTCACGGGTGTCAATGATGTCAGCTTTGGCGGTAGGGATGATGAGGTTCTTGAAGGTAGCATCGGGTTGGGACATGGCCACGTACCCGATGGCGCACTTGGTCTGGAACATCAACGGGATCTGACCCGACCAGAACACTGGGTTAGGCCAGGCTGACCCGTCTGCTCTGGTGCAGGTGATCTCCAGCATGTTCCCAACGGTCCGTTTGGCCTTCACCCGAACGCCAGTGGGCACTGCTGCACCCCAGCCCGCCGCCGGAATGCCCAGGTCCTGCTTGAACAGGATCTGACGCCCGTTGGCCACGCCCTGAGGGAAGTTGACCACGACCATGATGCGCGGTGTCTGACCATTCACAATCCCATCGTCGCCCATCCCGCCTGTGGAGACCATCACACAGAGGGAGTGTTCTCGGTTGCCGACCTTCTTGAACGCCAGGCACATACCGATGGCATCGTCATCCCCGTTGGTGGACGACATGACGGTTTCGAACTCGTAGTTGTCGAACCGGTCGTTACTGATCATGCCGATCAGGCTGACACTGTTGATGGTGGTCAGTACCGAGTCGGTCCCGGAATCGTACGACCAGCCGGTGAGTTCAGCGGGCAGGTTCGGGAAGACCAAGTTGGCCCCGTGACTGATCCGGGTCCACTTGTTGAAGATGTCTGCGAAGGAGACCGTGCTGCTCTTGAGAGCGTCCAGTGCGGCCTGGTCACCGGCCATGCGCAAGGTGGTCAGCATCTCCGCACCAATCAGGGCACCCGGGGTACCGTCTTGGCTGAAGAACGCCACTTCGCCTTTACGGCCGTTCACATGGCCCAGGTCTTCGTTCAGAACCTTGGCACCGACTTGTGCAAGCGTCAAACCCTCCAGCTTCGAAGAGTCCGCCGCCCGTGCTGTCGCATCGAGCTTCTTGTTGATCGTGTTTTTGATTGCGACCAGCAAGGCACTCAGCTTCGCAGACAATTGAGCTGGAGTAGCCATCTTAAAAACCCCTAAAAAGAAAGGAATAGTCATAAGATGACAAATAAAAAAGAGAGGGCCGAAGCCCTCCTTATTTAACGCGCTGCGTCACCGAGCCTTTCCAGACAGTTCTTCTCAATCACTTCTTCGTACGGCGTGGTCAGCTGGAAGTCGTTGTTGAAGTACTCGTACGCCATGTCCAAGGTGTACGGCAAGATATCCAGGTAGGTCACTCGTTCCTGCCCGGTCAACTTGGTGTACTCCTCAACGCGCTCACGGGTGTACGTCGGGTATTCCACCCCGGCGGTTTTAGCAGTGATCGCCTTGATGGCGTGTTGCTTGAGCAAGGAGCAGTGCTCCTTGCTCATGATGAACTCGGCCTTCCATTCGGCCTGAGCGGTGAACGACAACAACGACAGCAGTACCAACATCCATTTCATGATTGAGTTACCCTTGGTGATTAAGCTCGAAGGTGTTGAAGACCAGTCGGTTCTCGACATACGCGGTCTCAGTGCACTTGTAGTCATCCCACGACGGATGGTCGTGCTCAGGCATGAGTACACGGACGACGTCACCCTTGAGGGGTGTGTTGAGGACCATGGTCCGGTAGATGGTGTCAGCGCGTCCGATCATTTCATTGATGAGGCTGCCGCCGCCGATCACGAACACTTCGTCCATGTCGAGGGCAGCTGCTTCTTTGAGCACGTCGTCGATGCTGTTCAGAAACTGTACGCTTGCCAGTCGGCCGAGGCGAGGAAGACCTTTCCCGCGAGTCAGCACAAAATGGAAGCGACCCGGTAACAGTCGCGGAAGGCTGTCGAAGGTGTGCATGCCCATTACAATCGGCTTGCCCATCGTCAGCTTCTTGAACCGTTCCAGGTCTTCAGGGTGATGCCACGGAAGTGGATGGGGGCCGGCTAAGCCGATCACCCCATCTTCGTTCTGGGCATAGATCAATGAGATCTTCATGCCTAGACGACTCCTCAGTCTACCTTCAGTGCACCGGTTTCTTTGATCTTCTTCAGGCTGTCGACCAACTTGTCCACGTTCGGCTGAATGTAGTAGTTGATCGAGTTCTCGTAGACCTGGACGGAGTCTTCGGTGCGGAACAGGCAGATCAGTTCCAGACCGATGCCTTTACCCTTGGCCGACCACTGACGGATGTAGGCGCTGGTGCGCGGGAATTCGTCGTAGCCTTTCAGGATGGCACTGGCAACGTCACAGGACGCTTTCAGGTACAGGTCTTCGTTGATGCCCAGCGAACCGCTCACACGGGCCAGCTCGACCATCTCACGCCCTGGGATCTTGGTCCACATGTGTTGCTGTGGCGCTTCCAGGTGGGCGATGTACATGTCCAGCTCGGCGCTCTTCGGACCCAGCTTGGACAGGTCGTCGCGGTACAGGACCTTGGTGAGCAGGTTGTCACGCTTGTAGTGCAGGCGTGCAGTCTGGTTGCCGTGGTTGGCTTTGCCGGCCAGAGTCAGTTGAACGTCTTCGTTCTGCAATGCGCGCAGTTCTTGGACCAGCTTGTTGAAGATTTCCATGGGTGGTTTGCCTTATTTCTTGGGGAGGATGTTGTTGACTGCAACGTGGTCGGTGTACTCACGCAGCTTGGTGAGCAGGTAACCGACCACCAGTTTGTCGTCGTTGATGACCAGCAGCATGAGGCATTGTTGGTCTTCCGGGATTTCTTCCTGGATGACGTGGGTTTCCAGACCGTCGAAGTGACCGATCAGGGTGTCCACTTGCGCCGTGCGCAGGAAGGTGTCAGGGTTGGTGACGGCACCGTCGGGCTGATCGTACAGGTACTGCGCAATGCCACCGGACAAGCCGATGGCGTAGCGGTAGTGTTCCGACAGCGAGGACGCCAACAGGACCATGTGGCGCACCGTGGTTGCCACCATCGACTGCACGCCCCAACCCAGGGCTTTCTCTTGGGCTGGTGCGTGCTGCATGGCTTCGGCAATGGTCAGGGGGCGGTCAAACATGACCATTTGTTGGGTGCTCATTGGATACTCCTTTTAAAGAGGTTCGATTCGGGTGAGGGCGTTGGGGTTGACCCACTTGATGTCATCGACTGCAACGAAGCCCAGCTCCTTTACGGTCTTGACCTTGTCCGGTCCGGCACCAATGCCGGCGAACAGGATGTCTGTCTTCTTGCTGACCGACTTGGAAAGCTTGGCTCCACGCGAAATCACGTCAGTCTCCATCTCTTTCCGCGTCTTACCGGCGAAGTCAGACCCACTCACCACTACGGTTTTACCGGCTAGGTCTTGGACCTCAGCCATTTGGAACTTTTCAGCCTCGTACGTCAGGATCTTGTCCAGTGCCAGGAAGTCGTGCATTTGGGCAAGGTCCAGTTGACCGATGCTTTCGACCACGGCAGGGCCTACACCGGGAATCCGTTGCAGGTCGGCAGCCTCAGCCTTGAACAAGGCGTCAAAGGACGGGTAGAACTGCGCCAAGTCACGGGCAGTGGAGTCCCCGATCTCAGGAATGCCCACGGCACGCAGGACTTTCTTGAACGGCAACTTCTTGCAGCGCTCGATACTGGCCATGATCTTGTCGGTCATGGCTTCACCGATCCCTGCCGAGTAGAAATCCGACTCGCTCAGGTGGAACAACGAGCTGTAGGACCCCAAGGACCCCGACACGATCAAGGATTCGACGGCTGCCGGCCCCAAGTTCTTGACGTCGATGCCATCTCGGCTGACGAAGTAGGCCATTTTGTTGATGACCTGTGCCGGACAAGTGACAGAATTGGTGCAGTACAGCTTCACCCCTTCTTCTTTGCCCACTTCCTTCTTGCTGAGAGGCGCGCCACAGCACGGACACTCGGTCGGCACGGCAATCACACCGTGTTCGTCCGTTCGCAGCGCGGTGATCACGCTTTCGATCTTCGGAATGACGTCCCCACGACGGGAAACGACCACCGTGTCGAGCAACCGCAGGCCAAGACGTTCGATTTCTTCGAAGTTGTGCAAGGTCACGCTGCTGATGGTCACACCGCAGAGCTTGACAGGCTTGATTTTCGCCACCGGAGTGACGGCGCCGGTCCGTCCCACCTGCAATTCGACGCTGTGCAGCACCGACGTGGTGGTTTGAGCCTCGAACTTGTACGCCACGGCCCATCGCGGGCTGGTGGAACGCGTCCCAAGAGCAGCACGGTCTTCCGGCTTGACCAGTTTCAGCACCAAGCCGTCAATATCGTGCCCCAACGTCGAGCGAGTCTCGGAAACGTCGTCGATGGTCTCGACAATGTTGACGATGTCGCTGGTCAGGCCTTCCCACACCGGCAGGGAGATGTAGAACTGGCTCTGGACGTCCTCGTGGAAGTACGACATGGGGACCGACATCGGGCCTTTGTCGGTATGGAGGACAGCATCGTAGGCAATGAAGCGAATGCCCATGCCCTGAAGCTGCTCACCTTCCTTTTTACGGGCCAGGCCAGCCACCATGTTGCGTGGGTTGGCGTACACCTTCTTGCCCATCGACTCCCGCAGCTCGCACACCCGTTGGAAGTGCTTGTGAGGGATGACCGCTTCACCCCGGATCTCAACTTTACCGTTGAAGCCCCGCAGCTGCTCAGGGATGCCCTCGAAGAAGACGGCATTGTCCGTGATGTCATCACCCACTTCCCCGTCACCACGCGTGGCCGCGTACTTCAGGTGGGATTTGTCGTACAACAAGTCGATCGCCAGACCGTCATGCTTGAGTTCCATCTGGGCACAGGCTGGATACTCGAGGCCGGTGCACCAATCGGTCAGCTCCGTCTCGTTATACAGGTTACCCAGGCTCAACATTGGGCTGAGGTGCTTGACCTTTTCGAAACCCCCGATAGTGGGCGCCCCGACGAGGTTCAGAGGGGACAACGGATCGTCGGTTTCACCTTCGAGTTCCCGCAGTTCCTTCTTGAGGGAATCGTACACGGCGTCTTCGACACCGGAATCCCCTTCGTTGTAATAGAGATCGTTCAGACGACTGATCTCTGCCCTGAGGGCGTCAATCCGGCTGTCCATGGATGGGCTCCTAACTCACTTGGGGCTGACCAGAATACGGTCCAACTGGAAAGCCCGGCGTCCTTGGCTAGGATCGCCACGTTCGATGTCAACACTGAGGACTACCAGGTGCGGTGGGGTCAGACGCAGGTGATTGGTCTTGACGCCATCGAGGTAGTAGACTCTCCCATGTAATACCCAGCCTTCATTTCCATTTACCAGACCCCCAATTTCGAACACGCCGACTTGACGTGGACGGAGGCGGTCGTAAATGTCGCCGACCTTGAGTTGGGCCCACTTGCGCTTCGGCCAGGTCGAAAAAATCAATAGCGGGCCCGGGGGCAGCAGTTCATAGACCTCCTCGACCGGCAGGTTGGCCGTATCGGGGATGGGGACATTGACGTGCTGCCCGTGGGCGGGCGCAGTGGTGAGCACTTCTGCTGCGTCGTAGATCGTGACTACGTCGAACAGTTTGATCTGTTCCGTCATTTGATGTCTCGGGGGTTGAGGCACAAGTAGTCGGTCGTGCAGCTCTCCTTTACCTCGCGTAGGAGCGCCTGACGGGCCTTCTTGGCTTTGATCGGATACTCGAACAACCGGATCTCGCTGTCCCGCTCGTAAAGCTTGTTAAGGAGCTTACAGGGGTGCTTACCGATGCTGAGCTGGGAAAGTTGTTTGTCTACATCGAATGAAACGTTCTCGCTCTGGCCCAGGTAGAAACGCCCGGTGGCTACATGCTCGAGCATGTAGCACCCTTGGGTAATGTAATCGCTTCGTTTACTGCGGCCCGAGGGAGAATGCAGCCATTTGACGACATTCTCTAGGGCTTGCGTCATGTCAGCTCTCGACTGGGATCAGGACATAGGAGATGCGAGGTTGGCCTTCGAGCGATTCGGTCACGAAGTTGGTGTGTTCGATCTCGTCGTCGAAGTTCTCGCTGCCTTTGGCAATGCGGTACGCCCCGTCCATGGTGAAGAACGTGCGCAGGAACGACATGGCCACGTGGTGACAGTCGAAGTCCGGTCCTGGTCCGACCCACCCGATGTGGGAACGGAAGAGTTTGGCCTCTTCGACGTTGTCGGTGTATTCAAGTTTCGGGGTGTTGTTCTCCCCGTCACCGAAGGTCTTGAGGTAGCGCTTCTCTTTGCCTTTGGGCTGGAAGTAGACGCGCGAGTTGTAGCACTCTGGTAGTTTCTGGTTGCTCATGGTGATCCCCTTAGACCCACTTGTCGGTGAGGTCTTTCAATTTGGTGCCAGACAGCACTTCCTTATACGTGTCAGCTTGCTTGAGTTCATCGAACCCCTTGCGACACTGAAGCAATGCGCTTGCTTCGTCCTTGGACAGAACTTCCCCCTTCTTGACGCGCTCCAACAGTCCGGCAATAGCTTGTTGAATGGTGATAATGCGTGCGTCGATGTCTGCCATGATGCTCTCTAGTTTGCGTGCAGATAGATAAAGCGGGAGGCCAGACGCCTCCCTGTTCTTGGTGAATTCGTTAACGGCAGAATTGGTCGTAGTTGACTACCACGGCTTTCTTCTTCAGGGTGAACACATACTGATCAGCAGGGTCCAGTATCATAATCCCACGTTCACCCATGTCAGCGAACTTCGCCCACCATTTCTTGTCAGCGGTGGGGTTCAAGCCGACCACGGTGATTGCGTCACCCTTGATGTCGATCTCGGTGCGTTCGTCGATGTCTTTCTCCAGACGGTAGTGCACGCCGAAGAGGGAACGCTCCAGGTAGGAGTACTCGCGCTTGCCCGTGATCTCCAACCCGAGCTTCTCGTCGGTGTAGGAGCAGGGACGGTAATCCACCATCCGCTTGCCAGGGACCTCGAAGGTCTGGTGGTACACGTAGTAGACCAGCCCACCGATGGTGGCGAGCAGAAGGGTCAGCAGGATCAGGTAGGTGCGCACGGCCGCCTTCTTGATCTTCTGGCTACGGGTCTCCAGTTTCTCACGAGCGACTACGCCAGGGTCACGAGGTCCGGAGAGCTTCAGGAGGTCGCTGGGTTCCATGACGTCTTCAGGACGCAGGGCGTCAGCAGCAGGGGCTTCTTGGGTGCGGGGAGCTTCGATGGTGTCTACGGTTTGCATTGGTGAACTTCCTTGGTGATGAACTTGGTGTGTGTTTCCATGGTTATAATGTATTGCCTGATAATTTTTAAGTACATTCATGGAAACGGCATAAAGGGCGGGATGATCCCGCCCAAGAGTTAGCGCCTGGAGTACCCGAGATCTTCGTACGGGTCGTCCTTTTCTTCAAGCTGTGCGAACCCCTCGCCCAATTGGCGAACTGGCTGCGGGGTGACATGTGCCACCGGAGTCTTCTCTTGGGCTTCTGGTTGGGTACCGGTGACACGTTGCTCTTCACGCATTTGATACTCTCCTCTGACATGTGTGTCGGCATAAATGGACAGCATGAGGGTGAGCCCATGCTGCCCGGTACAGGCGCCGTTGAAACGTATGCGACTGGCTCTCGCCGATGCTCAACCGTTTCGGGTTAACGCTTCGTGCTGGATCACCCCCTCACTAGACAGTATCTACTGCCTGTACATACAATAGGGTGTTTAGTCATTTGGATAATGTAGGGTCAGGAGACCATGGACTAGAACACCACGCGGTTCGATTTCGAGTACTTCACCTGCAACATCCCGCGCTTGATTGGCGTGCCGTTCCCCACCATCATGGAATCGATTTCCAAGGTGGCGTAGTACAGGGTCGAGAACAGGAGGCTGAGGACGATATTCCCGTTGGTGTCAGCGTAGAGTTCGGCCGTCTGCACTGAGGACACCTGGGTGTTCAACAATTGCTTGGTGGGGGCGTAGCTGTACCCCACGGCAGTCGTGTTAATGATCTGGCCATTCCCGAAACTGTACCCTTTAATGTTCAGCCAGAACATCTTGGAGTCGACGTTGAAGTTGTACGGGATGCGGAAGTGCACGTAGATGTTGAGGTTGTCGGCAAAGGCGGTGACTGGCGGAAAGTCCCCGTCCACTCCTGGTCCGCCTTCTGCCGTGGTGACGGTACGGATGAACCCCTTGAAGATGTTGCGGTAGTACGTGCCTCTCACGCCATCGACACCGATGATGTCTTTGTCCGTGATGATCTTGTTGATCTTGGCTTTGACCTTGTTGGTGTAATTGAGAAGCGCGGCAGATAACGTGGACATGGCACTCACCTAGAAGCTCACTGTAGAGGCCAAGGACACCTTCCCTTGGATCTGGCCTCTGATGATTCGTTTGCTGTCATCGTGACAGATGGATTCGACATTGAACGTGGTGTAGTAGATGCTGGCGAAGAGGATCGAACACACCAGGTTACCGTTGGCGTCCACGTACACGTTCGAGGTATGGCTCCCGGAGGACATCTTGACCAAGGAACCGCCATTCATCATCCCTGACCAGGCCACGTAGATGAGCTTACCTCCCCCGTAGTTATACCCTTCCATGGTCAGACGGAACTGTACCTTGTCCTGGGTGTTCTTGATGGGGAGTTTCAAGTGAAGGTAGACGTTGGTGGTGGCGCCCAGGTCAACGACCGACATGTCCCCAGTGCCTCCGACCCCGCTTGGTCCACCTGTGCCGACTATGAATGCCCTGAACACGTCTTGGGCTTTGTAGCTGCCTGTGTCCCGGATGTTCTTCATGGTGGTAGCTGCGTTATAGATCAGCGTTTTGATGTTGTTCGCAAACCTACTGATCTCGGCCAGAAATGGGTACATGTAAACACCTTTCTAAATAGGGTATCTCTCATAGGTTTTCGATGAAAGATGGATTCTATCCTGTGAGTAATCAGAAAATCCATTAAATAAATGGGGATAGGGGCATTGCCCCTATCCCCTATCCTTATTGCTGTTAGCTAGGGTATCCCTAGCCGGGACTACACGCCAAATGATGTGTAGCTCCTTCTTTAATTCGTTTTGTTAGAGGGGAGAGGTACTTCCACGACTCACATGGGTAGAACGTCATGAGTGACATTTCCTTGCTTTCCAAGGATCAGGTACTTGCCCTGATCAACGAGAAGAACCCGGGCCTGAACCTGACTTACGAGAAGGTATCCTTCGGTGAGCCAGTAGCTGCCTCGGGTGAGACTCCCGTCAAAGACACCGAACTGGTCCTCACCGGTATCCCAGGTAAGGGCTTCAAGAACACCGCCACCATTCAGTACAACCGTATTGACCTGGCACAGTTCGAGGTTCAGATCCCGTCCCAGATCCAGGTCGAAGGTGACGTCACCATCCAGACCATCCTGGACGGCTTCAACGCCTTCTACGGTGCGAACCTGCAACTGGACGACGTCCGTCCTGACCTGACCCTGCCAGCTGACCTGACCAGCGAGCCGCAAGACTTCACGCTGATCGCGGCTGCAGGCTCCTACGCCTACCGTAGCCAAGTGGTCATCTCGATCCAGGCCGCGGACCGTGACCTGAACGATGCCATCACCACCAAAGTCCTGGATGGCCTGACCCTGTCGCTGTCCTGATCTGGCTGGCGGTTGACCAGAACCACCACCGGGGTCTGACGGCTCCGGTGGCACAACCCTTAACGAGACCCGATTATGGCTATCTACAGTCTCTCGCCTGCGGACATGGTGAATGACCAGCTCAACCGCGCCAACAGCCCGATCATTGCGTTTGATTCGAGCAACCTGACCTTTGGTAAGCCTGTCGTCCTGACAAACAACCCTGAAGCCGACACGCAGTTGGCTGTCCGGGGTGTCCAGGGTGAAGACTACCGGGGTCAGTTGGTGATCAACTATGACCGCTTGGACCTTGGGGTGCTCTTCCGGGGCAACTTCCGCCCTGCGTTTGAAGCCTTGGGTCAATCCAACCTGTATCGCCTGCTCCCTGAACTGAACAAAGCCCTGGGGATGAACTTCACCGATAAAGACCTGGTGGACGTCGACCTCAAGCTGCTGGAAGAAGGGGACCAAGTCACCCTGGAGCTGACAGCGAAGCCAGGGTCGTTGGTGTTCAAGGGGTCTACCCGTGTCCTCTTCAACCGCCGTCAGCTGATGCTGAACGATGTCATGACCGTCAACGTGGTGCAGCAGTTCAACCACGCTGACCCGGTGTTGGAAGGGTACCAAAGTGCCGGCCTGCTGACCTGGGGGCAGGATTTCACCCTCATCTCCCAGTGGCTCAAAGTCAACCGGTACGGGAACAACTACAAAGGCAGCTGGGTCGACCAGACTACCTTGCAACAGAAGCTGGCAGAGTTCTACGGGATCGAGTCCTGGCCCAACGTGGACACCAGCACCAACAGCAAGATGACCATCAAGGACTACGCCACGAAGGATCACCCGGATGCCAACCGGAACTTTGGTCGCGTGGTGGTGCAGACGTACCTGCGCGCCAACGGTTACTCTGGCACGGCCTTCTTCCACTACAACGTCTAATTGGGGATGATCCATGTCTCTTTACAAGGACCCCGTCACAACGCTGCTCCAGACCGTCAGTGCCGTCAACGGTAACGTCGTCCTGGACCCGGCGGACTATGACTTCGTCAACCCGATGCCAAACTCCTCGGGGCAATACCCGGATCAGAACTCCCAGGTGACGCTGAAGGCCAACAACGCCTTTGCTCCATACCAGGGCGAGTACGAGATCTACTACACCCGCTTGAGCCTTGCTGATCTGGCCAAGCTGGTCACCCTGTCCATCAAGGCCCCAAGCGTCACCAACTCCCACGACGTCCTGCCGTTCCTGAACGACCGTTTCGGTCTGAACCTGGAAGAGTCCGACATCGTGCTGGTGGACGCCGAGGACCTGGTCGATTACAAGACCGTGCAACTCACGGCCATGGCCAACAGCCTAGGCTGGATCGGCACCGTGCAGGTCACGGTGACCCAGGGGGAGATCCCGCTGGAGAACTACCTGACTAACACGGCCTTGCCGGGTCTGGATTACCCAACTCCCTACGCCACCCTGCCGTTCGCTCAGGTCTACAGCTACTGGCGTGACTTCAGTGTGCACACCGCGTACCTGAAGACCCTGACCGCGGGTCAGCCGATTCCTCAGGAACTGGCCGACATCCTGACCGACGTCACCGGTGACACGTGGCCGCGTAGTGGGTACAGTCAGTACAGCTTGGGCGGGGCCGAGATCATCTGGGCTGGTGTTGCGGCAGACAATGGTCTGTTCAACAACAACTACGACTACGGTCTCCAAGTGCGCCTGAACCACGACGATGCGTTCGGCATCACGGGCGACCTGATCATCCACTTCAGCGACCCTGTTGACCCAATGGGCGAACCGTAAGAGGTGATGTATGGACGGACGTGAACTGGTCCTTCAGCTGGTCAACGAGCAGAACCCGCACCTACGGCTGCCGATCAGCTTGACCAACGTGGCCCTTTCCCTCCCTGTGAAGAAAGGCCCAGAGGACCCCCGCAACACTGGGGTGCAATTGGCAGGCATCCATGGCAAAGGGTATAAAGGTCAGACTGAGATCTTTTACAACCGCCACAACCTGCCCGAGTTGTTTGCTGACGCAGGCATCACCCCAAACCTGCGAACCAACGGGGAGATCACCCCGGCGTGGATCATTGCTCAGCTGAACGCCAAGCACGGCCTCTACCTGGAAGCCGTTGATCTCGAGACGATCGACGTCCCCGTGTTCGAGCAACTGGAAACCACCAAGCCCATTGAGATCGTCGTCAAAGACGCCTCGTGGAACTGGATGGGGACCATCACGCTGGAGATGACGTACGGTAACCCGTTGCTGGAAACCGTGATCCTCGTGCAGCTGCTGCCGATCCTGAACCACCCGGTCGACATCAAGCTGTTACAGGGCCGTAAAGCGGGCTACATGGCGACCTACAACTTCGACTTCACTCCGTACCTGGATCAGTTGAAGATTGATCCGAAGTACGGACGCTGGGCGAACTTCGACCAGGTGATGCAAGTCGGGGCCAAGGCAGGCCTGCCCTACTGGACCAACAGCAGCGTGGTTGACCTACCCACCAGTTCCGTACCGGACGCCAACCCTGCGTTTCAGCGGGTGTTCGTGCAGCCGTACTCCTACGCTGGTGTGATGGGTCCGATCTACTTCCACTACGATCTGGACTGGTGATTTTCGTCCCTTTCTGAGAAGGTTCAACCCCATGGCTATCTATAGCAAAACGACCAAACAGATGGTCGTCGATCTGATCAACGAGGGCAACCCACAGCTGCCCTTCCCGATCAACGAAACCGACTTCGAGTTCTCCCTGCCCGAAGTCATCACCGACCCTGGTAACGGCCACAACACCCGCATCCGGGTGATGTCCAAGCCGGGCTCGGAGTACGTGGGCAACATCGTGCTCACCTACCGCCGCCTGAACGTCGGCTTTATCTTCCGCAACATGACGCCGTTCGTGGACAAGTGGGTTGCCAACTCGGGCGCCACAGGTGGCACGCTTCTCACGTTTCATGACCTGATCCCGCTCTTCAACGAGAAGTACGGGTTCGTGTTCAACACCACCGAATGGACCAACCGTAACCTGACCGGCTACAACGGTATCCGCGGCGACGTCTTCTCTGTCACCCCAGTGGCGGACAACCTAGCCTTCGTCGGCAACATATCGTGCAAATGGAACATCGGTGAGCGGACCCTCGAGTCCCTGCTGCCGGTTGACCAGATCCCGGGTCGTCGCTTCCCTGGCGGGAATGACTTCAGTGACCCAATGCTGCGCAAGTACTGGATGTTGCCAGACACGCACCACATCGACTTCACCGCGCAAAAGGACATCCTTGAGAACGGTCAACTCACGACCCAGTATCTCGGCTACCTTTCGTACTGGGAAGTCTACCAACAGTTCCGCGATCAGGTGATGTCTCGTGTCGCCCCACGTCCGAATGAACGTGGGATTTCCCAGTTCAAGATGCTGATCAGCTCGAGTCAGCACATCGATGCCAACAACCCGGATTACGGTTGCAACAACGTCGACATGTACATGAACGGATTCTCTTTCACTCGGATTACGTTGCCTCATCCGAACTACCCGGAAGCGAACTCGGAATTCTACAACCGAGCAATCCTCATGAACATCCCAGCTGCCTGTAAGTGGGCCACTGGCCGGGTCTTCTTCCACTACAACATCTAACGGGTGAGCTATGTCCATCTTTTACGTGTCCAAGACCAGTTTGGTGCAATACATCAACTCGGCAAACGGCGCACCCCTTACGGCTGCTGAGCTGAGCTTCGGTACACCGAAGCCTACTGCTGGTACCTGGCGTGAAGGTCTGATGGCCGGTAACACCGCCATCAAGATCACGGCCAAAGAAGAGTCGACCTTCCAGGGATCGCGTGTCCTGACTTACGACCGCCTGAGCCTGAACGACTTCGACAAGCTGGGCCCGTTGTCGGTCAAGATGTACCAGCCCACCAAGCTGTCGGACTTCTTCCCGGCCCTGTGGCGCCGGTACGGCATCGTGTTTGACCCCGATGACCTCATCGACGCACCATTTACCTTCGCCGGTACCGAGCCCGAAGAGATCCATATCCAGGCCAAGGACGACGCCATTGGCTGGACTGGCAGCATGAAGGTTGTCGTGCAAGAAGGCCAAGCGGTACTGAGCCAACACCTGACCACCGTGCAACTGCCAGGTATCAACTACCCTGTAACCGGTGACGGATCGCAAGGTTCGGCCCTGACCTACATGTACGGCATGGACTTCACGGCTTTCAAGAGCGTGCTGGAACAGTACGAAGTCGACACCGTCCTCGGTGCTGCTGACACGGCTCTGCTCGACGCCATCAAGGCCACCGACCTCAACGCCGGTAAGTCGCTCTGGAACCTCACCGTCGGTTCGACCGCCTGGTCGCTGGAAGGGGCCGAGATCGTCTACAGCGGCATCAACAGTGGCGTCCTGCCCACCAACAGCTCGTACAAGTACGTGCTGGGCATCAAGCTGCGGGATGACGTGTTGACCCCACCGGGTGTGATGTACCTCCACTACGATGACCCGGTCGATCCGAACGAGGTCTGAGTAACGGCCCTGGGTGACTGGGGCCTCAACTAAGGTGGACTGATCATGCCTTCTTATTACTCGAAACCTCAACTCCAAGTCTTGCTCGAGCTGATCAACGAGGCCAACCCGGGCCTCTTGGAACTCAGGGACCTGGAGAACTCCCGGTTTGGTGTCCCGACACCCTACACCCCGAAAGCCGGTGAGATTGCCGATACTCAACTGGAACTCTACGCCACCCCCGCGTCGTTCTACACCGGTAAGCGGATCGTCTACTACCGACGGATCAACATCGCCACCCTGTTCAAGAACATGCAGTTGGACATCGACTACTGGCTCGCTGGCAACATGGGCAAGGCCGAGTTGATCATGCTGTTGAATGAACGGCATGGCTTGTCACTGATCGACACAGACCTCGCTACCGGCGCGATCTCGGAAGGGGCCAGTCGCAGCATTACCATGTCCGGCACCTCGGTTGTCTACGCCCCTGCCTCGTTCTTGGTACGCTGGACGAAAGGTAAACGAGAGCTGGACAAGATCCTCACCAAAGACAAGTACGATAGCTTGTATTGGGATGCCAACTACGTCGAAGGGAAGCCTTTGATGAACCTGGTGGGCATGGGGATCGACAACTCGCGGTTCGCTGGCGCTAAAGGTATTCCCAACGGCACGGTGATTGGCGCTGCCAGTGGCCAAGTCCGAGAGATGGCCGACTGGTTTTCTGCGTACACCGGCCTGACGATTGATGTCCGGGTGGACCATACGCTTCAAGGTGGCTTGTCCGGGTTGCGGGTGACTCGTTTCACCCTGCCTGACGCTTCGTTGCCTGAGGCGAACGCAGCGAAATTCAACCGTGCCTTGGTGATCACCCCCGTAGCAGCCAGTTGGTTCAGCGGTAAGATCATTTGGCACTACAACGAATAACGAGGACGCCACATGGCCCTGGTACAGGAAGCAAAAGTCGACCTCGTGTCGTCTCTGAACCGGGAAGTTGCGACGGCACTGGACAGCACGGGCCTGATCTTCAGTCGGGTCCAGCCCAGTAACGAGTCTGGGGAATCGGTCAAGCTTCGTTTGACCGCCCTGAACACGTACACGTACCGTGGTACTCGAGTGATTGAGTACCACCGCCGTAACCTCGCGGACCTCCCCAGCAAATTAGCCGTTACGCCCCGCATGGAACCAAAAGCCACGCTCTACGAGCAGCTCTTGGGCCTGAGGGACAGTGCGGGTATCAACTTCTCGCAAGACGACGTGGAAGATGCCCCCGTGACGGCCCGTGAAGACGGCCTGTTCGAAGTACAACTCACGGCCAAAGCCGGTTCTCTGAACTGGTACGGTACCGTGCGGTTCGTGTTCCAGAACCTACCGCCTATCACGCTTGCCATTAAAGAATACAACCTCGCTTGGAGTTGACAGATGAGTCTGATTAATTGGACCAACTACCTCTTCCATGCCAACTTCACCCCACACGCCGAAGGTTTGGCTGGGTTGGAAGTGGCGGAAGAGATCCCTCTCGACCAGCGGATGGTCTTGGTCAGTGCGCTCAACGACATTGACAAGAGTGTGGGCCGTGGCCTCTGGATCACTGAAGGTCCGGACAAGCTGTGGAACCTCACCACCGCGTCGATCACCTACAACGGGCAGAACTCCCGTGACTTTGCCACCAACTCCAAGTACAACAGTGTGCTGGTGTTGTCGTTCGGTAAAGAATCGGAAACCCCGCAGGGTCGACTGTACCTGCAATACAACCGCGAGGGTGTCTGATCATGTCCATTGTGAACATGTTTTCGTTCGACCAGTATCCAGATGGTCGTCCATTGACCACCGCCGCTGCGTTTGCAAACGAAGGCTATGACTTCGACTCTTCCCAGTCTGGTTTCCTCTTGTACGCCATGACGCTCAACGGTCGGACCTGGTTGAATGCGCGCCAACAGTACATCGGCCCGTATGGCAACATAACGTCCCGTCAAGCGTATCTGTACAACCGAAAACTCCGTGATATTTTCGGGAGCCCATCGGGCGCAGCCACCAAAGGCGTTATTGCATGTCGGGGCTACATCAGTCCGGATATGTACAACACCTTCGTGCTCAGCAGCAACCTGAACAGCATCGGGATGATATACATCGCCGGTCAGATCGCCGACCCGGATGTCATCAAAACAGTCGGGCCTGGTGAGCACTTCTACGAGTTCGAATTTGACTTTGTCAAGCTCGAGGTGAGCACCTACGTCGACGGCGGATTCAAAATGAAGACGTCGTTACCCTCCATGACGCTGGACACGGTAGTAAGTTTCGGTATATATACCTACTCGCCGCAAAGTTGGGCTCAGTCGGAATTCATGCAGACCACCGACTATTACATCACGTACGACAACAAGGATGGCACCCCTTCGGGCCGTCTGGGTCCGGTCAAAGTGATGAACCTGCCGCTCGAAGAGAATGAGATGCCTACTGGGTGGTCGTACATCGACAGCGATAACGTGTACCAGTACACGGAGTACGACTCCGGTCAGTCGTATCAGGGCCATTTGCTGATCCCGACACAGCAGACCGATAACGAGATCCCGGGACAGTACAAGCTTTCCAGCATCCCAAGTATGGCCAGCCTGGCGCGCGCCGCAGGGCCGTTTGGCACTTCTGTCATCGGCCCATCGTCGGGGACTGTCACCATTCTCACGGAATTCGCCGTCCCCAAGAAGGCAACGGGATACGCACTACAGAGCTACAGTGTTGCGCTCACGGGCTTCTTCGACACGTGGACGTTCCAGGGGTCTGATGATGGGACTGTCTGGGATACCTTGGACACCCGCGCTGGCATGGGTCCGTATTTCAACAATACGGCCAGCAAACTGACGCTGTTCAAGATCGCCCCTGAGAAGCAGAAGTTCTACAGGAAGTATCGGTTCGTGTGCACCCTGTTGGCATCGTACGGGGTGGCGATCCGCTACTCGCATTTCAACATCATCGGCGACATGGCCGACATGAAAGTGAACGGCCTGAATGACGGCATTGGGCGCATCTATAACCCGAGCTACTCCGACATGGACCTGCCGGTGGTCAAGATGGACCTGGCAGGTAGCGAAGGCAAGTTCGGGTTCAAAGTCCCTGACTTCGGCCCTGCAGATATCATGGCGATCAAGGTCGGAACAATGGTGCGGCGGGAACAGGGTGTTTCTGAACTCATGGAAGGCCTGATCGAAGTGGGGGCCGCACGTTCCCCAGCTGTCACGTTCAACCCTAAGGCACACGTCGAAAAGGTTGAACCACTCGGCATCTTCCAGAAAAAACCTGACGGAACCGCTTGGACGCAAGCAGACCTCGAAGCCCTTCGGGTTGTATTCAAATCTAAACGTGGAGGCTGACCATGGCCATCAGAGAAATCCTGGGTGCTGACGATTTCCCGATCGGGGCCCGATACCAGACGTTCCAGTTGCTCGCCAAAGGCCTGATGCCCGTTCCCCAAGGCGCCACCTCTGCGAACACTGCCGTAGCCGTGCTCAACGGTCGCACCTGGATGCGCATTACTGGGCGAGCTGACCCGTACCTCATGGGCATGCTTTCGTCGGCCAAGATCACGGTCGACGAGATGAAGACCAAGAAGATCTACTGCGGCTTCCGGTACGTCACGCCGAACAGCGGCGCCAAAAGCAACGACCCGCTCCTGCGGATCAACCCCGTCGGACCGAACAACACCCTTGACGTGCTGACACGGAACGATTTCCAACGGGCCACTGACGAAGTCTACGTCAAGTTCTGCATCGACATTCCGAACCTGCTCATCACGGTGTGGCTCGATGGTACGCAGATCCGCACTGTCCCGATCACCGGCAACATGTCGACTATCACGGACATCCGGATCTACTACGGTCAGCTGTCGGGAGCAGCGATCAGCGAACTGCACCACTACAACGACTTCTACTGGGAAGTGGACACCTTCGACACCGACGGTATCCAAGCGGGCAAACTCGGTCCGGTCAAGGTCAAGTCGGTCAAAGTGGCAGGTACCGTTCTGCCGGGTGATTGGAGCACCTCCGACGGTTCGGACCCGAACGCCATCCTGGATGCCAGTACCATGGCCCCCAACACCGAACTCACCCCGGTGATCCGGTCGTCGCCCAACGAATCGGTGGCGTCGGTAGGCTTTGCCAAACCGACTGCGGAACTGGCCATCAAAGCCGTCTCCATCGAGATCTTCGGTTTCCGGGATGCCGGTACGGCTCCGACCCTGCAAGCGCAACTCAAGCAGGGTACCACCACGGGCGAGAAGAAGAACTTCATTGTCCCAGTGGGTGACGTGAACCGCGGTGCGACCAGTGACCGCCTGGGCTGCTTCCCGAAAGACCTGAACGGTGCTGCGTGGACCAACGACACCATCGACGCCCTTGAGGTGCTCGTCAACTCCAAAACTGGGGGTTAACCATCATGGCTGATGCGATCAATCTGAGGGAGATTCGGGTCCAGTACCTTGCCCTCGATGACTCGCCAGTCAAGCTAAGGGACATCCGTACCCAGCTGTTGGCAGACGGTGTAGAACCGGCGAGCATTCGTCGGATTCGTGGCACCGTCTTGACCATTGCCAAAGACCCGTTGTCTCTGCGTGCTGCGCGTATGCAGTTCGTGGAAGATGACCAGAAGCCGGCGGTCATTCGCCGGATTCGGGGTACGGTACTGGTCATTGCGAAGAACCCGGTGAACATCCGGACCTTCCGCCTACAGTTCGCAGAAGCCGCTGACATCCCGGCCTCCATTCGCCGACTCACCACGAAAGTGATGATCCGTGAACGGGGACCGGTCAGCGTGGCGTCTGTTCGGATGCAGTACCTGGAGATCGACAACTCCCATCCGGACTTGACCCTCCCTGCTTGGCCTGCACTGCTCAACGTCATCAACTTGCAAAACGGTTGGAACTTCACCACGGCTCACCTGATTCCATCGGAACCGCCAGTGACGAACACCGACCCACGGTTCTGGAACAGCAAGATCCAGATCACCGCGACGCCGGCGTCTGGCTTCTCCGGCAGCATGGACATCTACTTCCAACGCTTCGACATCGGGATACCGTTTGGCGAGCGGAGTCATCCGTTCCTCAACCTGACGGGCAAGACTTCGACCAAGGACGTGCTCGCAGAGTTCAACGATTGGTTCAGCCTGAGCCTGACGCTGGACGATGTGGAAGATCTCCCCATCGAAGGCAACAAGGTCACCTTCCGGGTAAAAGAAGGGTCATGGTACTACCTGCCTGGCAGTGAGTACCGGTTCTTCAACATCCCAGACTTGGCGACCCAGTACCCGAACACCAAACTGAACGGCTTCCTTCTCCCGGCACAACCAGGCTACATCACGGCGAAGCCAGGAGACCCATCGGGCATCTACCAGATGGTGGCAGACGACTACACGCTGTTCGACGTCTACGTTAACATGGACTTCGACGGCGGTGGATGGGTGCAGGTAGTAGACTGGAACGGCGCCAGCACCGACCAAGCGCTGGTCGTGACCTTTGACGAAGCCCTCGTCAAGGACAGGCCAATCGCAGGTTCGTCGGTCGATGCCTCTCGTCCGTCCATACCAGCCGGGAAGATCAGCCAGAACTGGGCGACCAAGTGGGCCTTTACTTCCGAACACCCGACCTGGAAACAGTACTTCGGGGATTGGCAGGTGGCGGACACGTTCGACCCGGCGCTGGGCTACGTCCCATTGGGAGGCTTCCAGGTCAAGACGTCCATTGGACCCAAGACCATGTACGGAAAACAGGCGGGCTGGAATGCCAACACGCCGTTCTCCTACGGTATCGGCCTATGGACCCACGGCAACAACTCCGGTCCGTGCGGCGGTGCCAACGTCGTCGGCCCGAACCGCTGCTGCCCGGTTTACGACAACGGTGGAACATCGTCCCACGCTGACTACACCTACAAGAAACGCGCGTACCTCAGGGCTCGCAACTTCATCTATTGATGTTTTAGAGAGGGGCTCCGGCCCCTCTCTTATTTTGACCCTGGGGTAGTATTTCTTTACGACGTATCCTATGAGGTAAGAAAATTGCCTCTTTTCCACCTGCACTGGAGATACCACCATGCAACTGAACGCTGCTAAGTCGGCCCTGGAAAACCTGTTTGACCTGTTCAACGGTCAGAACAGCCAGACCCTGACTCCCGCTGAACTCGACGTCAGCGTACCTGCGGTCCGTGTCCCCGACGCTGACCCACGCAACACCACCGTGGTAATCACTGCCAAAGCTGGCAGCGAGACCCACAAAGGTTCCCAGACCTTCACCTTCACCCGTCTGGACATCAACCAGATCGCAACCATCAAAACCCTGGGCGAGTTCCAGAGCGTTGAAGGTTCGACCCTGGTCGATGCCAAGGCGTTCGTCGTTGCTGCTCTGGGTCTGATCCCGGCTGAAGTCGACTTCGTTGAATCGGTCTTCCCGACCTTCTCCGACGAAGAAAACGAAAGCGAGACCGCCACCCTGACCCTGAAGGCGAAGGACGGTTCGTACTCCTACCTGGGCGAACTGACCCTGACCGTGGTAGAACCGGTCGATGGTCGTGAGCGCCTGAGCGAGCTGTACACCAGCACCCAGCTGGACGGCTTCGAGTACCCGGTTGCCTGATTTTAGGCACGCGGCATAGAGCAGGGGCCAATGGCCCCTGCTCTTTTATGTCGGTTGGCCGAGAAGGTTGAGGATGAGGCCGTCGAGGGTCTTGACCGACATGGCAGTGCCCAGATCAACGTCGCCGTTGTCCGAAGGCATCTCCCACGGGACCCACACCCCATTGACCTTGGTGTAGCCCTCAGTGACCTCACGGTACTGGCCGTCGACTTTGACGGCAATGCCCGCTGACTCAGGGTAAGTACCCTGTTTAATACGCATGACCCACCCCGCTTATGGCTGAGTAGGGCGGATGGTCAACCAGATGTCACCGTCGACGCCCACCGCGTTGTCAGGCTGCTCGGTGCTCACGTGCAAGTCACGCATGGCCATCGACTTGACACCTTCCAACTTGGTCTTCTCCTCGGTGGAGTAGTCTTCAGTGGAAAGCTGCTTACCTTCGACCTTGTCGACCTTGCCGGTGAGTTTGGCAAAGACCAGGCCGGTGTAGCGACTCAAAGCCGCCGTGAGTTGTGCTACGTTCATGGGAGAGTCCTACGTGAAAGGCGCTGTGGATACAAGCTACATAAAATAGCCGCCACACTCCCTGAAAACAAAAAAAGAAAAGGGGGTGGCCCTTTTCTTATGCAACGAACTTGAAGACCACAGCCTTCTCGGCTTTGGCTTCGTTGTCCCAGATGTTCAGGTGGATACCGTCATCACCAACGGCGATGTCCAGGATCACTTTCATGCCCATGCGCCGGGCAATGAATTTGGCCATGACTTTTTCAAGGCCAGCTTTCAGCAGGTCAACGTAGTTGTCGATCATGCGGTTTTCTTTTACAGTGTACATAGTAGTCTCTCCAGAGATTAGGTTATTGTGATAGAAGGATTATTCCCTCTGATCACCACTACTATGTATTGTTGAAAATATTTCGAATCGAATAAAAGGGAGGGGCCGAAGCCCCTCCTCTTATTCCGCTTCGTAGGCTTTGGCTGCGAACAGCCGCACGCCCCAGAAGAACAGATTGGCACGCCACCGGGCGATCCCTTCACTGCGCAGAGCACGGTAGAAGATCTCGTCTGCCTGTTGTCGGGTCGGGCGAACTTGCTCACCGTTGATGGTGATGCGGCTGCCTTTGCTGTACAGGTAGTCGTGGACGGTCGAACTCATGTCCCCGTAGTCTGCCAGCAAGGCGTACAGCGGGAACAGGAAGATGTTGCGCAACGCATCCAGGGAGGCGTAGTTGGTGACAAAGCCTTTCGGAACCGTGATGGTGCCAAAGACTTCGTCGTCGAACGAGAACTGATCCAGCATCAGGTATTCCCGTTTGCCGATCTGTCGCGTGTCGAAGTTGGAGAACGCGTCGAGGTAATGCACCTCGGTCAACGGCTCCGTGAACTTGGGGAGTGCAATGCTCATCTATCTCTCCATTAAGGGGCTGCGTATTCTTGGGTCTTCCAGACCCCGGGCTGCGGTGTAAGGAACACTGCACCGGTGGCCATGTTGACCCATGCACACGTCCAATACGACGGGGTGTTGGCAGGAGTGTTGGTGTTGGAGACTTTCAAGGCGTAGTACCTGCTCTCCGTGAAGACGACGTCCGTCTCGCCGATCCCGGGCTTCTCAGCTTTCAGCTCACCGTCCACGTACAGCTGGAAGATGTCATCGGCCTGACTGAAGATCCGGTACGTGCCCGCAGGAACAAACACGTTGGCGTAGTAGTCCAGCTTGAAGTTGGCCGGAACCGACTCACTGCCGTACACGGGTGAGAACAGGAAGTAACCCATGTCAATGATACTGCCATTCACAGGGTTCACCGGCTGGTAGAACCGGAACGAGCCCGAGGGGGCCCACGGCCGTGCACCCGAGGTGTACGCCTTGCTCGCTGCGTTCGGAAGCACTTGGGACGCCAAGCCCTCGTTGTTGAAATACTCGCCCAACAACTTCAGGTTGATCGGGATGTTCAGCTGTTGCTTCAGTCCCAACCACGGTACACCTTGAGCAATCTCGGCAATCATGGCCCCGACTCGCTTGATGTCGGTCAGAGCCGGCTTGTACGCCCGAAGGGTACGCATGATGTCAGACAGGTCACGTTTGCCTTTGATGGCCGGTTGGAACCGCTGGATCTTGATCTGACTGGTCATTACCAAGGGGGTGGTCAATCCCACACTGAAGGCGTCGTTGTGCTGGACCTTCACTGGCCCGTTCCCTGCACCGTCCCAGGTCTGAACCGAACCACCGGCCTGAGTGTAACTGAACGTCCCGACTCGCGCCCCGTTCTTGTAAACGATGCCTGCCGCGTTCTCTGCCAACGTCCCGACCAAGGCCGCCTGAATCAACGACTGGTTCTTCACCCCGACATCGAGGATCTGCCCGTTGTCCTTGACCTGCGTCCCATCGGAGAACGTGATCTTAAACGAGACGACGTTGTACTCGATCTTGAACGGAATGATCTCACCGCTTTTCAGGACGGCCGTGACCCGAATGGTGGTCTTCCCATTGCCGATGTTGAACGGTTGCACGTTCCCTGGAAGGACCGGGGTAAACGTGGCCACCTGCACCCGGCTTTCAGAACCACCGGCGTTGATGGACTCGTCGTTCGTCATGCCGGAGTATAGCGGATGGTCCCCGTACGTTGTCCGCAGGAATCCGACGTTAACTGGTGTGCGGTTGTAGTTACCGCTGAAGTAAGCCCCGAACTGCACGATCACCTTGTTCGCCGTGGCAAAGAAAGCACCCGCGGCCAAGGGATACGCCTGAGCAATGTTATCGATGACATCGCCGTGGTCCGTGACAAAGATGAGGCCGTTGCCTGCTTCCCGGTAGGCGACCAGGTTAGCCACCGCGACATCAGTGATCATTGATGTAGGGGAATACACCGACGACATCATCAAGACACACGCGTACTGGTCCAGTTCGGCAGCGGTTGGGTTGAGCCAGCCGCCCACGTAGTCCGACACGTCCTTGAACGTAGGGATGAAACCCACCGCATCACAGAGCCGTTGGAAACTGGTGTTGAACCCCGTCGGTCCGGTTGACTTGATCGCATAGTTGGCCGTGGATATGGCGTCACCCAAGATCAGGATCTTTCGGTTACCGGCGGTGACCTTCTTCGTATTCGCCGTCCAGAGGATGGCGTTGTACAGGTACTTGAACGACGCCGTGAGCTGCCCACGAGGGTCGTAGAGCGCTTTGACGAGGTTGGTGTACCCTGAGGCACCGGCTTCAGCTGACGAGCTGTTAGGCAGGTCTATGACATCCTTAAAGAGGGTTGCCTTGATGTTGCCGTTCCGGTCCAAGATGTAGACATCACGGAACCGCGTGTAGAAGTCACCCGGTGTTTCCCCTTCGTACGCCATGGACCACTTGATGAACGTATGGCCCGCACAGGGAGACAGGTCGAACTCCCGGTGATACCATTGGTTCACCGCTCGCCCACCTAGGTTTACACCAGGATGGATACGCAAACCGTTCTGGTCTTTGATGGTGTCTGTGTTCGGGAAGCCCCAGTCACGCAACGAGTAGACAGCAGGGTCGATGTTTGGGTTGGCTGCCGTGATGGCGTCAATGCCTACCTGTGCATCGTTGCTGTTCTGCGCCATGTCGAACACCAGCTTGTCGCCGATGGCGATGGTGACGTTCTTGTTGGTGAAGGCGTTGTAGTAATAGGCATTCACACCAGGTGCGACACCCGTGCATGTCGCTCGAAACTCCATGGAGATCGAGGCGTTGATGCCCTGGGTCGGAGCGTACTGGTTGTAGAACTTCGGGAACCCTCCGTCGTACACCACGTTCCCGTTCCCGTCCTGCGTCACTGCAATGAACGGGTTAGGCGGCACCAGTTGGTCGTAAGCCACGTACTTGGAGATGGACGGAGGTGCCCCGTTGACGCTGAACTGCAAGGATTGGACGTTACCGCTCAGGATCATCCGTGTGGTGAACGGCGAGAGGTAATAACCCTCTGCGACGTCAAACGAAATATCGGCCATGGTTCAGTCCTTATACGGGATGCACGAGGACTTTGACGTAGAGGTCGATGGCCCCGCCAGATTGGTTGGTGATGATGACGTAGCGCTCGTCCTTGATGCCATAGCTCACCAATCCCTCGGGGTTGGCGTAGGCGTTGAACATGGGCGAAGCGCCATTGGTGTCCTTGGCCCGAACTGAGATCTCAGCCGTCTTCTTGTCGAAGCTGGCATGGCCTGCACCCAGCAGCGTTTGAAGGTCGTACTGCTTCACGCCATCGGCCGCCACAGTGACGTACTCGTTGACCGGGATCGCAGTTTGGGCTTTGATGGAGATCAACGTGACCCCGGTGATCCGCCCTTTGGCATCGACCGTGATCTTGGGGATGCTGGTGGCATCGCCGTAGGAACCCGCGGCCACACCACTGTTGGCCAAAGTCATGACGCCTGAGACGTTACCGCTGCCGTCAGGGGTGACGCTCCACGTACCGTCACCGGTCATGGCGATCTGAAAGGTCGCTGCCAGTTTGGTAGGGAGGGGGATGCGCTGAGGGTCGAAGACACCTGTCCCAACCTTGGAGGCATCGAGGGTCGGAATACGAGCAGCCGCGAAGGCGCCCGTAGTGACCTTGCCGGCATCAAGGGCAGGAATGTCTGCAGCCAACAGCAACGCACCGCCGGTCACTCGACCTTTGGCATCCACAGTGACCTTCGGGTAGACCCCGGCAGAGACACCACTGTTGGCCAAGGTGAAGTTGGCCCCGACGTTGGTGTTGCCACCGATGTTGACACTGGCGGTGCCGTCCCCTGTGAAGGACAGGGTGAACGGGTTGGTGAGCTTGTCAGCACTGATCGCCGCACTGGTTTTATCCAGCTTGGTGTCCAGAGCCTCAGCGATGGCGACCAACAGCGCCGTGAACTTCGTCTTGAGAGTTTCAAAGCTGGGCGGCATGATTTACTACCTGTGGTGAGAGCCTCTACAGGCCGTTAAAAGAAAGCTGTACATATGGATACCTTGGAAAAAATAAAAGGCGAGGCAGCATAGAGGGAGGCCCTGAGGCCTCCCTGTGGTTGGTCAGAGAACGTGGTTCCGTTCCCAAGCGACAATGGTGCTTTTGAGCCAGTACGGTGAACGACCCCGGTAGCGATCAGCCTTGGGGAAGTCATCCCGTCCAGCTGGCACATGCCCACCGCGGTAACGGTTGACCGTGGTGTCCGACAGCCGCAGCAGGTCACAGACCCCTTGCAGGTCCAGGTAGTCGTCCCAGTTATCCGACAAAGGACGGGCCGCCACGTAGAAGTGCTGGATCTCATGGATCTCCATCCCCGCAGCTTCTTCCCACTGTCGCTTCAGAGCCACGTTAGAGCCGTTTGTGATGACTTTAAGCGCTGTCTCGATGCGACCCATGGCCAACGACAAGAAGCTCTCAAACGTCGTCACAGTGCCGTCTCGAAGGATGGTGCCATCGGCCATGATTCCAGCCACCGGCGTGTCCAGTGCTTTCAGCATGGCAAGGTTAGAAACCCGCATCGCTACGTGGATCTTGTTGCCCACCTGCTTCATGATGAACTCTTGCCCGCTCGAGGACCCAAAGACCTCCGTGTTCGAGCCGTGGTGGATGACCATGCGGTGCACGTCCCGAAGGAGGTTGACGTACATCTCCATGGCGTAAAGTTCTTTGCCCCAGACATGGAGGTTCTCATGCTGGCGGACTTCGTTGAGGTTGCGAGCCGCCACCATGCGAAGGACGTTCCCGGTGAGGAACTCTTCCACTTGGTAGTAGCCGTCGGGACCTCCACGTTCAGCGCCATCAATTGGACGCAAGTGTTCGACCCGGTGTTCGGTAGCGTTGTATTGGACGATGCCCGTGCTTTTGGTGTACATGCGATTCCCCAAGGTGATAGAGGAGGGGCCGAAGCCCCTCCTCGTTATTTCTGCTGGATGAGATGCCGGTTGCCGTCAAGGATGGTCATCTTACCGGAGGCGCCCTGTTTAGTGGCGAAGTCCCGGAGACGCTTGATACCCCATTCGTTGTCAATGGCGGCGCGCAGCTTGAACCAGAAACTGGCTCGGATGGACAGGTGGTACTGGTCAGCAATGACCACGAAATCAGGCTTGGTTCCGTTGACAGGAACGATCAAGGCCAACCCGTCGTCAAACTCGCCGGTCTTAGCGTAAGGGCGCAAAGAACACCTCCCCGCCCAACTCAGTGAGCAAGACGCGGAGGGGCTTGAGGGCTCCAGGCACACAGAGGAACCCGCAGGCTTCCGGCATGGCTGATTCGTGGTGCTTGACGATTTCGTTGATGTAGAACGCCGACTCTTCCTGCCCTTTGACACGGTAGGCTTTACCGGCCTTGAAGTTGGAGAAGTCGAGCTTGGCCAACTGCATCGCTGTCAGGAGCTGGACCTTGATCTCACGGCCACGTCCAAAGCTGGCTTGCGTGAGGTCAATGGTCTGTTCCCATGGGTCATCTTCACGGATGGACATTGCAGCTCCTTAGAAGAACACTTCTTCCGGTTTCAGGTCCTTGAGCAACATGGGCTGAGGTGCATGCCCGCCCGGGGTCACCACAAAGCCCAACGCCATCGGCAACCCGCTGTTCGGACAGACACCGATGTAGTTGATGAAGTACGCCGCGTCAGGGATCTTGCGCAGCTTGTAGGCGTGCTTCTCCTTGAACTTGGTCATGTCTTCGGCGACCATGTCCTTGACCCGCTTCAGGCCAGCCTTGAGCTGGGTACTGACGCTGAACGCGCCCTGAGGCACACGGTTGTCCAGCAGTTCTGGATCGTTGTTATCAGTGGTCATCACGGGCCTCGTTGCGGCGATCTTCTTCAGCCATGCTTTCGGCTTCTTCGCGGTTGTAGTCTTCCATCTCCGCTTCCTTCAGGAGCTTCTCACGGATCTGGCCATTGGACAGCTTGTCGAACTCGCCCTTGCGGTCACGTTCTTCGAAACCCGGAACCGTATTTGGATCGAACTGGTCCCCTTGATTGAGGATGAAGTCCACTGCGTTGCTTTGGTTGCTCATGTTGCTGTCTCCGATTGAGGTTAGTGATGCGCAGGTCCAAGGTATAGCCGGCAACCTTGAACCCTTTCTTTTTCAGGTAGCTCGTGGTCGCTTCGTCCACGATCTCGAACCTGATGTTTCCTTTGTTGCGGTCAAAGGCACCCCGCAAGGTGCCCTTGAACTGACGGTCGTTGACGGTGACCTCAAGCTCGACGGCATCTTCCTTACCGATCTGCTTAGTCACCGTCTCGATGCCTTTTGAAATGATTCGTGAGCGGTGCATAATCTTGCCGTTACGGCGTTTCCACGGCGCGGCAATGACCACGGTGCTCACACGGACTGCTGACATCGACATTTAGTTCAGGTCCCAGATCGGTTTGAGGTCCAGATCAGTGATGAACCCTTGGTTGTGACGGATTGTCGTCAGGTCCTCGTGAGAGATCAAGATCCCTCCACAGTAGCGGAGAATATAGCGGTGGAACTCATTGCTGTTGTCGAAGGTCGGTTGGTCATCCATCCCCCAGACACACCCCTTCGCATGCCGTCCATGACGTGACCTCAGCTCGGAGTAGACCCGATCGGGCAGAGGACCACCCCATGGGACCATGCCTTCAAGACGGCATTTCTCGTGGTACGCCATGACGCCTTCACAGTCGCCTTGGTTGGTCCACCAGATGTACGCGCCCGGCTTGATCTTACAGGTTTCTGAGTCGACCAAGATCGACTTAGGTCCTGACCATATCCGGGTCAGCTCATTGAACCGCACCATGTCAATGTCAACACGGCGCAGGGCATTGAAGCAGCGCAGGTGGTTGGAGTAATAGATGAAGTCGGCTTGCTGCTTCTCCTTCTCTTCCTCCGTGACTTCCAACCAGCTCTTGCTGAACCGCCGGTCGATAATCCGACGCAGACCGAAATCCAAACGGCTCATCAGTACGCACGCATCACGGTTTTCAATGAAGCCTAACTCGTCACAGTACTCACGGTAGCGGTCGATGAACTCGAACATCTCGTCCAACCGCTCTTCGGTATCCTTGTCTATGAGGTCCAAGGTCACCAAGGTCCAGTTGGGCAATTCGTCAAGGATGAACGCATGAAGGTCGTCCTGCGTCTTTTGCAGATCGACCATGGTGTCGACGAGGTCAGTCTTCAAACCTTTGAAGTAACTGGTGATGTACGCGACCACATCGCCCCATACTTGGACAGGGTCCTTCTTACGGCTGACGAACTCGTGGTGCAGTTCCTGCCGCTTCCAGCTGAGTGCATAAATAGCGTACGACATCTCAGGCTTCCTCTGGTTCACGGTGTTTGGCGAGGGTGACGAACCGCATTCCGCGGTGCTGGGCCCGGTAGGCGTCCACAGCGACTTCCAATGCTGCCGTGTGTTCTTCCGGTTGGTCCACGGCGGCCATGGACAGCCGGTTTTCCGCCAGCGTCTTGATTTCGGCCACCTTGGCCATCAGGTCCTTGACCAAGGCGTACGGGTTACTGGCCAGGGCCAGTGCACGAGTCACATCCTTGTCCTTGAGGATCTCCAGTGCTTCGTCCAGCAGGTCACTGGTGGCCGCGTCGATGTCCTCCACCCTCTCCAGCCAGGTGGAGGTGTACGCTTTCTTCAGTGCTGCCCGGGTGTCGGTTTCACGCCGCCCAACTTCCACACAGCCTTCAGTCGTGACGATGTGGTTGAAGGACTCGTCTTCGGTGATGCGACGCTGTTCAGCCACAAACTTGAACAAGTCAACCTGTACCTCGACCGGCGTCTTCCCGAACGTGATGAACCGGCCGTCCGCGATGACATTCCCCTCGAAGTTCCGGGGCAGGCCAATGGTGGTGGGCTCAGTGGTCATCAGACGATAGATTGCGTAACCCATCAGTGAGTCCTCGTGCGGTGAAGTTGGGCCCGTTTGGAAAGGGCGAACACATCAATGCTGCCGTCTTCCCGAGCCAGGCCGCTCTTCTTCAGGCTGTCCTTCATTTTGCGGATGTCAGCACGCCACTTGAGTTTCATGGCGAGTGACAGGTTCTGGTACTGGTTACGCAGCTTGCGCCGTATCCGAGGGTCAATGAAGCGGAACGTGTAATCGCCCTTCTTCATGGTGAGGTGGGACAACTTCGACTTAGGGGCTGTGGTCACGCTCAGTCCTCCTTGAGGTTCTTGCCGCCCGAGAGCAACCAGTGCTGCCACGTTTCACCCAGCGGCTCCATCTTGCAGCCGTCATGGCGCTCCTGGATAGCATCGCCGTCTTTGTCCACGATGCTGTAGCCGTTGTTCGACAAGTGGTCCAGGAAGGACTTGATCCCGTTCGCCACGCCCAGGTCGTAGATGAAGATGGAGTTCTGGTTACCGTTCACCGGAATGACCTGTTCGTCCCGGATGTCGATGAAGGTCCCTTGCAGGTCATTGGCATCGTGTGCCGCTTCGCCTTCAGCGCGGTGTGCTGCCCACATCAGTTCGTCAAGCTTCTTGCTCATCAGTAATTCCTCGCGTGTACTCATCAGTTTGTCCAGCTCAGGTTGCGGGATGTTGGCCCCGCAGCCGTGCTTGTGGGTAAGCATGCTCAGGCGGGTCCTGAACATGAAATCCTTAGCCCATTGAATCAACCGCCCCCAGCCCTTACGACGGGCGGGACTCATCGCTGACGCTCTGGTCGCGTTTAGGGCCCAGCAACCGCATGGAGTTCAGCAGGTTGGTGTGGTTCAGGAAGGCTTCTTGCAGGCGGCGGTTGGCCCCTTCGATGTCGGTCAAGCAAGCGACACTCAGGCGGTGACGCACGGCCCTGTCCAAGGCACGCATAGCTTCACTGTGCTCGGCACACATGGCCATGGGGTTGCTGAGGCGGACCACAGCCTTCAGGTGTTCCGCTTGACGCAGGACAGCAATGGCTTCATCGAGGGCATGTTCGTCCCACTCGGAGACCACGTGCATCACCCGCAGGTTCACGTCGTCGAAAGCTGCATCCACAGCCAGCTTACGAATACCCACGACTGCCTCATGGGTCGATTGGGCGACAGCCTGAGCAGCCGGGTTCTCCATCTTGGAGAAAGGCTTCATCTTGGTCGGGTACATCAGCTCGAGGTCGTCTGGCACACGGCGACGCTCTTCGTCGAGCTTGAGTTCTGCCAGCCAACGCACGAGGTCGGCAATCACCAAGAAGGGTTCCTTCTCGAAGGTGACGAAGCGCGCATCTTGAACCGGAGCATTCTTGACGGAGTCGGGCAGGTTGTCAATGCCCAGATGAGCAGGGGAGTTGGCTTGGACAGCATAGATGGCGTACGGCATGGGTGTGTTCCTCAACGGTGATAGATTCTTGTTGATTATGTACTGCTGCAAAAGACTCGATTAACGTCGCTGGTCGAATACGTCATTCAAGGTGATGAGCGTGCTCGTGCCGTAAGTGACAAACCGGCGCTTCAGGTGCACAAAGCGCTGGGTGGAATCCAGCTGGGCTTTCATGCGGGCGTAGGCCGGGTCAGTCTCCGGGGTGTGCTTGAGGATGTCCTCGTAGTACTTGACGTCTGCCTCCATGGCAAATAGGTCTTGGTGGGCCAAGGGATGACGCTGGAGTTCCTCGTCCTGCTCAGGGGTAAGGGGACCGAACTCGTCGGGATTGTGTTCTGGCATGGTGTTGCCTCCTTCGGCATAAAGCCCCGAGGGAATACCCTCGGAGCAAAGGTGATGTTACGGCACTTCCGAGAACTGCTTGATGAAGAGCGACTCCGCGATCACCCAAATCTCATTGGCAGGGCGATCCTGAAGGAGACAGGTACTCGCGGTCTTTCTCAACGCACTCGATCATCGAACAGGACCGAGTCCCACGTGTTGCTTGGAGGTCCAGTACGGATTCTGCAACATGGCCTTGACGTCACGTGGGGTCAGGAACCGCTCGTTCCCAGTCCCAGCACAAGCCTCGTCCACCGTGGAAAGCTGACCAGACCTCAGACGGTCGAGCAGGTCCTTTTCAACGTTGGCATGGTAGAGCTTCTCGAGGCCTTCGATCGGCACTTCGGGTTCTGGCAGGCGAGCCAACACAGGGGCTGCGACAGCCGCCCCTGCACCGATGCCCAATAGCCGCAGGAAACTACGCCGGGTCGGTTTCATCCACAGGTTCCTTCTGAGCGGCTTCTTCCTGTTGTTTGCGCACCGCGACTTCGGTGAAGTGAACACCGGCTTCGTGTTCGCCCAGTTTGGTCAGCATGTTGCGGCCAGCGTCCTTAGGATCTTTCTTGGCCAGGCCCAACTCGATCAGTTCAGACATGCCGGCTTTGCTAGGCAGGTCACCGTCTTCTTGCGGACCCTTGTTGTACAGCTTGGTGATGACGTCGTACGCAGCACCGGACAGGGTGTACGTGCGGACTTGGTGTTCAGACATCAGGATTCCCTTTTGAGTGGATGTATTGTTCAAGGCGTTTGATGTACCACGGGGAAAAAGCGTCGAACAGCGTCTTGCCCATGGCAGTGTACAGCGTCACGTTGCTGGCAAAGTTGATCTGGCCGCTGAGCATCTCGTCGTACGGGATGTAACGGCCGGCTGCTGTGCCGATCTCGGTGCGCAGGTCCTCCATCAGGACCGTGGGGTCATTGCTGAGGGTGGCGTACAGGACATCGGCGTCCCGCACCACCCGTTCCAGCACACTGCAAGGTTCTTTCACGAACGGGTACTGGGTGCACGCAATGGCGGAGTCGATGTCATGAATCACGTTGCCAGGTAGCGAGTACCCATGGCGGCCGATCAACTCACTCACGAACTCCCGAGCCCGCAGGACGTTGTAATGGTCGTTGTCCTTGCCAGCCGAATGATCGTAGTCATGCAGCAAGCAGGCGAACATCAACGTCTCGAGGCCCCAATCCAGTTGGTCGGGCGGGAGCCCAACACTTTCGGCTTCCCAGAGCACCTGAGCAATGACCCACATCATTTTCATGTGGCGGTTATTGTGGTACGGGGCATCCGCTGACGGGTTGGACTTCAGGACTTCCAGCAAACGCTCTTCCAGCCGTTGTTGGAACCGGTTGAGCGCAGGAGGGTTGGGCTTGAATGACGGAGGGATGGTGATGGTCATCAGTACTTCCTCATCTTCCCGTCACGGCCACGTTGGTAGAACGGCTGCACCTTCAATTTCTTGTTGGTGCGTTCGCCTTGGTCATTCGGATGACTGCTGTGGAACTGATCGTAACAAACCGGATCAGGACCATATTCGTCCAAAGCCCTCAAGCGGCGACGGATGTCGTCTGGGGCTTCCTCCCTGAGGTGCCCGATATGAATGTCGCTGAACATGCTTCACTCCTCCACTTTCCTGATGTCCAGCATCCGGTCCTTGTAACTGAACACGAAGTCCAGGTCACGGTTACGCCACACGGGCATGTTGACGTTGATCCCGCTCAGGATGCGACACAGGTAGATCCGTTCGGCCTTGTTGGCCAACTCGATCACATGGTTCACCACGTCGGTGACCCCGGTCGGCTCCTTATCGCTGTCGTAGCGGTTGATCTCGAGTTCAACATCGACCCGTTGGCCCACCAGCTTGATGGCGAACGACACCACGCCTTGAATGCGCCAGCCTTCCGGTGGGGTGTAGACCAGGTCAAACACCCCGCACATCAACTTGATGGCTTCTTGCAGGCCACTGTGGTCAATACGGGCCACGATGTCGATTGCACTGTTCAGCAAGATAAGCGGGTACGCTTCTTCGGTGGGGTGAAAGCAGTAGTTGCCTTCACCGTCCGGCTTGATCTGGTTGACGATCGGGTCGATCTCAGCCAGGAACTCACGTGACATCAAACTCATGCGAAGGCTACCTCTTCACGATTGTAGACCGTAACCTTGCGCGATTCAGCACCGAACTTGATGCGCAGGTCAGCGTCGTTGAACTGGTTGAAGGTGAGGGACCACATGGCGATGAAAGAGAAGTCCTTCAGCTCGAGCACGATGGTCTTGCCCCGCAGGCGTGCGTCGTGCGAGGCATGGACGACTTCAGGGTGTGCGATCTTCGGATGCAACCATTGACTCTGGGCCATGGAACAAACCACGACCGACCTGTCCCCAATCGCCGGGATGACCTCGGTGGGGCCGAGCTGTTTCTCAAGACCGAACTTGGCAGCCTCGTTCAAGGTCGCTTCCACGATCTTGCTGTTCAGGAACAGGCTGGCCGCGGTGGAGATCTTCTGGCGCACTTCCTGTTGGGACATGCCTGCACAGTCACGCACAGAGAACTTCTCGATGATGTCCGGTTCGTCCACCAGCTCGACACCGTAGGTTTTCATGAAGCACATAGGGGTTTTCCTTCCGGGTAATGGAGGTTGCACGTGGCTGCGAACAACCACGTGCTGTTCCTTACTGTTCCTGGTTGTGCTCTGCCGCGGTGATCACCTGGATCTTGGTAGCACCGGCCCGCGCCGTCATCACACTTTCGCCAACCGAGCGAATGCCCGCCGCTTCGTACACGCGGATCGCCGTAGCGGCGTCGATGGCCAGACGGGTCAAGTCGTCGTTCTCGATGACCAGTGCAAGGTCACTGAGGACGATACCTTTCTTCTCCAGAGTATCCTTGGCGGTCTTCAGGATCGCATCTTCGATTTCTGCCGGGTTGGCATCAACGACGTCGAGGTCACGAGTCAGCTCCGTCGTCACTTCACGCAGCATCTTGTCGATGATGATGTTCTCGGCCATCTCGTAA
>RCUU01000023.1_pt1 | contig 79761 bp, 69 predicted proteins | sample 2166211 | NCBI WGS metagenome assembly RCUU01 (sample SAMN09932620, study PRJNA488358) | compost metagenome | feature: garden; material: soil; isolation source: compost soil in phenylacetic acid-enriched culture | place: Germany: Experimental Botanical Garden Goettingen | collected 2016-01-27
CGCTGGTGTTTATGGTTGGCGGCAGCGCTGAGGTCATTGAAAAACACCGTGATATTTTCGATTCCATGGGCAGACTGCTGCTGCATATGGGTGGCAACGGCAGCGGTGCTGTTGCCAAGCTGGCTCATAACGCCATGGTTGGCATTCATAATGTCGCGCTCGCCGAAGGCTTCTCCATCGCCGTGAAATCGGGCGTTCCCGCAGACAAATTCCTGGAGCTGGTGAGAAACGGCTCAGCCGGCAGCAAACAGGCCGAACTGAAGGGCCAGAAAATCATAGACAATGATTTCAGCAACCAGTTCTCCCTTGCGCTGATGCTGAAGGATCTCAAGCTGGCTTCCTCGCTCAGCGACTCCACAGGCGTGCCATCTCCCATGCTTGGTGTAGCCAAAAGCATGTTCCAGGCCGGGTTCAACCACGGCTACGGGGATGAAGATCTGTCCGCAGTGGTCAAATCCTATGAGGAATGGATCGGCCAGAAGATCGGCGGGGACGCAAGCAAGGAATAGGCTCCTGCCTGAGCCGGAAGCAAATAGTCAGACGCAGCCGCAGTATGGGCTGCGTCTTCTGCTTTTCAGGTGTTACCGGGCAATGAACGAATTACAATAACACCAAGGAGGACCATTACATGCTGTCCATTCTTTTAGCTGAACCCCAGGATGCTGCCCGGCTTGCGGAAGTCCAAAAAAGAACCTTCGATGAAGATGCCCGCCGGTTTCAGAACAAGGCTGAAGACGGGCCACCGGGATACGACTCCAGTTCGTGGCAGAGCGAGATGATGGAAAAAGGCCGGTATTACAAGCTGCTTGCAGATGAGCACATCATCGGCGGAATGCTTGTTTTCGCTTCACCCGATGAGCAGGAACTCCATCTGGGCCGAATCTTTATCGACCAGCTGTATCAGAACCGGGGTTACGGCCAGGATGCTTTTCACTTCTTGTTCAATACTTTCCCCACCGCGCACAAATGGACACTGGACACCCCCTCCTGGGCGGTCAGAAACCACTATTTCTACAAAAAGCTGGGGTTTGTGCAGACAGCCGAGGTTCAAATCGAAGAAAGCGGGGAAACGCTTATTCAATATGAACGGACCACCGCCGAAGAACACCTTTAAGTTATGCTGCTAACTCTCATGAGCCATTCTTTTGCCAACACCTTAAACTGTTCCTCCTGCTCCAGATGCAGATTATGACCGGCACGATCAAGAACAGCAAACGTCGCATGCGGATAGAGATCCAACAGCTTCCAGACGTCCTTATATCCTGTCATTGAATCCTGCCTTCCCGTTATGATCAGACTTGGCTTCTCAAAGGGAGGGATAACATCCACATCAAAGCTGAAGGCATACCCGCCGTCAGCTCTGATCTGCTGCATGAAGGCTTCATCAGCAAGCTGTAAACCGCTGATTATCTCTCGGCGGTACCGCTCCCACACCGTTCTATTCTGCACTACCGCAATGGAGGTGAATTCCTCTCTGTCCGCCGCACTCAACTCTTCCAGCAATTCAGCATCCTGGACCATCACCTGGTGCGGTGGAACCTCCCTCTTAGAGGATTCAGCAATGACACAGGGGCAGAGCAGAAACATACCATCGATTAACTGAGCATATTCCCTCAGCAGTCCTCTTGCCAGATAGCCGCCGTAAGATTGCCCGACAAGAATAAAACGTTCGTCAGGTATTAAGGCTTCAATCATCATCTTCACTGCACGCAGCATATCATCCGAAGAACTGATCCATTCTGCGGCAGGTGACATTCCCATCCCAGGTAAATCAACGTAGATCCGCCTATATTGCTCCCCACTGGAGAATAAAGGTTCCATACAACCTACCATCATCCGGTGATCCGGGCCGTTACCGTGAATAATCAGCACCGGTTTGCCCTCTCCGGCCTCTTCATAGTTAAACGTTATGTAGTTATCCGAATACAGCATGGTCTCACTCCTCTGCATGCCTGGATTTAAGGTCTCTCTTATACAAAAAATCATAATTCACTTTACAGCAAACATATGTTCCTATATCAGGATAACAAAATTTCGTTTGACTGGCAAGCATGAACATATGCATTTGAACAAAAAGAGCCCAGCTAAACAGCGGGGCTCCTGAAAGCATAACCATTATAAATTTGATTGCTATTACGGAGTATTTGCAGGTTCTGTCTCTGTTTGCCCGGATCGTTCAACATCAGTTGCTGTATCCACTTTAGTTGCCGTATTTTGTACAGCTTCTTCTAATGGCCACTTGAGTTCTGCCTTTCGCCCGTCGATCCACCACTTTCCGCTTGAGGTCGAGGCCAGCAGCCAGGTTCCCCATCTTCCAGATACCTGGACGGTTTGCGGTGCGAGAACGGTTACCTTGGGAGAGAAGACATCCGGATATTTATAGGCGGGTGCACTCACTTTCAATTCAGCCGTTGCCGTGATCTCCTCGATGATTGCCAGCTTTCCGGGGGAGGGATGAATCCAACCCACTCCTTTATCGGCTTGAACCTGATACCAGTCACCCTTCCGGGCAATAATATGAAGCTTTTGCGGTTGTAAGTGGATACCTCCGGCTGAGGCCCCTAATTTAGTATAGAGTTCCGTTTCCGCCAGCAGGCTCATGGATTGCTGAAGATACTGAAGCTTCTGCTTTTCCAGCCATAAGGAGTAGGACTGCATCGCAGAATATAGCCCAACCTCCTTGTTCTCCGCCCAGATCCCGCTAAATTGTCTTAAAGGAACACTGCTCTCACCGGCATAATTTGCAATTTCAATAGTAAACCCCGGACGGCCATACTCTTGAATGAACCAATCCTTATAACCGCCGCCCGAAGGGTTTTTCTCCGGAGTCACCAGAGAATAGCCTGTCAGGCTCCCAAGGGCCCGGGCCATCGCTTTGTCGCGGGTCAAATTGCTGTTCAACGTATTGAAATGCCAAAATATGATTTCACCGGAGCTATGGTAGGAAATTGTAACCTCCGGATCAATCTCATGCGTAAAATCCATCATCATCTGTACCTCAGGAGCTTGCCCCGGCTTCTGTCCCTTATAATTCTGATACCAAGGGTACTTAACCGCATCCTTAATCGTGTTCCAACTCGCCGGATATTGGCGGTTAAGGTCAATTCCCTGCATATTGGCTTTCCAACGGGTAAAATTAGTGCTGTTTCCGTTATAGCGGCGCAGCGTTTGGGCCAGATTCGCCGGCAGCCCCGCTGTGCCTTGCTGGGACAAGGTAACCCCGTCCGGATTTACCATCGGAACGATCCAAATGCTGACTTCATCCAGTAAGCTGCGTACGTTATAGTTACCAATTTCCCCATTACTACTATAGGCTTGGGCATAGGTATCGATCATTTTCATCAACAACGTACTTGTCATCCATTCTCTGGCATGATGTGATCCGTTAAGAAACAGCACGGATTCTCCTCTGCCCAACTTCAGCGCCCACAGCTGCCGTCCGAAGGCGGTCTGTCCCAGCGATTCTGAAGATACCAGGCCGGGGTATTGCTTCACTAATCTCTCAATATCCCTTTGCATCACGGTATAGGAATATACCTGATTGGGGTTCACAATGTTTGCCGATGCCTGTACCGGTCCTGAAGTTGCGAACAAAGAAACTAGTAACATAATACTAAAAAATAATAGCGTAACCGTATGTATTTCCTTGCAAAAGCGTGACTTTATCACATTCCCATCTCCCATTCGATCTGCTTGAGGAAAGCTAACCTCTCTAGTAGCTAGTGGAAGTATATGAGAATGTAGTTATACCGTCAATATTAATAAATGGCAGATTCATCTGTAAAAAAATGTCCCAACAACCGGAGCTGTTGGGACATCTTTTTATTCCTATTGTTCGAATTACAAAACCGGGTAAGAACAGCAATAATCAGTTAATGCGAAGACTTCCAGCGCAAACTTGGAGTTGCCGGGAACGTGGAAGGTATCTGTGCCTTTGATATCTTTCCATACATCTGTACCGGGAAGCAATACCTTCAAATCGCCCGACAGAATTTCCATCGTCTCAGGACCTTCCGTACCGAACTCATATACTCCAGGCAGCATGATGCCGAGTGTCACCTTAGTGCCATCCTGCAAAGTAACCGTGCGGCTGGTAACTTTTCCATCGTAATAAATATTAGCTGCTTTTTGAATTGTCGCGTTGGTGAACTGACTCATCTGCTTATTCTCCCCTTTGTCCTTAATCCGTTTATTATAGCAGGGCTTTGACGCGGCTGACTACATTTTCCACGGTAAAACCGTATTCTTTAATTACAGTATCGCCAGGTGCAGAAGCACCGAAGGTTGTAATGCCAAGAATGTCGCCTTGATCGCCAGTGTAACGTTCCCAGCCGAAGGTTTGCGCCATTTCGATAGCCAGACGGGCTTTGACTTCAGGCAGGATAACGGAATCACGGTAAGCTTTGTCCTGCTTCTCGAACAGATCCCAGCTCGGCAAGCTGATGACACGGACATCGATGCCTTCTTCGGCAAGAGCGGCCTGTGCTTTTACTGCCAGCTGAACCTCAGAGCCTGTCGCGATAATCTGGGCCTGCGGTGTACCGTTCTTGGAATCAGAAACCACGTATCCGCCACGTTTAACATTTTCGCGTACTCCGTCTACGGTGCCTTGCAGGATCGGCAGGTTCTGGCGGGTAAGCACCAGCGCTACCGGATTCGAGGTGTTTTCCATTGCATAGGCCCAAGCTGCAGAGGTTTCATTGCCGTCAGCAGGACGGATGACCGTAAGCCCCGGAATAATGCGCAGGGAAGCGAGCTGCTCAATAGGTTCATGGGTAGGACCGTCTTCACCGACAGCAATACTGTCATGCGTAAGCACATAAGTTACCGGCAGCTTCATAATCGAAGCCAGACGAACCGCCGGACGCAGGTAGTCGGTGAATACGAAGAAGGTACCGCCAAATACCTTAAGACCGCTGTGCAGGGCAATCCCGTTCATTGCCGCAGCCATACCGAACTCGCGTACGCCGAAATAAATATTGCGGCCGCTGTATGAATCCGGAGTGAATTGGTCGAGACCGTTCAGATGGGTCATTGTCGAGCTCTCAAGGTCAGCGGAACCGCCCACCAGCTGCGGAACACCGGCAGTAAGTCCGTTCAGAGCATTACCGGAGGCAACACGTGTGGAAACCGCTTTGTCTTCGGCTTTGTAGAACGGAAGATTAGCATCCCAGCCTTCAGGAAGCTCGCCGTTCAGCGCTGTTTCCAGCTGAGCCGCAAGCTCAGGGTATGCTTTTTTATAAGACGCGAATTTCTCATCCCATGCTTTGTTCGCTGCAATGCCTTTTTCCTTCACTTCAGCAAAATGCGCACGGACTTCATCTGGCACATAGAAGTTTTCTTCGTATACCCATTTGTAGAAATCCTTCGTCAGCTTCGCTTCATCTGCTCCCAGCGGGGAACCGTGAGTACCACCGTGGCCGCCTTTGCCTTGCTTGTTCGGGCTGCCGTAGCCGATAACGGTCTTCACTTCAATCAAAGTCGGTTTACTGCTCTCGGCTTGCGCCTCACTAATGGCCTGGCCGATTGCCGGAAGGTCGTTGCCGTCTTCCACACGCAGCACCTGCCAGCCATAAGCTTCAAAACGTTTAGCCACATTTTCGGAGAAGGCCAGATTCAGCTTGCCGTCCAGCGAGATATCATTGGAATCGTACATAACAATCAATTTGCCAAGCTTCAGATGACCGGCAAGCGAAGCCGATTCGGAAGAGATTCCTTCCATCAAATCGCCATCGCCGCAGATTGCGTACGTATAATGGTCAATTACATTAAGATCGCCTTTATTGTAGGTAGCGCCGAGCTGAGCTTCAGCCATTGCCATCCCTACTGCCATACCGATACCTTGTCCAAGCGGACCGGTAGTCGCATCAACACCTGCAGTGTGACCGAACTCAGGATGACCCGGCGTCAGGCTGCCCCATTGGCGGAATTGCTTCAATTCTTCCATCGGCAGATCATAGCCGCTAAGGTGCAGCAAGCTGTACAGCAGCATAGAACCGTGTCCTGCGGACAGCACAAAGCGGTCACGGTTGACCCAAGTCGGGTGCTCCGGATTATGATTCATAGTCTTCGCAAACAGCTGATACCCCATTGGAGCTGAACCCATTGGCATTCCCGGATGTCCGGAATTTGCTTTTTCAATCGCATCAATGGCAAGCGTGCGGATCGTCGTGATGGCCAGGTTATCCACAGTGGAGTTTTCTTCTTTATGGATTGCTTGTTCTTTTGCCTGTTCAGTCATGAAAATAATCCTCCTCTAAATCAAGAATGTCATTTTGACTATTATTGTATCACTAATGTGGAAGCAATTCCAATTGTTTTTGTTTTTGCAGACTTCTATCTTCGAACAGCTTATATTTTGCGGCTTCAGCCTGATCTATTCATCAATTTACCAGAGAACTTGAAACGGCTCAGAACAAAAGCAGCCCGTTCCTATGAAAAGAAAGGCTGCTTCAGCAAATGTAGAGTAAGATAAAAAGACTATTAACCCGTCGAGAGTTCCTGCAACGTGCATAGGACCAGTTTCCGACTTAGCCTTTGGTCCAGTACCCGGATTAGACTAAAGTTTGTTTTACAACGCTGGAATATACAGTAAGATGGAATTACTTAAGCAAGCGATTAACCGGATTATTACTATTTCCAGCAGAAAGGAATCTCTGAGATGAATGCAAACCGAAATATCTATGTTGTGCTTACCGGAACAGGCACTGCGTTTAGCGGAATCATTAAATGGTTTACCAAAGCTGAGCTCAATCACGCTTCGATTGCCTTTGACAGTGAGCTCAGTGAGGTGTACAGCTTTGGGCGAAAAAAAGCATATAACCCCTTTGCCGCGGGGCTGATCCGCGAGAATTTTGTCCACCCCTTTTACAACAGTGCGGACTGTGCAATCTATCAGCTCAGTGTAAGCAAAATAGAATATGAAAAGATGTACAACCACGTGAAAGGCATGATGGAGCAGCAGGACCGTTACAAATACCATCTGTTAGGCTTGATTGGTGTTCTGCTCAATGTGAAAATCAACCGGGAAGATGCCTATTTCTGCTCCCATTTTGTCGCTTCCGTATTCGAAGAGTCTGCGGTTCAACCCGTCGCCAAGCCTTCCTGCTTCGTAACCCCCGAAGATTTCGCCGCATCACTGCGTGCACATAAAATCTTCAGCGGCAAGCTCTCCTATTACATGCGCAGAGCGCACGGAAAAACAGTCCATACTTCTGGCTTACATACTTCCGGATCTGCAGTTCCGGCTTCCGTTGCGGCCCGAATGATACGGCTGCAGGAAGAGCGGGTAGAGGGAGTCGTCTGAAGCGGCCACCCTCCACCGCTATTGCATAAGAGCTTGCTGGCTTTATGATCCTGGCATCCGTAGATCCTCCACATTTGTCCAGACCAGGTTCACATTACTATGATTATTCATCGTACTACAGTATCTATTTGACCCTGTGGCTCTGAAAATATTCGCTCCAGTCTCCAAGAATGGTAATGGTTACGGCATCTATTTTGGTGTTGTATTCATTCTTCGCCGTAAACGTAAATGTAACCGGTCCGTCCGGCAGTTTCTCAAAGAGGGGATCATATAACTCACCGGTCCAAACTGTTTTAGTGCTGTCACGGGGACTAAGCTGTGCCGTATACCCGCCAGACATTACTACATCAATCGTGTCCGGCAGCCCTGTGGCGTTCGCCTGCAGCACAAAGCTTTCTCCCGCCCAATACACGCTATAACCGCGCGGACTCTCCGCACTTCCGCTTTTATTCAAGTTATAGGCTTGGCGGTTGGCATTCCACTCTGCCGTATGCTGAACCCCGCCTTTGACCGTAAGCAGGTTGACCATAAAATATTTCCGCTGCGATACAGCGCTCCAGTCAAACCCGTCATACACCTCTATTTCTGCCGCATACTTCTGGTTCTCTACCAGGGCGTTCGCCGGTACTTGCCACTGCTTGGCACTTGATACTTGTTCTCCTGACTGTACCGTAACCGCTCCCGTTGACAGATTGATTATTCTCACTTTGTACCGCTGCTGCTGGTCCCCGTCTTCGTCCTGATACTCCCACTTAATGAATGGAGTCAGCGTGCTGACGATCGTCGGACTAGCTTGACTGGTACTGGTTGGGTACGTGATATTGGCCGTAGGCAGACGGTTCACGACTGTTAGACTGTGTGAGATTTCCCGAAAGAGACCAAGTGAATCAGTAACCAATTGCCGGTAGGTGAATGTGCCGTTTGTGGCATATTGCTTCGTGAAATCTTTCTGCGAGCTGGCAAGCGCTTCTGTTCCACTAGCCGGCTTAAGATAATACTTATAGCTAATGGTGTCTCCCTTTGGCTCATCCAGATCCGTAGCAGTGCTCTTGAGGTTAAGGATATCCGTCCGATAAATCGGTACCTTCGTCGCGTCTTTGCCGGTATCGGTCATCAGGGTAAAACCGGCATGCGGCGGGTTATCGATAATGAATGCTTTTTCGTTCGAAACTTCCGACCAGGAACCTTTGGAATAGGCCCGGGCATACAAACTGAACGGGACAAACCGTTCAAAGGTTGGATTAGGCACCTGATACTTCCGCAGATTTCCGGTAGGATCTGTATTTTCCACTGTCTTGGTCAAAAGGCCATCCTTTGTAAAGAACTCCAGCCGGTATTTTTCCTGCGGGTCATTCTCTGGATCACTGTATGTCCAGTTAACAAGTGGATCTCCCTGTAACTCTGCATCAAGGACAGTAGGGTTTCCTGGCGTACCGGCTGGTGAAGTGAGTGTGACGGACGGTGCCAGGTTCTGGACCACATTCACTTTTAACGTAGCAATGTTTGATTTATCCCCTATTTGGTCCACGGCCCAATGCTCCAGGGTGTACACACCAAAATCATCAAAGGTAAGATTGATATTCGGCGTCTGGTACAAAGAGATTTGATGGTTGCTGTCCGTGACTCTCCAGTAATATTTTAGACTGGATTGATCCGATGTATCCTCGTCGTTATCCTTATTACTGAAGGTTAATGTATCATATTGATACGCCGTGGATACCCCGGAAATTTCCGCCGATGGAATATGATTTTTGACCGAAAACAGCTGCGTGGCATACGATATCAGGCTTCCATCCGACACATTCAGCCGCATTTCCCACCCGTCTGAAATGGCCGCTTTATCCGAAATTCCACTATTGGCCAGCATGTCCTTGATCCGGACGGATTGATTCCGGTTGTTTCCGGTCCAGTAGTAATTCCCGGCATTTAAGCGGCTGTACCAATTATAATTTAAAGTATCTCCATCTGCGTCAGGGTCAGGAGTCAGGTTATCCATCGTGACCACTGTGTCCCGGTACACTTCGTTTGGCATTGTAAAACTAGCAATTGGCGGATTGTTCAGCACCTGCACATTTTGACTGTAGGTATTGGACCATAACCCCCGGTTATCATGCACCTGCAAGTTGATTTGGTAGTTTCCCACTCCATAGGCCGCAATATTAGGGGGTACCGTTGCTCCTCCCCAGCTGGACCATACGGTATTCCATCCATCTTTGACTACAGACCAGCTGTAAACGTCAAGAGGATCATTGTCGGGATCAAAAGACTTGTCCGTGATGGTTGTCGCCTTCCGGTAGGATATGGAATTAGCGCTTACGGTAAAGAGCGCGACTGGAGGTAAATTACCAGCACTGCCCACGGTTTGCTGTTGCCAATCGGACCATACCCCTAACCCGTTCGGTCCGTCAACATCTCTCACCCTCAGCCGGATTTCATAAGCATCATTACTTGGCAGCTGCGCCGGGGGCTGGCCTTCGGTCCATACCTCTTCACCACTCTTCCGGTACTGCCATTGCCAAGTCACTAACCCTTTGCCGGGGGCTGTGATATGGTCCAGATCATAGGAGCTGTCGGTGAGCTGCAGGCTACCATTCACCAGCTTTGCGGAGAAAAGAGCTATGGGTTTCCGGTGAACCATAAAGGTCATACTGGACAGGTTATCCCGGCTCCAAAGGCGGTACCCATCAAAACGGTCATCGCTGGACGGATTATCTCTTGCTTGATGTATGGCCGTGTACGCCCCGGAATACGGAAAGGACGGATACTTGCTGCTGCGCCAAAGTCCAGAATCGGAAATCATGCCCATTGCATTATCAAAGATGCTCGGGTCCTGATCATAACGGTAGCGATCTGCATACTTCGGATCATTTTCAAAGTCTGTATACGATGTACCGATATCGATTGGCGAATTGATCAGGAAAAAGGCTTTATTCCTCAGCCGGTTCGTGACGGTAAATGACGTTGACGCTTCTGCCTTCATATTCCAGGGATCAACGACTTTCACATTTACAGTATATTGCCCTGGCTGAATCCCTTCAGTTAAGACATCAATGGGGATACTGAAGTTTTTGGGTGATCCTGTATTCGCCAGCGTGATTTTCTTGTAAAACACATTTGGAACCTCTGCAATCACATCCACCGTGTCATTATCCGGATCTTGCACGTACCCTTCAAGATTGTAGGTGCTGAGGCCGGGATCATTGATCACATTTTGCCCAGCCTGAGAAGTCAAAGTCAGATTAGGTTTCTTATTGGTGGTCAATGGAATAAGCTGCACATCAGTAATTCCATAGGGGTGATGCAGTGTACTATTAAAATTCCATTTATCATAGGTATTATAAACTTCAGCAAAACTAACCGTCATTCTTAAATAGGCAGGCACTTTATCTTTGTTATACTGAACAAATTCAGAAGACGGGATGATGCTATTACTACCACTCCAATCCAGATAATACCCATCAGGCCAGTCATCATTAAAAATAATTTTCTGATACGACATTGGAGAACGTTTGATGCCATACTCATCAGCACCCGGGTTCTCATACCCGGACAAATTACCGTTGCTGAACATATATCCTCCCGGACCCGTTGCTACACCAGTAAGGGTGTCAGCCGTACCATCCTTGTAGACCACCTCTAAACCCTGACTCCAATAAGTATAATAACCATGATAAATTCTATCTGTGTTGGCGTTTTTAGGTACGCCTCCCAATGCCTCACGGTATATTTCCCATCTCGTTGGCATATATGAATTGCTCATATTTACGTAAATGAATTTACGGACTTGATCCCACTTGACATTAAAGGTATTTGATGGCATATCGACATACATGGTACTCGGATACCAATCATCATCGCCTTCATAGCTGGGTGTGCGAGAGGCAACATGACTTCTGGCTGGAGAGGTGTATTCGTTGTATTCAATGACCTCCCCTGCTGCCGCTGCCCGCTCCGTCTTCATGCCCATCCAGGGTAAGAGTGTAATAACTAGAACGAATAGCGTAACCCGCTTTATCCACGTTTTCATCTTTGATTCTCCTTTATTTACCATGACCAGTCCACAACAGGTGCGCGGTTATACACTTCGATCATTCGTTCGGTCTGCGGCTGCGCGGGCTGACTGCTATTTGAATCTGCCGATCTCCGGTCTGCTGCGGTTACAAATTCATCGATTGTCGGCTGGTCAAATTCCTCAGTGGCCGTCATTTTGATTTCGTACCTGCCCACTTGAGAAAGATTTAAATTAAAGCTGGTTTCATTGCCGTTGCTGAAAATTGTCCAGGATTCATCATCAAAGCTTCCGTCATTGTCCGAATCCCTGCGGTATTCCCAGGTCCGGTGATCAATAAAGTCAAAGTCCGGAGAAAAAGACATGTCACTCAGGCTGACAGACGCTTGATTTCCATTTTCCGGGTCCCGGAACACTTTGTTGGGCACAGAAATATAGACGACAGGGGCCTCGTCCGGCACAATATCAAAGGTCATGGATGCCGTATTGGAAAAACCCGCTGTATTCGTTACAGTGATCGTGGCTTGGTATGTACCCGGCTTTTTGAACAGCACATCTTTACTATCCATTCCGGTGAGAGTTCCACTGTATTTAATATCTGCTGCGGTTCCGCCCGACACGGGGGTAATTGTCCACTGGGTTTTGGTTTCGTCTATCGGGTAATGCTCTGGACTACGGCTGGTGCTGACTAAAGTCACCTTCCGGTTTTGTTTCTTCGTGCCGCGCACCTTAAGAGCAGCCGTAGGCTCCGGCTGAACCACATTGACTTTTGCAGAGGTATATCCGGTTAAATCACCATTGTCCGTCACGGTTAGCCGCACCGTATGTCTGCCAAGCGCACTGAGGGGGTACCATGTGAATCCGAATTCTCCCGTCACCTGGTCTATCGTACCTGGTGCAAGGTAATCATATTTGACAATCTTCCCGTCCGGATCGTAGGAATTTTTTCCGTATACCAAAAAGTCTTCTCCGGCCATCACTTCATCCGGCACATCCAAAACCGCAACGGGCGGCTTGTTGGCATTCGTTGGCGGTGGAACAACAATTGGATTATTCGATACCCCCACAGTCGCCTTCATGGTTTTGGATAATGAGGAAACGGTTCCGTTGTCGGTGACGATAGGCTTGGAGAAACGGACTGTGACGGTCAACGTATACTCTTGTTCAAAATCTTTATCTTTGAACCTGGCTAATGGGATTACAAAGTTATCAAATGTTTGAGTGCTGTTCAAAACTTTGTTGTAATCCTTCTTCTGCTTCACATCACCCGATCCGGTTTCCTTCGCATAAAACACCCATTCTTCGATGTTAGAAGAAGAGGAGTAAGCCAAAAGGTCGCCTTTGATCTTCAGTGATACCGGCACATCCTTCCCCACATTTTTAGTGGGGTTAGGACTCGGGTTGACTACACTCACGCTGCCGTCCAGTGTAGGTGTGGTTATCGGAGTGTAGTTAAAGGATACGCTGCCGCTGTAGCTGTAAGTGGGGACTTTGGCGTTGGCGGTGTAGGAATAATAAACTTTAACTTCGTATTTTCTTCCTTGGGCATATCCTACAAGTGGGTGATTAGCGTCTGCATCCTGATTTGTATAGTTCTGTTCAGCCATTTGACCCTGTTCATTCACAAGCCAAGGAATGGCGTAGTTCACAATGACTCTTCCATTTTTGAACTTTGGCGGCTCTTTGATATATGAAGAAGATTGCTCTTTATCAACAATGGGAGTAATCGTAGACGGTATAATATATTTGGAGTCAATAATGCTCGTTTGTGAACCGTCATACCATTTCAGATAATCCATTTCCTGAAACGGACCAGCCGATACGACAACTCTGGGTGGTCGTGCTGAAGGAGTATCGCTGTCCTCTCCTGGTTTGTCATATGTTTTCATTCCATTCGTTGCTTCATCATATTCATTGATCTGCCAACGCCTTCCGTCAGAGTAGCGCCAAATAGAGTTGCTTGGGTTAGCAATGTAATACGCCTCCCAATATCCGCGATATCCAACTAGATTCGTAAGCGTCTTAGTGTTAGCGACACCGTTCAATTTTAAGTTTATTTTTCCATTATCAAGGGTAATACCCCCAACAAGCGTATTATTGCCTGTATATTTTATACTGCTGATGTTAATGGAAGCCGCCGTTACTCCACTGGGTAAATCCAATGAATAAGGTTTAGCCGCATATTCGTCTCCTATTAGTCCAGTATTTGCCGGAATGGATATGGTTGCACTTTTGGTTTCCGCAGCTTCAGCTACCTCAGCTTGAATTAATGATGTCGTGAGCAAAATAGAAATGATTAAAAAACTAAGTATCTTTTTCATTGAACCACGTACTTTTCAATAGGGCTTTTCCCATAAAACATACGGATTACAAAAAAATCGAATTCTCCAGCATAGGCATACGCAAGGTAGGAAGTGATCTTTTCGCCAGGTTTAAGCGTGTAGGTCCAGAGGGCTTCCTTACTGTTAGTTTTTGACGCGAATACCTTGGGCCAAATAGGATCAACAATTTTTTTATATTGAAAAGTATAAGGAATAAGTTTTTGAATATCATTACCACCCCCATGCATAGTATTGTTCGTATTATTTTCAAGCGTGATTTTTGTCCATATGAAATATTTCGGACTACCAACACTGCCAGTGAAATCCTGAAACCCATACAACTTTTGCAGTTTCTTAACCTCTGCCGACTTAAAATCATAAATCATAATCTTGTGGAGCGTGTAACTTAATCCTTCCGACTCTAACGTTACAGGCAAGTTCATTGCCTTCTTCAATCCGTATTTCGATAAATTATCTGTCATAACCGGGGCTTTCGTTGCCGTAGGTGCAGATGTAGTAGCCCCAGCAGCATCAGAAACACCACCCTGCCCCACCACTGTGCCGACTAACATTGCCGCTGCCAGAATTGATTTCATCATAGTTTTTTTCATTTTTGAACTCCCCCTAAATAGTTATTGGTTTTATTAATCATTCATCTTATACTCCTGCACAGCAGGCACGATAATTGCCTCCTGGACCTTCGCGCGGGAGATCAGCACCGGGTGGGCCGTCTCAATGACGGCAATAACGGACGGGCCTTGTATGTATTTGGTAATGCCATAATTGCTGTCTTCATAGAGAAATGGAAAAGTAACTCCGCTAGTTTGATCAACAATATCGAACTTCACGATTTTCACTTGAGTTTGAAGCCGGCTGCCCGCCAGGGGGGACAGGCCGTCATCCAGTCCCAGATTTGCCTGAAGAGATTGCCGGAAAGTGGAAAAAGCTTCGGCAGGGTCGATGATCAGACGGCCTTGTGCCCGTGCGGACTCATTCAGTTCCTGTGATGCGTCATGGACAGCAATGTTATTGGCATCCTTGAGCATACTGCGCAGCATGTCCCATTCCTGATTCTGAATCTGAAAAAACCAGGAGTAAATAAAGATCAATAGAACAAATGCCAGCTTAATAATATAGTCCATAGATTAGGTTCATCCCTTAATCAGTCGAGATACTCACTCATAATTGACCCATGCCCGTAATAACGCGAGGGCTGTGCCACACCAGAGAAATTATACGGAAACAGATTCATTCGAGGTGCTGAAATATACACATCCATGCGTTGCTTGCGTTCCTGCAAGGTTTCTGTCCTGCTTGAGATTTGAATAGAACCTTCAGGAAATCCAACAGCCTTTAGATTAGAGATGACCTCACCCTTCATTGAAGCCGTGACCATCCCCTCCGTTGCCGCTTTTTGCGTGATATAGGATGTGTTGGCCTTGACCTGCAAATCAAGCAGATAATCAATGTAGGTGAAGATAGGCTGCAGTATTATGAACAAGACAAGCCACATGAATAATGCCCGGAGGACGGTAGCCTTCAATGCCGACGCCCCCTTTTAATACTGCTCGACTTGTTTGGTGTGTGTGATAATATCGTCCTGGCTGCTTCCGATGATGTTCGTTGCCGCTGCGATGAACATTCCTGCAATGACAAAACCGATCGCCAGAAACATGGCAACAGAAATAGAGTCTTTTTTCATCGTCTTAGACCGCAGTAGGGAAATCTGTATGAGCTGCTGTGGCTGCTGGAGCAAGCTCCGCCGGTTGAACCATAGTAACTCCCGGTATTGTTGGTCTGTTGTCGTCTGCGGCGTTAATGACATCCCGGACAACCGGAATCAAAATGGCAATAACGATGGCAACACACAGGAATCCGATAGCGATGAACAATCCAGTAGAAATAGCGTCTTTTTTCATTGTTAATATCTCCCTATTCATTTTATATTTTTAAAGAGTTCTTGAATATAACAAAAATTTCATTCGAAGTAATTCTGGGCTGCTGGACCGCGTTCAATTCACTGAAACATCCCCACCCCATTGAAATTCCCCTTGATCAGCAAAATGTACTGCATAGCCAGCGACACGATCATCAGAAAGGTAGCGATGGATGGAATGACGTTGATGATGGTGGAGACGTCTCCGATGAAGGACCATTTTTTCAAATATTGATCGCTGGAGATCTTGGTGATAATCTTGCCCTGCTCGCGTAAATAATTGGCTGCTTCCGTATCGTCATCCATGCCTTCTGTAGCCAGCAGTATGGAGCGTATGTCGTTAATAAAAGCATGGTTGTCCGGAAATTTGCCGCAAAACCATTCAATGGCCCGTTCCGTCCCCTCGTCCACTGCCCGCTCTGACAGCTCATACAGATCCTGACGGATGTAGTTGAAGTGCCCTGCCGTTCCGGCGCAAAAGGCCCCAAACTGCACGTACCCCCGCTTCCGCAGCCGGTTGTTCTCATAGAGACGGACGAAGGAGATCAGCTCCCCGTCTTTTTGAATGAGCGTCTTCTGATGCAGCCAGGCCAGCAGCCACCCTAAGGGAAGATATCTCAAGGGACTGGTAACCAGCAAGATCAGAACAGCCACAAGCAGATCATAGATGGAAAAAGGCACGGACCTCAGGAAGTCTCCTGCCGCCTGAACGAGTACATACATCAGTGCCGCCGAATAGCGGAACAGTGTGATTTTGCCTGCGGAAATGGTGAGCCCGCTGTTATTAAGAAGCTGCTGAAGCCGCTCATTGTGCATGCGTTCCCCCAGTGTCTTCCACCTTGCACCCAGCCTGAGAAGATAACGCTCCTGTCGGGTACTGCTGCTCACAAAAACCAGCAATGAGAGATATACAAGTCCCAGCACAGCGATCAAAAGTAAAAGTCTATCCATAATTCATCACCTTAGTGGTAGTCCAGCTTTGGCCTGGCGAGTATGGTACTGATCATGAAGGAAAGGAACAGCCCGGATATAATAATCATCAAAAAAGTTAAGCCAACGCTAGTCTGAAATTGCAGTTTGAAATAAACATCAGGCTTCAGCATGTAAATAAAGGTTCCGACGGATGACACCAGCACCACCAGATTGCCGTACAGCCCGAGACTGATCGCATCCCTGCTCCCTGCCTTCACCGTAAGTATCGTCTCCCGCTGCTGTTCCATGGAACGGCTTAGCATCATCAGTGTATTCTTCAGGTACCGGGTGCCTTCTTTCTCGCAATACAGCAAATCCGAGACAAATTCCACGGCAAAGGTTGTCCCGATAGCCCCCGCAAACCGTTCTGCCTCAAGGGTCAGCTCCCGTTCATTGCTGTAGTTGGCAAATGCCGCTCCAAGCAGTCTGAGTGGGGTTTTCAGCACACTTTCCTCTGTCAGAAAGTCAGCGGTTTTGGATAAAATAGAGTCCACCGACAGGTGTGTGAATTTGGTCGCGATTTTGATCACATCCAGCAAATCGTAGCTTCCATGCACCTTCCGCTGAGCGTAGAGGTATCTTGTCCGCAAATAAGGAATACTGGCTGCGATGACTGCAACAAAGAGCGGAAACCGCCACGCCCCCTGAACCGGAATCCGGTTATCGAAGCTGATGCCATCCAAAAACGGATTGCTGAAGCTTAAATGCCCCGGCAGCTCTCTTAGGGTCAGCAGTCCAGATAGAAACACCGCGATGAACACAAACAGGGTTTGGATGGTAAAGCGCATAACACTAATTCCCGGCTCATATTTCCGCTTAGCAAAATAGAGCAGATCATCCACATGCCGGTACAACCACCTCCTTTTCTTATTAATGCTGACCTTTTGACCAAAAAGACTGATCCGCAGGCTCATCCGCTGGTCGATCTTTTGTCCAAGCTGCCGCAGATGCCTCTCAATGAATGGCTTTACCAGCAGCCACAGGCCACCGGCAATCAATAAATGAAAGGCAATCTGAAGCACATAGAATAACAGCTCCACGAGTTCTCCCCCTTCATTCGTTCAAGACAATCTTTGATTTGAGGCTCTCTTTCAGCGGCTCGTCCATCGGTTTCAGCGCGGCCAGATGCCCCAGCTCCTGCAAAAGCGCCCGTGAAGCGCGCAGATTTTTCTTCTTCATCTTGCGCATGAGACCAGCCGTCAGCTTGTCATTATAGCTCCAGGCGGACTGTTCTTCTTCCCAGCGCATCAGATCATTGGCAAATACGGAATTTGCAGCTTCGTCATAATACACCTCGGAGATCCGTGACAGCCGTTTTTTCCCGTCCGCTACGCTCTCTAGAATAAATACCAGCTCACAGGATTTGAGCGCAGAGATCAGATGGCCCTTCAGACTGCCGCCGATCCGGGTGGAGACCGCAAAAGCCCCCTGATAAGGAATATCCTCCGAATCCACCGTATGGAAGGTGCCTGTAATGCCGTCATAGCCCTTTTCACCGCTCCACAGATAAAATTCCCATTCGTTATAACGCATTTCCGTCATATAGAGAATGTTCGGATCATGCCTCAGTGATTCTACCCCAACCTCCATTAATTCCTCATTAGCTGCCTGAATCGGGATAATCCGGTGACCTTTGATCTGATACGGCAAAATCGACTCCGGATGCTTTTCGATCATCACCACCCCCATACATGAGGAAGAGCCAAGCAGTTGTTCACCCACAACGGTGTTGGCAAAGGTAGTTTTGCCTGATCCGACCGCGCCGGCAATAATGGTGTTGCGGAACGTACCCGACAGGGCGCGGATCAGTTCAATGGCTTCCGCAGGAATACATTCTGTACCGGCTTGATCCTCCAGATCCAGGAACTCTACCACCTGCCGCCGCAGCGAGATCGTGGTGAACCCCTCCCAGACCCTGGGCGAAACCCAAATCGCGAGCCGGATAAAGCGGCCGGGCCAGAGCGGATCATCCATTTTGAACTCGACGGAAGGATTATCCTTGTTTAGTTTCTTATTGGGGTCGCTTTTCAGCAAAGAGCGTTTGAGCTGCTCCACCCGGTCCAGCGAGGGCATCTCATAGGGATACACCACAAACTTCCCCCGATGATTATAAAAAATCTGCCGCCCGATCATCTGCAGCCCGGTAGATTCGCTGTAGGCCCGGTCGGTGAACCAGCGGTAGGCGGGTCCGAATCCCTTCCATTCGTGAAACAGCGCCTCTGCCGCTGTCCCATATGCTTCCGGCACCTTGCCGGTAAACGGGGTTTTGCGCAGATATTTCTCAATCTCATTCATGAAAAAGCTGACTGCCTGCGGGTCGCCGATCAGCGCTTTCGCATTAAGCTCAAAGTATCCGTCATCCTCCCGCTCCAGCCCGGCATTCATATCGCTTTTCATTTTGTGCAGGAAGCCGTAAAAATCTTCTTTGCCCGGCTTACTGGTACGCAATACACTTTGTTTCAAGGAGAACGGCCTGCGGTTGTCATGAGGATTCGGCAGCCATATTGCCTTATGTATCTGTTCCAGCCCTTGTTCTTCAAGCTCCACCTGCACCTTCACCTGTGCCTGCTTCTGCTTCTTGTGCCATACATCTCCCCGGTATTCAATCATTGAAAAATCCCCTTCTTTCGGGCTTCCGGCGCCAGGCCGAGGGATACCAGCAGCGCGTGCACCTTGTCATCTACATGCTGCAGCTCTCTTTTGCCCAGCGGCAGACTGTCCTGAAACGGCTGATAATAGGGCAGTTCAAGCAAAATCTCACTTCCGAAGCGGAGCGCCAGATTCTTGGGTGAGGTCATTTCCTCCACATTGCTGCGGTTGATGATCCACTGGAAATCCTGCGGATGCAGGTCCATGTGTGAGGCAAGCTCCATGAGCGGCTGAAGCCGGTATTCGTGTCTCGGGTGCGTTACAAACAAACGCAGGGCTGATTTCTGCATCCCCACATACCATGCTGCACTCTCGGGAATCGATCCGAAATCAGCAATCACCACATCAGCATTCCCGGCAGCCTTGGCGAGCAGATATTCAATCTCCTCTTCTTGATAATCCTGAGCACTTAAGTAGTCAAAATTGCCAGGCAGATAGGCGTAACCTTCCTGCTTCACCAACCCTTCAAAGTCTGCGGACTGCAGCATTTTACCGGTCATCCGGGGCCGCAGCCTGTCGAGGCTGATAGCCGTCTTACGGTCAAATCCGGGATCGTACAGATCAAGGCCGAGCAGAATCACACGTTGTCCTGTTGCGGCAATCCGCCGGGCGAACAGCTTGGCCGCACTCGTACAGCCGATGCCTGGACCCGAGCCGAAAAAACCGACAAGATTACCGCGCTCCTCACGCTCCTCCTCCAGAATGTAACGCAGCTTCTCTACAATCGCTGAAGAGGTGGAACGCGGCGGGATGAAGAAAATCCCCAGACTTTCACAAAGCATATGGATGGCCTGATAGCTCCTTACCCCCTTTTGCCGGTAAACATATAATATGGAGGAGTTCGGATAGCCCTGCCGCAGTTCACTCAAAGCTGTCACCGGGACCTGTTCACTGGTAACCATCAGCATCTGCCCCTGTGTCTGGGAAGGTTCGGGCAGAACATTTTGCGTAACCACCGCAAACCCGGCGAGCTTGATTTCATTAATCGTGAGCTGGTCCATCCCAAAACTGAATATTTTCATTACATTCGCCTCCTTTCACTATTACTCCACACGCACAATCCATAGCTTCTTACCCTGTTCCAAATATTGTCCCAGCAGCTCGCCGTCACTTTTTTTCAGCTTGAGTTCGGGTGCAGCCACCTTGCCGGTTGAGGTGAAGCGGTTGTTCGTGTTGCCATTCTCCGAATCCTGGACATCGTTGTTGTCTTCCGTCCTTACATAATTAACTGTGACTCCGGTTAGGAATACCTTGCGTGCAGGCGCGGAAGGCTGAGGCGCTGCGGTTTTTGCGGCTCCTGCCCCCGCTGCTGAACCAGCCGTACCGGAGTCCCCTCGACCTGCAGCAGGAGAGCCATATCCGCCACTCCGCAGCTGATTCGGCGAATCGCCTTCGACCAGATAAATATCCACCTTGTCTCTGCTGCGCAGCGAACCGTTGATCGCATAGATTGCTTCCTTGGGAATAGGAAAAATCCCCTCGTCCTGCTGCGGCTCCAAGTCGCTGACATCCACCAGGGATGCCGTCAGAATACTCCCGTTCGTCAAGTTTACGTTTGTGATCTTGTCCTCTACCTGACTGATTTCCGTAATCACCCCTGAGGGGATATCTTTGGTCTGGACGGAATCCAGATAGAGGTCGCTTGGTTTGAGCTCATAATTCTTGGGCAAAAAGCCGCCCTCGTCCACTTTGATCTTGACCACTGTCTGCGAGAGCACGTACGGCTTGAAATATAGATCGTAGCCGAGCAGCCCGCCGAAGCCGATAACCAGAATGAGAAAAGCAAACAAATAATTTCGTCTTAACAGATGTCCCCGCTGTGAAGCCAAGCCTTTTACCCCCTTATAAATGCATTAATGAACATGACAAAATACACCTTGGCTCAAAATGCCAAAATGTGGTAAAATGCTTTTTTACCTGTAGTGGTTGAGAAAAGTATTAGATTATCATTGTGAGGTGTGGAGCTTGAGGATAACCGCGGGAGCGTGCTCCCGGCTGGAGAAGGATTCCGGTGAACGGCAGATACCGTACCCAGCGCGGGTAAGGCTGCTTATGTTCACCGGAGATAATTCAATTAATTAAAAACCACTGTTTTGTTGTGATGGACAAGGATTCTGTCTTCGATATGCCACTTGACCGCCCGGGCTAAAACGACCCGTTCAATCGTGCGTCCGATGCGTTTCAGCTCGTTCACATCATCACTGTGGCTGACCCGCTGCACATCCTGCTCAATAATCGGACCGCCGTCCAGCTCTTCGGTGACATAGTGGGCGGTTGCGCCAATGATCTTCACGCCGCGCTGATAGGCTTGGGCATATGGCTTGCCGCCCACGAACGCCGGAAGGAACGAATGGTGGATGTTAATAATCCGGTGGCGGTAATGTTCTATGAACGAAGGCGAGATAATCTGCATGTAGCGCGCCAAAATAATAACGTCAATGCTATCTCCGATAACCTCAAGCTGGCGCTGCTCTGCTTCCGCTTTGGTGTCTGCCGTAACCGGAATATGGTGGAACGGGATGCCGAAGGACTCCACATACGCCTGCATATCCGTGTGGTTGCTGACAACCAGGGCGATGTCTGCATCCAGATCCCCGGCCTGCCACTGCCAGAGCAGTTCAACCAGACAATGATCCTCTTTGGAGACAAAGATAGCCAGCTTTTTCTTTTGGCTAACATTGAAAATTTGCCAGTCCATCTTGAACCGTTCCGCAACCCCGCCGAAGATCGAACGCACTTCGTCAATCCGCTCATCCAGCCTGGGCAGATCAAACTCCACTCTCATAAAAAACATTCCGCCCTCCGGGTCCATGGTATATTGATCCGACTGGACAATGTTCGCGCCATGCTGGTACAGAAAATGCGATACAGCAGCCACAATTCCCGGTCCGTCAGGGCAGGAGATAAGCATGCGCGCCCGGTTGGGGTATTGCCCGCTTGAGGAATGATCTCTTTTTACATGCAGTTCCATAATTCTCTTTCCATCCTCTCATCTACTTGCGCAAGTCTATTGTTTGGCTTAAGCGTTCACGAGCAGCTGCTTGCCTGCCAACCAGGCGATCAGCCTCTGATTGACGGCTTCTTCGCTAAGCTGTGGAAACAGATGTGCGGCAGCAACCGTATCGTACAGACGTTCCAGCGGTTCACGCGGATCAGCCTTTTTGGCCTTGGCATCGTTCTTCAGCAGTTCCCATACATTCAGCACGTACTGGCGGGGATCAAGCTCCTGCTTGGCAAAAAAAGCATGCAGCTCTTCAACCTCGTTCAGAAATTCCGTGCCGAACCGTTCAGCCACAGTGCCGCGGAGCAGGGCAATTTCCACCTCATACATTGGGCGCAGCGTCTTCGCATCTTTTCCGATCCAAGGCGTCTCCAGGATGAACGGCAGACCTGCAAGAGCTTCGTGATGAACTACCTTGTTGATAGTCTCAAAGCCAATGTAGCCTGAGCCAATCGGAGTGTGGCGGTCCTTGCCCGCGCCGCGCGGATTTTTGCTGTCATTGATGTGGATAACACCAAGCCGGTTAAGACCGATGATCTGGTCAAACTGCTGCAGCACACCGTCCAGATCGCCGACAATATCATATCCGGCATCATGGATGTGGCAGGTATCAAGACAAATGGACAGCCGCTCATTATATTCGACTTTGTCGATAATGGAAGCAATCTCCTCGAAGCTGCGGCCAACCTCTGTTCCTTTGCCAGCCATCGTTTCCAGAGCAATGTGTACTTCCGTCTCATTCGTACCGCCAAGCACCTCATTCAGGCCATCGGCAATCCGCTGTACTCCGTATTCAGCATCCTTGTCAGTGTATGCTCCCGGATGAAGTACAATATGCTTCACCTCAAGCGCATGCGTACGGCGGATTTCCTCCTGCAGGAAATCAACAGCCAATTGATACGTACTTTCCTTGTAAGAGCCCAAGTTGATGATGTAAGGAGCATGGACTACAATTTCTTCCACACCATTGTCTTTCATCGCCTGCTTGCCTTCTGCGGGATACATTGATTCAATCGGCTTACGGCGCGTATTCTGCGGCGCACCTGTATATATCATAAACGAGGTCGATCCGTACTCATTGGCTTCATTGGCCGCACTCAGGAGACCCTTGTCCGCACAGGACACATGTGAACCTATTTTCAGCATGCCTTTTTTCCCTCTTTCCTTCACGAATTAACCTTTATTCTACCGTGATCGGGAAAATAAATCTAGGCAAGCTCTTGGCTCATGCTTCCGCTTCGCAAAACTTTGGATATGCGCTATACTTTAGATGAGAATAAAGTTTGTGACAATCATCATTGTCAAAGGCGGTGTATTCATGTCATTTAAATCAGGCTTAAGCTTGCTGTCCGCAACACCGAGCAATTGGTTTATGAACTCCATCGCATTTTGGACCTTTTTGCTGCTGGGCTGTATGTGCATCGGCGGCTATTTCATGTTCCGTAAATTCCTCAAGGTTTTACCCAAGGCTGACGGCAAATCCAAGCTGGACTGGCAGAATTATTGGGTCGAACGCAGCCGTCCGCTGTGGAGCGACGAGATGAAGGCTTTTCTGGATCAGCTTGTTCAGCCTGTGCCAAGTCCTTTCCGAGATATCGCCAAGCATTCCATCGCTGCCGAGATCGGCAGGATTGCCGTAGAGAGCCAGGCGCCAGAGGTTACCCGCGAGCACTGCATCAGAGGGTATATCGTCGCTACACCACGGCGCGACAACCGTTTTCTAATCAATTTCCTGGAAAAGAACGGCATTGACTACTCTCCTTATCAGCACCTGATTAAATAATCGAAGGAGCGACCTTATGAAATACCTAATCTGCGGCGGCAGCGGCTTTATCGGACGAGAGCTTACCGAATACTGGCTTCAGGGCGGCCATCAGATCATCGTTGTCGGCCGGAAGCAGCCTGAATCCAGAACCGCTGCCCATCCAGGCCTTAGCTTCCTTACCTGGGACAGTCTGGCCTCGCATCCGGAGCTTGCCAATAGTGCAGATGCGCTGGTCAATCTTGCGGGTTCCTCACTTAGCCAGCGCTGGAGCCCGAGCGGCAAGAAATCCATTATGCTGTCCCGTCTTGAAACCGTTTCAGCGGTGGCCAAGCTGCTGAATGCGCTGCAGAACAAGCCTCCCGTCGTGATCCAGTCCTCCGCCGTTGCAATCTATGGAACTTCACTGCAGGATACATATGACGAAACCTCTCCAGCCCATGTGATGGACTTCCCGTCCGAGGTTGTTAAGGCCTGGGAAGAGGCTGCAGACGAAGCTTACAAGGACGTGCGAGTAGTTAAGCTGCGCACTGGCGTGGTGCTCGGCAATGAAAGTGGTGCTTTCCCCAAAATGAAGCTGCCCTACATGCTCGGCTTTGGCGGTAAGATCGGCAGCGGGAAGCAGTGGCTGTCCTGGATCGATCTTACGGATATCGTCCGACTGATTGATTTTTGCGTCCAAACTCCCGGAATTGAAGGTCCTGTCAATGCCACTGCCCCGCACCCTGTTACCAATGAGGCATTCGGCAAAATGATTGGCAGGGTCTATCATCGTCCGCACTGGTTCCCCATTCCTGCCTTCCTGCTCAAGACAGCCGTAGGCGAGCTGTCGGAAATCCTGCTGAAAGGCCAGCGGGTGCTCCCTTCCAAGGCTCTGGAACACGGGTTTTCCTTTGCTTATCCTACCTTGCAGCCTTCGTTAGAGCATCTGAAAGCGGAATAACAATCTGCCTAGGTAACTATCACAGTTCTGTGATCATTACCACTCAGCTTCTCAGGCTGACCGGAAAGTATAGCAGCCTTTTACTATAGTAAATACGGCTCCTTCGGTTAGTGGATATTCCTTGTAAGGGATCATCGCCTCCCCTTGAAATAGAGTGCCGTTTCTGGAGTCCAGATCCTTCAGGATATATCCGCCAGCGCTTTTGAGGATCTCCGCATGAACTCTCGATACTCCTTCGGACTTCTCCACGTACTGTGCTACGTCAGGGGATCGGCCGATAAGAAAGCTGGGGCGGTTCAGTTCGATTTTCTCCGGAAGCCCGCTTTCATTCTCCTGTACTCTTTCAAGATAGGGTACCGTACGGCCGCCTTTCTGCTTCCGTTCATTCTCAGAGGGATGATCTTGCAGCAGCAGTGCTGTAGCTTCTACTGGCACTGGCACGGGTGTTTTGGCTTGGCCTCTTTCCGGTAATCCCGCTTTCGTAAACGCAGCTTGAACATTAGTCTGGGCAGTCATCTCCAATTTCTGTGCGGGCATTTTCATGTCTGTAGCAGTAGTTGATACGGAAGAAACTGCAGGAGGCCGGCCAAAGTCCCATTCCAGCTCCTTATGATTTCTCCGGCGCATAGCCTCCATATCGTTTTCAGCCTCTTCTTCTGGTTTCGCACCATTCAAGCTCACTCTTCCGCTCCATACCAGCCAGCAAAACACACCCAATACCAGCGTCGCCAGTGTACAGACAGCCATCCCAAGCGGTTTAGGATTGTTCAAATAAAGAAACTTCCACAATACCGCTGCCACCAGAATACCACCCAGCATCACATAGGTTCTGTAGGCAGAGGGGACAGGAGCCGCGTTGCTCTCCATATCCTGATCATCCGGCTGCTGGCGTGGCTGCAGCTCTTTTAGCTTAAGTCGCGGGTAACCGCTCATCCATGGAGCAGGCTTTTGATCCTCTGCAGCCGAACTCCCGAACCCCTCACCCATCCTGTTCTGCTCAGGAACAAAGGATGCAATGCTTGGCGCTGCTCTATTCCGTTCCCGAATGCTTCTCTCTGCCGGGGCATCTGCATCCGGCCAAACAGAGCCTGGCGCAGCCCGAGCAGTATCTGTGTGCCTTTTTGCCCCCTCACCGTCCGTCATCAGTTCTGCCAGCAGTTCCTTTAATCCGGCCGGAGTAAACTCCTCTTCTCCACAGTATTGCAGCAGTCTCTGCACTCCACCACCGGACAATTCTCTTATAGAAGCCATAAGCGCCATAATCAGTGACTTCAGCGCTTCTCCTGCATTCACCGGAGATTCTGCAGCCTGTAGAGGAAGATAAGTAAGGTACACCTTGCCGCTACGCAGAGGTCCTTCGATAAAAATATAATCCTCATGCAGCACATACTGCTCGGCTCTCAGCATGTACAGCCGTCCCTCCTCCATCCCTACCGCAATCTGCAGGAGCAGCCCGAAGAATTCCGGCATGCCCAGCTTGTCCCCCTTCAAAAGATGACTGAGCATTTTCCGGCGGGAAAGCGCATAATCAAGGGTTACCTGCAAATTGATCTCTTTAAGCTGCAGCCGAAGATGATGTGGAATCCCGGTATTCATCAGCATGCGGGCCTGGACCATATTGAGCTCATCCGGCCTCAGTCCCCCAGGCTTGCTGAGCAGCATCGAGATGCCATCCTGCTGTACAAAATCACGGCTCAATCCTAACAATACTTCTCACCTCTCCACTATAAATACAAATAAGCACAGATGAACCCTGGAACAACTGCCAGCATAAAAGGGAATTTCAACAGATCACCGCTTCGCCTCTTCAATAGCCGGGGATCCCGAAGCATTAAAAATCCGGCACTCCTACTGATAATCCCTCTAATGCGCCTTCCCGTTTCCCGTCTGGAAAGAACAATAATCCACCCGATCACTGCTCCGAACAATACAGAATAGACAGCAACCTGCAGGGTGAACAATATACCCGTCCAGGCACCGATTCCCGCAAAAAGCTTCACATCTCCAGCGCCAACCGCACCCAGGAGATGCATAATCAGCAGGAGCAGAAAGCCCGTGCCTGCGCCGAATAGGGACACCAGAAATCCGTGGCGCCCGTTCAGCACCCCCTGCACAATCAGTCCGGCGATCAGCAGCGGGAGCGTGATCCAGTTCGGTATTCTCATGAAGCGGATATCTGTAATGAGCGCCGCCGCCAAAAATGGCAGACAGCTCCAGAATGCCCATACCGCCATTGCTATTTCCCTTCTTCCACCTGAATTGTTTTCACCACCGTAAAAGCCGCCTCCAGAGAGGTGCCATCCTGCAACTGGATAACAAAAGGCCATGTGCCCGGCGTAGTATTCACACCGATTTTCCATTCCCACTCGATATATCCGTTCTCATCCGCCTGCTTCCAGCCCAAATATTTGGCTGTACTTTGACCGCTTTTATAGAAGATGGACAGGCTGGCTGAAGCATTGGGCGGAATCTTGACCCGAATCCTGCCCTGATGATTGGCTACTCCGGGGGTTGGCTTCTCGAGAATAACAATAGAGCTATCTTCCCCACCGTCCCCTGAACTGTCCTCATTACCTTCAGCATCTGTATTTCCTATCCATAGACGCTCCACCGCACTGGCCTCCAGCACGATCCGCTTATTCAGAAAAGGCACCTTCATTGGCAGTTCATAGCTCACCACGAGTCCAAAGTAAGGCCGCGTCCCTGTCTTAAGCTCCGGGACAATCACATTCGAAACATGAATACGGTCATATTCCAGCCAATCTGTTGAAAGATAGGACTTCATGACAGGCTTGAGCGCGAGATCCAGCCCCCCTTCAGATGCCTCTGCCTGCAATTTCTGCAAAGGATCTTCTCCCCGCTTTACGGCTGAACGGACCCAATCAGCTATCGGTTCCGGGAGATCTGCCACATAGCTGTCACTCCACTCCCCAAGCGAGAGCCGGGGGATGCTCCATTTATCTGAAGTTCCGGCAGCTCCCGAAGCCCCTCCCCCTCCGGCTGAGCCACCGGCAGTATCTCCTTCTTTCCCGGCTTCCCGGTTCTGTACAGCCAGTGCAGCAGGATACATATGGGTCGAGATCATCTTAACCGTATCCGAAGCTGTGCTCTGCAGAGCCGTCGAGTATAAGGTCATTTGCACGATGAAGATCAGGAACAGGACAAAAAGCAAAAACATAGGGAGGACCATAGCGGCTTCCACGACCATGCTGCCTTCACACCCTGATCTTCTTTGCTTCCGGAACCGTTGCTTCACCTTGTTCCACCTCCCCCTAATAAGAAAAATCAGCTTGTACAGTCCGGTAGTACAATTTGCCCTGCACATCACCGGAAAGACCGGCGCCGTAATCCAGCAGCTCAACCACTCCCGGCAAAAACCATAATGGCATGGCCATTCTAATATCTGCCGCTGCGTAGGTGAATTTCTCATCCGGATTACTCCCGGTATTCAGCCGGATTAAAGCGAGCATGCGCGATAATTGAACGTCCCCGCCTCCGTGCAGCACCAGAAACAAGCGCAGATAATCCCGGTAACTCAACTTGGCAGGTACATATTTGGAGAGCGGAATTTCACCATTCTTGCATAACAGAAGCATATCCTGCACTGCCTGCTCGACTCCGTATAGAAGCGCCGCCGCTAATATCAGCAACGGATTGCCCAGGCTTGCGCGTTCTGTGAAACCTTCCATGGTGCGTATAGCCAGACGCACTGCAAAAATCTCTCCATAAGCTGCAGCTATATTCCCGGCAGGATTGTAGAAGCCATACAGGACATACTCCAGCTCCTGGGCAGTAGGATCAAGCTGTTCCGCCAGCTTCCCTGCTGTTTCATCCATAGAGCCTGAAGCTAACCCGGACAGCTGCGAGATATCAAAGGTAGGAAAATACAGCGCCGAATATTCAGTCTGAAACAGCCTGTCTCTGGCCCCCTCCAGCACATTGCCCATTGCGGCATAGAGCCCGTCCACTTTCACCATAGAGGAGCTTCCGGCAGAATATAGGTTCTGATCTGCCAATCCCGTCTCTGTTTCCTGATCCAGTCCCTTGTTAAACGCAATATTGCCGTCATAATAATTACGAAGCGTCTGATAACGTTCCATAACTTCCCCGGCGCTGGCACCAAGCCCGCGGATCTGGTCCAGCAGCTTCATGGCATCGCCAAGCTTGCCTTTAGCCTCCTGCTCCACTTGCTTGCGCTGGCTGTCGTAAGTGCGGTGCGCTTCAATCCGGGCACTATCGGCAGCAATGAGCGCACCGTCATTTCCATAATTCCTCATATAGCTGTCAACTGTGTGCGAAGCCCCCAGAACACTGGCTATCATGCTGGAAACATCGGCGTTCAATCCAGATGCCGGACTCAAGCTTGCAGGCAAAAGGGCAACCTTCTGTACTACTATCTGCGAAGCTGTCTGCTGTTCTGACAAACTATTCTCCAGCATACTGATGTCACTTGCTGCGAGGAGAAGCGAATCTTCCTGCTCGCGCAGCTTATGGATCGGATCTGCGCTTAACTCAGCTGTCCCGCCTGGAATATCCCAGCTCCGCGCCGGGTCCTTTGCCTCATCCGGCCCGCTGTTCCGGGATTGCTCAAGCAGGCTTTTCATTTGTACATTCAAGGTTTTGACCCGTTCCAGCGCAGTTGATGCCTCCTCCATATGGCGTTGCTGCTCTTCCTGGAAAGCGGACAGCTTGGCGGGAAAACGCTCAAGCACTTCATTGGACTGCCGTAAATAAGACTGCAGAATATTCCAATACCAGGCAGGCCTGCCTTCTTCCCGGTGCTGCAAATCGGCATCATATTTGCCCACATAGTCGCCATACATAGCCGGGATATCCGCAGCAGTGGTGAGGTTCCCTATCGGAGTGAATATGATATTGTCACCTGGCGGATTCATGATCAGCGCCTGCAGCGCTTTTCCGCTCTCTGCCGCCTGTTTCCGGGACCTCAGCATCTGATCCAGCGCTTCCTCCCGCTCATCATACAAAGGCTGCAGCTTGCCGAGGACCTTGGTTGTCCGTGAAGCTTCACCCATCGCCGCAGACAGCGGCTTGAACTTGCCGGCCAGCTCCAGGGCAAAATCAACCGGCGCCTTGTATTTCATTTCTTCAACAATCTGGCGGCGGAAAATATCATAGCTTCCAAGCGGACGGCTCCAGCTCAAGGAGGAAGAATCCAGATCCAAAGGCAGCAGATTAAAAGCATCGCCGCGTCCGCTCTCATACAAATTATCATTCAGGACACCGGCCAACAGCTGGTCGCCGTCATTGCCGCCGTAAGCAAAAAGTCCGTATTTGTCTTTCAGTTCAATATCATAAGAAGACATGACTGAACGGACAGCCGCCCTGGCTAAACGCTCTTCCTGCACATTTAGTGCGGCAATACGCGCATAGTCGATCAGCACGGCAGTAAACAGAAAAACGAATGCCAGCACCATAATTAAAAAGATAGAGACTGAACCATCTGAACGGGGATATCTGTTAATTCTGTACCTTACGGCTCTGCCAAAAATATGCTGTTTCGCTGACTTCAAGCGGGTCGATCCTCCTTCCTTGCCTTAGCCGCTGCTCCAAAATATCAACTTTCACTTCAGCCTGCTCCTCTTGCTCAGTGGAGTTTGTTCATTATAATCGCTGCGTTCTTCTTTTCCATCCCCGTTCCCGACTTCGCGCTGTCCGGCTCGCCCTTGAATTTAGCACCATAATAACGCATAAGATCGACGGTACGGATGAATTCAACAGGTTCAGCAACCACAGACCGGGCCTGCACCACTGGCACAGCCCTATCGGAGAGAATCCCATCCAGGACAGGTAAATGCAGCACCCGCTTCAGCTCCGCGCTTACTTTCCGGCCTGTAAGGCTATAGGCATAGTTCATCTCTCCCGGCATATTAGCCGGAACCATACTAGATGCATGCTCCATCTTAATCACAGGCAGTGTGTCTCCATCCCCGGCGGCAGGGAGTGTAATTGCCGCTCCACCGTTAGATGAGCCAATGCCGAACAAAGAGGAGAGCAGATCATCATCGCCAATGCGCCAATACAGCGGATCATATTCGCCAACGGCATAAGCACCCTTCGTTTCTTTATGACTGTTATCCCAGTTGTAAGCTGCACGTTCCGTAGTGGCTGAAGCTACCTGCAGCAGCATCGACTTCTGATAGCTGTACAAACAGAAGAACAGAAGCAGCATAGTAATGCACATGATGATCGGCAATAATAGAGAAGCTTCTATAGTAAAGCTGCCCTCGTCTCTCCGAAGCGTGCTCAATCGAATACTTTCTGGCTCTTTTCACCAGCCGTTTCAATCAGAGCTTCAACTACCTCCTGAATCTTGTCCTTGAAGAGAAGGACTACCGCAATCAGCACAGCAATGATCATGATCATCTCCAGCGTGCCCAGCCCGTCCTCGTCCTTCCAAAAGCTCTTTGCAGCTCCCACCATCATTGAACTCATCCTCAGCTTCCTCCTTCTACATTTTGAGCATCATGAACGCCGGCGTTCCCACCAGCACAATGACAATTAAAAAGATGACCACCATCGGAAAAACCAGCTTCGAGGAAGCCTGTTCCCCGCGCGTCCGGCTGATAGCCTTACGCTTCTCCCAGAGCATCCGCGAGAGGTCGCGCAGCGACAGGACAAAATCCGCTCCGCCCCTGCGGTAATTAAGCAGCACCGTGGTTGTGAACAGCGAGACCTCCTGCACCGCGCAGCGTTTGCTGAAATTCTCAAAAGCCTGCTGGAACGAATAGCCGCTGTCCCACTCAGCAGTCATTTGGTGCAGTTCCTTATACAGCGGGTGCGATGTATTATCTCCCTTGCGGCTGTCCACACAGCGGATAATCGCCCGCTGCACTGTTTCTCCTGCCCCCACGAGGAGCACAATGCTGTTCAGCAGCTCCGGCAGTTCAAAGCTGATATTCTGCTCCCGCAGCCGCACCTTCTTATGGAGATCACTAACCAGCGCAACGGGAAGCATTACCGCCAGAAATGTCCCCAGCACAGCTCCGGCTGTGTCCCCGCTTAACACCGTCAGCACACTTCCGGCTGTCAGGAACAGCCAGCTGTAGCTGATCATCTCCCCCATGAAGAGCAGTGTCCGCTCTGCGCTGTAACGTGTTCCGTAGGTTCGTTGCAGTGAGCGCTGAATCCTGAACATGACGGAAGGAACATGATTTCCGAGCTTCCATCTCTCGATCAGCCAGAGAAATGGCTCACCCAGCCCTCTTAGCCGCAGTCCCTCCATTGGGAGTGTGCGTAGTCCAGCGTAACGGCTTCCGCATTTCAGACGGAGAAGCACCCAGCCAAGTGCAAGTGTCAACGCGGCGGCGCCGCATAGCCAGGTCATTCATTTCACCTCCTTTACAATGGAATATTCATAATTTTGGAAGTCCACAGGTAGCATAGAAAAAGCATCCCAAGTGCAAGCGTAGAGATCACTATGCCTGCACCTGTATACATGGGCTGCATGTAATCTCCCGCTGTCAGACTCATGAAGATCACCATGATGAGCGGTGAAACCAGCAACGCCTTGGCCTCAAATTTCTTCTGGGCGATGCTGACAGCAATGTCCTGCTGCATATCCAGTTTCTCCCCGATAATGGTTGAAGTGCGCCTAACGATTTCTACCAGGTCGCCCCCGGTCCGCTTACAGACCGAGAATACATCGGCGAACCGCTCGACATCTTCCATGCCTGCCCGCTTGCTGAAATCATTCAACGCTTCTTCAACCGGCTGGCCATACTCCATGCGCGCACAGATAATGTTCAGCTCAGAGATCATATCGCTGCCCCCTTCCGGGTCGAGCATCAGCAAATCCTGCACCGCTTCGCGAAATGCATTCTCCACAGAGCGGCCGGCGGACAGCGAAGAAGAAAGTGAGAACAGCATCTGCTTGAACTGCAGATTGAGCGCGGCACGGCGGCGCCGATGCCGGTAATCCTTCAGTATTCGCGGAGCATAAGCCCCGCCCGGTACCAGCAGCAGGGACAGCAGCCCATTGTGGTAAAAAAGATAGCCAATCGCCCAGAGCAGCGTTCCGCCAACCAGCATTGACGCGATTTTTTGCCAGTTAGTAAGTATGTACACGGTATAGTCCGGCAGTTGTGCCGCCGCCCCGGGATTTCCCTTCGGCGACTCAGCCCCCGGCAGCGGTCTGATTTGCATATCAAACCTTTGTCTCCCTGTATTCCGCTGACGCTGCCCCCTCTGTTTCAACGTGATCAGAACATTTCCCCCTTTCTGTGATTCCGGCCATCCTGAGCTTGCCGGTATGCAGCATCGGGTTCCCGCTGGAGATCAGAGCGCCCTGAACCCTTCCGTCCGCCTCTCCTGTTTCACGGAATTCATACAACGGATTCAGCACCACCTCGCCCTCCTGTACCCCGGCAACCTCACAGATTTCCATCACCCGGCGCGAGCGGTCACGCAGCCGCGACAAATGCACAAAGATATCAATCGCTGAGCCAATCTGCTGCCGGACAACTGCCACCGGCAGATCGGCAGCACTGAGTACCATCGTTTCCAGACGGCTGATCATATCCCGCGCACTGTTAGAATGCCCTGTGCTGAGGCTACCATCGTGACCGGTATTCATCGCCTGCAGCATATCGAGGCATTCTGCCCCTCGAACCTCACCGACCACGATACGGTTCGGCCGCATCCGCAGCGAGGAGCGGATCAGATCACGGATGCTGATCTCCCCCCGGCCTTCCGTGTTCGCATTTCTCGTCTCCAGGGAGATGAGATTCGGAACGGTGACGATCTGCAGCTCCGCTGAATCCTCGATCGTAATCACACGCTCCTGGGGCGGAATGAACTGCGACAAAGCATTCAGAAAGGTAGTCTTGCCCGAGCCGGTGCCGCCGCTGATAAAAATATTGTATTTAGCCGCCACTAACATCTGCAGCAGCTCCGCGGCCTCCGCACTTACAGCTTCCCGGTGGATCAGCTCACTCATCGTCATCGGTGTTTCGGGAAACTTGCGGATGGTCATCGCCGGTCCTTTTAGTGCTACCGGCGGCAGAACGATATTGACCCGGGACCCGTCCTTTAGCCGCGCGTCCACGATCGGCGAGGAATCATTGACCACCCGGTTAACACCGGCTACCACCGACTGGATAATATCCTCCAACCGGCTTCTGGACTCAAAGGCCAGCGGAAGGCGGCGGATCTGTCCGTTCTCCTCTATAAAGATCTCATCGTGGCTGTTAATCATAATCTCGGTAATGGCCGGATTATCCACCAGCGGCTGGAGCACATCCAGCCCCCGGAACGAATCGAACAGCTTCTTGACCAGGGTATGCTTCTCCTGAGCTGTCAGATGCCGCAGGCTGTCCCGCGCCAGAACCGTCTGCTCTATATAAGCGGTAAGCTCACGGTTGCCAACAGCAGAGGTCAGATCCAGCCCGGAACGGATATCGCTGCGGAGCAGTCTGAACATCTCTTCATTCATATACATTCCCGGTGAAGACACGCGGCAGCGCCGGCTCAATGATTCCCGAGCAGAGCTGCTGTATCCCTAAAATGAACTGTGGAGAATTCAGGCACAGCTCCCCGTGGTGCTGCATGGCCCAGGAAGAGATATACGGAAGCACAGCATCCATTCTCATCGCTTCAGGGAGAAGCCCGCCGCTATTGGCATCGGCTGCAAAATTCATCACAAACCTGCTTTTGCCGGGCACGTCCTGGAGCAAGCCAGAGTAGGGTCTACTGCAATGTTCCAGCCACCTTTCGGTCTTGTACATATTGCTCTTATCACCCGTCAGGACCCAGAGCAGGAGGCCGCATCTATGCAGAACCGCCTGAGTCTGCTGCTCCTCGATACTTCCGGCATCAACAATGACAACATCATAACGTCCCGCTCCGGACAGCTGCTCCAGCACTTCCAGCGTATCCGTTAGCGTCATCTCCAGCTTCTCCTTAAGATTCTCCACAGGTCTAAAGGCTTCGCTCCGTAGACTTTCATGTCTGATCACATACTTTTCGAGCTCCAGCTTCTCTGCTTTCGCTTGGCCTCCCTCTCCCCCGCCTGCCTTCAGTTCATACAGCAAACGCTCCAGGCCTGGGGGATTTCCGTCCGGCATGCGCAGGAATAACCCGCTGCTGTCCACACTCTCCAGATTCAGATAAAAAACGGACAGCCCCAGCCCCCCAAGCTGTTTCGCCATATTGAGCGCAAGTGTAGTTTTGCCGCTGCTCCCGCTGGCTGAAACTACCCCCAGCAGCAGAGTCTCCTCCTTGGGTACGGACGCCGTTCGGCTTCGCTTCACATCACATAGCTGAAGTATGGACTCCAGCAGAGAGGGCAGCGCCTGGTACTTGACAATTATTTGTCCGCCCGCCAGATTCCCGGAAGGTTGGCCGCGGATGTCCCCGTCATCACTGAGGACCGCCCACGGAACTGAATTTCTTCCCTCCACCAGCCACGCCTCGATAAAAGAAAGATCTCCTATAACAGCGTCCGGGACCTCCTCTCCCTGCATAAATTCCATAAAGGCATCCAGCCGGCTGAATGCGCTGACCCGCAGCATTCCTCCATATTCACTACGGTGGATATAATGCAGCAATGGCTCAATGTATTGATTCTCCTGTACTGCGAGCACGATTCTTGCTGCCATGACACACTCTCCTTTCTGTAAAAAGACAGCAAAAAAGCACCGCCAATAACCGTGGGATACGGTCATTGAACGGTGCTTCCGTTACTATTCCTATAATTTACAGCTATAGTAGCATATATATAAGAGCACAGCAATAACTTTTTTTGACTACTCCAAAATCCCTTGAACTCCTATATCCAGCATTGGATATTCCCGGGACTTCTTTCACCCTGTATAATTAATATGTTTACCAAACCTACATATAACAAAGGAGATTTTCGACACATGAAATTCGTACCCGGTTTTCTTGCCACAGTAGCCATATCCGGCGTGATCTGCGTATCGGCAGCAGCAGCAGAGCAGCCCATCACCGTAATGATTGACCAGCAGAAACTGAACCTGAGCACCAGTGCCCCGGTCAAGGATCAAGGCTCTATCCTCGTTCCCATGCGTCCTATTTTTGAGAAGCTGGGCCTAACCTTGGTATGGGATTCCAAGACAGGCACCATTACAGCCACCAAAGAAGATCTGACGATTATCCTGCAGCTTGGCAGCAAAAAAGCAACTGTGAACGGAACTGTAAAGCAGCTGGCCGCTGCTCCAAAAATGATCCACAATGTCACTTATGTCCCTCTCCGTTTCGTAGGTGAAGCAACAGGCAAAAGTGTTGCCTGGAACGCAAAAGCTAACTCCGTGGAAATCAAAAGCAGTCTGAACAGCACAGACGACAAGGGGATTTCCGAGCTTTTTGATAAATACATCAGCTTCTCCAATAAGGAAGATTACAATGGATTCATAAGCCTGATTGATCCGAAATCACCGCTCGCTGCAGCCGCAACTGCGTTCAAAGAGCAGATGGCAGCTTACGATACCACCACCGCTATTGCCAAAATGGACATCATCGATATCCAGGAGAAAGAAGCAACCGTGGACGTAGTGGAAACCGTGGATAGAACCGGCGGGGCCTTCACACCGAACAGTACGGCAGAATATATTTATTCCCTTACCAAAAACCCAACCAGCTCCAGCTGGATGATCAGCAATGTGCAAATCAAGGCTCTCCAATATTCCCTCCCGGCAGGGGCGCTTGAAGCCAATATCCCCGTTCCGGCAGCCGATGAAGCTCAAATCAAAGCCGCGATGCAGGCAAATACGGATTACACCAACAAAGAAGACCTGAACGGCGTGCTGTCTACCATAGACGAGTCCTCTCCAGCCTACGAGCTGAGCAAGCAGACTTACAAGCAGCTTTTTGATGCCTATGATTTGCAGTCCAGTCTGGAATCTTCCAAAATCATTTATTACAAGGATAATGAAGCCGCCATCTATGCCGTTATGACTACCAAAAAGCTTAAAGGTCCACAGTTCACCGATAACCGTTCCGAAACCGTCACAACCGTCAAGAAATCGGCAGATGGCAAGTGGAAGCTGGTGCAAACCTATAGTCTTAGTGCGAAACCGCTGACCAACTAGGGGAACCTGACACTTCACTTATACAAAAAAACGCAGCAGAGCCCTCCCGGGAGCACCTGCTGCGTTTTTAATTGACCTTTAGAGAAACCGCTTCCGGATCTCTGGCGTCGGGACCATACACTGCTCATCCCGGCCGAACCAGCGGTAACGGTTCCGCGCTACCAGCCTGTACAGGGCGTTCCGCAGCGGCCGGGGGATAACCATAAGCAGATACGCAGCAGGCCATGGGAAACGCAGTTTGCGGGCGATCCGCAGCACTGCGGCCGATTCCATATAGCAAACGCCATTCTCCAGCAGGACAACCGTGCTGAGCTGACCGGGCACAAGACTGCTGTCCTTCATCAGGGTACGGGAAACCTCACTTTGTAAAGGGGCAAACAGAATCCGTCCCTTGGGATCACGCGGGATAATAAACCGCACCAGCCCCTGGCACAGATGGCAGACCCCATCAATCAGTACTACAGATTTGTTCTCCATAGCTTCCCTCTGCTCTTCCTCCATGTCCCTCCCCCCTTCAGATATAGTCACAGTATATCCAGAATCCGGCCCAGAAAAAAACAAAAGCGCGGGATATGCTCCCACGCCGTCATGACCGTCCGTTCAAATTATTCTGCGATTGCCTTGTCGATCCATTCGTCCCCGAGCATCTGTCCTTCGAAATCAGCTGTGAAGGCTTCCATGCATTTACAGATGAAGTCTTTGCGGCATACCGGACATGGCGTCTTAAGCAGGCGGCTGATGTTCGTCATTTTCCATTCCGGAAACCGATTGTAGAACGCGCGGCACTCCGTTCCGTCAGCAAGCTTGATAATGAACTCGTACAATCCTTCCTTATCATTGCTGCTGGCTTTGGTCACATTCGTAATACTCGGTCTGTAAGACATCTTCATCACCCATTATTTAAATTTTTGGTAGTTAATTGCACACGCGACATTAACAGATACTTAGACATATTAAAGAATTTTAGGGATGATGTCAACCAAAGCAGACGCTCCTGCCTGCGATTTATGACTCGGCCTGAATTTCCCGACTCCATTTAGACATTATTTCCAGAAAACACCGTTTACAATCCGGTCAGTTCATCCTGATATTGCGGCGGATTGCCTTGGGAGTAAGGACAATGCTGAGACAAATATGCAGGTTGTCACATCTTTTCAGCTTGCTTCTTCCGATAAATAGTGTAAAATTAAATTGTGATAAATCAAAGTTCGGGAGGTATCATTGATGAGTATTTATGATTTTGAAGCAAACACGCTGCGCGGTCAGGAAGAATCCCTATCCAAGTACAAAGGCAAAGTGCTGCTCGTCGTCAATACAGCCAGCAAGTGCGGCTTTACTCCCCAGTATAAGGGTCTCCAGGAGGTGTACGATAAATTCAAGGACCGCGGTTTTGAAGTGCTCGGCTTTCCGAGCAATCAGTTCGCTGGCCAGGAGCCCGGTGAGAGTGAAGACATCGCAGAGTTCTGCGAGATCAATTACGGGGTAACCTTCCCGATGTACGAGAAGATTGATGTGAAGGGTGACGGGGCACATCCGTTGTTCAAATACCTCACCAAGGAAGCACCGGGCGTACTGGGCTCAAAAAGCGTCAAATGGAACTTCACCAAGTTTCTCGTTGACCAGGAGGGCCATGTGCTGAAGCGCTTCGCCCCGCAGACCACACCAGACCAGATTGAAGCCGATATCGCCAAGCTGCTTGAGAAATAACGATCCCGCAAAAAACCAAAGAGACTCTTCACGCACAGCTAGAGCAGCCATGTGCGAAGAGTCTTTTTTTAAGCCGGATTATAAAATCAGATTATGAAGGTATTCACTTTGTAAACTTGAAATACGTATGATAGCGCTCATCTTGTATTTGATGCAAAGGAACAAACTTTATTCCGTCCAGAACAAATGCCAAAGGTTCCTCCTGTTGCAAAGTAATCCGTTTCAGAAACTCTTTTTCACCGCAGGTCCAGGATATATAATCCTTTTCCCCGCTTATTGCCGCCAACACGTAAGGCCCGTAAGCAAGACTTTTAATGCTGTGATCATCCGGAGTACCCATCAGCCTCATTGAATAGGGCATGCTCAGCTCGACTTCATCTTTATTCCAGGCCCTGCACAGCTTCAAATATCCATTCTCACAGTTAAAATCCCGGAATATTTCCCCGTTTATCTTTACGGTAATGGGCTCTGATATCCAAGGGGGGATTCTGAACATAATAGCGGTTTCCGGGCCTCCATCTATGTGAAACTTGACCGTCCCCAACCCATCCTGATCCCGCTTCTGACTCAAGCTGAGGCCCTTTTCACTCCAATTCAATTGAGATGGAATATATAAATTCACATACAGCCTGTCTTCATCATAAAAATAAATCGCTTCTTGATATTTGAAATGATTCTCCAGACCGGTCCCGTGACAGCAGGTGTTCTCATGAGTATCAAATTTCTTGGCGGAGCCGGGCGCTAGCGGCATAAAGTATGTGCTGCCGCCTTCTGCATTTTTTCTGTTCTCCGTAGCAAGAATGTGATTATAAAGCGTATTCTCATAGTAATCCATATATTCTTTGCGCGGATTATATTGAAAAAGCTCCTTGGTCAATTTCAGCATATTATAACTGGCGCAGGTTTCAGCTGTCTTATCGGACAGAAAATTTGCAATTTGGTCAGGCCCTTTGAACATTTCTGTCTCTCCAACGCCTCCGATTTGATAAATATGGCTGTGTGTGACCATAGACCAGAAATTTTCGGCAATTGCAAAATATGCTTTATTCCCTTCAACCTCAAACATCTTTAACGCTCCAATAATTTGCGGGATGTGTTGGTTGGCATGCATATCACCTAAAGTATCGACATTTTCCGCCATCGGGAAGAAGAGCTTTTCATTGTCAAAATATTTGGCTGTGATTAGATAATCCCCATTGCCGGTGACTTCATATAATTTGGCCAAAACCTCGTTCATGCCGCCAAATTCCCCGGCAATATATAGCGACCACATTTTATGCAGCTGTTCCTTGGAAAGCCGGCTTAAACGGGCATGAACCCAACTGCCCAGCTTATCGCAAATATCCAAGGCTTGTTGCTGTCCTGCAAGCTGGTAGCAATCCAATAGACCCGCCATAATCTTGTGCAGCGTATAGTAAGGAGCCCAAATTTCCGGATACGTAGTGTACTGCTCCAGCAGGTTGAACTGTTCTTCCGAATATGCGCTCAGGAATCCCTGGCTATACCCCGCCTTTCCCGACATCGCTTCCTGGCATTTACCCAACTCTTGAATCATGTATTTTATTTTTTTCAACAGCATTGAATCACCTGTAGTATTATAAGCAAGTGCCAATGCGGAGAGATAATGCCCTGTCGTGTGTCCCTTCAGATTGCATTCTGGAGCATCCCACCCCGTCATCGGCTGGGCTCCCTTAGTGTCACCTGTGGCGGCCGCCCTGAAGTTATACAGCATCTGATCATCGTCCACCGACTGTATATACCGCAGAAAACGGTTCATGGCTGCTCCAAATTCACTTTTCTCGTCCAAACGAACCTCCCGGCCCCTAAATTCTCTCACTTGCTTGGCATGATCTATGATGTCTCCGAGTTTATCCATTACTTGAATTTCGGCCACGGCCTTTAAATGACTTCCTTCCACTTCACCATGGATCAGAAAGCTCCCTGTTGCTTGATAGGCCTCCTGATTAACCGGTTCCCAGGAAACGCTGCTTACCGTATGGCGTCCCGTGTCATTTTTGACAATTACGACAGTCGGCAGTTTTGGCCGTTCCCCTGTTTTTGACTGCACCAATACCGGATTCACCGCAATGATATTTGCCTTATATTCTTCCTGAAGAACTGTTGCTTCAAAGGTCTTTTGGGTAACCTCGCCTTCGTACATTACAGTTGCAATTAGAGGAACTATCCGATTCCCAACCCCATAAGTAGGTCTTGTAACCTTCCCCGAATGGCTTATAAAAAGAGTCTCTTTCGATTCCCAACGGATATAAGATCCATGATTACCCATCAAGGGAAGTTTCAAGTCGGCATCCACTGTGTTTAAATTCCCCAAATAAATCGCATTGCTGTCCAATTCTGTTTTTTCTTTCGCGCTTACCGCCTTGCCGGCGTTCTCTTTGGTCTCCATCAACTATCCGCCTCTCTGTAATCCTATGCTTGTGTCAACACGCCTATTTTTTGTTTGATCCAGTTTTTTCCTTCAATGATGCGGGAGATAACCATGCATATTGCCGGATCGCCGGTTACATTAACCATTGTGCAAAGCGGGTCTGTAATGGTCCCCATAATCACAAGAATCGGAACCGCTTCCATCGGAAAACCAAAAGCTGTGCAGATGAACAGTTCTCCAATGAACCCTCCACTGGGGATTGTCCCGACAATAATTCCGCTGATTAATGCAACTACGATTGCCTTTACAATGTCTCCCGTGCCCATGGTCATGTTGAAGATCCCGAACAGGAAAATGATCTTTATCATTTGAACACTGACTACTCCATTTTTGTGCATGCTTGCACCAAGCGGAATGATAATATCGCCGATTTCGTCAGGGATTTCCATTTGTTTTACAGCCAATCTGTTGACAGGTATACAAGCTGTACTGCTGCAAGTTCCCATCGCGGTGGTCAGTGGCAGCCATATATTTTTCCAAAAACGTTTGACTCCGGTCTTTCCCCCGCCATAATACGTGGCAATAAAGGAAAACAGAATGAAAAACACTACACAGAAAGCTACGTATATAATGGATGCCCGGGCAACAGACCAGACAATTTGACTGCCAACCTTCCCGATCAAAGTCGCAAAGTAGCAGGCAATTCCGACAGGAGCATAATACATAACAATGGACACGACTTTATTGAGCACAGCCGATAAGCTATTTAACAGTTTGGCAACCGGAGTTCCCGCTTCCCCGGTAGAACTTACGGAAATACCAAACAAGATAGCGAAAACAATCAAGGCCATCATGTGTTTCAATGACAACAATTCAACGAAATCGCTTACAGTAATTAAACCGACAATATCCAGTGAAGCAGCGGCCTGGTCTTGAACTGCTTCTCCAAAGCTAACCTGTGAATTCAGGGCCGGGTTAAAGATCAGACCGGTAATTAACGTCAGCACAGCAGTGACTATTCCTGTAATCACTATGACTAAAAAGAAAATCCCCAGGATCTTCCCCAGCTTTTTCAAGTTGGTCATACTCGCTATAGAACCTGCTATGGATACAAACACAAGCGGCACAATGATCACAAATACCATGTTCAAAAAAACATCTGCAAAGGGCTGCAGTACAGATGACTTCTCGCCCATAATCGTGCCAACAATTGCGCCCAATATAACACCGGCCAGCAATATTATTGAGAATTTGTAGTTTTTTAAGATTTGCATGTTTTCTTTCCCCCCAGTAAAAAATAGCCGTGCCATCAGCCCCTCACGACCTATGAATCAGCAATCGGAGTAAGGCGCTTACAATTGCTCTCATTCCGTCGACTAAATGAAAGCGTATATCCAGGCGATCGTCTTATGAATATAGTATGACACCTGCACAGGAGCATTAAAATCAGTAAAACAAACCAGAAATATAACATTATGACTCTCTTTAATATAATATTATTAGCATTTTTTTATTTTTGTTACTTTGATAAATAACCTTTGTTTTCCAAATAAATATTCTATTTATTGATCCTTTCATTGTTACCATGTTATCATTTATATAATAAAATTGATTTGAGGTGGCCACATTGCTATACATCAATTTCAGTTGTCCCCCTTTGCCTCATCTTATCGTTGGGGGAGTGTCCCTGTTCCGAAAGGGAGATCTTCATGAACGCCGGATTCTTAACCATACATTTGATCTGATATTCGTATTTTCGGGCACCCTTTATCTGGAGGATGACGGACGTAAATATACGGTCGAGCCTGGCCAATATTTAATACTGACACCCGGAAATTTGCACAAAGGCTCCAAAGCCTGTACTTCTGACACTACCTTTTCATGGGTCCATTTTTATACAACAGGCCATTATTTCTATTCCGAGAGCCCCATCACGCACGTCAACCCCAAGATGAATAAGACCAAATATTATAAAAAAGATGTGTTCTATATTTCGCTGCCTCATTACGGCAGGATTGATAAGAGCCTTCATGAAACCTTAAAAGGTTATATGGATAGCATTTCTCAGGTCAAAATTGACAAATATCAAAATGAGAAGCTTTTTTATTCTTCCACCAAATCACAAATTGAATATCAACAGCTGTTTCTGAAAATATTAACGATTTTTTGCGATTCCCATGAACATGCAAAAGAAAAGGACTTGGCGGCTGAGATTTTCGATTATTTATCTTTGCACTATCAGAACGCTTTCGATTTGAATAAACTTGCTGCGCAGTATTCTTTTCATCCTGCCCATATCATCCGCTGTGTAAAGAAAAAATATGGATTAAGTCCTCTGCAGCTGCTGCTTTCGATTAGAATCCAACAGGCAATGCAGCTATTGATAGAAGGCCGGCACTCTGTTAGCGATATTGCCTCCATTGTCGGCTTTACCGACTCTTCCTATTTCTGCAAACAGTTCAAAAGGATCACTTCTCTGACCCCATTGGAATACCGCAAGCAACAAAAGCAAACGGACCCAACACTCAATTAACAAACATGGCTGCATTGCATCAAACGAAGACAACACAAAAAAGCCCTTCTCACGAAGGGCTTTGCTGCGTTCTGTAATTAATGCGGTAGAGAGGACTCGAACCTCCACGGGTATACACCCACTACCCCCTCAAGATAGCGTGTCTGCCATTCCACCACTACCGCGCGGTGTATCTTGCATTGAAGCATTGTTTGAGGCCAACATTCAATATTATAAATCGATTTTCCCGAAAAGTAAAGGTGCCTGGATTAAGAATTTTCTTCCGTTTCTTTTTGCTTGCGGTATTGGGTAAAAGCGATGTATTCCTTGATGAAATTCTGCTCTTCAGGCAGCAGTTCACCGCTTTGGCAATTCAATTGCCCCATTTGGCCAAAAAAATAATCCTCGGAACCTTCACGCACCATTTCAGGTGTCTTTTTGCCTAAGATCAGCCAATCCAGACTCACATGAAAAAAGGCACCGATCTCAATCAGCTTATGCGTCCCGGGTGTCGACTTGCCTCTCTTCCAATCCCCCATGTTCCCTGTGCTGATATTCAGCTGTTCGCAGAAAGATTTTTTAGTCATTCCCTTTTGCTTAATCAGGTATTCAATTCGTTCATAGATGGACTGCATCGGATAACCGCCCTCCACTGGTATTTAAAAACATACTTATTTGCGTAATTATTATTGTAAAATGACGTAAAAAAGTATATAATTAACTATTATTATTCCTTATCCCATTATATCACACGGCTGGATAGTCGATAAGAGGTGAGCCCCTTTTGAACAGTAAACGTCCCATTACTCCCTACGGCTGGGCAATTAAGCAACGGCTGACAGAGCTGCATCTGGACCAGAAAAAATTCTGCGAGATCTATAACATCCCGCCTTATCGCCTATCCAACCTGATCCACGGCACCCGCAAAGCAGAACGCTACCGGCGCCAGATTTCAGAGCTGTTGGGCCTGCCCCCATCCTGAAGTCCTACACCATGTAACAGCCCAGCTTCCTATACAAAAAAAGCCGCTCCCCATCAGATGTAGTACTCTGATTCAGGAGCGGCTCATTGTGACTGTATGCGGTAGAGAGGACTCGAACCTCCACGGGTATACACCCACTACCCCCTCAAGATAGCGTGTCTGCCATTCCACCACTACCGCATAATATGACCCGTATGGGATTCGAACCCATGTTACCTCCGTGAAAGGGAGGTGTCTTAACCCCTTGACCAACGAGCCATGATTGATAACTTACGTGTTTGTCACAACAAAAATGAGTATATCAAACACAGTGAATTTTGACAAGAAGTTTTTTTCATCAATTCATGGGGAGCTGCGTCCGTCAGTAAATACTGTGCTCCCCGTCAATTCAGCACCACACCGGTAACCCGGCAGCGCACTTAGATTCGTCCTCCGGCTGCAGCCAGCACCTCTATGCCAACCGCAGCTTCGTAGCCAAGGCTTTGCGCTACAGCGGGATTGGTCACATACCCGGCAGCCACATTAATGCCGCTGGCCAGAGGCGCATTGTTTCGCGCTGCCGCATAAATGCCCAGATTAGCGATCTGCAGCGCATAGGGAATCGTCACATTCGTGAGGGCAAGGGTCGAGGTCCGGGCCACCGCACCCGGCATATTCGCCACGGCATAATGGACCACCCCATGCTTCACATAGGTAGGGTTCTCATGGGTTGTGATCCGGTCAATCGTTTCTATAGAACCGCCCTGATCAATTGCAACATCCACAATGACCGAACCTTCCGCCATTTGCTGCACCATGTACTCTTTTACCAGCTTGGGTGCCCGGGCACCCGGAATGAGTACGGCGCCGATCAGCAGATCCGCTTTCCGTACAGCTTGTTCGATGTGATATGAATCAGACATGATCGTCACCAGCCGCCCGCCAAAAATATCATCGAGAACCCGAAGCCGGTTCGCATTCAGATCCAGTACCGTTACCCTTGCGCCCAAGCCGAGCGCAACCTTGGCTGCGTTGGTGCCAACAATGCCTCCGCCCAGGATTACCACCTCACCCGGGTGCACACCGGGAACGCCGCCAAGCAGCACTCCTTTGCCTCCATGCGGCTTCTCCAATAGCCGGGCTCCAATCTGAACCGCCATCCGTCCGGCCACCTCGCTCATTGGAATGAGCAGCGGCAAGGAGCCGTCTTCCAGTTGTATCGTTTCATATCCGACCGCTGTTACCCCGCTCTCTACAAGAGCTGCAGTCAATCCGGCTTCCGGAGCCAGATGCAGATACGTGAATAGGATCAGGCCTTTGCGGAAATACCCGTATTCTTCCGGCAGCGGCTCCTTTACTTTTATAATCATATCCGCCTTGCTCCATACTTCCGCCGCGGACTCCACGATAGCTGCACCCTTATTCAGATACTCACTATCATCGAAGCCGCTTCCCGAACCCGCCGATTGCTCAATGAACACCTCATGGCCTGCTTTGCGGAGTGCTTCAACTCCGGCTGGCGTGATTGCTACACGATTCTCGTTATTCTTGATTTCCTTGGGTACGCCGACAATCATTTTACCGCCTCCTTAGATGTTATAAGAGTACAAGCCTACGGTGTATTAGGATGCGAAAAGAAAGGCCCACTTATGAGCCTTTCTTTTCAGCAGTCAGGTTTATTTTATCATATGCGCAAGGCTGGCTTAAGGATTTACCTTTGTTTCGAACGTTTGCTTGCCGTCAACGAATTTCAGGACAACTGCCGCTTTTACCGGGTCATGCGATTCGTTCAGCGTAATTTTACCGGTAGCCAGCTGCAGGTCTTTGGTTGCTGCCAAAGCGTCTTTGATCTTGGCAGGGTCTGCTTCACCGGCACGGGTAATCGCATCAGCAACCAGCTTAATTGCGTCATAACCAAGAGCCGCAAAACCTTCCGGTACCGCACCGCCATTGGCCGCTTTGTAGGCGTCAACGAAGGACGTAACTTCAGGTGCGGTATCTTCCGGTGAATAGTGATTGGACATATATGTGTCGTTCAGCGCATCTGCACCGGCGATTTCAGCCAGCTGTGGAGAATCCCAGCCATCTCCGCCCAGGAATGGGGCAGTGATGCCCATTTCACGTGCTTGTTTCAGGATTTTACCCACTTCTTCATAATACCCGGGAAGATAAATAACATCCGGGTTGGCTGCTTTGATACGGGTCAGTACAGCTTTGAAGTCAGAATCCTTTTGTTGGTAAGACTCTTGGCTCAGCACTTCTCCGCCTTTGGATTTGAAGGTTTCTTCGAAGAATTTCTGCAGACCTTTTGAGTAGTCACTCGATGTATCTGTGTAGATTACTGCAGTTTTTGCTTTCAGGGAATCAAAAGCAAAGTTAGCCATAACCTGTCCTTGGAACGGATCGATAAAGGCAGCGCGGAATACCCATTCATTCACTTTGCCCGTCCGTTCATCAACAGTAACCTTAGGGTTAGTGGCACCCACTGCAACGAGTGGAATTTCTTTTTCGGTGGCCACTGGAACGATACCCAGTGTGTTGGTTGATGTGGAAGCACCAATAATGGTAACAACCTTATCCGTTGTGATCAGTTTTTGCGCGACCTGAGTGGCTTCCTCGGATTTCGAGGCATTATCGGCTACAACCAGTTCCAGTTTCTTGCCAAGGATACCGCCTGCGTCGTTAATCTGCTGTACAGCCAGCTTCGCGCCCTTTGATGCGGAGTCGCCGAAAGAAGCCTGGCCGCCTGTGAGCTCAAGGTCAGCACCGATTTTGATTGTGTCCCCGGCAGTGTTGCCGCCGCTTGCAGAGTTACCGCTGTTCTCTGTGTTGTTGTTGCCACAGCCCGATGCTAATACTGCTGTCAGTACTGTCGACAAAATAATGGCCCCAATTTTCTTCATTGTTTCTCTCAGCCTCCCGAATAATTGAATTTTATATGTTGTTTCCGTGATGCCGCATGTCAGCCAGACCGGACCTAGTGTCCAAGATAGGCCATTTTTATCTCTTCGGAATCCGCCAATTCCTTGGCGTCGCCTTCCAGCACCACTCTGCCCGTCTCCAGCACATAAGCGCGATGGGCAATTTTGAGGGCCTGATGCGCATTTTGCTCCACAAGCAGCACGGTTGTGCCGGCATCATTCACTTCTTTGACTATTTTGAAAATATCCTGAACCAGAAGCGGGGCAAGCCCCATGGACGGTTCATCCAGCAGCAGCAGCTTGGGGTGTCCCATAAGCGCACGGCCCATGGCAAGCATCTGCTGCTCGCCGCCGGATAACGTTCCGGCCTGCTGCTTCTTGCGTTCCAGAAGTCTCGGAAAGGTATTGTAGACTCTCTCGAAGTCAGCCGCCAGACTGGACGGATTCTGCAAGTAAGCGCCAAGCTCGAGATTTTCTTCTACCGACATATTGGCGAATACGCGCCGTCCTTCCGGGCAATGAATCAGTCCCTGCTTCACAATCGACTGGACGCTCTGGTTCGTGATGGACTTATCCAGAAACTCAATGCTGCCCGTCTTGGGCTTAAGTAAGCCGGAAAGCGTCTTGAGCAGTGTCGACTTGCCTGCGCCGTTGGCACCGATCAAGGTCACAATCTCCCCTGGCTTCACTTCAATGCTAAGGTCTTTCAGAGCGTGAATGGCTCCATAATAAACGTTGATTCCTTGTACTTTGAGCATAGCCCTTACGCCTCCTGTCCCAAATACGCTTCGATGACCTTCGGATTGCTCCGGATCTCCGAGGGTGTGCCATTCGCAATCAGCATGCCGCGGTCAAGCACATAAATCCGGTCGCAAACGCCCATGACAAGAGACATATCGTGTTCAATCAGGAGAATCGTAAGATCAAACTCCTTGCGGATCCAGGCAATCAGATTCATCAGATCACGGGTTTCGTTCGGGTTCATACCGGCAGCCGGTTCGTCCAGGAGCAGCAGCTTCGGCCCGGCAGCCAGAGCCCGCGCAATTTCAAGACGCCGCTGGTTCCCGTAACTGAGATTGCTGGCAACCTCTTCACTCTGCTCGGCCAGATCAAAGATTTTCAGGATATCCATAGCCTTCTGCGTGATTTCATCCTCTCCCTTGAAATGCTTCGGCAACCGGAGCATCGAGCTGAACAGGGAGTGTCTGGCATGCTGATGAAAGGCTATTTTGACATTTTCCAGCACGGTCATTGATGTGAACAGCCGGATGTTCTGGAAAGTGCGCGCCGCCCCTTTGTGGTTAATCTTGTAGGGCTTCATGCCGCCGATTGATTCATTGTTAAGGATGATGCTGCCTGTAGACGGCGGGTACACCCCGGTGAGCAGGTTGAAGAGTGTTGTTTTGCCTGCACCGTTCGGCCCGATCAGACCGATAAGCTCACCTTTGCCGATATGAAGGGAAACTTCACTAAGGGCTTTAAGTCCGCCAAAAGAGCGGCTGGCCTTTTTAACATCAAGGAGCACTGCTTTCGCTGATTGCGTCATTTGCCTTGGCCTCCTTTTTGCCGAACTTGCCTAGAGAAAATTTAGTTTTGCCAAGCAGACCGCTTGGACGGAAAATCATCATCAGGATCAGAACGATCGAATAAATAATCATGCGCCATTCCGGGAATTCACGCAAATACGTATAGAGCAGTGTAACGAAGACCGCTCCGACGATGGAACCGGCTGTACTGCCAAGTCCTCCGAGCACTACCATAACGATGATTTCGAACGACTTCAGGAAGTTGAAGCTGCCCGGAGTGATCACGTAGAACGTATGAGCAGACAACCCGCCAGCTATACCGGCAAACAAGGCACCGATGGTAAAAGCAATAATCTTGTAACGGGTGGTGTTGATCCCCATAGCCTCGGCGGCAATTTCATTCTCACGGATGGCGATACACGCACGGCCGTGTGTAGATCTGATGAAGTTGTTGATCACAACAACTGTAACCAAAGTGAACAGGAACAGCATGGTCCATGTGGTTTTGGCCGGAATGCCGCTCAGTCCTGACGCTCCGCCAACATATTCCGTGTTCAGCATGATGATGCGGATAATTTCACCGAAGCCAAGAGTAGCGATGGCCAGATAGTCACCATTCAGGCGAAGTGTCGGCATGCCGATCAATACGCCAAACACCGCAGCGAGCAAACCGCCGGCTATAATCGCCGGAACAAATGGCACATTGTAATCAAGCGTCAGAATAGCCGAAGTATAAGCACCTACCGACATAAACCCTGCATGACCGATGGAAAACTGTCCGGTAATTCCGGTAATCAGATTGAGCGATACCGCGAGCATAATGTTCACACCGATCAAAAGCAGCATAGATCTCGTTACATCACTGAATATTCCCGTTGTTAAGAGAACTTGGACGACTCCGTAAAAGGCTAAGGCAACAATAATGCCTACCCAGAAATTTTTATTTAGCTTCTTCACGCCGATTCCCTCCTACACTTTCTCCCGGACATTTTTGCCAAACAGCCCGGATGGTTTAAAGATGAGGATCAGAATCAATACAGCAAAAGCAACACCGTCCCGCCAAGAGGAAAATCCGAGTGAGGAAATTTCCGTCTCGACCGTCCCCAGCAGCAACCCGCCTACAAGCGCACCCGGGATACTTCCGATTCCTCCAAGCACAGCGGCAACAAAAGCCTTAAGTCCAGGCATAACGCCCATTAGCGGATCGACTGAATTGTATGTCATGCCAAAAATCACGCCGGCCGCGGCCGCAAGCGCCGAACCGATTGCGAAGGTTGCCGAGATGGTGCGGTCTACGTTGATCCCCATCAATCGCGCCGCTTCCACATCGAACGATACCGCACGCATAGCTTTACCGGTTTTGGTATAACGGACAATGTACTGCAAAATAATCATAAGAATTATCGTTGTTAGAAGAATCATTATCTGATTGGATTCCACTTGAATGGATGATCCGAAGAGCGTGTACTGTTTCTTGTCCATAATGTCCGGGAAACCTTTAGCCTGCGGCCCGAGAATGAGCACCCCGGTATATTCAAGTAAAAATGATACGCCTATCGCAGTAATCAGAGCAGCAATCCGCGTGGATTTGCGCAGCGGCTTGTAAGCCAGCCGTTCAATCGTTATGCCGAGCAGCGCACTGATCGTCATGGAAATGACGAGCGACAGAATCAGAACGACAACCGGAGGAAAACCTGCATTCGCCAAATATTTGGCACTATACAGTCCGATAAACGACCCCACCATAAATACATCCCCGTGTGCAAAATTGATCAGCTTGATAATACCGTAAACCATGGTGTAACCAAGGGCGATCAGAGCGTAGATACTGCCTACGGAAATCCCGTTAATTAATTGCTGAATGAAATACTCCATCGCCATCCCCTTTTCCCCATAATTATTTTAAATCCCCTTTCTCTACCTTGCATTCTTTGCATTCTTTACATGATTATTATCTTCCCAGCTCTATGATGTCATTTATATTAACACAGACTTATATCCTCGTCACTAACAAAAATGCAATGTAATATAAATTTCAGAATTTTATGTAAGAAATATTAACATAGTGGGTGATTATTACGTGAGATAAGATGACTCAATTGAAGTATATCGAGAAAAACGGAGAAAAGCAGAGGTTTTTGAAGCACGCCTGTTTTTGAATTTCTTTCCTTTTCTAATACAATACTTTATTTTCCCGCAATTAATATAACATTTGTCTCTTTACAGCATCAATCCTTCAATTTATTAAAGGGGTAATGAGCTGCATCGACAGATTCCTTGTCAGACGAAATATGCAATATTATCCCCAACCAACCCCACATCGAGCACATGTTGTTGTACAACGTGCAGGAATTGGGCCCATTTGGCGTGCTTAGGACAACATAGTTGACCTTACGGGTTTCGCCCGGGCCGCTCTGCGAACACTTTACCGGGCCCTTCACGATCCAGCCGCGAATGATGCGGACAGGAGATCCGTTATTGGGGCAGATCAGGCGATTCCCCGGATCAAACGGACTGAGATTCCGCTATATGACCTATTCCCCTTCATTCTGGACTCGAATATATGATATAACGTCTCCTGAGTCCGAATCACCCGGAAAACTGGACTTTTTCGTAAAATAACGTCTTCTCAGTCCGTTTTCATGCTTCAGAGGGAACTAGCTTCTACACCACCTACACCTTATCATCTGTAGCATCCAAGTAGCCCACATTTCGGGGCCTTATTTAGTTACCTAAACAACAAAAAAAGAACCTCCGCCGGAAGCTCTTTTGTGTATGAGATCGTTTATAAAGTTTGTTTATGCATGCTCCAACGAACCAACGAGGGTTCTCATCCCCACAGGGAAGTATTTCAGAACGGAGAGAGAGGGATACTCTCGCTTTGCGAGAGATTGCGATGTAATCCTTACGAAGCTTATGCTCCAACGAACCAATGAGGGTTCTCATCCCCACAGGGAAGTATTTCAGAACGGAGAGAGAGGGATTCGAACCCTCGCACCGCTTACGCAGTCTAACCCCTTAGCAGAGGGTCCCCTTATAGCCACTTGGGTATCTCTCCAAGAAAATGGCTCCCCGAACAGGACTCGAACCTGTGACAACTCGATTAACAGTCGAGTGCTCTACCAACTGAGCTATCAGGGAACATTCACATGAACAAGAAATAATTTATCATGATTTTGTTGTCTAGTCAAGCTTATCGCACTATTTTTGAGATCGTTTTCAGTATCCGCACGACGTCACGGGGTTTCATGGTCTTTTATCTCTTTTAACACCATTCCCCGTCTGCAGGAATCTTGACACGTTCCAGCAGTCCCTCCCGCTCCAGACGGGCAGAAAGCTGTTCACGGGTAACCAGGCAATGGTTAATGGCTTCCATATGCACAGCAATTACAGATGCTTCAGGAGCATAGCGGCACAGCTCTACAATGTCCTGCTCATTCATGGTAATATGTCCTCCGGCCAGGAATTGCGCTCCTCCGGCATTGACGATGATAACCTCCGGCTTATGTTCGTCCAGGGCTTCTTTTACTTCGTCGCACCAAATCGTATCACCGGCTACATACAACACCGGCTCACCTTCGGCGCGGAACACCAAACCGGACACCTTCCCCATAAGCTCTCCGATTGCCCCTGTGCCATGCTGGCCGCCGGTCCGTTTCAGGGTCACGCCCTGAACGTTCTTGGCCTCATGGTCATCAATCACGGATACATGCTCGAACCCCTGCCCCGTTAGGGTCCCTTGATCTCCATCCTGGCATAACACTGGCAGTTCATGGGACAATTGAGACACTGCCGCCTGATCCCAATGATCCTGGTGCAGATGTGTGACCACTACAACATCAGGTGCCAGCCACTGCTGAGCGGGTCCCGGCAACGGTACCAGCGGATTTCTGCGTGCATTAGGGGAATTCGGAACGGGCGGATTCGCCTCTTTTCCGCTAAGCATGGGATCGACCAGAAAAGTTATACCGCCGTATTCCAGCCATAGGGCCGCGTTGCGGATGAGTTGAATTTTCAATACAAACACCTCTTTCATCTATCCTGTCTTCTGCTACAATCTAAGTATAGATGCTGCCTCGTTCAGAATACATTGTGCGGCGAAAGAGATTCCTCATTTCTGCTTTCACCCGGAAAGGATTTCATCGATAAAATGGAAAACTACACAATAGATGATATAGACTACAGAATCCTACACTATATAATAGAAGATTCTCGATTGAGCCATAAGGAAATTGGGGAGAAAATACACATGACAGGGCAGGCTGTAGGCGCGCGAATCCGCAGAATGCGGGAGCTGGAGATTATTGAGGGTTATACGGTACGCTGGAATCCGCAGAAGCTCGGGCAGAACATTCATGCTTTTATCACCGTGTTCCTCAGCTCCAACAAGACGCACCCGCCTTTTCAAAAATTCGCGCAGGAACATGGAAGTGTGGCCGAGCTGCACCGGGTCAGCGGCGAGGGCTGCTACTGGATGCGCGTATACGTCAGAGATCATGAGGAACTGGCCACTTTCCTGGACCAGCTGCTGGAATTCGGCAATTACCGGGTCAATCTCGGAATGGGCCAGCTCAAATAGAACGGGCAATTTACAATGACATGGAGGCCAATATGAAAAACAAAATCGATCCGCCCAAAATCACCGGAGAAAATTCACTGCTGCCGCAGCAGATACATACGCTCCAATCGAAGGAAGAAATCAGCCACTGCCTGATCAGCGACTCCCTGATTGAATATCAGGAAGCGGCCAGGGTCTCGTTCGATAAAGTGATTTTCCGGAATGTGACGATTGCCGGGTCCACACTTAACGCCATTGAGCTGACGGATGTGATCTTTGAACATTGCGATCTGTCGAATGTGAATTTCAGTGACGCTTTTGTACACCGGACAGAATTTCGGAATTGTAAATTGACCGGGACAGACTTCAGCAGGGGCAGATTTCAGAATGTACGTATAGTGGATTGTATCGGGGATTTCGCCAGCTTCCGCTTCGGTAAATTTAAAGGGACGGCTTTTGTGAACTGCCGGCTGGTCAGCAGTGATTATTATCAGGCGGGTCTGAACCACGTAGAATTCTCGGAATGCGATATCGATCAAGCGACCTTTGAAGGGTGCAGGCTAAAAGAAATCAACCTTAGCGATTGCAGATTCGCAGGGCTGCATGTCGATATCGAAGATCTCGCCGGCTGCATCATCTCCGTAGAACAGGCGGCTTCCTTCGCCGGACTGCTCGGCCTGATCATCAAAACCGACGCCGACCTCTGAATGGACGCCTATTTAGCTTTACCTTGGCCTTCTTCCAGTGCCACCAGCTTGAGCTTGCCTGCACAATTGCCGCAGCGGTAGCGTTTCGGATCAGCCTTACGCTTGCGCGGGTATTCCGTGGCACATGCGGTGCAGACGAGCTTATACCGGTAAGGCAGCGGCTTCCGCGCCTTCGTTCCGGGCAGAGTCTGGCAAAAACGGCTTCCGCCAACCATGGCGAGCAGTTTTTTGAAATCGGCGTCCCGGTGCATATATCCCCGCTTCGCCAGGTGCAGATGGTAATGGCACAGCTCATGCTTGATGATCCGCTCCGTTTCCTCACGCCCGAACATCTCCAGCTGCATCGGGTTGATCTCAATGTTATGGCTTTTGATAAAATATCTTCCTCCCGTGGTGCTCAGCCGGCTGTTAAAGCTGGCTTTGTGGCGGAACGGAACACCAAAACTGTCCTGCGACACCTGCTCGATCCACTGCTGCAGCTCTTCATTGCTCATTCTAGTCATCGTTTCTCTCACAAGTCCTCTCCACAGGAAATTACGATCTCTACTTGAATTGTAACTTGCCCATAGGCTACACTGTCAAGAAGGAAGACAAGTTCGGAGGGAGAATGACCTATGCCAAAAATGCGGTATGTAATTTTGCAGCAGCATCAGGAATTGCAATTCGTGGAGATGCCGGAGGAATACGCTTATCAGCTGAGCGCACTCAATCTTCGCCTGAATAAAGAAATTGACAAGCTGACAGCGGACAATGTTCCGGATCTGCCGTTTGCCATCGCCGAGTGCGACTCCCTGGAGCTGCTGCGCGAGGAGCATTCACTGGAATCGGGACTGGCCTATATCGACCGGCTGGAGAGTGCTTTTTCATCCATTCAGGAGAGCCATTATCCGCTCATCTCATTGCTGACAGAAATCCGTGCGCTTCAGGCCCAGCTGGAGCAATGGTACGAAGAGGAAGAAGAAGGCGTGCACTAGGAACATAGGAACAGAATTTCCGGCTCTTTTCGGCACCTTTGGGCGGCTTCTCCCATATGCTATCTTACGTTAGCAAGCAGAGGAGGGGTACTCTTGCCGCAGTGGCTCTGCCATCAGCTCATGAAGGCTTATCACAAAAAAGACCGGCGCCAGATCAAGCTGCTGAACGAATGCTGGTTTTTTTACCGCAATTCCGCCGAATCCCGTGACTCTATCCAGCGGGAACTATAGGAGTATGAATCAGCACAACAAAACCCACCCCGTAGCGATCCAAGGGATGGGTTTTTGCATTTTGGCGGCTTGCAGAAATCGTCTAGAACAACGGGAAGACGTATTTCACCGCTTGTTATAATCTATTAATTGAAGCTGCGGTTCGTCGGCCAGGAGCCCTGCAGCTTGCGGACCAGCACGATCTGCCCGGTGTGATAGGAATCATGCAAAATTAGACTCATCACTTCTTCACCCGGAGCATGTCCGGAGCCGCCCCAATCATACGCGCCTTCCTCCAGCGCCTCAATCACTTCCCGCAGGGAAGCATGGATTCTCTTCAGCTTGGCCACCGCCTGCTCCCATGCTTCTTCCCCGCTCTCCGTAACGGTAAAAGTTGCATCATTGCTCTCAGCTTCAGGCAGTTTCGGCAATCCTTTGAGCTTGACCAGCAGACGCTCCTTATAATAGGTCAGGTGGTTGACGGTCTCCCAGATCGAGTTGCCTGCTTCTCCTTGCGGTTTCCAGATGGCCTGTTCACTGGTCACACCTTCCAATGCAGCGCTCAGCGGCGGTGCCCAGTCCTCAATATCCATGGCATAATCCCAATTTTGCAGCAAAACATCACTAATCTTATTCTGCATGTTCACCCTCCTAAGCGTTTTGTTAGCCATCCAGGTAACGACTTAACAACTCAAATAATAGTTACACAAGAAATGTAGCATACTCTCTGCCATGGTTCAAGTAACTAGCAAATTTCTATTTTAACTGTTACAATCAGTGGAAAGTGATGTAGTGGAAGGAGGGAAGCGCTGTGTTGTGGGACGACTTCATTAACAGCTACTGGCGGGATTGGCGGACAGGCGACCGCAGCAAGGACAAGGACAAGCTAAAAGATCAGGAGTGGCTGGCCACCTGGCTGGAACAGCACTCGCTTCAGGCAGAGCTGCCTCTTAAGCCTGCTGAGCTGGAACAATTGCAGCAGTTAAGGAGCTTAATGTGGGAAGCGGTACAGAAGCTGGTGCAGGGCTGTCCCCCGGACCGGGATCTACTGGAGCAGTTGAACGGTTATATGCTGATGGGACCGGCGGTTAGGCAGATTGTCTGGAATGCCGATGGACGGGCGGAAATCTCCCTGCTGCCGCAGCGCTCCGATTGGATGCAGGTGATGGCGGAGCTCGCTTCTTCTTTTGCCGCCGCTCTTGTGGAGAAAGAAACCTCCCGCTTTCGCATATGCGAGAATCCGGACTGCCTCTGGGTCTATTACGATGATACCCGCAACCGTTCGAAACGCTATTGCGACGATAAAATGTGCGGCAATCTGATGAAGGTCCGGCGTTTCCGGGCACGCAAGAAGGCAGACGTGGAAGGAAGCCCCCCTTCAGAATAAGAGATTATGTACAATTTCGAAAACTGCGCTGTCCCGGAGCTTTTATAGGGAATTTGCGTGATGTGCATACCGTGATGAAACGGGGGGCATTACTTTGTTTTTCCCCGCCCGTTTGGCCGCATAGAGCAGAGCATCCACTTCCTCAAACAGCTGCTCTTTGGTGGTCCCTTGCGAGTAGCTTTTGAGCCCGATACTTACGGTGACCGCTCCTCCATCCATTTCTTCGTGCGGAGTTTCGGAGAGCCGCAGGCGAATCTTTTCCGCCATCGCTCCAGCCTCTTCAAAGGTCTTCTCAAAAAACAGAACGGCAAACTCCTCGCCGCCATAACGGGCAGCAATATCCGCCGGTGAAATCATCTCCCGGATGACCTTGGCCACCCTTGCCAGAATAATATCCCCTGTACGGTGTCCGTGTTTGTCGTTGATCATTTTGAAGTTATCGATATCAATCAGGGCCAGATGAAACGGTGCGCCTTGATCCCCATACTCCAGCGCCCTGTCGTAGAACTCATGGAACGATATATGATTGTACAGATCTGTCAGCGCATCGGTTGTCGACAGCTTGCGTATGATCGCATTCTCAATCAGCAGATCCTGCTTCGCCGTCAGCGACGCCTCCAGATCACTGACCAGCTCACGCCCGTTAATAATCATAATCATGGCGACCAAGGTACCCACCGCCAGAAATATCGGGATGGCAATCAGATCAAACGAACTAATAAAATACTTAAACCAGTAATCCCACCGATACAGCACAAAAAAAGCAATGGCTTGCAGCGCAGACGTAAACAAAGTTAAATCCAGCCTGTAAAAAATCGCTGAAGCGAAAATCGGCAGCAGCATAAGCGCTCCAATAATGCGGATATCCATGTTCAAATGGATGATGATCATCGCAATAATCGTACCGGCCATAAAAAGGGAGTAAAACGAATACTTGGAGGCGGTATAATCGATCAACTGGGCCACGCCCACAACCGCCCCCATCAGCAAAGTCGGGTACAGCAGGACCTCATAATAAAATTCATGCGCTCCCCTATCGTACGGAAGAAACAAAAATGCCGCTAGCTGGGCCAGAAAATGCAGGGCAATCACAAGCCAATAGGTCTGCAAAAAACGTTTGATCCACTTCGCCTGCCGGTAGGCCGAGGTCCCCGAAGGGTTCATGAACTCTCGTAATCTCAACACGGTCACCTGCTGAATTTAGATTGGACTGTAGCTGTACTAGTCACAATATTTTACCATGATGTGGCGGGGAATGGATACGCGGGAGTTTGGAATGTTTTGAAATGGATGGGGTGGGGTAGAGATTGGGAGTTTACGACTATGTTCTTTAAAATTTCAGTTATGCTTCTACGCGAAGATTGACCGTACGGCTCTCTGCTGATAGCCAGAACAAGAATCATTTCATTGCACTCCTGCGTACTTGTATCACTAAGATTCTAAAAAATAAAACGGTGAAGATAGAATGTTTTTAATTTTACAAAATATTGATTTTCATCTACATAAATGAAGGATTAAAGAGCAATCAATAGCATATAGCGGAAATACAACCATAATAATCTATAGATGAAGAACAATAGGCAAATCACTCTCATTACGATAATTTACATTTTTTTGTATTGTTGGTAGTCTTAATGTGAAGGAGGCAAAGTAAAAAAACACACATAGAAGGGAGAATATTTTTGAAGAAAATTATTTGCAAAGCCCTGACATTGTCTTTGACAAGCGTTCTTCTATTCTCGGTTAGCGTAGTCGCATCAGCAGATGGTGCTAGTATTTCAAAAACTGATGGTAATACTGTCCTGCTTAATTCCGGCTGGACACAAAAAGAAATAAATGATTTGCTAACGAAAGAAGAAGTTGAAAGGTATACAAATAGCGCATTAGTAGAACAAACCACGCACTACATTAAGCAAACAGTAAAAGTGGATGTTCAAGGTGATGGTCAGACATTGACTCAAGAATTGCCCCCTACGATTACTCCTATAGAAGGTACAGAAGAAGTAGTACCTTTAAGTGAAGATGAATTTTACCAGGAGGTAGCAGAGTATAAGGCAGCACAAAATGAAAAACAAACTCTGCCAAAGTTAAGAAACACAGAACAACAAGAAGTAAACATTCAAAATTCAAGCGTGGATTATGTTACTGACGATGGCTATATGAAATATACTATGCAAGCCTTTAAAGTAGGAACAAATGATTATCAGCTTAACCTTAGATTTGAATGGGTAATATCTCCCTCTCAAAGAGGAATTGATATCTTGGCACTAGGTCATGGTCCGCAGTTAGTACAATCAGGAAATCAAAGTGATGTCATATTCACTGCTGCCTATGATGTAGTGAGTAACGGGCAAACGTTTACTGGAATGCCTATCCCTCGCGGAAATACAGTTGCTGATCCTGGGGGCACAGCAATTACGTTTGAACTTCCTACTTCCTCTCTAAATTTTGCTGCATATAATTTCAGAGGCTATATGAGTTACCATGCACAAAAAGGGAATACTAACGATATGGCAGTTGGGATAAATGGATATTATAAACATAAAGTTTCTTCACTTTCTGTAACGCCTGCAATAGCTTGGCCATTAGGCGGGGCACTAACTATTTCATCGGCGAGTACTTATGTAACTGAAAATCCACCTCCATACTTCTCTTTTAGTTTATAATTTATGCTAAGATTAGAACATACAAATTTTTGTATGTTCTAGTCTTTTTTGTACGTTTAAACCTTATTTGAGAGGAGATATGATGAAACATAAAGGAATAAGCTCTCTTGTTCTCGTTGTAGGTATGCTCATAGTAGGCTTCCTGACAGTACGTTATTTCTGGTGGGCGAATAACCCGGATGAAACGTCTATACCTGAACCAAATATCGAGGTTAAAACAAAGATAATCGAAGGCGTAACGTTTGCCTTGCGAAATGCCTATTATACAGAAAATGAAATTAAGGTTGGTTACGAGATAAGTGGAATTGCTATTATCAAAGATTATAATATAGTCTGTAAATTTTATAACAACGGAAAAGATATAACAGCTTCAAATACATCTGGCGGGGGATTAGTAAGTTTAGGTGATAAGCATTATTACCTGACGGGCATAGAAAATGTGAGCAATCATGATCTGCCTGATCCTCTAAACTTGACTGTTGAGATAACGGCGATGCCTTCTGATTCCCGATTAAAACCCATAACTGCATCATTTGAGTTGTCCTTAATTAAAGAAAAGAACTGAACAAATTCACAGCGAATGTTCATACGGCCTTCAGGAGTGAATGCCCTGAGAAATTAACCCCCGGTAGATTATCCTGGGGTTTTGTTGTGAACTCAGCTCACTGAAAGCGGGATCAAGCAACCGAGCCATATTCACATTTAAATCTTCTACAGTGAAAAGTTTTCCCCTCAACACCCGAGTGCTTGTACACTGCTCATTCTAAGCCATATTGCAACATACAAACAATATCTGTCCCAACTTAGCCCGTCCCCACTTTGCCCCTACCCCTGCAGCGCCTTCCGCACGCTCAGAATATACCTCGCCTGATCGAGCGGATTGACGCCCCGGCGGGTGCGTTCGGCTCTGACGTCTGGCGGGCATTCCTCGTAGCCGGCAAAAAAGGAACTGAATGTGCTGCGCCCCTTCGTGTAGGAGCTTAAGCTCACGGGATAATCAAGCGACGTTGCCAGCGGCAATCGTCCTTCGATAATCATCCGTCCGCCCTGCAGGACAGGCGGCTCGAAGGTGCCGCGCATCTGTACGAGATCGTTCATGACACGGCCGCCGTTCTCTTCAGGGACGACGATGCGGACCTGGAGAATCGGCTCCAGCAGCTTGGTGCCGACCCGGTTCAGCCCGTCCATGATGGCCATCGGCGTAGCCACCGCAAAATCCAGCGGATGTGTATGCCACACATGATGCTGCCCCTCGGTCAGCGTCACCTTGAGGTCGGTTACCTCCCAGCCGTACAAGCCTTGCATCAGCGCCTCCGGCACCCGGCGGGCAGTTTCATTCTGGTATTGCGGCAGCAGATCCGAGCTGCGGACCAGCGATTCATAGATCAGGCCGCTGCCCGGCGGCCCCGGCTCAATGCGGAACCGGAGAATGGCCCAGCACGGCTTAGGCATCAGATAAGCGACATAGCCTTCCCCCGCGCGGCTTGGCGTTTCCAGATAGATCACCGACGGCTGGCCGAAGGTGACCTTCAGGCCGTAGCGGCTCTCCAGCACACTGTCCAGAATCTCCAGCTGAATCGGCCCCATGACCTTGATGTGCAGCTCCCGCTCATCCTGCAGCCACTGGGTATCGAGCAGCGGATCTTCGTCGGCCAGCTCCTGAAATGCCCCTATCACCCTATGCTCATCTACCTCTGCGTTCCAATGCACCCGCACCGTGAGCAGCGGCACCGCCAGCTTCGCTTCCTGCGGAATGGCATCCGGGAGACCCAGCACATCGCCAATTCTTACCCCGGACAACCCATAGACCACGGCGATATCCCCGGCCTCCAGCGCGCCAACATCCTCCGTGCGTCCGCCCTCCACCTTGCGGATCTGCGTTACCTTGCCTTGAACATCCTGCGTATAATTCAGCACCGTATCCCGGTTGCGGATTGTTCCTTGATAGAGGCGGACAAAGGCCATGCGGCCCATGCTTTTGTCACGCTGAATGTTGTACACGATGCCGGACACCGGCAGCTCCGGATTCCCGCCGGCACGGGGAAAATAATCGTTCATCGCGTCCAGCAGCTGCGTAATGCCAAGACCTTTGGCTGCCACGCCGTAGACGAGCGGGAACCATTTTCCAGCGGCTGCTCCAGCCTTCAGATGTTCCTTCCAGGCTGTCAGATCGAGCGGAGCCCCCGACATATATGTCTCCAAAAGCGCCTCGTCCCGTTCGGCCAGCGCTTCCAATAGCTCCGTCCGTGCCGCAGGGTCAGCATCTTCTGCCCATAAATCCACGGCACCTGCATAGTCCTGCTCTTGACCCAGCGCCTGCTGGACCGGAAGGATATCACCGGACAGATACGTTCGCGCCTGGGCCAGCACAGCTGCGTGGTCCGCGCCGACCCGGTCCATTTTATTCAAAAAAATCAGTGTCGGTATCCCCAGCTTGCGCAGCGCATTCCAGATCATCTCACTCTGAGCCTGCACGCCTTCGACCGCTGACAGAATGAGCACTGCACAGTCCATCACCCGCAAGCTCCGCTCCACCTCGGACAGGAAATCGACATGCCCCGGTGTATCGACCAGATTCACCTGCACACCCCGCCACCCGAACGACGCCAGGGCCGCACGCACGGAAATCCCCCGCTGGCGCTCCACCTCCATGGAATCCGTCAACGCCGTGCCGCTGTCCACACTGCCCACCGCCTTAATGCGGCCGCTCTCATAGAGAATATGCTCTGTAGTTGTTGTCTTCCCCGCATCGACATGGGCAAAGATCCCCACGTTAATCCGTTCCGTCTCCTGATGCTGAATCATCTATGTTCTCCTGTCATGAGTTGATTTTATAATAATAGCGCTGCCATTCCTAAGTGTACTGCGAACTGACGCTTCTCTTCAATCCTTACTGGGCATCATCACCACGCCACAAAACTGGTTCATCCCGGGGGTACAGGGTATTTAGTTACTGAAGTGCTAAACTGGCAATTTGGCTCACAACCCAAGCACATGCTCCTGTAGACCGTTTTGCACATAGTGACAGGCAGCATGATCATCACCAGCTCAATTAACGGCAACCGGGCATTCTCCAACATTGGTGCGGCAGCCTATTCAACCCCGAAGGCTGGACAGACTGTTTTTAGGAAGATGGCCCCCCGGAGCTGGCGCAATACGCCATTCGTGTAATGCCGTGTGCCCTGGTTCAATTGACACTCATATTGGAGATAATACTTACAAAAGCAAAGCGCTGAAGGAAGTAAAAATCCCCGTAGAATTCCCGGATGGCAATCATCCGCTGGAGCAGGCTCCGGCAAACCGGAGCAAGCCGCGAACCTGGTGCTGTTCCTGGCTTCGGACGAGCCGTTTCATGTTACGGGGACGGAGACTTTTGTGGAAGGTGCAGAGTCGCTGCTGCGCAGATAATTCCGCTAAATTGCATTTATTTGGAGGAGACCTGCAACCTTTTCTCGCTTTCTGCCATCTAAGAGGATAAGAGGTGAGTCACAATGAACAAACAATCTTTCCAGATGAGCGCGAAAAAAATGACTATTGCGTGCGGCATTCTGGCGGCAAGCGTATCTTTTGGAGCATCGGCTTTTGCTTTTTCTGACTTAAAGGATAATCCTGCTGAGTCCAAAATCAACGCACTGCATCACAAAGGAGTCGTTAATGGAGTGACTACGGACAGATTTGCGCCAAAATCGAAGGTTACCTTTGCCCAAGGCATCCAGTTTATCGTGAATGGCCTGCAGTTGTCCCCGAAGCCATCGAATGGCAGCAGTACAGTTACGGCTAGCAGTTATTTTGACAATGTAAAAGATAAGGCCTGGTATGCATCCGCTTTCCTTATTGCGAAGCAAAACGGTCTGGCTCTGGATAAGTCGGTTGATCCGAATGCTGCGATGACACGCATCCAGTTCGCCCATTTGCTGACTCAGGCTTTGCAGAGCAAAGGCAACTTCCCGGTAACGCTGATGTACGCCGATATCTCGGATGGCGGCAAGCTGTCCAATGCAGAAATGAACAGCCTGCAGATTCTGGTGAACACCCATTTGGTGACACTGGAGAAGAATAACACCTTCCGTCCCAATGATGTGGTGACCCGTGCAGAAGCCGCAGTCTGGATCTATGATGCTGCTGAGTTTGCCCAAACGGTGATTACTCCGGATGAAGGCACTGCCGCTCCTTCCAATTTGTACGAAGGTTCTGTTACTCTGGAAAAAGCCGGCGAAGGTGTAAACAAAGCTACGCTTACCGTAAACGATCTGCCGAACCCCGGATATAGCCTGACCATTGACCGGATTGAATTCGGCAAGGACAAGACGGCGGTCATCTATTTCAGCGTAACTAAGCCGGCCCCGGGCAAAATGTACCCGATGGTCATCACCAAGGGCACCGCAGTAACGTATCTGCCGGAAGGTTATACCGTTACCGCCAAGTCCCTGACCACCAATCCTTCATCCTCCGGCTCCAGTGCAAGGTAAGCTGGATTGGAGGGGCCAGCTCGGTACCCAGGCTCGAATGCAGCCAGTTGGATAGGCCCCAAAAAGTCCGTGTTCCCTCAGGGGAGCACGGACTTTTTGGCGTCGATCAACCTGAAGGAACCTTCCGAAGGGGCACCAGACCTTTGGACACTGAGCATTGGCAAGCGTTCGGATGGTTCCGGACTCCAGTGCGCTTATTTGGATCATTCAGCGGGTTTCCGGGGTGTTCCGGACTCCAGTGCGCTTATTTGGATCATTCAGCGAATTTCCGGAATGTTCCGGACTCCAGTGCGCTTATTTGCAAAAAACACACGTGGAAGTGGATGTTTTACGCGATATAGCGGATTCTCTGTCCGGGATGGGGCTGGAAGAAGCCTTTTTGGGAGAATAGCGGATTCTCTGTCCGGAAGGCAGTCAGTGGCTTAGGCAGGCAGTGGCTTTTCGTCTGATTAGCACATTTTCTATCCGGAACGAGGGTGAGCGATACTTAGTTCGGCAGAATAGTGTTATTCTCTGTCCGGAACAATGGTGAGCGGTACTTGGTTCAGCAGAATGGCACATTCTCTATCCGCAAGACACTCCTGTGTTCAATCGGAGGCTCCTACTTGGAATTCGCAGTATCCTTTCAATGAGCAGCTAATAAAAAAAGAACACAACCACCACCGGCATGAACCAGTGGTGTGTCCGTCTACAGCACAGCTAGGGATATCCTCGGTGTGTCCTATTTTATAGCACAGGTGCGACTATCTGCGGTTCCTTCCCCTCATGGCGTCCATTGATCATGGACAATGCCTACAAGCGCGTGATCCCGGTCGATTTTCTCGAAGACCAGGCGCAGGCTGCGCCAGTCCATGCCCTCATTGGCAGGATCAACACCGGCGATATGGTACTCGACGAAGTCATATTTGTCCTTGGGGTAGACTTCGTTGATATTATTCAGAGTCGTTCCCTGTCCCAGCCCTTTGTTCAAGGCTGTTTCAGCATCGTTCAAAAAGTCTGCATCATATACAAACTGCTTGAAATATTCCGCAAAGGTCAGCTTCATAATCTCCCCCGACCCGGCGAATTCACGCCATACATATGGAGTAGGATCTTGCATCAGCCCTTGCAATTTATCTCTGTTGAATACCAGATCGGTTGCCGTATCCACATAAGCGTAAGGTGAAAACCGGATACCTTTGTCAGGATGCGCCCAGGAAGCGACGGTCTCCATATCCCCTTTACTCAATGCTCTGAGCACTGTGGTTGCTGCTTCTATTGCTGTAGGCGGCGTTCCTTCCTCCGGTGCTTGCGAAGCTTGCGGCGGCTGGGTTTCTGCCGGTTCCGAAGGAGCCGGGGACGCGGCCGGCGATGGTGATGCACTAGGCGATGGCGACACCTGAGTCTGATCCGGCACCAGCGTAGCCTCCGGTTCCGCTTCAGGCGCTGAATTGCAGGCGGCAAGGGCCAGCATTACAGCGGCCAGTGCGGAATGCGCCAATATTTTTTTCACAGTAACCAATGAAATCCCTCCTCATGCTGTTATCCCTCTCTTTATTCAGACGTATGCAACTGGATAAAGTTGCAAATGGAATAAGATGGGGTTGCCCTGGATCAGGCGGCCCTGAAGAAATTTTGGAGGCTGCTGTTTTTTCAAAATTCACTCAGTTTCAGAATTCGCGCAATGTTCTCACAGGTCCGCTCCACATTCTGCGGTCCTTCGGCCAACAGCTTATCCAGCCCGGAAGCCCCGGGAACGATGCCGAAGATTGCCGTAAAGCCCTCCTCATACAGGCTATCTATTCCCTCGCCGAGGTAACCGGCAACCGCGATGACTTTTTGTCCGCTTGCCTGAGCAGCACGGGCGACACCGTAGGGCGTCTTCCCGAACCGCGTCTGGGAGTCAATGCCGCCTTCGCCTGTGAACACAATATCGGCGCCAGCCAGCTTGTCCTTCAAACCGGTGTATTCAATAACCATTTCGATTCCCTTCTGCAGCACGGCTTGGGTAAAGATCAGCAGCCCCGCGCCTAAACCTCCGGCAGCGCCCGCACCGGGCAGATCTCGTACATCCTTATGAAGCTGCTGCTTCACAATTTCTGCGTAATGGGCAAGATTTGTATCCAGCGTTTGAACCATCTCCGGGGTAGCTCCCTTTTGCGGGCCAAATACCCGGGAAGCGCCGGACTCCCCGCATAGCGGATTCGTCACATCGCAGGCAACAATCATTTGAACATGCTGCAAGCGGTCGTCCAGTGCAGTTGTGTCTATACTTGCCAGTCTGTCCAGACTGCCGCCGCCACGGGGAAGCTCGTTACCGGCCTCATCCAGGAACCGGGCCCCAAGCGCCTCAGCCATACCTGTTCCGCCGTCATTCGTGGCACTGCCGCCGATGCCGATGATGATCCTGCGGATGCCCCGGTCCAGACACTCCCGGATCAATTCCCCGGTACCATAAGTAGTGGTAATCAAGGGGTTCCGGGTTTCCTTCGTCACCAGATGGATGCCGCTCGCAGAGGCCATCTCTATCGCCGCAGTCTGTCCGCCGCCAAGAATGCCATATTTAGCCGTAACCTTTTGCCCGAGCGGTCCGGTCACCTCTTTAGAATGAATCTCCCCGCCCGATGCATCCACCAGTGACTGCACGGTTCCTTCCCCGCCATCAGCCATTGGCACATGAATATATTTAGCCGACGGATAGATCTTCCGCAGCCCCTTTTCCATAGCGATACATACTTCTTTGGCGGTCATGCTCTCTTTGAAGGAATCCGGTGCCAGTACAAATGTTTTTTCTCTCACCATCATGTTCTCACCCCATGCCAGACTATTCGTATGCCTTCCATTGTACAGCCTCTCACGGCGTTTGTTGAATAGACAGATGAGCGGAGGAAAGGTATGGTGAGGTTGTCCAAAAGAAAACCTCACGTTAGCACAGCCGTATGCTGTGATTTACGGAAGGATGTTATCGTTGTTGAGACCAAAGTTAGCTAAATGCTCTTAATCGCAGAATGCTAAAGCTCTCTATAATACCTGGTTTCTTCACTTTCCGTATGAAATCCGGCAGAGTGATATAGGGCCAGGGCTGAGCCGTTGTCTGTTCCGGTAACCAATGAGGCGGTTTCAAGTCCATGTCCCTGTAAATATTTCAGAGCTTCGGCCAGCAGGAAGCTGGCAATGCCGCGTCTTCTCCAGGCTCCCCTGACGAACACATCCTCAATAACGCCCCCCGCTTCTTCCTTCCAGGCCATCACACTGCCGACTACCGTCCCTGCTTCCCGGGCAATAATGGCGGTCCACAGCGGATGGGTGCGATATCCGGCAAGCCGCTCCGCTCCAAGCGGTGCATCCGGCCAAATCTCTGATTCCAGCTCCATATACTTATTCTGCTCTTCAGGGGTCTCCATACCCCAATGCATCCAGTCCATTCCTTCAGTGAGCGGCATCTCCACAACTGGCTTCGTCAAGTCACGTTTCAGGCTGAATAGGCTATGTAAATACTGATACCCCTGCAGTTGAAAATAACGGTGATAGCTCTCTTCCATCGAGTAGTTGCCCACACATAATAATGTGCTGTGACTGTCCGGCAGCGTCTCCTTCATAGCATAGGCCCGCGCCAGCAGACGCTCATGCACACCATTCAGCAGCTCCACCTCCTCTTCCCTGCCCGGCAAAACCTTCAAATTGATATAAATCTTATGCTTATTCTCCGGTGCACATTCACTTGGAATGATATTGAATACCTCAACCTGGCCTTTGGCTACCATCTGATTTCCTTGAAAAGCGCAAAACACATTCACATAATTCTCTTCTTCGCCTACCCACCAAAAGATCACAGTACCGCTTGAGGTCACCGCCTGATAAAATTCACCCAGCGCCGGCATGTCTTCCTGCTCAAAATTCCGAATCACGATTTCATTCAATAGCTGTTACCCGCCTTGTCTATATTTTTCCAAATCATAACATGGCAGAAAATAGGCAGGTAGATGAAAAATAATTATAACTATTCAATACTATAACCCAGCAGACTTACCCTTGAGCGCGTGCATGTTGTAGTAGTTCCTGAAGGGACTCCTCCGCTGTCTGTTGATTTTGCCTGAAAAAGGCGACTTTAAAGGGTAAATCGGATAAACCAGGGGTTTATTCCAATGTCTATTCTAAGGGGTAAACTTCATAAATATGGGTTCGGGGTCATGGAGTATGCCTATTATACACGTGCATGATTCCCGCACCTTTAGCGGGTAAGACACGCATTGTGGACCGTGCAGGATTCGCCCGTTTCCCTCTGCGAACACTTTTTGTGCTTCTCTCATGATCCTTCCGCGAGTGATCCGGACAGGAGATCCGTTATTTATGCCGATCAGGTGATTTCGCAATTCAACCGGACACAGATTCCGCTATATGACCTATTCCCTCTCATTTTGGACTCAAAAACACGATATAGCGTATCCTGAGTCCGAAACAATCAAAAAAGTAGACTTTTTCGCAAAATAACGTCTTCTCTGTCCGCTTTACTCTACTAACGGACTAGATCCCTCCTGTACACCTACAACTCATCTGAAGCTCCCAAGTGATCCGGATTTTTGGGCTTTGTATAATTTTCTATACCAAAAAAGCCATCTGCTTCGACTTCCGAAGCAGATGGCTGGCTCAATAAATTACTTCACGCCTCCGTCATTGCCCTGCGGCGGGCGCATAGTCAGGCTGACCCGGCCTTTCTTAAGGTCGACACCCATCACCCATACAGTAACATTGTCTCCCACGGAGACAACGTCCATCGGATGCTTCACATAGCTGCCGCTAAGCTGGGAAATATGCACCAGCCCGTCGTTCTTGATGCCGATATCGACGAAGGCGCCGAAATCGATCACGTTGCGTACGGTTCCCTGCATTTCCATGCCGGGAACCAGGTCTTCGATCTTCAGCACATCCGTGCGGAAGATCGGCAGCGGCAGCTCCTCGCGGGGATCGCGCCCCGGACGCTGCAGGCTCTCCAGGATGTCGCGCAGGGTAGGCACGCCGACATCGAGCTTCACCGCCAGTTCGGCGGCATCCTGCGCCTGAAGCTGTTCGGCCACTTCTTTGCTGCCGAGTGAAGCCACATCCAGCCCCAGCTCGCGGAACAGACGATCCACCACCGGATAGGATTCCGGGTGGATCGGCGTACGGTCCAGCGTGTTGTCGCCGCCCGGAATGCGCAGGAAGCCGATGCACTGCTCATAGGATTTGGCGCCAAGGCGCGGCACCTTCTGCAGCTGCTTCCGGGTCGTGAACTTGCCGTTCTCCTCGCGGAATTTCACAATATTCTTGGCAATGGTCGCATTAACTCCCGCGACATAGGACAGCAGGGAAGCTGAAGCCGTGTTCACATCGACACCAACATGGTTAACCGCCGACTCCACGACACCTTTTAGACTCTCCTCCAGATGCTTCTGGGAGACGTCATGCTGATACTGCCCGACACCGATCGCCTTCGGGTCGATCTTCACCAGCTCCGCGAGCGGGTCCTGCACGCGGCGGGCGATGGAGGCGGCGCTGCGCTCCGCCACATCGAGGTCAGGGAACTCCTCCTGCGCCAGCTTGGAGGCGGAATACACACTGGCTCCGGCCTCATTGACGATGAGGTACGCCAGATTCGGATCGCCGATCTCTGCGATGACCTCGGCGGTGAACTGCTCCGTCTCCCGCGAGCCGGTGCCGTTGCCGATGACAATGAGCTGGATGCCATATTTGGCAATCAGCTCTTTGAACTTCGCCGCCGCCTCCCGCTTCTTGTTGTTCGGCGGCGTCGGATAGGTGACCGCCACCTCCAGCAGCTTGCCGGTGTCGTCCACCACGGCCAGCTTGCAGCCGGTGCGATAGGCCGGGTCGACGCCAAGAACGCTTCGGCCCTTCACCGGCGGCTGAAGCAGCAGGCTGCGCAGATTTCCGGAGAAGATGGAAATCGCTTGCGTTTCCCCCTTTTCCGTCATCTCCCCGCGCACCTCGCGTTCCACGGAAGGTGCGATCAGCCGTTTGTAGGCGTCCTCGGTCACTGCTTCCAGCAGTTCTTTGACCGGGGAGGGCCCTTTCACCAGCTTCCGCAGGATAAAAGCATGAATCTTGTCGGCAGTCACTTCTATGCCGACCTTCAGCACATTCTCCCGTTCGCCGCGGTTAATGGCGAGAATGCGGTGCGGCGGCATTTTATGTACCGGTTCACGGTAATTGTAATAGTTCTCGTAGACACTCTCCTGCTCCGCGTCCTTTGCTTCCGAGACCAGTATGCCTTGGCTGGCTGTATACTGGCGGACCCAGGAACGGATGGCGGGATCGTCGGCTATGTTCTCCGCGATGATGTCCATCGCGCCCTGAAGAGCCAGCTCTGCGCTCTCCACGCCTTTTTCGGCATCTATATATTTCGCGGCTTCCTCAAGCGGCTGGCCTTGACGGCGCTGCTCCATCACCCAGTCTGCCAGCGGCTCCAGGCCCTTCTCCTTGGCGACACTGGCGCGCGTCTTGCGCTTCTGGCGGAACGGGCGGTACAGATCCTCCACTTCCTGCAGCTTCACAGCCTTCAGAATCTGCTCCTGCAGCTCCTTTGTCAGCTTGCCCTGCTCTTCAATGCTGCGGAGCACATCCTTTTTACGGTCCCCGAGATTACGCAAATAGCTCAGCCGCTCTTCAATATCACGCAGCACGTTCTCGTCCAGCTCACCGGTCATTTCCTTGCGGTACCGGGCGATAAAAGGAATCGTATTCCCTTCATCCAGCAGCCCTACCGTAGTCCGCACCTGCTTCACACTGATGCCAAGCTCCTTGGCAATCGCCTGCGTGATCGTTTCCTGCTCCTGGCGGGCCAGCGCTTCTTCAGCCGCCTGACCTGCTTGATTCGTATCCACCGTCAATGAAATCCCTCTTTCCGCACACGATCTGTGTTCATATGATCTCTACCTAAAATAGTATCACAGATTAGCCCCGTGCCAAAATCCGAAGGAGATCAATCGCCATCATTGGCTTGCAGGCCCGGGCGGCTCATCCGCTTTCTTGAACCGAGCGACAGCAAAAAGCAGAGAACGAGTACAAGCGCAGCCACGGCATACGGAAAGTTGATATCCAGGTCAAAGAGGACTCCGGCAACAATCGGTCCGGCAATATTCCCGAGACTTGTGTACGCGGAGTTCATGCCCATCACGAAGCCCTGCTGTGATTCTACTGCCATTTTGGAGAGCTGCGTGCCGACCGCGGGGCGCAAAATATCCATCGCCAGAAATACAATAAAGGTCACGGTGACAATCGCCCAGTAGCCATGCACAAATAAGGTCAGGAAGATGAACAGGCCTGCGGCAAGCAGTGAAGCCGAAATGACCTTATTTTCCCCAAAACGATTCAGAATCCAGCTGAACGCCGTAACCTGAATGACGGCCCCCGAAATCGAGCCAAAGGTGATAACAAAAGCAATATCCTTGGGGGTGAAGCCAAACTTATGATCCACAAACAATCCAAATACTGTTTCATAATTAGCAAGTCCAAAGGAAAGCACAAAAACAATCACCAACCCGAAGAAATAAGGCTCCCGGTAGGAACGTGCCAGTTGGGAAATAAGGCTGTCTTTATTTTCCTGCATGGACTTGGTTGTGCCCAGCTGTGCGGTTGAACGTGATTCCGGCAGCACGATAAAGGTCACAACAGCAACGAATGCCGCTGCTCCGGCGGCTGCAAAGAAAGGCACCCGAATGCCAAGCTCAGCCAGATAGCCGCCAAGACCCGGACCGATGATAAAACCGGTGGTAATCGCCGCATTGATCAGACCCATACCTTTGGCCCGCTCCTCCATAGAGGTCGTATCCGCCACATAGGCCATAACCGCAGGCATAATCATTGCCGCTCCGGCACCTCCCAGCATTCTGGACGCAAACAGCAGCCAGCTGGACTGGGCAAGACCAAACAGCAGCTCTGACAGCGCAAATACAACCAAACCGCCGACAATGATTTTTTTGCGGCCCATCCGGTCGGACACCCCGCCTGCAAAAGGGGACAGAATCAGTTGGGTCAGCGAAAAGGCCGCCACCAGCAGTCCGACAATGCTGCCTCCGATCTGTAGCTCATTCATGTAAGTAGGCATAATCGGAACAACCAGCCCGATCCCAGTAAACGCCAGAAATATATTCAGCATCAGGAGCAGCATCGCGCCCCGGTTTCTAAGCAATAATGTCATTTGAGTAACCTCCGTATTCCCTTGAACCCAATCTTCAAATCCTTGGTGTTCCCTTAAGTAAAAAATTAAAAAGAACAATAAGACCGACCATCCGGTCTAATTATATGCAAGTAGAAAATCACCCGGCTGGCGATAGCCCGCTCACGCCGAATTCAAAGGTACTTTTACCTCTTATTCCGCACTGCAACTCACTTTTGGAGAAATCAAAGGTACTTTTACCTCTCATTCCGCACTGTAACCCACTTTTGGAGAAATCAAAGGTACTTTTACCTCTCATTCCTACTCAGCCATATAGCGGTCTACTAGAGGCCGAAGTTTTACCTTGCTGATGTTAAGAAACCTCCTGGCGGAGTCCTGCCGACGATGTTGACGAATCCCTGATTGGAGGGCAGCGTTATTAACCCCGATTCCCTACCGGGCCCGTATCCCCTGCAGCAGCAGCCCTATCGCTTCGCGGTAATATTGCATAATATCCTCCGGTGCCTTCGCCGAGGCCATGATCTCGCTGACTCTGGAAACTCCCTCCAGCAAGCCGCTTACAACGATGACGTAATTGTCCAGATCGCCCTTGACCAGGTAGCCGGAGTCCATTCCCTCCTGCAGCAGATTGCGGCAGGCTTCCGAGGCGGACTCGTAGAGCCGCGCCAGACGCTGATGCACTTCATCGGAATGAGGGCGGGATCTGGCGTATTCCTCCAGCGCCCGGATCAGGGGATTCTGGAAGTCATTGGCATAATGTTCGCCAAGCGCATAGAAACGCTCTTCCAGACCGCTGATGCCGCTGCTCTTTTCTGCCCACTGCGCAAGCCACTGCTCCGTATCGTCTTCCACCACGTATAGAAACAGCTCATCCTTGCTGGGGAAGTGGTGATACAGGCTGCCTTTGCTGGCCTTCGCCGCCGAACAGACCTCATTCATGGTTACAGCCCCATATCCTTTTTGAACAAACAGCTGCGCCGCCTTCTGCACAATCCGTTTCTTGGTCTCTTCTCCGTCAGAACGTCCTTTAATCCTGACCACCTCCTTCTAAACCGACCGTCCGGTCTAATTGTATCACAGAAGCGGGCCAAAATAAAATTATTCCAGCCCGGACTGTCACCAGACACTGCATGCCCTGAAAATAAATTCCCATAATGCGCAAGATCCGCCTGATGATCTTTATTGAGCCCCTGGCTGCGGACAGAACCTCAAAAAGGCACACCGGAAAACCCGGTGTGCCTCTCCATACATGATCCTGTGATCTATAGTCTGCCTGATTCAAAAATCAATCAGTCCCAGGCTGATTTGCAGCGAATCATCCACCAGTTTCATTGTTTCATCGTCCAGATGGGTGATCTTATCGGTTAAGCGTTGTTTGTCAATTGTCCGAACCTGCTCCAGCAAGATGACGGAATCCCTGTCAAAGCCGTGAGCAGCCGCATCAATTTCTACATGCGTCGGCAGTTTAGCCTTCTGAATCTGGGCAGTGATGGCTGCCACAATGACTGTCGGGCTGAAGCGATTGCCAATGTCGTTCTGAATGACCAGTACCGGCCGGACTCCGCCTTGTTCTGAACCCACCACCGGCGAGAGGTCGGCAAAAAAAACGTCGCCGCGTTTAACGATCAATATCTACACCCCGCTTACTAAGCGGCCAAGAGTACTGTCTGCATCTTCCTCCGCGAGAAACGCCTCGCATGCCATGGTCAAATTGATTTTAGCCATTTCCATATAGCCACGCTGCATCGAATCGCGGATGGTCCGTTTCCTCCGTTCGCTTAGATACAGCTTCATGGCCTGCCTGATCAATTCACTCCGGTTGGAGTTCTCCAATTGGACGATCCCATCCACTTCCTGCAAGAGATGATCGGGCAAGCTGATCATGATTCTTTTGGTGTTCTGCAAATTAGCCACCTTCTCTTCCACCCCCACAAACCTTCTGCCCTTGTGTTCCAGTGTTACAATATACAAGGAATTTTATACAAGGAATATATGCCGCCAGTATATCAAGTATGCTGCATTCCATTATAAACTAGAAATGGCGGTTCGTATAGACCATAAGTCACACTAGTCAGCACGACAGTATCCTTCTATTCAGTTCCTGCATATTCAACACGGTCAGGCCATTAGGTCTTCAGCAAGGGGTTCACCAGGTTCGGAGCAGCGCCATCGCGTACATACACACGCGGCACCCGGTGGGCCAGCATACAGATTACCTCGTAGTGAATCGTTCCAAGATGGAGCGCCAGTTCGTCTGCCGTGATGGACCCGGCGCCCTGACGTCCGATGAGTACAACCTCTTCGCCAGCTTTGATTTGTTCCGCTTCTTCAGCGAAAGATTTGAGCGTTACCATACACTGGTCCATGCAGATGGTTCCGACGACAGGAACGCGGCGTCCGCGTATTAGCACCTCCGCTTTGCCGGTTAGCATGCGGGAATATCCGTCAGCGTACCCCACAGGAAGCGTTGCAATGATCTCCTCGCTGTCTGTGAAGTACCGGGTGCCGTAGCTGATGCCCCAATCGGGCGGCAGGGTTTTGATATATACCGCCTGCGTCTTCAGCGTCATTACCGGGTGTAAAGCAACCAGCTCGTGGTTCACCTCTGTCGAGGGATAGAAACCGTACAAGCTTATGCCTACACGCACCATGTTACTGGATAGAAGAGGTGTATCAATGGCCGTAGCGCTATTGCCCGTATGTATGATCGGGATGTGGATGTTTCTGTCCCGAAGCGTTTCGGCCACGCTCATAAACCGTCGGTACTGCATCAGTGTATAGTTTTTGTTGTCTTCGTCTGCCCTGGCAAAATGTGTGAACATACCCTCCAGCTCCGCCTGCGCTACAGAATGCACTTCAGCGATGAAATCGGGAGCCTCAGCCGGCAAAAGTCCCAGCCTGCCCATCCCGCTGTCAATCTTGATATGCACCTTCAGCCGGTGCTCCGGATCAACCGGAAGCTGTCTTACCGCCTCCAGAACCTCCGGTGTGAACAGTGTTACGGTTACATGGTTCTTCCAGGCAACGGCTATTCCTTCAGGAGAGGTGTAGCCGAGCACCAGAATAGGAATTAGTATTCCCGCTTGACGCAGCTCCAATGCTTCATCCAGAAAAGCAACACTTACATAATCCGCTCCAAGTCGTTCCAGCTCCCGGGTCACTTCCACTGCTCCATGGCCGTACGCATTTCCTTTGACGCATCCCATGAATTTGGTCTCCGCGGGAAGATACTTGCGGAAAGCCTCATAATTGGCACGCAGATCATCGAGATTAATCTCGGCTACTGTAGGTCGATAGCTTGCTTGCACTTCAGGGTCACCTTCTAACATTGTAGTAAAACATCTCTGCAGCATCTCATTGATTATAGTCTTACTGTCAATGGTAATGCTAATGGAAGGCGGCTGTCAATGTAAGCAAGGACTATCTTGCGGCAGAACCTCAACAGGTCCTGTCAGCGTCAGAAGAGATGAAAAAAGCGGATACTGCATGTAGAGGAATGGCTCCCACAATACGCAGTATCCGCCTACTGATATTTACTTACCCGATTGTTCCTCCATAGAAGCGGCAATCTGCATCATTTCGCTCACAGGAAGATTTTCGCTGGTAATCCGGTACTGTACACCATCGCTCATCCAGGTCAGTGTCTTCTGTTCATCCCCGGTCAGAGCCCCTGCGGTGAACCCGAGATCAACCAAGGTTGCCGGAGCCAGCGATACAGCGCGGTCCAGCGGCCGTGATTCTATGATCGTGTACTGGTAGGTTCCGTCATAGCGGAGGAGCACGGAATGATCCTTGCTGTCCTCGAGCTTGTTGGAGTCCTTAAGCTGCACACCATCGGGAATATAACCCGGTTCAATAATCCCGAAATCGCCGAGTTCGGCGGCTGCCGTCTGGTCTTCCTGCCCGCCGTTCTCCGGTGCAGCGACCGGATTGCCGTTCTCATCCACTTCCGCCAGCGTGCTTTCGGATGCACTGCCTGCGGTCATATTTTTTTGCATATCAAAAGAATCCTTGGTAAATTCCGGATCGAACTTGAAGCTGTCGAACTTCACATTCACCACAACCTTGGCTTCCGAATCTGAGACCTGCACCTGCTTCGGCTCATAGGTTTTCTTCGCAAGCCAGATTTTCTGGCGGACCAGCGCGCTGCTCTGATAATTGGCTGCTACCTCGAATACGTAGTTGTCTCCGTCCTCCACAAACTGGCGGTTGTTGTCAGAGACTATTCCCCGGATCAGCGTCTGGTAGAGGTAGACCTGGCCTTGATTGTCCGGCCAGTCGCTCTGGAAGCGGAAGCTTTTGCCGAGGCTTGGTGTCAGTACGAATACGCCCTCATCATTGCGCAGCACGATTTGCGTAACATCCTTCTGGACGTTCGACAGGCTGATCCGGTAGTAGGAAGGATTCTTGTACCAGACCTCCACCTTATACTCCTGCGGCTGCTCGCCGGTGTACAGCGTCATCGTGCCTGAACCCTGGTAAGCCCCCTGCTTGCTCTCCAGCTTGTCAGACACATTGTTCAAATCCTTGACCACGGAAGCGGCGTCCTTCTTCCCGCATCCCGCGAGCACCAGGGCCACGCTCATAATGATCGCGAGTACCCATATTATCCGGCGCATGACATCATCCCCTTAACCTGTTTTGAAAAGCATTGATTAGTACATGTCTATGAGGGACTTGCCTGCATTATGCAGACGGGCATGACAAGCAGGAAGGGCAAATGATGATTGATGGCCTGAAACATCTAAATCCTTATATTTTAATGATAGGCATCCGGACAACAGCCAAAAAAACCCGCGCCGGGCGCGGGCTTGCTGTATAACCATATAGAATGAAACAATCACCAGGACCAATCGAACAGGGACAAATCACGGACTCCTCAGATCAGACGCGCGATCTTCTCAATCTCCACAGCGGAAGCAGCCATCTGCTGCATCGAGGCGGTAATTTCCTCCGTCGCCGCAGCCTGGCGTTCGCTTTGAGCCAGACAATCCATCAGTGTTGCATCCATCTGGTTAATGTTCTTTTTGATCATCTGCAGGATGCCCGCAATGTCCTTCGCCGACGAGGCGCTCGATACAGACATCTTCCGGATCTCCTGTGCAACAATGCCGAATCCCCGCCCATGCTCTGCGGCATGCGCAGCTTCAATCGCCGCGTTAAGGCCCAGCAGGTTGGAGTTATCCGCCACCTTGCGGATGAAGTCCAGAATTTCATCCGTCTTCTGCAGCTCCTCTACCACCCTCTGGCCCAGCAGCTTCAGATCGCCTACTGTATTCGCCAGATCCGAGGCTGTCTCCGCGATTTCCTCCGAGGTCGAGCTGATCTGTTCAGAGGTCACCGCCAGCGCATTCGCCGCATCGCTCAGCGTTTCCTGATTGCTGAGGCTGATTCCTATTGTAAATACACCAGCTACCTCCCCATTCTGGTCCTTTATCGGCATGGAGGTGGATTTGAACGGCCAGCCGTAGATTTCCTTCGGGATATTGGCAGTCACGTCCTCTCCCGTCTCCAAAGCCTTGCGGATTCCCCCGCTTGGCGGTATCGGCGTACCCTCTTGAATGCGGATATCCAGCTCCTTTCCCGGGAGATAGTAGATGAACTTTTCCGAATCCGCCAATGCGAACATTACATCAAGCGGAAATAGCCGCTGCACCAGCGGCAGTGATATTTTCAGAGATTCCAGCAATTGCTCATGACTTGTTTCATCTGGATTTTTCAATACTTCACAGCTCCCGCAACCATATTTTTGACCATTATAGCATAGGAGAAAATATCTCAATATTACATATCTTACTAGAACAATGGTGTTAAATTTTAACATTAAATTATAGTGAATTTGCAACCGATAATGAACATGACCATGAGAGCTGACTTATAGTAAACGGAGGAATAACAACATGTGGAAGGCAAACAGAGTATCCAATAAACTAAGAAACATATCTTTGCGGGTGAAGCTGCCCGTCTTTTTAAGCCTGCTTGTGGCTGCAGTGCTTTTGGCAACTTCTATAACGGTATACCTGTTCTCTTCGGATCTCCTGCTTCGCAAAAGCAAGGATGAAATTAATGCGAATAGTGACCGTATAGGAGAGGGACTGTGGACTGCGGTGCAGCTCCAGGAGCAAATCTCTCATGTGATTTCCGTGCATAATACCTTCAAAGAGCTGTTGGGGCTTAGAGCACAAGGAACCTTATCCGATCAAGCATTCTTTTCGTCAGAGAATCCCTATTACAGTAAAGCCAATACTATCCTTAAAGACAGCCTGCAGGGCCGGAATGACTCCTTGCTTGTATTGGATGCCCAGGGGACTATCGTCGCAGGAACTAACACGGAGAGCATAGGCCAATCCCGTGCGGACCGGGAATATTTCACAGAAGCTTTTACAGGAAAAGCGTATATCAGCGATGCGATTGTATCCAAAACAAACAATAAACTGCTGCTGGTGTTCTCCCAACCGGTCAAATCGGCTGACGGCAAAGTTCTAGGCGTCCTGGCCATGACAATAGACAGCAGCTTCTTCCTCGATAAACTGGGCAACATTCAAATTAATAGCAAAGGTAAAATCGAGGTGCTAAGCCGGAGCGGGATTGTATTGTATAATTCCTCCGACCCAACACGCATTGGGCAAAACATCGGTGACAATCCGGGGATCAAACCTTTACTGGCGACCCGGGCAACTGATAAACTGGAAATCCAATCGACCGAACTAGCCACTGAATATCTGAGAATCAATAAAATTCCCAAGGCCGACCTGACCATATCCGTTATCGACTCCTATGACGATATTAAACGTCCCATTCAGGAGATGTTAATGAAAATATTAATCGTAACCGTTGTTGCCCTGCTTGTCGCCATTGGGTTCGGTCTGCTGTTGTCCCGTTCTATTACCATACCTGTTGTTACGTTAACCACACGGTTCAAAACACTGGCTACGGGAGATCTGACTGTAACTGCTGACGGCAGCTATAAAAGTGAGTTCAAAGATCTTGCTGACAGCTTCAATATCATGGTCCAGCAGAATAAAGCGCTCATCACCAATATGAACCATTCCATTACAGTGCTTAACACAAGCACCAATGAGCTTGAGGAGACCTCCAAGCAAACGGCCCGTTCCATTAATGAAACCTCAGTAACCTCAATGGGAATTGCCCAGGCCATGGAGCTTCAATCTAATGATACTGAACAGATTGTCAATAAGTTCTACGGGTTCAGCGAGAAATTCGCAGCGATGAACGATCATGCGCAGACGGTTAGACAACGAACTGAAGAAATCGTAGAAGTCTTCCATACCAGCAATCAAGTCGTCGAGGGTCTGATCCAGATCAGCGGCAAGAATGAACAGGAGGTCCAAAAAATCTCGGCCATCACCGTTAAGCTTCAGGATAGCTCCAACAGCATCAGCAATATTACAGGTGCCATTCATCAGATTGCCGCCCAAACCAATCTGCTTGCGCTTAATGCATCGATTGAAGCCGCAAGAGCCGGGGAACATGGGAGAGGTTTTGCCGTAGTAGCTTCCGAGATTCGCAAGCTCGCTGAGCAAAGCTCGAAGCAATCGAACGAAATCTATGAGATCATTCAACAAAACCTTGCGTTTGTCGCAGAAAATAATAGCAGTGTGGTGGAGATTAATAATATATCCGCTGAGCAGGAT
>RCUU01000024.1_pt1 | contig 77501 bp, 46 predicted proteins | sample 2166211 | NCBI WGS metagenome assembly RCUU01 (sample SAMN09932620, study PRJNA488358) | compost metagenome | feature: garden; material: soil; isolation source: compost soil in phenylacetic acid-enriched culture | place: Germany: Experimental Botanical Garden Goettingen | collected 2016-01-27
GATCGTCCTTTACTTCAGACGATAGTGATCTTGGAGGGATGGGAAAGAGATCAGCCTTTAGAACCTAATACGCAGCCATCTGGCAATATTGATTATTGGACAAAGTATTAGAGGGGGGATCATATGAGCAGCAGACTAGGTGATGGACTATGGGAAGCCAAATTTATCTTGCCAGCACATTATCGTGATCAGAAACTTGAAGACTAGAAATATGTTCCGCGCTCAAGTGCATCAATGGGAACGCGATCAATATTTGAAATTGTATTAATTCGAGGAATCCCTTGTGGGCGCAGGCTTCAGGGGATTTTTTTGACTCATTTACCATTAGGCCATTTAGTCTGTTAGTGTAACATCAGCATTCTAATAGGCTAGTTTTTGTAAATAAATAGAGAGGACAAGGGTCCTCTCTAAATCTTTAAATTACGCTTTAATATCGATATTACCGCCCAGATGTGGCAATACGCTTTGCTCCATCATTTTGATGAGTGCCTGCGCATTGACCTCGGATTGATCCTGAGACATTTTTAGTACAGAAATGTTTACCGCTTGCTTCAGGTTGCTCTGAGCTATACCCGTGGATAGTGCAGCAATGTCCATAGATTAACCTCCTAGTTGAATGATTTATGTTACATAATTGATATCGGCAATTTGCGGATAAAAGATGAACAGGGATTTACTTGGAAAGGAAATCTGCCATGCTGGCTTATCACCTCAGGGGGAATGAGTCAGCATTTTTCCAATTGCAATGGGATACACTTTGACAACGATATTGTTATCCAGTAAATACAGCATGCCATCAGACCAATGAACGATTATTTGATAGTTTGGCATGCAGTGTTTGCCTTCCGTTTTTGTCATATGCGTATAATTCAAGACTGGTTAGGCTATATATGTAAAAAAATATATTAACAGGTACCTTGTATTAATCAGTACTAAATGTTAATATATGTATAAATAGCTACTGATCATTAGTCAGTACTGTGTAAAGTGGTGGTGTTAAAGGATGAATATCCAATTTAAGAAAGGTGTTTTAGAGCTGTGCGTGCTTGTTTTGACTGCCAAGAAGGATCGTTATGGATATGAGTTAGTTGAGGAAATTTCCCAAAAATTCGAAATCGCAGAAGGAACGATCTATCCCTTATTAAGAAGACTCGCTTCGGAAGGTTTATTTTCAACCTATTTGTATGAATCGATGGAGGGCCCGCCTCGAAAGTACTATAAAATTACAGATGACGGAAGGAGAGTCATGAATGAGCTTGTGTCAGAATGGAATAAATTTGCTGGTGGGGTACAAGAAATGATTGAGGAGGGTTTGAAGTGAACAAAGAAGCTTATTTAAGCGAATTGCTTCATGGTTTAAAGTCACTTCCTCAAGATGAACAAATAGATATTATCGCGGATTATAGGGAGCACTTTGAGCAGGCCCGATTAAGAGGAAGGTCCGAGCAAGAGGTAATCATCAGGCTTGGTAATCCGCGTTTAATTGCTCGCGAAGTGCTTGCACAATCCCGAATTCAGGTGGCTTGCCAAACTCCGTCGCTTTCTAACGTAACGAAAGCGGTTATGGCTATAGTGAGCCTTGGATTGTTTAATATTGTTATCGTTTTTCTGCCGTTTGTTGCATCTTTATTGATTCTTGCCGGAGTGTATGGCTTTGCTCTCTTTTTGCTCATTTCACCTGTATTGTTAATCATTCAACATCATTCATTATCGGTATTTATCAGTGATTTCTTTTTAATGCTCGGACTTATTGGTGCAGGGTTACTTTTGATGGTCGGTACAGTAAAGGTGACCGGTACTTATTACAAGCTAGTGGTTCGATATTTACGGTTTAATCTGAAAGTTTTAAGGAGGCAATGATCTGATTGTCAAACAGGATGCGAAAAATAACCAGGGTTGGAGTAGTATTGCTTATCGTTTCGGTTATTGGAAATTTAGTCATGTTTATGATGGGGAGGTCTCCTTTCAACATAGAAGAGACTACTGTTCAAAGGTCAATCCCTGTTGATCAGGTTAAAGAGCTGCATGTTCTTGCTAAGCTAGGGGCGGTTAAGGTGATCCCGATAAACGGCACTGAAATAGTGGCGACTTTGGAGGGAAAGATGACAAAGAAGTGGGTGAAGGATTATCAATTAGCTGTTAACGATGAACAGGGGCGTGTTTTTATCGAAATTGTGCAGAAAAGCAAGGTTCATATCCTGGATTTATATTCGGACTTTCAACTAATAATTGGTGTACCAAACGGTGTTCAATTGGATCAATTACGAATCGATACAGATGCAGAGAATATCTCTGTGAAAGCAGTGCACGCAAATAAGTATGATCTGACTAGCGATACGGGGTCCATCGATATGGAAGTAAGCGACGGACGATTGAATGTAAAATCAGACACCGGGAGAATCACTATTGCTCTGGAACAAATAAGTGCTGATATAAATGCTGAAACGGATAGCGGAGACATATCAATACAAACGGCACAGGCGCCAGATGCGATTCGTACCCAGCTTCAAGCAGATCCTGAGAAAATTCATGTAAGATTACCCCAAATTCAGCAAGGAGCTAAAAATGAAAGTGGTCCATTACTGAAGCTAACGACGGATACTGGTAACTTAACTATTGAGCATAAGTGAAATTGACATTCCATGATATGCATTGTTGATATAAAAAATGAAAATAAATGATGTATCTTAGGAGGAGTATATATGATTACTGCTAATGCCAAAAAGGTAGTTATGATCGAAGCGGTTGATTTGTGCAAATACTATTCAACAGGTACAGAACTGTTCCATGCAGCAAAAAAGATTAATCTGGAATTGTATGAAGGGGACTTTACGGTTATTATGGGCAGCTCAGGATCAGGCAAATCAACGTTGCTATACTTGTTAAGCGGCTTGGATACGTTAAGCTCTGGCAAAGTTTTTTTTAAGGGACAGCGAATTGATGAGTATACAGAAAAGGAGATGACGAATTTCCGATCCAACAAAATTGGTTATGTATATCAGTCCATAAATCTAGTCCCCGATTTTACTATACTTGAGAATGTTGCGTTTCCAGGATATGTAGCAGGTCGTAGTAAAAGAAAAATTAATGATCAGGCCATGAAGCTGTTGGAAATGATGGGTATCGCCGAACAGGCCAATCGTCTTCCGGCACAAGTATCTGGTGGACAACAGCAAAGAGCAGCTATAGCCAGAGCATTAATTAATTCGCCTGAACTTATATTTGCTGACGAGCCGACAGGAGCGCTTAGTCAGGAGCAGGGAAATATCATTTTAGATATTTTGACTGATATGAACCGTAAATCACAATCAATCGTAATGGTAACCCATGATATTAAAGCAGCTTGTAGAGCGGATCGTTTGATCCTGGTGAAGGACGGAAATATTGACGGGATACTAGAGCTAGGGAAATACTCAGCAAATCAATTGAAAGCAAGAGAAAACCAAATATTCGAGTTTATGTCAGGGAGGGGGCAGTGACATATGCATGCTGTTTGGATGTTGTGCTGGTCAAGCATAAAAAATAAAAAAATACAGAACGGCTTTATGGTGATCATCATTATGCTCTCTGCCTTGCTTCTATCTACGGCGGTTCTGGTCATTAACAACACAAACCGCGTTTATGAAAATATGCATAACAATCTGCAAGGAGCGCATCAAATTTTACGTCTTGAGAACGGTATTCATGATTCTGATCAGGTACATCAGTGGTGGGAACATCAGAACGGAGTTACTGCTTCGGACATGATGAGGTACCGCTACCTGTCCAGCTTGACTCATGCCGGAGAAGAAATTCCGAATGTCGATCTGTTTATGATGGATACCCCAAATGATCCTTTTTCCGTTGATAAGCTATTGTTTGCGCAAGGCGAGGAAAAACAAGCACCTGTGCCTGGAACAGCATGGATTCCCACATCCCTTGCTTATCCTAACGATATTCATGTAGGGGATACCATTTCATTCAAGACGAATAAAGAAACCTTCCAGCTTCAAGTCTCAGGAATAGTTGTCGACATATCATATTGCTCACCGTTTGCAACAAGCGGGAGAATATGGATGAATGATCAGGACTATGAGACCCACATGTCTTCGTTGCAGGGGAATGATATGTACATGATGGGGCTGCGGTTCGATGATTACAGTCAGCAACGTGCTTATTGGGAAGGCTTTGAGAAATTTTTAGGTACTCCTTACCTTGAGACAGTGAAAGACTTCAAAAGTATATCCTCGTACTACATGATTGCGAATCAGGTGATTAGCTTTATAATGGTATTTTTAGCTATCGTTATGATATGCGTTGCCATGTACACTCTTGGATTTACTATTTCCGATGCGATCTTATCGAGCTATAAAACGATTGGCATCATCAAATCCGTTGGCTTATCTTCCCGCAGGGTAATTTCAGCGTATGTAATTCAATATACGTTGATGGCATTGGTTTCGGTCATTCCGGGTATTTTGTTAAGCTATGTTTTTTCCAACAAGATTGTTAGCAGCTCCATGGCATATTTGAGTACAGGGTCAGCGGATATGAAGGTGCAATTTTCGTCTATTGCGATATTGGTTGGAGTAGCAGTTATTGTAGTAATTTTACTTTCTGCGTTGCTGTTTTCTTATAAAGCTCATAGGATTGAGCCGGCACAAGCGATTCGATATGGCATGTCAGAAAAGGAAAGCTCCAATAAATTTGGAAAGGGAATGAGCTGGAAAAAGAAACTGTTAAAGCTGGGTGCTCTCCCGATCGAGATGATTATTGGGCTCAGGGGTATTATTAAAAACATTCGTGGTTCATCGCTCATTATTGTGATCTCGGCAATGTCCACTTCTGTATTAGTATTTGGTTTTTTATTCGTGTATAGTATTTCTTCTATACATGGAACTATTGCAAAATGGGGTTATGATTCTGCGGATATATCAATAAGGATCGATAATCCGGCTAAGTTGTCCTATGAAATGTTCCATGATGAGGTGCTAACGGACCAGAGAGTAAAGAACTATAGTCGTTATGGAGATGCAAATGCTGTATTACCAATACCGATTAGTAAAGACCTTTCAGTAGAGGCGGGACAAGATTCGATGGGGGTTCTACTGACGGTTGCTGAAGGAAATTATGATGAAATTGGATATGAAAACATAAAGGGTCGAAATCCGATAAAAAGTAATGAAATATCTATAGGTGTAAATATAGCGAAGGATCTTGGTCTGGATGTGAATGATCCTTTGGACATCTATATAGAAGGTAAAAAGCATACCCTTACGGTTACCGGGATTTATCAGGCAATTGCAAATATGTCCTACACGGGAAGGATAACAGCTGATGTTATCAGAACAGTGAATCCCGATTATGGAGCCACCATGAACATGATCTTCATCAATCTTCAAGATGGTGTTTCTATAGATCAATTTGTTAACGAATTGCACAGTAAATACGGTAGTTTCATTTGGACAGCTAGTCAAGCTACTTTAGTAGATGAAGTATTCTCTCAGGCTGTTACGATAATTATTATGCCAATGTCAATTATGGCGTTGCTGTTTATTGTGATCACTTTTGTTGTTATTTACAGTATTTGTCGAATTAATATAAAAAAAGAAAGCCGGACATATGGAATTTACAAATCAATTGGTATGACCTCAAAGCAAATCCGGTGGTCGGTGACCGTTGGAATCATGATCGTATCGACAATTGGGGCTTTAGTAGGAATTCCTATAGGATTGATGGGTCTTCCGCCATTGCTTAACTTTATATTGTCGGATTATGGAATTGTAGAAGTTCCGTTAATATTAAACGGAGGCGGAATTGCTGCGATGATTCCCCTTAGTATTATAGCTGCATGTCTGGGGTCCTGGTTTGCATCGGGATCTGTTCAAAAAACGTCGCCTCGTATACTGACGATGGACTAGAAAGGTCGATGACTTTTAATTTGGTTAAATAAAAAATATGACAACAAGGCTGCTGTGAAAACAGCAGCCTTGTTGTATTTACTTATAGGATTAACAATCGACAAGTTAACATAACAATTACATAAATATTACATAAATTAGGTTGACAAAGAAAATAATAATAGTTTATGTTATTTTGTGGGAATATTACACGAATAGGAAATTGATATAAAATATTCTTTAAATGTACCAAATGTTTAATAATATAATATTAATACATCTTTACCATTACTCGAATCATAGTGAATTTATCCAGCTTAGCTTCAAAAATAAAAAAATGAGGTTTGCTTATGTCAAAAACAGCCTTTTTATTTCCTGGACAAGGATCGCAATTTGTCGGTATGGGGAAGAAGTTGCAGGAACAATTCGCTATGGCCAAATGTATGTTTGAGGAAGCGAATGATGTATTAGGTATTGATCTTGCGAAACTTTGCTTTGAGGGCAGTCACTTAGAACTTATGCAAACGATGAATACTCAACCCGCTATATTAGCTGTAAGTGTAATTGCCTTTGAAGTAGGCAGGCAAGAACTGGGATGGGAGCCTCATTTGCTGGCCGGACACAGTCTTGGAGAATATTCTGCTCTAGTAGCAAGTGGTGTCGTATCATTTCAAGACGGACTTCGGATAGTCAGGAAACGCGGGATACTGATGCAATCAACAGTGTCCTCTGGTCTTGGTGCCATGGCAGCTGTTATAAATGCCCCCAAAGAACAACTAGAGCAATGGTGCCGTCAAATCTCCACAGAAAACAAGCAGGTTGTTATATCCTGTTTTAATTCGTTGCATCAGCATGTAATCGCCGGGCATAAAGAAGCAGTCCAACACGTTGTGGACAAGTTGGAAGCAGCACCAGGAGTCATTGTGAAATATTTGAATGTCAGCGCTCCATTTCACAGTCCACTGATGCGGCCGGCGGCAGATCAACTGGCTGTTGAATTAGAGAAGTATGAGACCCGCGCAGGTAAATGGCCGATTATATCCAATGTGACTGCTAATACATATGGACGAGAAGAAATGAGTAAGCTTCTTTATCGCCAAATGACCCATCCGGTTCGTTGGCTTGAAACAATGGACTATTTATACCGAAATGGAGTTAGCCGAACGGTGGAACTAGGCCCTAAACAGGTCTTGACACAATTAATGAATAACAGTTATCCCGCTATAAAAACCTATCATTTTGACAATCCGCTTGAGCTTGAGCAATTGCATGCAGTATTTGATGCAGAGCAAAACAGCCTTACTTCCATCATAACATGCATTCAGGAAGCTTTAACAGCAGCTGTAATTTCCCGAAGCCGCAATCAAGACCCAGGGCAATACATGAATGGTGTTATCTCGCCGATCAATCATATCAAGAAACTAATTGAACAAATTTCTAGTGAACGTAAAACTAATCTGAGCTATACGATGAGCAAGATTAGAGAGCAGTTGGAATTAATATTGACTACCAAGCAATTATCGATAGAAGAACAAGAAAGAATTATCCGGAAGTTACCGTTAGACAAGGCAAACGTTGTGTAAATGAGTGAACTCAAACTTTATAGGAGGGAAGCTTGTGTATACGAAGCAATTTGCAACTCTGATTGACGTTATGACCGAAAGAGGAAAATCAGAAAACCGGGGCATTACTTTTATTGATGGAGATGAGCAAGAGGAACGTCTGGCTTATAAAGAGCTGTACGAGGAGGCTTGCGGCTTTTTAGGTTATCTGCAAGCTCAAGGCGTAAGTCAGGGGCAGGAGGTTGTTTTTCAAATTGATAACAACCGACATTTTGTCATTGCATTTTGGGCATGCATTTTAGGGGGAATGATCCCTGTCCCAGTTAGTACTGGAAATAATGATGAACATAAGAGCAAGGTATTCAGAATTTGGGAAATATTACATCGTCCTTATTTGATCACGGATTCGAAAATATTACTAGATTTAGAGAAGTATACAGTGAAAAGCGAACAAGAACATCTATATGACTATATCCGGAATAAGGTTATTCTCGTTGACAATAACGCTGTATTTTTGCGCGAGCATACACCAAGTATTCACATAGCTAAAGTGGATAATATTGCTTTTATCCAATTTTCATCTGGCTCAACAGGTGATCCAAAGGGAGTCATGCTTACACATCGGAATCTGATTTATAATACGTGCGGAATAATTAACAGTTCAAAAATCACTCATGAGGACTCTTATTTACAATGGATGCCCTTGACCCATGATATGGGATTGATCTGTAATCATATAACACCTCTCATAGCAGAGTTAGAGCAGTATATTATGCCAACGTCATTATTTATCAGACAACCTGTATTATGGATAAAAAAAGCTAGCGAGCATCAAGTCAGCGTTATTTCCTCTCCAAATTTCGGATACAAATATTTTCTACAATTTTATAAGAAGGATAAGGCAAACGGATGGGATTTATCGAGAATACGTCATATTTATAACGGTGCAGAACCCATTTCAACGGATTTATGCAATTCATTTTTGGATACACTGGCACCGTTTGGATTAAAGCGGACTTCCATGCGAACAGTATATGGATTGGCTGAAGCCAGTGTGGGGGTTGCCATGCCTAAAGAAGTTGAGGAGTTTGCGACGATTTATGTTGATCGTGAGCATATCAATACAGGTGACAAGGTAGTTGAAGTAAATAAAGAATTTGCGAGAGGTTTGTCTTTCGTCGTTGTTGGTACAGCTATTGACTATTGCAAGCTTAGAATTTGTGATGACAATGATCAGGAACAAGCAGATGGAGTCATTGGTCATATACATATTTCGGGACATAACGTTACACAGGGATATTATAACAACCTGAAGGCGACAAGCTCTATTTTAACGGCAGACGGATGGGTTCGAACCGGGGATCTTGGGTTTCTCCGAAACGGTGAATTGATTATTACCGGTCGGGCGAAAGACATTATTTTTGTAAATGGACAAAATGTTTATCCCCATGATTTGGAGCGAATCGCCGAGGAAGTTGACGGTGTAGAGCTAGGAAGGGTAGCTGCTTGCGGGGTTTACAATGCAGAGCAGAACAAGGAAGACATTGTCTTATTCGTTGTTACTAAAAAGAAACTGGATAAGTTCTTTCCAACTGCGCTTGAATTAAGGCGACTTTTGAACCAACGCGGGGGCTGGGAAATCGCTAACATTATTCCTATTAAGAGAATGCCTAAGACGACAAGCGGTAAGGTTCAGCGCTATAAGCTTGCACAGCAATATAAGGATGGGGAATTCACAGAGATATTGCAGGAAATGAACAGTTATGCACAAGCTTTTCAGGCAGAAAAGACAGAAAAGACAGAAAAGACAGCGGTGCAGCTTAATTCAAAACTAACACAAAGTGAAATTGAGCTGGAAATTCAAAAAATTTGTCGTGAGGTTTTGGAAAAGGAAGGAATCGGTATTCGCGACAGTTACTTTGACATGGGTGCCAGCTCGCTCCATTTGGTGCAAATTGTAGATCGAATAGAGAAGAAGTTCTCGTTAAAGCTTGAGGTAGCCGATTTATTTGCATACCCCTCAATTGCTGAATTGGCAGGGTATTTAAAAATAGAAGCAAATGTAGATGCACCAAGTAATTTGGCTCAGGATGAGAATGAAGCGATAAGTAATCAGAAAGATATTGCTATTATCGGGATGTCACTTCAATTACCGGGGGCCTCTAATTATGAGGAATATTGGAGCAATTTAGCGATTGGCCACCATAGCATCGGGTCATTCAATAGCAGCAGAGTAGAGGATGCTAATGATTATTTGTCTGCCATTGGATGGGATCAACAAGCAAGTGATTTGAGACCAGGAGGATATTTGGACGAGATAGATAAGTTTGACTATTCCTTCTTTAAGCTATCACCAAATGAAGCTAAATTGATGGACCCTAATCAACGACTATTTACTCAACAAGCTTGGCATGCGTTGGAGGATGCCGGGTACGCAGGCAATAAGCTGCGCGGTCGAAATGTAGGGGTTTATGCTGGATTTTCAAAGGTTGGCCATGATTATGAACGCCTTATTTCAAATAAGAAGGGAGAACCGGTTTCTAATTATGTCGTCGGAAATTTACCTTCTGTGCTTGCCAGCCGAATTGCATATTTTCTGGATTTAAAAGGACCTGCAGTAACGATAGATACAGCTTGCTCTTCATCCCTTGTTGCCGTTCATATGGCAAGTCAGGCGATTCGTAATGGGGAATGCGAAATGGCGATTGCCGGAGGGGTAAGAACTTCGTTGTTACCTTTATCATTAGGACTGGACATGGAATCCAGTGATGGTTTTACCCGTGCTTTTGATGCATCTTCTGATGGAACAGGGGTTAGCGAAGGGGTAGTAACAGTGCTGTTGAAGCCTCTAAGTCAAGCTCGTCATGATGGAGACCATGTGTACGCGGTAATTAAGGGAAGTGCGATTAACCAGGATGGAGCTACGGTAGGAATAACGGCTCCGAACCCGATTTCACAGACGGAAGTCATTGTTGCAGCATGGAAGGATGCGGGGGTGGACCCTGATACGCTTACTTTTATAGAAGCTCATGGTACAGGGACGAAACTGGGTGACCCCGTTGAATTTTCTGCTTTGACAAAAGCGTTTGCTGCTTTTACTGATAAGAAGCAGTTTTGTGCGCTTGGTTCCGTTAAGGCGAATATAGGACATACCTTCGAGGCATCTGGCATCGCCAGTTTAATCAAGTCAGTACTCATGCTTAAGCACCGGCAAAATCCGCCTTTAGTTCATTTTCGAGAGCCTAACAAAAATATCGTTATGGAGCATTCGCCCTTCTATGTTAATACAGAGCTTACTTCGTTTGATGACTCCAAGCAGCCGCTAAGGTGTGGGGTTAGCTCCTTCGGGTTTAGCGGTACCAATTGTCATGTTGTACTGGAAGAGTATATGGATCCGAAAACGGAGAGAACGGCAACAGAAAACGGCCAATTATATATTTTTACTTTATCAGCGAAAAATGAGAGCGCCCTTCAGGAACTGCTCCAAAGGTATAAGAGCCATCTATCCAATCTCTTGCCAGGTTCACTTGCGGATATTTGCTATACAGCATCAACGGGTCGGGCTCATTTGGAGCATAGGATCGCTTTCGTTTGCGAAACGTATACAGACCTTCTTAACAAGCTGGACAGTCTCATTGAAGAGAGAGCACTTCCTGGAATAATGGAGGGTGTTTATCGGGTTGTTTCTGAATCGATCCAACAGCGCAAGCCGGGTGAAATCACGGAACAGGATTTGAACAAAATCAGTGAGGAAGCTGAAGGGGAAATTAGGTCGATCGCAGCTAATGAAAAAGAAGCCAGAGAGCAACTAGAGCATATCTGCAAGCTTTATGTTCAAGGCGCACGCGTGAATTGGGAAGCCTTGTACACTCAAGATAAAGTGAGAAAAGTAGCTTTACCACTATATCCTTTTGAACGCAAGCGTTGCTGGATTGAAATCGGAAGCATTGATAAACGAGTGGTGGAGGGGAGCTCTGTGTCTAATGCAAGTGAGTTGCTTGTGAAAGCTACTGAAGTTTCTGACCTGTCGGACGGTGTCCAAGATACCGTCAAGCAAATGATAAGCGATGCATCAGGATTAGCTGTGACAGAAATTGATGAGCATACTCATTTCCTGGAGATGGGGCTTGATTCCATTATGCTCGTTCGCATTCGTAAGGAAATCGATGAGGCTTTCCATTTGGATATTGCCATAGAACGATTTTTTGATTCTATAACTAATGTTCACAGCTTAACTCAATATGTTATTCAAAATGCCGATATCCGTCCGCAAGTATCATCCGTAACTATGTTGCATGATAAGGAAAATCAAGAGCAGTTGGCCTATCAGGGGATGGATGATCAGCAATTACAAGTGGCGGTAGCCGCAACCGCAGAGCTGGAGGATACAATAATTCCAACAGTAGGCAGCTCTTCGCTAGAGCGTATTTTGGCCCGGCAAATTGAATTGATGAATGTACAACAACAAAATGTAACAGATATTCTTGGGCGACAAATCGATCTATTAAGCGGACGATCTGTGCAGGAAAGGACTGTCCAAGAGGAAGCACTGCAGAATCGGTCATCTTCGCATTCGTTAAAGCTTGTAAAGTCGGATAAGCAAGATGTCAAAGATAGGGCTATAGCTATTAAGCCAGTGGCCGAGGTACAAGCAGTAGCAACAACAAAAACAAAAACAGGGAAGGACGAGCCCAAACCATTTATACCGTATCAGCCAATGATCCTCGGAGAAGATGGTAATTTTACCGATCAGCAGCGGATGTATTTGCAGCAGTTTTTCTCGGAATACGCGAGTCGCACAAAGGGCTCAAAGGCTTATGCACAACAGACACGTTATGTACATGCCAATAACCGCAACGTTTCGGGCTATCGTTCCTACTGGAAGGAAGCGATCTACCCGATTGTAGCGGAACGATCCTCCGGCTCCAGAATGTGGGATGTGGACGGCAATGAATATATTGATCTAACTATGGGCTTTGGGGTCAACCTATTTGGGCATAATCCGGACTTTATCGTTTCAGAAATGAAGGCTCAATCATCCACCTCACTACCGCCTTTAGGCCCGATGTCAGATTTGGCCGGCGAGGTAGCGGGACGGATTAGCGAAATGACCGGAGTAGATCGCGTTGCCTTTTACAATTCGGGTACTGAAGCTGTGATGGTTGCTTTACGTACGGCAAGGGCAGCTACAGGACGGTCAAAAATCGTAATCTTTTCGGGCTCCTATCACGGTACCTTTGATGGTGTATTAGGAGTGGCTAATCCTGAGTCCGATGAAGCGAACGGGCTTCCAATGGCTCCAGGGATTCATGCAGATTATGTTAGTGATGTTATTATGCTGAATTACAATAAACCGGAATCTTTAGAGACTATTCGCAAGCATGCTCATGAGTTAGCGGCGGTTCTTGTAGAGCCTGTGCAAAGCCGTAGACCTGATCTTCAGCCGACAAAATTTTTACAGGATCTGCGGGAAATTACACTTCTATCAGGAACAGCTTTAATTTTTGATGAGGTAATTACAGGTTTTCGCATTGGCTTAGGTGGTGCTCAGGCCTGGTTTGGAGTACAAGCGGATTTAGTTATTTATGGAAAGGTAATTGGCGGAGGCACGCCGATCGGGATTGTTGCGGGTAAAGAGCACTTTATGGACCCGATCGATGGAGGTAAATGGAGCTTTGGAGATGCTTCCTATCCTATGAAAGCGGCCCAGAAGACATTTGTTGGCGGGACCTTCTGTACGCATCCGCTTACGATGCGCGTAACTTTAAAGACAATTGCTTATCTAGAGTCTCAAGGCGCTGCGTTATACGAAGAACTGAATCAGAATACGAACTATCTTGTACAGGAATTGAACTCGTTCTTCAAAGAAAGAGGAATTCCAATTTACATGGTTAATTACGGGTCGTTATTCCGATTTGTTTCCTTTGGTGATATCGAATTGTTCTTTTATCACTTGAATCATAAAGGATTGTATGTATGGGAAGGACGCAATTGCTTCTTGTCTACCGCACATACAAGAGATGATATTGATGTGATTATTCGAATCGTAAAAGAAAGTGTTAGTGATTTACAGCGTGGCGGATTTCTGCCGGGCACACCTGTGCCCCCGGATGATGGTGGCAAAAGAAAGGTTAGCTTGTCCAATGAACAAAAGCAATTGTGGATTTCTTCGGTAACAGGAGGTTCGGCGTCTGCAGCTTTAAACGAATCGGTTCTGTTAAAAATGAACGGAGCATTGGATGTACAAGCATTGCAAGGAGCAACAGATCTGTTGCTTAAGCGGCATGAAGCCTTACGTACAGTTATCGATACAAGTGGCGAATTCCAGGTTGTTTTGCCAAACATTCAAGCCCAGGTGGAATACGAAGATTTTCGGGGCAATTCGCTAATCGAGAGCAGGGCCAAGCTGGATAGCTGGTTGACTGCAGATGCTTCCAAAGCTTTTGATTTACATGCGGAAAAGTCTTTATTTCGAATAACAGTGCTGCAAATATCTGACGAAGAATTCGTAATGGTGCTCACCTTCCACCATATCATTGTCGATGGCTGGTCCATCGCAATATTTGCAAGTGAGTTGGAGCATGCTTATTCAGCATTTTGTCAGAAACGTGCTCCAGAGCTCCCTCAGCCAGTGCCATTTCGTCGATATTTAAAGTGGCAGGAGGAACTGCTGAGTCAGTCCGGGGCAGATGAGGCTGCCGCGTTTTGGTTGGCTGAATTTGCACAATTAGTGCCTGTTCTTCAGTTGCCTTCTTCTCATGGACATTTGATTAAAAAGAGCTTCAAGGCGGGCAGATATAATCTTAAACTGGATCGGGATATAACGAAGCAATTGAGAGCGTTAAGTATCAGATCCAAAAATAGCATGTTCATCACGATGCTTGCAGCGTATGGTATTTTTTTGCATCAGCTTGCAGGTCAAAGGCAAATTGTTGTGGGCATTCCAACAGCAGGGCAATCTCATATGGGCGAAAATCATCTCATTGGTAATTGCGTAAATATGCTTCCGGTGTACACCGAAATTCATGGCAATGAATCAGTAGAGGATTATATTCATACCGTAAAGATCAAGATGCAGCAATTGGATCAATATCAAAGCTATTCCTTGGCAACTTTGGCGGAACGAATACCTGAAGCTCAAATACCTCATATTCATATATTATTTAATATGGACCGGCCGGTTCATAGGCTGGATTTTAGCGGTTTAAATACTGAGCTTGTGCCTTATCCTGTTCAACATTTGCATTATGATTTGTTCCTGAATGTGACGGAAGTAAACCAGGAATTGTGGCTGGATTTTGATTACAGCACGGATTTATTTGATGAAGAGGTTATGAAGCATTGGGCTGAGGGTTTCAGACATTTACTGCATAGCATGATACAAAATTCGACCGAACAGGTTTCACAAATATCGCTAATAAATGATGAGCGGTCTAAATATTTGACACAAGTCGCAGGTTTGCATGGCGGTCGATTTGTGCTCGATTGTTATCAGCGTCCAGCTCCCATAGGTGTTATCGGTGAGCTTCAAATCATTAATCCCGATACAGGCAAGGCGGGTAACTCGGGTGAACTTGCTATGTTTATGCCATCCGGAGAGCTAAGACTTTGTGGTCAGGCAGGCCGTATAGTCGAGGTACGGGGCAATCGCGTGAATCTGACACTGTTAGAAGAAGAGATGTTACAGCTGGAAAGTCTAAGAGATGCGCAAATTGCCGTTCGGGCAATCCAAGGAAATTACTCAACAGAGCTTGCAGCATATATTTCAACAACAGGAAAGAGGATCGATGAATCACTCGTAAAAAAAGAGATGGCAGAATGGTTGTCAGAACATGCGGTTCCTCTTCATGTTTTCATGCTGAATTCCTTTCCGCTGCTTGAGGATGGAGCAATTGACGATAGCGCTCTTCCAACTCCCGATGCATTGCAAATGGAGCAGGAGCCGGAAAACGAGACTGAAGCGGCTTTGGTCCGCATGTGGCGGGAACTTCTAGGTATTCAACGCATTGGGGTGAATGATCACTTTTTATCACTTGGCGGTAACTCCTTAAAAGCGACGGTCATGCTATCTCGTGTCTATCAGGAGTTTGGGTGCCTGGTTCCGATTGGACAATGGTTTCAATATCCAACAATCCGTATGCTCGCAGTTAGGATTGACGGTGGAGAAGGTGAAATGTTTCAGCCGATTCCCCTTCAGGAACAGCGTGACACCTATGAGATATCTGCGGCGCAGAAGCGCATTTATATTTTGGAGCAGCTCAATACGAATACATTGGTCCACAATATACCCGGACAAATCACGTTGGAGGGTAAGCTTGATGCCGAGCGGCTAATTACAGCTCTTCGGCAAATTGTAAGCAGGCACAGGGTTTTCGGAACGACTTTTGATATTCAGGATCATGAAATTGTTCAGCGAATAAATGAAGCGGTCGTATTGAATGTCCCTTATACTGAGCTGCCTAATAATAGTGATGTGGAACAAAGATTTGCTCAATTTGTGAAGCCCTTTGATCTATCACAAGCGCCGCTTTTTAGAGCTGAGCTTGTAAAGCTCTCACCAACCTCACATGTTTTGTTTATTGATATGCACCACATCATCTCGGATGGTTACTCGATGACTGTGTTTATGAACGAGCTTGTGGAGCTGTACAAAGGGCATTCTTTGCCAGAGCTAAAGGTTCAGTATACTGACTTTGCGGTCTGGCAAAATCAAAAAATGAATGATCAAATCATCAAGGAGCAGGAAGAATATTGGCTTAATCAATTTAAAGGTGAATTGCCTGTTTTGAATTTGCCTGCTGATTTTCCGAGACCCGGTCAGTTAAGTATGGAAGGAAAGAGATTAACCGCACAACTCGACGAGGATTTAACTAGAAAGCTGCGAAAATTAGCGCATCAAGCAGATACAACCTTATATATGGTCATGCTGTCAGCATATAAAATATTGCTTTATAAATACACCAATCAGGATGATCTGATTATAGGCACACCTGTATCCGGGCGTACACATCCTGAAATTGAGACATTGATCGGAGCGTTTATTAATACAGTAGCGATTCGTAGTTATCCAACCAAGGATAAAACATATCTCGAATACTTAAATGAAATCAAACACTATAGTATGGCTGCTTACGAAAAACAGGATTATCCATTTGAGCTGCTGGTAGATCGATTGAATATAAGAAGAGATGCAAGTCGCAATCCAATCTTCGATACGATGTTTATATTGCAGAATATGAATCTGGAAGTGTTATCAGGTGATGGTGTTACATTTAGACCAAAAGAGTACAATCCAGGCGTGTCACCATATGACCTTACTTTAAGTGCAGAGGATTGGAACGATGAGACAATTACTTTAAATCTGGATTTTAACATGAATCTGTTCAAGGAAAACAAAGCGGAGCAGCTGTTGATCCATTACATGAACATTTTATGGAATGTGGCAAAGAACATAGATGTTCGTTTGTCCCAAATCGACATGCTAACCGCTAAGGAACGGCAGAAGCTATTATTTGACTTTAACGCAACAGAGCTACCGTATGACAAAAGCATGACGATTGATCAATTGTTTCAGCTTCAGGTGGAGCGTACTCCAGATAATACTGCTGTCATATGGGAAGGCAACCACTTTACTTATAAGGAATTAGATAGCAAATCCAACCAGCTCGCCGCAGCTCTTCGCAAGAAAGGGGTACTGTCAGGAACTATTGTGGGGGTCATGGTCAGACGTTCAATCGACATGATCGTAGCTTTGTTAGGAGTTCTGAAGGCAGGAGCGGCTTATCTGCCGATTGATCCCGATTACCCGGCGAATCGAATTGAATATATTCTTGCAGATAGTGGAGCGAAGAACTTGCTTACCCAATCGGATTTGGCGAATCATGTCACTTGCAATGCTGAAAAAATTTATGTTGATGACGAAGGTCTATACAAGGAAGAAATCGGTAATGAAACATTTGAAAGGCATACAGCTGATCATAATGCGTATGTCATATATACATCAGGATCAACAGGAAATCCGAAAGGAGTCATGATTACCCACCAGGCAGTACATAATTTCATTGAAGCTATGGCTAAGGAAATTAATTTTACTCCAGGGAAAAGCATACTCTGTCTGACGACGATATCCTTTGATATTTTTGTTTTGGAGACATGGGTGCCATTGTCTAAAGGACTATCCATCGTAATCGCAAATGAAACCGAGCAATACGATCCACGAGCCCTGCATCAGCTGATCACGAAGCATAACGTGGATATGCTGCAAATAACCCCATCACGCTTAAAAATGTTGATGACCGGTGATCCGGATATGAATTTCCTGGAAAAGGTGTCCGACATTATGCTCGGCGGTGAGGCATTACCTGTTCAATTGCTGCACAAGCTTCAGGGGAATCATAATTTGCGAATCTATAACATGTATGGTCCGACTGAGACTACGGTTTGGTCTTGCGTGAGTGAGCTTACATCAAAAAATATCGTGGATATCGGGCGGCCAATTGCCAACACGCAAGTGTATATTATTGATGCAGATGACATGCTGGTGCCGATCGGAGTACCTGGGGAACTGTGTATAGCAGGTGACGGAATAGCAGCAGGCTATTGGCAGCGAGTTGACTTGACTGAGCAGAAATTCGTTGATAATCCGCATGCTCATGGTAGCAAAATGTACCGTACCGGTGATTTGGTCAAATGGCGTGAAGATGGTTGCTTAGAATATATAGGAAGAACGGACTTTCAGGTTAAAATCCGTGGTTACAGGATAGAGCTTGAAGAAATCGAGAAGACAATGATCCACCACGTATCGGTGCAGGAGGCGGTTGTAGTAGCTAAAGAGGATCATGATGGGAATTGCTTTTTATGCGCCTATTATGTGACAGAGACTGAGATGGAGGCAGGCGATATTCGGGATAAGCTTCTAAGAATTTTACCGGAATATATGGTGCCATCCTATTTTGTAGCACTACAGCAATTGCCGTTAACGCCTAACGGAAAAATTGACAAGAAGTCCCTGCCTGCTCCGGAAAAGGGCTATTCCACCACCGCTGCTTATGTGCCACCAAGCAATGAAGCAGAAGAGCGTATGGTTAATTTATGGAAAAATGAGCTTGGACTTGAGCAAGTAGGTATTCAGGATGATTTTTTTGAGCTAGGAGGTCATTCGTTAAAAGCGACCATACTCATTGCGAAGATCAATAAAGAGTTTGGTGTAGATGTTCCTGTGAGAGTTTTCTTTCAGCATCCAACAGTGCAGGGAATCTCTAAAATCATTCAGGAAGCTGAAACTACGCAGTTCTCTATGATTCCAGTCGTAGATGACCAAATTTACTATGCTGTATCAGCAGCCCAGAAGCGCTTGTTCATATTGGATCAAGTTAATGAAGCGAATACTTCATATAACATGTCAGCCGCTTTTGAAATACAAGGCAATCTCGATGTAGATAAATTAGAAGAAACCTTCAATACTTTAATACAGCGGCACGAAGCATTTCGAACGTCCTTCCAGCTTGTGAATGGAGAACCGATGCAAATCATTCATGGAGAGGTCAAGTTTAATCTTGATCAATTTGGAGAAATGAATGATATGCAGCTGAAAGAGCTTGTTGATCAATTCGTCAGTCCTTTCGATTTATTTACTGCGCCATTATTTAGGGCAAGCCTTGTGCAAAGAAGCAAAGACTATTATATTTTGCTGATCGATATGCATCATATTATTTCAGACGGTACATCTATTGCCTTATTCATAGATGAATTTAATAAATTATACAGCGGCGAAGAGCTTTCAGAGCTCAGGATTCAATACAAGGATTACGCAGATTGGCACAATGAGCAAATAGCCCGTAATACTTATGAATCGCAGAAGCAATATTGGCTAGAGCAATTTAAGGGAGAAGTTCCGGTTATTCATTTACCAACTGATTTTCCGCGACCTCATCAACGGAGCTATTCGGGTGCGAAGGTGAAGTGTGATGTAGGAAGCGAGCTATCTGGTCAATTAAAACAGTTAGCTCAAAAAACAGGAGCTACGATGTACATGATTTTGCTGGCTGGATATAGCATCCTATTGTCTAAATACGCCGGACAGGAAGATGTAATTGTAGGATCAGCAGTAGCTGGCCGTGATCACGCCGATTTGCAAAATGTGATGGGCATCTTCGTCAATACTCTTGCGTTGCGGAGCAAGCCTGAAGGCCGGAAGAGTTTTCTTTCTTACTTAGGGGAAGTGAAAGAAATTTGCTTGAGCGCCTACGAGCATCAGCAGTTTCCTTTTGAGAGTTTGGTAGAAGCACTGGAGATCCCCAGAGATCTCAGTCGTAGTCCATTATTTGACGTTATGTTAACGATGCAAAATGCGAGTGAAGATGATTTTCAACCGAAGGGATTAACGGTCAAGCCTTATCCGCTTGGACAGCAAGCTACTAAATTTGATATTTCGCTGCTTGCAGAAGTGACTGCCGATAATATTCATTTGGAATTTATTTATTGCTCTGAGCTATTTACAAGTGAAACCATGCAGCGTTTTGGACGGCATTTAGTTCAAATATTACAGATGAGCGTAATGGAGCCTGAACTAGAGCTGGCCAGACTTTCTCTGTTGTCAGATGAGGAGAAAGGGCAATGTTTACTGCCTATTGATAACGATAAGTTATCTGCGCAGACACAGCCGAAATTCAGTACGGTTGTGGAATGGTTTGAGGCTCAAGCAGAGCTTGTGCCTGATCAAACCGCTCTTGTATACGGTGATGAAAGATGGAGCTTCTCTCAACTGAACGATAAAGCCAATCAATTAGCACAAATGTTGCTGGATAGTGGTTTTACAAAGGGAAGCGGCATTGCCGGGGTTGTTATGGAGTCTAGACCGGAGTCCATTTGTGCCATGTTAGCTGCTTTGAAAGCAGGAGGAGCCTATTTACCGATAGACCCTGAATTCCCGTCCGGACGAATGAACTATATGCTATCCAATAGCGATTCGGAATGCTTGCTGACATATCAAAATCATCCAGGTGTTAAGGAGACAAATTGTCAGGTTATCTTTTTGGATCAATTAAAAACGTTGGAAGGATCTAAGCATAATCTAAATATCCAAGTTAAGCAAAATGATCTGGCTTACGTAATCTACACCTCAGGCACGACGGGTAGACCTAAAGGGGTTATGCTCGAGCATCAGAATGTAGTGAACTATGCTCACTGGTTTACAACGTCTCAAGGGATTGCTGGAAACGACAAGACCATGTTATTGTCCTCCGCCAGTTTTGATCTTTGTTATACCGCTCTATTTTCTGCACTTCTTAGTGGCTGCGAACTGCATCTGCTCGACCGTCACGATTATGTTGATCCTGAATATGTGCTGAATTATATTGCATCTAACCAAATTACCTTTATCAAAGCGACACCTTCATTATTTCACATTATGGTGTATCATGAACGATTCAAAACGAAGGGCCTGCTGGATTCAATAAAACTCATTGTGCTAGGTGGAGAAAAGATAAAGGTACAGGATATAAATCGATATTTCGAGGAATATCCAGATGCCAGATTCATGAATCATTACGGACCTACGGAGACAACCATCGGTTGTATTGCTCAACCACTGGATCGAAAGAGATTCCAATCATTCCGTCATCAACCTGTTATCGGTAAACCGATCTTCAATACTGAATCTTATATTATTGATTCCTACGGCAATGTGTTACCGGATGGAATTCCAGGTGAGTTAGTCATTGGCGGTAAGGGACTTGGTCGTGGCTATTTGAAAGAGCTAGAGCTTACCGAACAAAAATTTGTTCAGCATCCGTTCAATTCTGAGCAAAGGTTATATAAAACCGGGGATCGGGCAAGGAGATTAGCTAGTGGAAATATAGAGTTCATTGGTCGTATAGATCACCAAATGAAAATTAGAGGCTACCGGGTCGAGCTGGCAGAGATTGAGTCTCATCTCCTGAATCACCCTGATGTGCAGGAGGTTGTACTTACCTTCAAAGGCAGGGAGGATGCGAATTATTTATGCGCATATATATCATCTCAGACTCCTTTGACCTCGAATACGCTACGTGATTATTTGGCGGATATGCTGCCTCATTACATGCTGCCTGCTGCTTATGTTTTCCTTCACAGTATTCCATTGAATGAGAACGGTAAGGTCGATCTCAAATCACTCCCTGAACCGATCATTAACGTGGAATCCAACAAAACATATCAGCCTCCTGCTAATGAGAAGGAAGAAAAAATGGTAAAGGTATGGGAGGAAACCTTAGGGGTAAACGGGATAGGAACAGACCATAATTTTTTTGAATGCGGTGGCGATTCTATCAAGGCGCTTCAATTATCCTCCCGTTTATTGACACTTGGCTTGAAGATGGAAATGAGAGATTTATTTAAATATCCGACCATTAAAGAGCTAAGCAGGTATGTTCAGACCTCTGATTACACAATCAGTCAAGAATTGGTGAAGGGCGAAGTAGAGCTGACCCCGATTCAATACCGCTTGTTCGAGCAAAAATGGGAGCATGTTAACCATTACAACCATTCGGTTATTTTGTACAGTCGGGAAGGCTTTGATTGTGAGCTAGTATCACAGGCTTTTGATCATTTGGTGGAACACCACGATGCTTTGAGAATGCGCTACAGCCTTGGGGAAAGCGGGGTTGTGCAGTTTAACAAGGGGATCGAAGGCTATAAGTTCTATCAAATGAATGCAATAGATTTATCGAAATCTAATGACTGTACATCAGAGATTCAGCAGCAATCGGCCAAGCTTCAGGCTGAATTAAATATTGAGCATGGACCACTGATCCAGCTTGCCATTTTCCATACACAGCCGGGCGATTATTTGCTCATTATTATCCATCATCTTGTCGTTGATGGCGTATCCTGGCGGTTCATTCTTGAAGATTTTGCTACGAGCTACAAGCAATTGTTAGAACAGGCTGCGATTAAACTCCCGAACAAGACCCACTCCTTCAAGGATTGGTCAGAGGGGCTGAAGGAGTTCTCCGTAAGCCGGGGGCTGATAAAGGAGGCCCAGTATTGGAATGCAGTGGAGCAGACCTTAACAACGGAGCTACCGGTGGATCATAAGATTGCTTCAAGTCTAGCCGGTGATTTTTCCACTGTGAAAATGACCTTGGAGACTGAAATGACCCAAAGCTTGTTAACGGATGTTCACCATGCCTACAGCACAGAAATCAATGATATTTTGCTGGCGGCCCTGAGTAATATGCTGCAAGAGTGGTCAGGCGCTGCTTCTGTACTGATTCAGATAGAAGGTCATGGTCGGGAAGCTATCGTTAAAGGCGTTGATATCTCGAGAACCATAGGATGGTTTACATCCATTTTTCCTTTTGTGCTTGGAGCTGACGGAGCAAAAGATGCTTCAGAGGTTATCAAAGTAATTAAGGACAATCTGAGACGTATACCTGGAAAAGGTCTAGGTTATGAGGTTCTGAAATATTTAACGGTCAAGCATCCATCCATTGAGCTGCCATTGCAATTTCGTCTTAAGCCGGAGCTTGTTTTTAATTACTTGGGACAGTTTGATCGGACAGGCACAGGAAATGATCTTTTTGAGCTTTCGGATATATCTACAGGCTCGGAAGTTGGTCCGAAGATTGAGAAGCCTCATAAGCTTGAGATCAATGGAATGGTGATTGGGGATAAACTTGAGATTTCATTCAATTACAATAAGCACCAGTATGAGCCGGAGACGATCCAAAGGCTGGCAAATCGGTATAAAGAGCATTTATCCCAAATGATCCGGCATTGCTTAAGCAAGCAAGTAAAGGAAATCACGCCTACAGACTACCAATACAACAAACTTACTCAAAGACAATTGGATACTATTTCTAAGAGGCTGAAGAAGAAATTGTAGGTCAGACACATGAGGAAGCGGCCGGGTTGATACAATCCGGCCCCTAAAGTAGATGGGGAGTGAAATAGTTGAGCAATTATGAGATTGAAAAAATATATCCGTTGACGCCAACCCAGGAAGGGATTTTGTTTCATTCCTTGATCGATTCTGATTCTGAAGCTTATCAGGAGCATATATCCTTTTCAATAAAGGGTGATCTTTGTCCACAAACGATGGAACGCACTTTTGCCAAATTGCTTGAACGCCATGAAATTTTAAGAACTGTATTTATTTATACTGAAGTCGATCAACCCTTACAAATAGTGCTTGACCAGTGTGAATCAAACATATACTACATGGATTTAACCGATTACCCGTTGTACGAGCAGGAGCGTTTGATTGATGAGTATTTAGTAAAGGATCAGGAGCAAGGCTTTGACTTGGAAGCAGGCCCATTAATCCGAATGGCTTTGTTCAAAATCGATGAGCAGCTCCATAAAGCGGTATGGAGATTTCATCATATTATAATGGACGGCTGGTGTCTTGGTGTTCTGGCTGAGGATCTATTTCACATATATGATGCATTAGTTAATGATACACCAATATCCCTTGCATCGCCGTATCCCTACAGCGACTATATTCAATGGTTGAGCGAGCAGGATCAGGAAGAGGCAATCGAATACTGGAAAAAATATTTGAAGGATTATGAGTTGCACGCTGTAATTCCTTCTCCAAAGATCGGGGCAAGGAAGCAGGGCTTTGACCATCGAAAACATCATTTCAAGCTTGATCATGAAACCACGTATAGGCTTCAACAGTTAGCTGTAGACAATCAGGTTACATTAAGTACGGTGTTCCATACGGTATGGGGAATATTACTGCAGCAATATAATCACAGTGATGATGTTGTATTCGGTTCGGTTGTATCGGGGAGACCGCCTGAGCTACCGGGTATTGAAAATATGGTTGGTTTGTTTATTAATACTCTTCCCTTGCGGGTAAAGTGCGGAGCAGATACCCCTGTGCATAAGCTCCTTCACGATGTTCATGATGCCATTATGGAGATGAATCACTACAGCTATGTGTCGTTGGCGGAGGTTCAGTCAGGGACGATTCTGAAAAATCATCTGATTAATCATATTGTTGTTTTTGAAAATTATCCGTTAGAGATGGCGGCAGGCAGTGATGAAGAGCAGGGTCTCTCTATTATTGATAGTGAAATGCTTGAGCATACGAATTATGATCTGGACGTCACTGTATTTCCAGGGGATGAGCTCGAGGTGTTATTTACTTACAATGGATTCGTTTATGAAGAAAAGTTTCTCCGTAGCTTAGAAGGGCATTTGAAGCAAATTGTGACAGCCATTTTAGACCATGAGCAGATATTAGTAAAACATATTGAAATCACTACTGAAGAGGAGAAAAATACGCTTTTGTTCGAGTTTAATCGGACAGATAAGGATTACCGGCTGGATCAGCCTGTTCATCAATTATTTGAGGAGCAGGTGAGACGTCATCCTGACAAAATAGCATTGCTGTTCAATGAAGAACAAATAACTTATGAACAGCTGAACCGAAATGCAAATCGCCTGGCACGTGTATTAAAAAAACGCGGGTTAGGGCATGGAGATTTTGCGGCGGTCATGCTGAATCGCTCCCCGCGCATGGTTGAAACTATATTGGCAATATGGAAAGTAGGAGCGGCTTACATACCAATCGATGCCCATTATCCGGTCGAAAGAAAAGCAGCTATCATCACAGATTCCAATGCAACACTCGTCATCACATTGTCGGACTATGTGGAAAACGACCTGCGTGACCGTGACCGTTTTTCTAATCGTTTTGTGGATTTGGATATATTGATTTTTCCTGCTGATGAAGATGACTGCAGCGATCTTGATTTACCAGTTGCGATCACTGATTTAGCATATACGCTCTTTACCTCTGGTTCTACCGGAAAACCTAAAGGGGTTATGATAGAACACTTGGGGATGTTGAACCACATATGGGCAGAAGCAGATGATCTTGGCTTGTCTGAACACATTGTTTTTGCTCAAACGGCAAACCATTGCTTTGATATTTCAGTATGGCAGTTTTTCGGTGCTTTGGTTCTGGGGGGAACAACGGCCATTTATTCGGATGAACTGATCCTTGAGCCTAAGCAGTTTTTAGAACAAATGATTAGTGATCAGGTAACATTGCTTGAGGTTGTACCCTCGTATTTAACGGTTTTACTGGATTTGGTGGAGGAACGGGGGATTCGTTTTCAGCATGTACAGCATTTGATGATAACTGGTGAAGCAGCAACTCCGGCACTAGTAACTCGTTGGTTTGATTTATGTCCTTCCATCAAGATGGTTAATGCATATGGACCTGCCGAAGCTTCCGACGATATTTGTCAACATGTGATGGATCAGGCCCCAGAGAACAGGGAGTATATTCCTGTAGGCAAGCCTTTGCCTAATATACGAATGTATATTGTAAACCAGCAAATGCAATTGTCTCCTATCGGAGTAATCGGTGAGATTTGTGTAGCAGGTATTGCGGTGGGCAGAGGGTATCTTAATGATCCTGTACGGACAGAAGAGGCTTTTATGGAAGATCCTTTTGTACTAGAGCCGGGGATCAGAATGTACAAAACAGGAGATTTAGGAAGATGGCTATCCGATGGCAGTATTGAGTTTGTCGGTCGCAAGGATCATCAGGTCAAAATTAGAGGCTTCCGAATTGAGCTTGGGGAAATCGAGCACCGATTGCTAGAGCATGTGCAAATTCGGGAGGCTGTAGTTCTCGTGAAGGAGTCTGCAGAATCAGGGAAATTTTTATGTGCTTATTATACTGCAAACAGAGAACTGGCTTCTTCTGAAATAAAATCCTATTTAAGCAGCTGTGTACCGGATTATATGATTCCAACGAAATTTGTACAGCTTACAGATATGCCGCATAATGCCAACGGGAAAATCAACCGCAGTCAATTACCCGACCCAGTCGATGATTCATTGAAGGCTTCATTTGTACCTGCTGACAATGAGGTAGAAGAGACGTTGGTTTCTATATGGTCAGAGGTTCTTGGATTAAGCCGGGTAAGCGCTGTGGACGATTTTTTTGAATTGGGAGGTCATTCCCTGAAGGCCATGGTTGTTGTCTCAAGAATACATGGTGAGCTTGGTGCAGATGTAAAAGTGAAGGATGTTTTTCAGTTTCCAACAATTGTGAAGCTGGCACAGCGGATTCAGGAATTATCCCGTAACGAAAGTATAGCTGCCGGTATACCCGCTATCGAGCTGAAAGATTTTTATCCAGTGAGCCCTGCACAAAGAAGAATGTATGTATTGGATACGCTGGAAGAATCGGGATCTACGGCATATAATATGCCTTTTGCCTATCGCGTTCAAGGCAAGCTGAATGCCTCCATGCTACAGGAAGTTGTAGAGAAGCTGGTCGAACGTCATGAAGGCTTTAGAACTTCTTTTCAAGTGGTTGACGGAGAGGTTGTACAGGTTATTCATCCAGAGGTGGAAAGTAAGCTTGAAGTTGTGGAATTAGGAGACAAGAATAACGAAATAGATCAACTAATAACGTCTTTTATACAACCTTTTGATTTAGCGAAGGCTCCTCTTATGCGCATGCAACTGCTTCACATCGGCCTAAAAGAGCATTTATTACTCATTGATATGCATCATATCATCTCGGATGGTTTGTCAGGAAACATAATCCTGCATGAGCTGGAGCGGCTGTATAAGGGGGATGAGCTTCCACCACTTACGATACATTACAAGGATTATGCTGTATGGCTGAATGAACGCCTTGCCAGTGATCGAATGCTAGAACATGAGACCTATTGGCTGGAGCATTTTTGTGGTGATTTACCTAAGCTGAATATGCCTCTTGATTACAGTAGACCACCCATGCAAAGCTTTCAAGGACGCACTCTGCATTTCAAGCTGGAGCCTGAGCTTTCTCAATCGATCAGGGTATTGGCCAATGAGACAGCCTCCACTTTGTACTCTGTGCTGCTGGCCGCTTATTATGTCCTGCTGTCAAAATATTCGGGTCAGGAGGATATCGTTGTAGGTTCACCGGTATCTGGACGAAATCATCAAGATGTGCAGAACATTCCCGGAATGTTTATTAATACGGTGGCACTTCGTAATTATCCGGCCAGATACAAGACATTTCGTCAATTTGTAACGGAGGTTAAGGAGCATTCCTTATCAGCAATAGATCATCAGGATTTACCGTTTGAGCGGTTAATCGAGCTATTGGATGTGGATCGGGATACAAGCCGCAACCCGTTATTTGACACGATGTTTAATTTAACAGACCCAGAGGTTCAAGAAATATTTATGGGTGACATGGTTCTATCCCCCTATGAGATTCAGAACAATATTTCTAAATTCGATCTGCTGCTGGACGTGTATACCGACATTTCAGAGATCCATTTCGATTTACAATATAATACCGATTTGTTTTCCAATTTGACCGCGGAAAAAATCGGGCAGCATTTTATTGAGCTATTGCAAAACATCGTTGCTAATTCAGATGCGCAATTAGCGGATATTGAAATGCTTAATGTAATTGAACGTAAGGAAATTATTGAGTTTGGTAAAGGTAAAACCGTGAATTACGATTTTACTCGCACTTTACCTGAACGCTTTGAGCGGTTCGCTCTGGAACAACCGGACAAGACGGCAGTATTGTTTGCAGGTAAGACTTTGACCTATGAAGAGCTAAATACGCAGGCTAATCAGCTTGGACATTATCTTCAAAGACGATTGGGAAGCCTGCCGGCAGATACGGTTGTAGCTGTAATGCTTGAGCGGTCTCCTGATTTTATTCAAAGTGTTGTAGGTATTTGGAAGGCTGGAGGGGCTTACGTACCCATAGATGTTGAGTACGGTATTGCTCGTAAAACAAGTATTTTAGCGGATTCAGGTGCCAAGGTGCTGATTACGCGATCCAATTATTTTCAGGATGAATTGCTCGCTCAATTTGAAGGCTTCATACTGTGCCTCGATCAGATTGCAGATGAATTGCTGCAAGAAAGTCAAAATAATTTAGGAGTTATATCAAATCCCGATAGCTTGGCCTATATTTTGTTCACATCAGGCTCAACAGGGAAACCTAAAGGCGTGATGATCGAGCATAAGGGCATGCTCAATCATATATTGGCGGAGGCAGATGCGTTAGCTCTGGATCAAAGTCTTGTATTTGTACAAAACGCGAATATCTGCTTTGATATTTCAGTTTGGCAATGCTTTGGTGCGCTTGCTCTTGGAGGCACGACCACCATTTTTCCTCAGGATCTCGTGATGGATGTAGATCGGTTTGTAACATCCGTCATTGAAGATAAGGTTACTCTGCTGGAGGTGGTTCCATCCTATCTCGCGGTTATGCTGGATGTTCTGGAACAAACGAATAAAACACTTCACAATCTTCAATATTTAATTATTACAGGTGAAACGATCAAACCGAATTTGGCTAAGAGATGGCTGGAACTGTACCCGGATATCAAAATTATTAACGCCTATGGCCCTGCGGAGGCTTCGGATGATATAAGCCAATTCGTGATCGATGGGCTTCAGGAGGGAATCGAGAGCATTCCGATCGGCAGACCGATTGCTAACCTTAACCTGTATGTTACTGATGAAGGGATGAAATTGTGTCCGGTTGGAGTTTTCGGTGAAATATGTGTATCTGGATTCGGGGTAGGCCGGGGATATGTTAACGATCCCGCAAGAACGGGCAAGTCGTTTATAGTAGATCCTTTTACGCCTGAAGAAGATGGGCCACCACGTCTTTACAAAACCGGCGATTTAGGGCGTTGGCTTCCGGATGGAAACCTTGAGTTCATAGGTCGCAAGGATTTTCAGGTAAAAATTAGAGGCTTCCGTATTGAATTGGAAGAAATCGAAGTGAGAATGATGCAATATCCGGGAATTAAGCAAACAGTAGTCTTGGCCAGAGAAGATGAGAACGAGAACAAATATTTATGCGCCTATTTAGTATTTGATGCTTCGAGCAAGACGGATCAAGAAACTAGTCTTCAGGAGCTTAAAAATCATTTGGAGACCGTGTTGCCTAACTATATGGTACCGGGTTATTTCATAACGCTTGAGGAAATGCCGCTTTTGGCTAGCGGGAAAATTGATCGATCCGCATTACCTGAACCAAATCGAAGTACATCAATGGATACAGATTATGCTGCGCCGCGTAATGAACTGGAGCAAATCCTGGTTGCGGTTTGGGAGGAGGTTCTTGGCATTGAGCACATCGGTATTGATCATAACTTCTTTGAGCTTGGTGGAGATTCGATCAGAGCGATCCAGATATCCTCTAAATTAAACAGTTACGGATATGCACTAAAAATGAAGGACTTGTTTCAAAATCCTGAAATCAGCAAGCTGTCCAAATTCGTTCGGATAGAGCATCGCGAGATTGATCAGGGGCCAGTTGAGGGATTTGTTGAGCTTTCTCCAATTCAGAAATGGTTCTTCGAGTGCAATTTCACACCGGTGGATCATTGGAATCAGGCTGTAGTTCTCTTTAAAGAGGATGGATTTAATGCTGATCTATTGTCCGATGTTTTCAATAAAGTGGTCTGTCATCACGATGCGCTAAGAATGGTATTTAAAAAAGAGGAAGGAAGATGGGCCCAATATAATAAAGGTCCGGATTCTGAGCAACAGTTTGATCTATTCGTAACAACGGTGAAGGATGGTGATGAAGGCAGGCTGGAAATATCGCGAGCCATCGATCGGCTTCATGGAAGCATTGACCTTGAAGATGGGCCACTCGTCAAAGTGGGATTATTCAAGACTAATGAAGGCGACCATTTAGCAATCATAATTCATCATTTGGTGATGGATGGTATTTCGTGGCGTATTTTATTCGAGGATTTAACTTTGGCATATAACCAAGCGTTAAACAGAGAACAAATTATACTTCCTGCCAAGACGGATTCCTATCAAGTCTGGGTGAATCGATTGAAAGAGTACGCTAATAGTAAAGCTATGCATAAAGAATTATCATATTGGCGACAAATTGAGTCCTCAGAAATAAAGGCATTACCTAAATCAGACCATCGTATAGGTCCAAAAAAAGTGATAGACAATATATCGTATTCCTTTCAACTCTCCAAGACTGAAACAGAGCAATTGCTTAGCAAAGTTCATGGCGCCTACAATACGGAAATTAATGATATTTTGCTAGCTGCTCTAGGACGAGCTGTATGGCAGTGGACAGGTGACGAGAAAGTATTGATCTGTCTCGAAGGACATGGAAGAGAAGAAATCATTAAAAATGTAAACATCAGCAGAACTGTTGGATGGTTTACTTCTATATATCCCGTAGTCCTTAATTTACCTAATATAGAGGATTTATCCTACCACCTCAAATTAGTTAAGGAAACCGTCAGGAGTATACCTAACAAAGGAATTGGCTACGGGCTGCTAAAATATCTGGTCGCAGAGCACGGGCAGCAGGATATTCAATTCAATTTGGAGCCGGAAATAAAATTTAATTATTTAGGACAATTCGATAAGGATGTTAATACTGACGTATTCAAAGTATCGGACGTTTCTTATGGACAAACCGTAAGTCCTGATGCCGAGAGGGAAATTGCATTAAATATTAATGGGCTGGTTGAGGATGGTCAATTAACGATGTCGATTGAGTATAACTTGCAGGAATATTCCGAAGCAGATATCAACGTTTTCGGTCGATATTTCAAAGCTCAGTTGATCGAAATTATTCAACACTGTGCAGGTAAAGAAACGCAAGAGCTAACCCCTTCAGATGTAGGAGGAGAGGATCTATCCATTGATGATTTAGAAGCGATAATGGATTTTTATAACCATTAAATTGAATACAGGGAGAGATGGTTATGGACGAAAAGCTGACAATTAGTGGGGTATACAACTTGACTCCAATGCAAGAAGGCATGTTGTTTCATACTTATTTAAACCCGGAAACCCCTGCGTACTTTGAACAGTTCTCTTGCACTGTTACGGGACGGCTGGATGTAAGGCTGCTAGAGAGTAGTTTTAACGTTCTGATCAACAAATATGATGTATTAAGGCTAAACTTCCTTCATGAAAACATAAAAAAACCGAAACAGGTTGTGTTCAAAATACGGGCAATGAAGGTAATATATGAGAACTTGACTCATTTGGATGTATCCAATCAGGCCCATTTTATTCAAAACTTTATTGAAGCAGATCAGAGAAAAGGGTTTGATCTTGCAAAGGATTTGTTGCTTCGTGCGGCTGTCCTGCAAATGGATGATCAAAGGTACAAGTTGATTTGGAGCTACCATCATATCATTATGGACGGATGGTGCCTCAAAACGATTGTTCAGGAGCTGTTCGATGTATACAAATCGCTTAGTCAGGGCATTACCCCTGAGCTGGTTGAGGCTCCCCCTTTCGCAAGCTATCTCCAATGGCTGGATCAACAGGATCGGGAAGAAGCTCGAAGCTATTGGGCCGGATATTTGCAGGATTACAATTCAACAATTGAACTGCCTTCATTCGGAATGCGAGACCTTGGGAACAAAGTAAACCAACAGGAATTTCAGTACAAGACAAATAATCAAGTTGATCGGATTTACAAAATTAGTAAAGAAACCGTACTACAGCTAGAGCAGCTTGCCAAAACCTATCAAGTAACGCTGAATACAGTTCTCCAATCAGCATGGGCCTTGTTGCTAGGTCGTTACAATCGAACTGAAGATGTGATCTTCGGTTCGGTTACCTCTGGTAGACCAGCCGAAGTGGAGGGAGTCGATCAGATGGTCGGGTTGTTCATCAACACGATTCCGACCCGAATTACCTTCCAAGGAAATCAAAGCTTTTCGTCTTTAATCCAACATGTTCAACAAACCTCATTAGAAATGCAAAGCTACGATTTTTACCCGCTTGCAGAAATTCAGTCCATATCGATGATGAAACAAAACTTAGTGAACCATATTTTTGCCTTTCAAAATTATCCGGTGAGCGCAGATACACAAAATGCTTCTGATGATCTTTTTACTATTAGCGATTTGGAGGATTTCGAACAGACGAATTATGATTTCAATTTGATCTTGATGCCTAACGATGGATTAGATGTCAAATTCAAATACAATCCTTCAAAATACACTCAAGCAGCAATGGATCGTTTGTTTCAACATTTCGAACAAGTACTTTTTATAGTCAGTCATAATGCGAATCTATTGATTCGTGATATTACTGTGATTACAAGCGAAGAACGCGAGCAGATTTTACAACAGTTTAACGATACAGCAAGAGATTATCCGCGAGATCTGACCATTACGCAATTATTCGAGCGTCAGGCCCAGTTAACACCTATGCAGATCGCACTTGTTCACGATGATGTAAGGATGACCTATAAGGAACTAGCTGACAGAACCGATAGGATTGCTTCACGGCTGATAAAGGAAGGTGTAATCCCTGATCAGATTGTCGGAATTATAGGTGATCGGTCGATAGATACGGTGATAGGCATGCTTGGTATTTTAAAAGCAGGTGGCGCTTATCTGCCTATTGATCCGGAGTATCCCGATGATCGAATTGAATATATGATTCAGGATAGTCAGGTCAAATGGGTGGTAGCACCTGAGTATTATGCAGACCGTTGTATTTTCGGAGCACGGATGATCTTGCTGGATCATGAATCGGTAGGAGAGGAATTATCAACCTTTATACATGATGAACCACCCGCTTTAACGAACCTGAATCCCTCGAATCTGGCTTATGTCATGTATACCTCCGGTTCGACGGGACGGCCTAAAGGGGTCATGGTTGAGCATCAGAATGTGGTTAGGCTTGTCAAAAACACAAACTATATTTCATTTCAACCAGGTGATCGTATTTTGCAGACGGGTGCTCCGGTATTTGATGCCTGCACCTTCGAAATATGGGGAGCTTTGTTAAACGGCCTTGAGCTATATATAGTCGATAAGCATTCGATATTGGACTCTCAGCAGCTTGGAGATGTGATCCGCGAGTATAGCATTTCAACGCTGTGGATGACAACACCGCTGTTTAATCAATTGGCACAGCAGCAGCCAGAATTGTTTCAACCTCTACGTTACTTAATTATAGGAGGAGATATTGTCTCCCCCAGACATGTTCAGCAAGTAGGAGAACTATGCAAAGGATTGACGATTATTCATGCGTATGGTCCGACGGAGAATACAACATTTTCGACCTGCTTTACCATCCGTTCGTATAATGAGTCGAATATATCTATCGGAGGACCTATTGCTAATTCCACAGCGTATGTCGTTGACCTATATGGTCAGCTAAGTCCAATTGGTGTGCCAGGGGAGCTGTGGGTAGGAGGTGACGGCGTAGCTCGAGGTTATATCAATAACGAGCCGTTAACTTCTGAAAAGTTCTTTCCAAGCCCTTTTGTGCAAGGAGAGCGAATTTATCGGACAGGTGACGCTGTAAGCTGGCTCACTGATGGGACGCTGGATTTTATTGGTAGATTCGATAATCAAGTGAAAATAAGAGGATTTCGGATCGAAATCGGGGAGATTGAAATAAGACTTCGACTGCATGAGTCCATAAAAGAAGCAGTTGTGCGGGTATGGAATAAGGACGATGGCAACAAGGCTTTATGTGCTTATTTGGTGAGTGAGGGGGAGATAACCTCAACAGAGCTTAAAGGATATTTATCCGGCTTTCTTCCGGATTATATGATTCCTTCCAATTGGATATTCATGGATCGCCTGCCGCTTACGCCGAACGGTAAGGTGGATCACCAGGCTCTGCCAGAGCCCAAGGAAAGCACTGTTTATGAGGGAGTCTATACCGCTCCGAGGAATGAAACAGAGCACAAGCTGGCCGATATCTGGGGCGATGTTCTTGGAATACCAACGGTTAGCGTATATGATCACTTTTTTGATTTGGGCGGCCATTCTCTGAATGCTCTGAAATTGGTAACGGAGATAAAGAAACATTTCCAAACGCAGCTTCCTTTGGCTCAAATCTTTCAAAAGCCTGTACTTGCTGATATGGCAATGCTTATTGAAAAAAATGAAGTATCGGAATTTGCAAAAATTGAACCAGCTCAAGCGGCAGAGCTCTATCCCGTATCCTCCGCACAAAAACGGTTGTATATATTAAATGATATGTCAGGTATGGAGACGGCTTATAATATACCTTTTGTTATGGAGATTACGGGCGAGCTTGATGTGGTTCGTCTGGAGCAGGCCTTTCAAACACTGATTTCTCGACATGAGGTTTTACGAACATCATTTTCTATTATTAACGGTGAAATTTTTCAGAAGGTACAAGAGGACATCCATTTTACAATAGAGCATCTGGACGTAAGTGCTGATCTGGAAGTAGAGGAAATTGTCGATAGATTTGTTACACCGTTTAATTTAAATCAAGCTCCTTTGCTTCGGGCTGGACTTGTTACGCGGGGGGACGGGCAGCATGTTTTCATTTTTGATATACATCATATTATTGCTGACGGTACCTCCATCGGTGTTGTTGTTAAAGAGCTTAGTGAACTATATAACAGTCAAAGCCTTGAAAGCTTGGGTCAAGGGCGTATTCAATATAAGGATTTCGCTGTCTGGCAAAATAAGCAGCTTGCTGCCGGTACGCTGCAGGGGCAAGAAAAGTATTGGATGGAACAATTCTCGGATGAGCCACCTGTACTCAATCTGCTGACCGATTACCCTCGACCGCATATTCAAAGCTTTGAGGGAGCCGTGCTTGAAATGGAGATTGACCATGAGTTGACCACACGCTTGAAGAATTTGGCGAATGAAACGGGGACAACCTTATACATGGTCTTGCTTGCAGCTTACGGCATCCTTCTTTCTAAATACACATCTCAAGAGGATATCGTGATCGGATCACCTACTGTAGGCAGGTCTCACTCAGAGGTGCTAAATACGGTAGGTATGTTTGTAAATATGCTAGCGCTGCGGATTGAACCAAAAGCTAAGGTGACGTTCTCGTCTTTCTTGGATGAAGTGAAGCAAATAACGCTAGATGCTTTTGAAAATCAGGATTTCCAATATGAAGAGCTTATCGAAAAGCTTGGTATACGGCGTGATATGAGCCGCAATCCACTTTTTGATACTGTATTCACGCTGCAAAATATCGATATTCAGGAAATATCATTAAACGAGCTGCTGGTTCGAGCTTATTCATGGGAAGGTCGGATGTCCAAGTTTGATTTGACCTTAACGGCTACAGAGCGAGAGCAAGGCATGGTCATTAATGCTGAATATGCGGTCAAATTGTTTGAGGCCGATACGATTACGAAGCTTATGGAGCACTATATCCAAATTTTGCAGGCGATCGCCGCAAACCGCGAAACAAGATTGGCCGATATTGAGCTATTGTCGAGCTCGGAACGCATGAAGGTGCTGGTTGACTTTAATGGTACCGAGGTGGACTTTGCGAAGAACAGTACGGCAGATGAATTGTTTACTGAACAGGTAAAAAGAACTCCCGATAATATTGCCATTGTATTCAAGGAAAAGCAGTTAACCTATCAGGAATTAGACGAGCAGGTGAATCGGTTAGCTCATGATTTACAGTCCCAAGGTGTTGGTCCAGGTAAAATTACGGCTATAATGATCGACCATTCGGTAGAGATGATCGTCAGCGTGCTGGCAGTTGTAAAAGCCGGAGGGGCTTATCTTCCAATCGACCATGAATATCCTGCAGGACGAATCGCTTATATTTTGGAAGACAGTCAGGCAAGTCTGATGCTGACGAAGAATAGTTTAGTACGAGAAAAAGAAATTAGTATTCCATGGATTGATCTCGAGGTAATCCTCCCTCAATTAATGGAAGGAGAACGATTGACTCCAGTACAGCCTAATCATTCACCTACTGATTTGGCGTATATCATATATACTTCCGGTTCAACCGGAAAACCAAAGGGAGTTATGGTCGAGCATCGTTCCTTGCTGAATATGACCCAATGGTATCAAGCGTACTATGAGTTGACGGCAAAGGATAAATGTACAAAATATGCAGGCTTCGGATTTGATGCCTCGGTATGGGAGATTTTCCCGACTCTCCTATCAGGTAGTGAGCTTCATGTCATACCGGAGGAAATTCGATATGATGTGCAGCAATTATCAGACTATTACAACAGCAGCGGCATTACCGTCAGTTTCTTGCCTACAGTAATATGTGAGCAATTTATCCAGCTAAATAACGATTCACTTCGCGTATTGATCACAGGTGGAGATAAGCTTCGTATGTACCGTCCAACACGTTATGAGCTGGTCAACAACTATGGTCCGACAGAGAATACCATCGTGACTTCTGCCTTTAAGGTGAAAGGTAGTTACGACAATATACCTATAGGCAAGCCTATTCATAATGTGCGTGTTTATATTTTGGATTCAAATCATAAGCCGCTCCCGGTCGGGGTTCCAGGTGAACTGTGTGTCGCTGGAGACAGTTTAGCCAGAGGATATTTGAATCGTTCTGACCTGACAGCAGAGAAATTTACGAATGATCCTTTTTATCCTGGTGAGCGTATGTACAGAACTGGCGATTTGGCAAGATGGCTGCCGGATGGTGATCTTGAGTATTTAGGCCGGATAGATGAACAAGTCAAAATCCGCGGCTTCCGAATTGAATTAGGAGAGGTAGAGAATGTCATTCTGAAGCAGGAAAACATTCAAGAAGCGGTTGTACTGGCCGTTCAGAATCCGCGAAATGAAAGTGAGCTATGTGCCTATATCGTGGTGTCTGAGAAATGGACAGTGAAAGAACTAAGAGAGTGGCTGGCTAGAGAATTGCCGGAATATATGATACCTGCCCATTATGTTGTATTAGAGGAATTGCCGTTGACCGCCAATGGTAAGGTGAATCGTCATGCACTACCGCTTCCGGATTTTGATTTTACGGGAAAAAATAACTATGAACCGCCAACCAGTGTGACGGAGCAGAAGCTGGCTCATATTTGGTCAGAAGTGCTTGGTGTTTCTAGGATTGGAGCAAACAGCCATTTCTTTGAGCTGGGAGGGCACTCTTTAAAGGCAGCCACGCTGACGTCCAGCATTAAAAAGTCTTTTCACGTCGACTTTCCTTTAAGTAGAGTATTTCATTACCCGATTCTTGAGCAGATGGCTGCAAGTATTGAAACTCTTGAACCAAGCGCAGTGACTTCGATTGAACGTATACCGGATCGTGATTTCTATCCCGTATCCTCCGCACAGAAGCGTCTGCTGATTTTGAATGAACTGGAGGGAGCAGGAACGGCATACAATATGCCTTTTGTAATGCAAATCACCGGCAGCTTGGATCGAACAGCGCTGGTGCGGGCATTCGAAGAGCTGATACGCAGACATGCCGTGTTCAGAACATCGTTTCAGCTTAAAGACGGAGAACTGGTACAAATTGTGCATCAGGATGTCTCATTTGCGATTGAAGCTGTTGAGGTTCAGGATGGGGCTGTGAATATACAAGATGCTATTCAGCAATTTGTTCAGCCTTTTAATTTGAAGAAGGCTCCGTTAATGCGCGTTGGATTAGCTTCCTTACGTTCGGACAAGTATATTCTAATCATCGACATGCATCATATTGTCTCAGACGGGAACTCGGTGCGTCTTCTGGTGGAGGAATTGAGCCAGTTGTATAGCGGCGTAAAAACAAGCGAGCCGATATCCCGAATTGAGTATAAAGATTATTCGGTATGGCAAAGCGATATGCAACGGACAGAGCAATTTAAAGAGCAGGAGCAGTACTGGCTTGAGCGTTTATCGGGAGAATTACCGGTGTTGACCCTCCCAACGGACTATCCAAGACCTCAAATACAGAGCTTCGAAGGGGACAGCTTCTCCGTTGCCCTCGATAGGGATTTAAGCTCGCAAATTATGGAGGCAGCCAGACATACAAACACAACTTTATACATGTTTTTACTCGCTGCATATAACGTCCTCTTGTCTAAATATGCCAACCAGGAGGATATCATTGTTGGAACCCCTATTGCGGGTCGGTCGCTGAAGGAATTGGAGGATGTCATAGGTATTTTTGTGAACACCCTGGCCATTCGAACCCAACCGGAGGGGAATAAACGATTTAGGGACTTTTTAGCGGAAGTCAAAGAGCACACCTTGCGAGCTTTTGAGAACCAGCAGATTCAATACGAGGACTTGCTTGAGAAATTAGATATTCAACGTGATATCAGCCGAAATCCACTGTTTGATACGATGTTTGCCGTCGATAATATCGGGGTTGAAGATATTCAGCTTGACGGGCTCTGCATGGAGCCGTACCCGTTTGATAACGGTACATCCAAATTCGATTTAATGGTTACGGCAACAGAGGATAAGGGGCAGATTCGTCTTGATGTTGAATATGCGGTTAAGCTCTTTAAGAAATCTACGATAGAACGTCTTATTACGCACTATATTCATATATTGAGCAGGATCACGGCAAACCCTGAGCTACAGCTGTCAAGGATAGGATTACTTAATGAGGAAGAGCGCTCTCAAATTATTAATATATTCAATGATACGAAAACCGATTATCCTCTAAAAACGATACATGAGCTGTTTGAGGAGCAGGCAGAGCAGTATGCTGATCGAATAGCAGTTGTGAATGACCACATTCACATAACCTATCATGAGCTTAACAATAAAGCTAACCAGCTTGCCGTTACCTTGCGGGAAAAAGGGGTCGGTCCTGATAAAATCGTTGCGATGATTGGGGATCGAAGCACAGAGATGATTTTGGGAATGCTGGCCATTCTGAAAGCGGGAGGAGCATATCTCCCTATTGACCCGGATTATCCTATGGATCGCGTCGAATATTTCCTTAAGCATAGTGAAGCAGCGGTGCTCATGGGTCATAGCCGTTACGCGGATAAAGCAATTGATGGAGTTGAGTTCATCGCCTTGGATTATAGCCGCATGGATGATCGAGATGTACCTAATCTGAAGCATGATACTACTCCGAACCATCTTGCTTATGTCATGTATACGTCGGGATCAACTGGTTTGCCAAAGGGTGTAATGGTTGAACATATTGGTGTTTCACGTCTGGTGAGAAATACGAGCTATGTACGATTTAGCAAAGAGGATCGTGTGCTGCAGACGGCCGCTCCTGTTTTTGATGTCAGTGTGTTCGATATATGGGGGGCTCTGCTGAATGGATCGAGTCTATACTTAATCGACAAATTTACATTGCTTGATCCTGAGAAGCTGGAAGCTGTTCTTCGGAAGAAACAGATCACCATGTTATGGTTGACCTCACCTTTATTTACACAGTTTGCACAGCAGAAGCCGGATATGTTTAATACCGTAAATTATTTAATTGTCGGGGGAGACATTTTATCTCCAAAACATATTCAGCTAGTGAGAGAGCATTGCGATCAGATTACTATTGTGAATGGTTATGGACCAACAGAGAACACTTCATTTTCATGCTGCTTTACAATAGAACAAGCCTATGAGAAAAGTGTGCCCATTGGTCCGCCGATCAGTAACTCTACTGCCTACATCGTCGATAAAAACGGAAATCTTAATCCGATTGGCGTACCTGGAGAGCTATGGGTAGGAGGTGACGGGGTTGCTCGCGGTTATTTGAAAAATGAAGAGCTGACGAATCAGAAGTTTATTCCGAATCCTTTTGTTGCTGGTGACCGGGTCTATCGAACAGGGGATGCTGCAAAATGGCTCCCGGACGGTTCAATAGAGTTTATAGGCAGAATGGACAATCAGGTTAAGATCAGAGGCTTTCGTGTAGAAATCGGCGAGATCGAAAACTATCTTCTTAATCATACAGCTATTAAGGAGGCTGTCATTCTCGTCAAGGAATATGAGGATTTGAACAAGTTTCTTTGCGCGTATGTCGTAGCTGATGAAGGGTTAACTGTTCAGTTAATCAAAGATTACTTAAGCCAGCAATTGCCGGACTATATGATCCCGTCCGCATTTGTATTCATGGAGCAGCTTCCTTTGAACATTAACGGTAAGGTTGATCGTAAGGCTCTGCCTGAGCCGGAATACAGAAGCAATGAAGCAGTGTACATTGCACCTGGAGACGAGATAGAAAATAAAATTGTACAAATCTGGTCCCAAATTCTCGAGATCGAGCGGATTAGCATCCATGACAATTTCTTTGAGTTAGGCGGACATTCGCTGAAGGCTATTCAAATGGTATCGAAGCTGAGCGAGCTAAAATGGGATGTTGGCATCAATCAAATCTTCTCCCTTAAGACGCCAGCCGAATTAGCTGCTTATGTAAGACGGTCGAGTAACATGCCTAATCAGAGAATGACCGATATTCAAGTCGCGGAGCCTTGGTTAAGCGAGCAATTACAGTGCGAATGCAAATGGTTGAGCTATTTCGTTGATGATCAGGAATACTTGGTAATCCACATAGCTGGACTGAATGATGCAATCATGAGAAAAGCGGAACTTCTAATAGCCGGGCATTTGGGTGAAAGCATTCAACCGCATTATGTATTCGCTGCTGATATACCGTCTGTTCATCTTATGGAACGGGAGCAAAGATTGACCCGTGAAGAGTTTAATGAACTACTCAATCTAAGTAAGCTAGAAGCCGATGGTTGGGTAGACACTATGCTTGACCCGATCCATAGCATGCAGGAGATGTTTGCAGCTGAAATAACAAAAAGTCATGTAATTAAAAAATATGAAATTTCCCCATCCCAAAAATATCATTTTAAGCACAAAGACGTATCGGGAACAATGGTGAAATGGAATATTTCGATCCAGCCAGACCTGCTAAATAAGGCGTTTCAACAAATTGTATCTGATGAAGAGGTGATGCGGAGTACATTTGTTCCCGAAAAGGGAGACAGTGAGGGATACTGGCAGCTCCATGAAACTCCGGCACAGATCCATTTACCTGTCATTGATATTTCCCATTTTGAGCAAGGGACACAGTCAGGCATTATGAAATCATTGATGGACAGGTTCTTTATTAAGCCTTATTCAGACAAGGATCCTTTGATGTATCGTGCGCTCTTGATCAAACAAAACGTGAAGGAATATTTGTTGTTACTGCCTTTTTCTCATACGATCTTTGATTATATGAGTAATGAAATTCTTCGAAATAAAGTGAGTGAATACTATGATTTGTTAAGTCAAGGAGTTGCTGTAGAGCAGATTAGAAGGGAGACCTATACGGACTTTATAACACAGATTTGTAAAGGGCCAGAAGGAGTAACAGCTAAGCAAATCAATGAGACGTATCATCTACAGAGCTTCAGTAAGGCTGCGAAACGAATGGCTGATCAATTACATCTGCGGAACAACCGCAAAGAGACGAAGATGACGATCATTAATCATCGCGTTAATATCGGCGAGTCCTTTGAAAATTTCAGTGATGCCGAAAGTAAATGGAGGATATCGCTAGGCATATTCGCCCGATTTTTCAGTTCGTATTTCGATACCAAGCAGGTCCCGATGTGGATAACTCATTTTGGTAGACAATATGGTGAAAAAGCTTATTTTGAACTTGTAGGCGAGTGTATCGATTATATTCCAATCTTACTGGATCATGAACAGGACATTGATATTGCCAGTGAAAAAATAAAGCATAAGATCCAATTTGCCTCTGATCATAATATTCATTTCTCAAATTTGCTGTATAACGAATCGAAGGACTCAATCTTTACAGACACCAGAAATGAGCTGCTCAAAAGCTTTGAAGAGATGCCTGTCAATTTCAATTATCTGGGTGAGCTTAGTGAAGAAGCAGATTTAGATTATTTGGATGCGGAGGGTGTCAATTGTGATGATTCTAATCGAATTCTTTATATGACCTGGCATAAAGGGCAGGAGGTCTACATTACGTTGGTTATTCCTGTCGAAGAGAACAAAGATTCCATTCGAAACTTGATTAATGACGTTGCTCAGGAGCAAATCATGGGCTATGCAACAGCACGTCTGAAAGGTGTAGAAATATGAGAGATTCAAAAAATATCATTATATTCAGTTTAAGTCGATTAATTACGGAGCTAGGCACGTCTATTTTTCGATTTGCGCTTAGCTTGTATATTTTGGATCTAACCGGCTCAGCTAGTATGTTCGCTCTTGTTCTGAGTTTTACTTACATTCCAGGCATTTTTGTTAATATTTTTGCGGGAGTGTTTGTCGATCGCAGCAATAAAAAAAGGATCATGGTCATTACTGATTTCTTAAGTGGTACTTCAATATTACTGTTAATGATCATGTTTCAATTTTTCCATGACAGCATTTTAGTATTTATCGTGTATGCTATGGTGCTGAGTACGCTGCAAGCCTTTTTTATCCTCACGGTGAATTCGTCTGTTCCTAATATTGTCTCTCCTGAACGAGTAGCTACCGTGAATTCCAGCAATCAGAGCATAGGTGCCCTAATCAGTATCTTAGGGCCTGTGCTCGGTGCTGTGGCCTACAGTAAATTCGGTCTGGATAAAATCTTCTTAATCGAAGGTCTGGCGTTTATTTGCTCCGGTTTTCTTAATTTGTTCTTGAAATTTTCAAAGAGACAAGAGCAATTAGGAGAACAAAAGCGCTACTTGGAGAGCCTGAAAGAGGTTTACCAGTTTATTAGGCAGCGTGCAGCAATCAAATATCTGTTATCAATATTCGTGATCATTAATTTTGTTATAGCGCCTGCCATTTCCTTGGTGCTGCCTTATATCGTTTATCAGGAACTGAATATGACTCCGCACCAGCTGTCATTTATTGAAGCAGCATTAGCGTTCGGTGTCATCATTGGAGCCGTCGTTGTTTCAATAACTAAAGTAAATCAATTCATAACTAACAAAATATTTATTCTTATTCAGCTTCAAGGGCTAATGATCTTCTTCTGGATGTTTCCGAAATGGTCAGCCTTTGATTCCAGTGCAACAATAGTGCTTATGATTGGCTACATGGTAGTGCTAGCCTTTACAGGAATGCTTAATACAATGGGTAATATTCCAATGCTGTCTTACGTGCAGATTTACATCCCTGATCGGATACGAGCAAGTATTTTAGGGGTGGTAAACACGGTAACCACTATTGCTGTACCTATTGGGATGTGGGTATATGGCGCTGCACTCGAGGTCATTGAATGGTCTTATATTACTGTAGCTTCTGGAATATTGCTATTAGTTGTTGGTGTTATTGCCCATCGCAGTCGCGAGCTTAGAGAGTTTTTTACCCAAGACCTCAAACCGGAGCCGGATAGAGCGGTAGAAGTACATGAAGCCTGAAATTCATGAATCGAAAATGGACAGGGAGGATTGAAAAAAGATGAAAACGTTCGAAGCGCTAGAGTCAAATGTTAGGTCTTATTGCAGAAGTTTTCCGGTCATATTCGATAAAGCAAAGGGCGATCAATTGTATGCGCAGACAGGTGAAGCTTATCTCGATTTTTTTGCAGGCGCCGGAGCCTTGAATTATGGGCATAACAATGAGTTCATGAAAGCAAAAATTATGGAATATGTTTCTCAAGACCGTATTATGCATGGATTGGACATGTATACGAAAGCGAAGGAAGAATTTATTATCGCTTTTTCGGAGCATATCCTGCAGCCGCAATCTCTGAATTACAAGCTGCAGTTTTGCGGACCAACCGGAACAAATGCGGTAGAAGCAGCATTAAAATTAGCTCGAAAAGTGAAGGGCAGAACGGGAATCTTTGCTTTTATGGGTGGCTTTCACGGTATGTCTTTAGGCAGTCTATCTATAACTAGCAGTAAATCGATGCGTGAAGGTGCAGGATTGCCGTTAAATCATGTTACATTTATTCCATTTGGGCAATCGTATGAAGGATTAGATACAATTCGTTATATGGAGCAAATCCTGATCGATACCCACTCCGGGATTCAAAAGCCGGCCGCAATTATTTTGGAGACGGTTCAAGCGGAAGGTGGAATAAATGTAGCTGAGATTGAATGGCTGCAAAATCTACGAAAGTTATGCGATGATCATGACATATTGTTAATCATTGACGATATTCAAGTAGGATGCGGCAGAACGGGTCCGTTCTTCTCATTTGAAAGGGCAGGGATCATTCCCGATATTGTAATTTTATCCAAATCAATTAGCGGATATGGCTTGCCTATGTCTGTACTTTTGATCAAGTCGGAGCTGGATATTTGGAAACCGGGGGAACATAACGGGACCTTCCGAGGTAATCAGTTAGCTTTTGTCACGGCAAAGGCAGCTCTGGAATTCAGAATTCAGGAAAGACTTGGTGATCAGGTGCGAGAAAAAGAGGAATTCATTAAGCAGTATCTAAAAATGGAGATTGAACCGCTGCATCCAGCAATAATAATTCGCGGGATAGGCTTGGTTTGGGGCATTGATGTTTCATATCTTGGCGAAGAGACCGCGAAAGCAATCACTAAAAAATGCTTTGAATCCGGACTGATTGTTGAAAGGGTTGGACGTCATGATACTGTGATTAAAATTATGCCTCCTTTAACGATTAGTATAAATAACTTGAAAGCGGGCTGTGATATTATTAAGGAGAGTCTAAGTCAGGTTTGCTTAACCGCTGCTAAATAATTATTAATGATAACAGCTCTAAATTATAAAAGGAAATTGCTGCTTTTTTAGCAATTTCCTTTTTGTTAAAACACAAATGAATCATCTTCTAATAGTAACCCTTGTTCCAATAGGTACCATGCTGGCTAATTGGACGACATCCTCATTGAACATCCTGATGCAGCCATGTGAAACCTCATGTCCTATAGATGAAGGATCGTTTGTTCCATGGATGCCGTAATGAGGTCTCGATAATCCCATCCAGTAAGCGCCAAACGGGCCACCCGGATTTGGAGCTTTGTTTACAATGGTGTATTCACCTTCAGGGGTTTGCGTCAGCATTTTTCCAATCCCGACCGGATACGCTTTGATAACGATATTGTTATCCAGTAAATACAGCATGCGATCAGACAAATCAACGATTATTCGATAGCTTGGCATATAGTTGTTTGCCTCCCGTTTTTGTCATATAGCTTATGATCCAGAGATTCAACATGCTTGGGCGAGGACCTAATGAATCATTTTTGTGGTATACTTTCAATTAAATTACATTGTGCAGAGATTCACAATTTCTGATCAATAATCATTTGGAGATGAGATAATGAAGGCTCAGAGCGCAGTCTTGATATTACTGCGAAGCATGCTTCTTGACGCGGATCAATACGAAAAGCTAGAAGTGCTTTTAATGAGTGAATCGAATTTACCCGGACCACGCGGTAATCTGGAGCTGGCGGGAGTCTTTGCGGATCAGTTTCAAACTAACGATGTAGCAGAGGAAATGTGGGAGCTGCTTTTAAAATGGACAGAAATTGACTCATCACAGGTTGATACGAACGAAGCGCGTGTTTTTTTGCCATTTTGCGCGATTCAAGCTCTGGGCGCTTACTTTCCATCGGCTAATGAAACAAAGAGGAGGCGCTGTCTAGATAAAATTGTAGCTGCAATGAGTGACTCCCGTTGGAGAATACGAGAAGCCTCTGCGATGGCTCTGCAAAGAATAGGGGAGAGTAACTTTCCTGCGATAAGGATCCTGTTCGAACAAATGTTCGACCATGCGAATTTATTAGAAAGACGAGCTTTTGTTGCAGCGTTAGCACATCCTCCTATCCTGAAGGATACAGACGCAGCTTTATTCGCTTTGGAATTGTCTGAGCATATTCTCGATGATATAGCAGCTGATCCGTCGCTTGGAAAGTCAGAGGAGTATCGCGTGCTGTCGAAGGGGCTGGAATATGCGATTAGTCTTTTTGTAGAGAAGCTGCCTTTGGAGGGCTTTGCCCTATTCAATAAATATGCTGTGCGCGGTGATAAACGGATACAGAAGATTGTTAAATCCAATATAGGAAAATCGAGAATAGCCAAGAAATATCCGGATGAGATTCGTCGTACGGAACAGTTATACGGATTGCAATAAATTGTTGTTGATTTGATTTTCCAGAAAGATTAAATTAAATTATTATTATGCTAAATTGAAAGGAATGAAATAATGCAAGAGGAGAAAGCAGCCAGTACAAACAAAACCAGGTCTTTGATATTGAATTTATTTTTTATTACAGTAGGCTCCATTATAGCAGGGACCGCATTGGAGCTCTTTTTGGTGCCTAACAGCATCATTGATGGAGGAATTACGGGTATATCCTTGATGCTGACCAACGTAACGGATATTCCTTTAGGTATTTTTCTCTTTGTTATTAACCTGCCTTTTCTATTTATTGGGTATAAACAGATTGGCAAAAAATTCACCCTTTTAGCGTTGTATGGCATTATCGTTCTCTCTTTGACGACTGGTTTTCTGCATCATGCAGAGGCATTCACTACTGAGAAGCTGCTGGCTGTTTTTTTTGGTGCTTTGCTGCTTGGTGTTGGTGTGGGTTTGGTCTTGCGGTTTGGAGGAACTACGGATGGTGCGGAAATCATTGCTATTCTTATCTCTAAAAAAGGGAATATTTCCGTTGGACAGGTTATTCTGATTATTAACATAGTTATTTTCCTTGTCGCCGGTTTTATCCTGGGATGGGATTCTGCATTGTACTCTATTATGACTTTCTACATTGCCTCGAAGGTAATGGATATCGTCGTTCAAGGTTTGGATGAATCCAAATCCGTTACAATCATTTCACAGCAATATGAAAAAGTATCGGAGGCAATTATCAAGGGGTTAGGACGCAGCACTACATACTTGTATGCTCGTGGCGGTGTAAGCAAAGAAGAAACTCAAGTGTTGTATTGTGTTGTGAGCAGGCTTGAGCTATCTACACTGAAAACGATTGTACGCGATATTGATCCAAAAGCGTTTATAGCCGTTGAAGCCGTATCTGACGTATCAGGTGGCAGCTTTACTACGAAATCACATCATTAATAACAAAGGGCGTATCCTCTGTGGATACGCCCTTTGTTATGTAAGTCCATTCATTAATGCATGTCACGGAACAAGCCGACGACTTTACCGAGAATGCTTACATGCTTCAGTCGAAGAGGCTCCATGGCAGGGTTCTCCGGTTGAAGTCTAATGTGATCCTTCTCTTTATAAAATGTCTTGACTGTAGCTTCATCTTCTTCCGTCATTGCGACGACGATATCTCCATTGTTCGCGGTTTGCTGCTGGCGAACAATTACATAATCACCGTTATGAATACCTGCTTCAATCATACTGTTCCCTACAACAGATAACATGAAGATTTCACCATCACCAGAGTAGTGCTGAGGGAGCGGGAAATAATCTTCAATATTCTCGGTTGCAGTAATTGGGACGCCCGCTGTTACCTTACCTACGACCGGAACTCTGGCCACGCTATGTGAAAAGAGGCTGGCATTCTCTGATTCTTCATGTCCCAGCAATTCAATAGCCCGAGGCTTGGTAGGGTCACGTCTAATAAAACCCTTCTTCTCCAATCTGTCGAGATGGCCGTGTACAGTTGAGCTGGAAGCCAGTCCAACAGCTTCGCCTATTTCCCGTACAGAGGGCGGATATCCCTTCAATCGGACTTCATTACGTATAAATTCAAGAATAGCTTGTTGTCGGCTAGAAACCTTAGACATTACGAATCAACCCCACTTAGTAACGTTTGGGAAAATTATAACATAGAACTACCGTTCGTACAAACATAAGTTCTAAATTGATGTATATAATGTAAGATTTTCTTGTTCAAATAAGCGATTTAAATAAAATGAGAACAATTGTTCGAAAACTTATTGAATCAAACAAATGTTCGTGTTATATTATTTGTAAATAACAGAACATTTGTTTGGAGTGATGATAATGTTGAAATATACTACATATAAGAGTATTTATGATAAGCCTGAAATATCGAAGAAGCCGGGGAGAGGGAAGCGCACTTTCCGTACATCCAACTCTCATGGTTTGCTGGGCAGCAGAGCATTAATGAAGATCGTCGCGCTATTTTTATTTATTACGATCACTACAACAGGGATGGTTACCGCCTTCGCTTCCAACGGTAATGATGACGTTAATACATCCTATGAGACCGTAATTGTTATGCCTGGTGATACATTATGGGAAATTGCAGTCAATCATAAGCCAAAGGGTAGAGATACTAGAGTATATATAGAAGAAATCAAACGGTTTAATGGCATGACGGTCAGCTCAATACAGGCTGGAGATTCATTGCGTTTACCAGAAATTTAATCATATATCTGTTTTATGATACAAGAGCTTGTTAGGGGAGTGATCCGCCTTGACAAGCTCTTTTTATCATGTCAAAGTATTAATTGGTGTCTGAATCGATTATTATGTTTTTATACAGGATAAACAGGAGGGAATTATGGATATAGATTCTTTGGTACAGCGCATCAATGAATTGGCGCGCAAGCATAAATCAGTTGGATTGACGGAAGAAGAAAAAGTAGAAAGAGCGGAGCTCCGTGAGGTGTATTTGCAGAACATCAGAACCAATTTCCGTCAGCAGCTTGAATCGATCGAAGTTGTAGATGAATAATTAGCCAGCCTTCAGGCTGGCTATACATAAATAGAAATTTTATGCAACTTAAGTAGGAGGAAAAAGGTATGGGTTCATTTGACAGAAAAGTAGAGCGAAATCGGATCAAGTTGAACAAAAAAGGGAAAGGGCCAGTTACTAAAGGACCAAGTAATCCACGTAGCAGTCTTGGAGCTAAGGGAGAAGGCGAATTGTTCCATGGGCGGAAAATTATTTTACCCGTCGCATTAGTGCTGCTGGCAGGGCTATATGGTGGTATTGGCTTAATTGGAAGCGCATCAGAGCTGAACTCAAGTTTGTATTGGATTACGATAGGGCTGTACTTACTTCTGGCTTTGACGATTTTCCTTAGAAAGCCGTATCTGCGCATTAACAAAAACTGGATCTACACTTCCAGATTCAACAGAGACAAGCTGCTGGAGGCTGGGAATATCAAAAGCATCAAGGTTAGTCGTAATAAAGTAACTATTGTTCCTAACAGCAAGGACACGAACTGGGTTTTTTATCGCACTCGCAACCTGTTTGATACAGCTGCGATGGGGGATCGCCTGGAGCAATTTGCAAAGCAATATCAAGTGAAATTTGAGAGAGAATAGATACTTGATTTTAAAGAAATAAAGGCTACGCACATATAATTCATGCTATGAATGATTATGAGGAGAGGAACGGGGATTATGACTATAAAAGCGGTATGTTTTGATTTGGATGACACATTGCTTTGGGACGAGCGCAGTGTAAGAGAGGCGTTTGAAGAAACCTGCCGGAAAGCGCAGGCTGAAACCGGTGTTGATCCATCCAAGCTGGAGGAAGCCGTGCGTAAAGAAGCAAGAGAGCTGTATGAATCTTACGAAACATTTCCCTTTACAAAACTGATCGGTATTAATCCTTTTGAAGGTCTGTGGGCTAATTTTACAGCAGGCGAGCAACCGGAATTTCGTAAGCTGGAGCAGCTAGCTCCCGTGTATCGCAAAGAGTCCTGGCGCCGGGGATTGCTTGCACTTGGCGTAGACAATGAGAAGCTTGCCGGAGAGCTTGCAGAGATGTTCGGAAAGGAACGTCGTTCCCGTCCTCATATTTATGAAGAAACCTTTACTATTCTTAATGAGTTGAAGGGCCATGTGAAGCTGCTGCTTCTAACCAACGGTTGCCCTGCATTGCAGCAGGAAAAGCTGGATGGTGTGCCTGAGCTGTCCCCTTACTTTGATGAAATTATCATTTCTGGAAGCTTCGGTAAAGGAAAGCCGGACTCATCGATTTTCCGGCATGCTCTTGAGAAGCTTGGGGTGGAGCCGAAGGAAGCAGTTATGGTTGGGGACAAGCTGACTACGGATATTAAGGGAGCTCTAGGTGTTGGAGTTACAGCAGTGTGGATTAACCGCGATGGCAAATTACGTGATGATGAAATTGTGCCTGACTATGAAATCAACCATCTCTCAGAGCTTCACGGCATTATAAAAGAACTTTCTTAATTGATATAAAAAGATGAAGGGAGATCAACGTGAAGACTAGAAGCTTGATTTTAATCAGTCTTGTGTTCATATTGGTGCTTATCGTCAGTGGATGCGGAAAAAATAATAACGCTTCCGGACACTCCGCTCATAGCAAAGGAGATGATATCCCGCAACCGATTGAAGTTCATCTTCAAGTGAATCCGACCGAGGCAAACACCGGGGATTCCGTGAAATTCGAAGCACATGTAACCTATCAAGGTGAAAATGTGGATGATGCCAAGGAAGTTATGTTTGAGCTTTGGAAAGATGGAGATGCTGAGGACAAGCATCAGAAGGTAACAGTTGAGAGCGCTGGAGAAGGCTTGTATGTGCTGGAACAAGCTTTTGAGGAAGCAGGTACTTATCATGTCATATCACATGTAACTGCGAAAGATCAGCATTCGATGCCATCAATAGAATTTACAGTCAAATAAATAGCGATAATAATAAACTGCCCAGCCTGTTAATCAGGAATGGGCAGTTTTAGTTTAAGCTGTAGGGATGTTGATTAAGATGGATTAAGATTGATTCTAAGCCTTTTGAAAGCCAGGATCTTCATAAGGATGTGCAATCCAGCCATTCTCTTCAACGAACAGACGAACAGCAACAACCTTGCGCTCATCCGTAAGAGTGAAGAAATGAGGTGTATTTTCCGGAACAGAGATTAGATCGCCGGGTGTGAGGTTTACATCAAAGTATCCAGTTTCTTCAATACCTTTAATAATAAAAGTACCTGCACCTGAGACAATTGCACGAATTTCATCCTCGGTATGTGTATGGATTTGTTCAAATTTTGCAAGCAATTCTTCAATATTCGGCGTAGCCTCGGACAAAGTAATGACGTCCCAGGTGCGATATCCACGTCTGGCTGCTAAATCTTTAATTTCTTCGTCGTACGTATTTAGAATTTCTGCTTTTTGCACGTCATTAAGTGAGAAATTCTCACGTAATTCATCGGGGATTTTATCGGTATCCCAGTGCTCATAAATAACCTCATGCTGAGAGAGGAAATTCCGAACGTTTTCTTCATCAGATATAATTTCATTCGTATTTCTTATTCTTATTTCCGCCATAGGATTACCCCGCTTTCGATGATTTTGATTGAATTATATCCGATGTTTGTGTTAATGTCGACACTTTATTTTAAATTTGAAATCATGCAATCGAGTTAGGAATTACAAGAGAAACTCATTTTAAATATGTACCTTTTCTTAACTGCTTTAATCTGATAAACTAAATGTTAATGTTTTGGGGAGGGGTCTGATCATGAGTAAGCCAAGTCTTGAGGCAAGATTGAAAGAACGAATATTAATACTTGATGGTGCTATGGGTACTATGATCCAGCAAGAGGATTTGACAGCCGCAGATTTTGGCGGAGAAGAGCTGGATGGTTGTAATGAAATGCTCGTGCTCACCCGACCTGATGTAATTCAGAAAATTCACGAACAATACTTTGAGGCTGGAGCCGATCTGATAGAGACAAATACATTCGGTGCGACCTCTGTGGTGCTTGCCGAGTATGATTTACAGGATCGGGCACGTGAAATGAACCTTGAAGCTGCACGACTTGCGATTGCAGCTGCTGATAAATACAGTACTCCTGATCATCCGCGTTATGTGGTTGGTGCTATGGGGCCTACAACGAAGACGTTATCAGTTACCGGTGGCGTTACTTTTGATGAATTAACAGACAGCTATGAAGAACAGGCCGTAGCGCTGATTGAGGCAGGCGTTGACGCGCTGCTTCTGGAAACGTCTCAGGATACATTAAATGTAAAAGCGGGAAGCATCGGGATTACCCGTGCATTTACAGCTGCAGGCAAAAAACTGCCTCTAATGATATCCGGAACGATTGAGCCGATGGGAACGACATTGGCAGGTCAAAATATTGAAGCGTTCTATATTTCATTGGAGCATTTAAAGCCTATTTCGATTGGCTTGAATTGTGCTACCGGTCCAGAATTTATGCGGGATCACATTAGAACTTTGTCTGACATGGCTAAAGCAGCGGTCAGCTGCTATCCGAATGCAGGGCTTCCGGATGAAAACGGGAATTACCATGAATCCCCTGATTCGCTGGCACAGAAAATGGCGGCATTTGCCGAGCAGGGTTGGCTGAACATCGCTGGCGGCTGCTGTGGCACTACTCCGGCGCATATTGCGGCTATGGCGGATAAATTGCTCCAGTACAGCCCGCGTCCTATTGCTGGAGAGCATCCTCCTGCATTATCAGGTATTGATCCTGTATATGTTGAATTCGACAATCGACCATACATGGTCGGAGAGAGAACGAATGTTCTGGGGTCGAGAAAATTCAAACGCCTTATCGTTGAAGGTAAATATGAGGAGGCTTCAGAAATTGCTCGCGCTCAGGTGAAGAATGGTGCTCAAGTCGTTGACGTCTGCGTGCAGGACCCGGATCGTGATGAAGCTGAGGATATTATGCAATTTTTGGAGCTTGTAGTGAAAAAAGTAAAAGTGCCATTAATGATCGACACAACCGATCCGAAGGTGCTTGATCTGGCGCTTAAATACTGCCAGGGCAAATCAATAATTAACTCCATTAACCTTGAAGACGGGGAAGAAAAATTTGAGAATGTAACCCCTCTTCTTCATAAGTATGGTGCTGCCGTCGTTGTCGGTACCATCGATGAAAGAGGACAAGCCATAACCAGAGAAGATAAACTGGAGGTGGCGAAGCGTTCGCATGACTTGCTCGTTAATAAATATGGATTAAATGCAGAGGATATTATTTTTGATCCATTGGTTTTCCCGGTAGGCACAGGTGATGAGCAGTATATCGGCTCTGCTAAAGAAACGATTGAAGGAATACGTCTTATAAAAGAAGCATTGCCAGCCTGTCATACTGTGTTGGGTATAAGTAACGTTTCTTTTGGCTTACCTGAAGCAGGGCGTGAAGTGCTGAATTCGGTTTTCCTATACGAATGTACCAAAGCAGGGCTTGATTATGCGATCGTTAATACAGAAAAGGTCGAACGATATGCTTCAATTCCGGAAGAGGAACGCAGGCTTGCGGAGGAGCTTATCTACAACACAAATGATGAGACACTTGCAGCGTTTGTTGCGGCTTTCCGAAATAAGAAGGTAGAAAAGAAAGAAAAGGCAGTAAATCTTTCACTGGAAGAGCGGTTAGCTTCATATGTGGTTGAAGGAACCAAGGAGGGCCTTATCCCTGATCTGGATGAGGCGCTGAATCGTTACTCTGCGCTAGAGGTCATTAATGGACCGTTAATGGCTGGTATGGAGGAAGTTGGACGTTTGTTCAACAACAACGAGCTGATCGTAGCGGAAGTGCTCCAGAGTGCGGAGGTGATGAAAGCCTCGGTTGCTCACTTGGAAAACTTCATGGAGAAAAATGAGTCCTCCGTCAAAGGTAAAATATTGCTGGCGACTGTTAAAGGTGACGTACATGATATTGGTAAAAATCTTGTGGAGATCATTTTGTCCAATAACGGTTATCATATTGTTAATTTGGGAATAAAAGTACCACCGGAAAGGATTATTGAGGCTTATCGCGAGGAAAAAGCAGATGCGATCGGCTTATCAGGACTTCTAGTTAAGTCGGCACAGCAAATGGTAGCAACAGCGCAGGACTTGCGTAATGCCGGCATCGATGTCCCTATTATGGTGGGCGGCGCTGCACTTACACGAAAATTTACGAAGACGCGTATTCGTCCGGAATATAACGGGATGGTTGTATATGCCAAGGATGCGATGGACGGACTGGATCTCGCGAATAAGCTCATGAATCCGGTAAGTCGCGAAGAAATGAGAATAGCCATGGATGCTGAGAAGGAAGCCGATACGGATCATAAAGCAGCTAAGCCGCTGCCTGAGCTTACTCGGGCGGTAAAATCGAACATTTCCACTGATGCGCCTGTCTTCATTCCGCCTGATTTGGACCGCCACGTGCTGCGTGATTATCCAATCAACCATATTATTCCTTATATCAACATGCAGATGCTGCTTGGTCATCACCTTGGGCTGAGAGGGTCTGTTGAGGGATTGCTGGCTTCCGGGGATGATAAGGCGGCTTCCTTGAAGGCTACTGTTGATGAATTATTGCAAGAGGCCGTCTTAAACGGCATTATTCGTGCACAAGCCATGTATCGTTTCTTTCCGGCTCAGTCGTCCGGGAATGATATTATCATTTACGACCCTGAGGATCATACAAAGGTTCTGCAAACCTTTAGCTTCCCGAGACAACGTGTAGAACCCTTCCTCTGTCTTTCAGACTTTCTAAAGACTGTAGACAGCGGCATTATGGATTACGTTGGCTTCCTCGTTGTAACGGCGGGACAGGGAGTACGCGAGCTTTCTGAAGAAATGAAGAATAAAGGCGATTATCTTCGCTCTCATGCGCTTCAATCCGTTGCGCTTGAGACAGCTGAAGCTTTAGCAGAGCGGGTTCATCACATCATGCGTGATTCATGGGGCTTCCCTGATCCGCAGGATATGACGATGAAGCAGCGTCACGGGGCGAGATATCAAGGGATTCGTGTATCCTACGGATATCCGGCTTGCCCTGATCTGGAATATCAAGGTCCGCTCTTTGAACTGATGAAGCCTGAGGATATTGGAATCCATTTGACAGAAGGATTTATGATGGAGCCTGAGGCTTCAGTATCAGCGATGGTGTTTGCACATCCTCAAGCACAATATTTTAATGTAGATAAAGCTTGATGCTGATTTGAATTTATGATGTCTTTACGGCAAAACCCTCCGGGTCACTCGGAGGGTTTTGGTAATCGTAGAGACCGCCTGCTTGAGCAGGGAGGAGGAAGCAGTGTGGAATTGTATTTTATGGGGACAAACGCCGGAGTACCCTCGCTAGAACGAAATGTAACTTCATTAGCCCTTCGTCTGTTTGACGAGCGCCGCTCGTTTTGGTTGTTCGATTGCGGCGAAGCAACCCAGCATCAAATATTGAGTTCACCGTTGAAGCTGAGTAAGCTGGAGTTTATTTTTATAACACATCTGCATGGAGATCATCTCTTTGGACTTCCGGGTCTGATCTCAAGCAGAGCGTATCAAGGAGGAAGCACACCTCTGACCTTGTTTGGGCCTCCAGGCGTCAAAAAATTCATAGCAACCGCACTTGAAATAAGTGAATCGAGAATCAACTATGAGCTGAATATTGTTGAGCATGCAGGAGGAACCGTCTTTGAGGATGAGTCCTTTCGTGTAGAATCGGCACTGCTCGATCATCGAATAGACAGCTACGGCTACCGAATAATTGAAAAGGATCACCCTGGCAAGCTGGATATCGCGAAGCTGGAGAAACACGGGATTCGTCCGGGTCCGCTCTATGGCAAGCTAAAGCGTGGAGAGTGCATTGAATTACCTGATGGTGTAGTGCTGCACCCCTCGGAGGTGCTGGGTGAAGCGAAGTCGGGGAGAATCGTAACCATTCTGGGCGATACAAGACCGTGTGCTACGGCGGTTCAATTGGCGCAAAATGCGGACGTATTGGTACACGAATCAACTTTTTTGCATGAGCTTGCTGAGACCGCGCATACCTATTATCACAGTACCGCAAAGCAGGCGGCAGAGGCTGCTCAAAAATCTGGTGCCAAGCAGCTCTATTTAACTCACTTTAGCTCAAGATATAAATACGAGGAACAATTACATCAATTAGAACAGGAAGCTAAAAAAGTATTTCCAAACGCCGAGCTGGCCAGAGAGCATGTTATGTATCCGATCCCTAGACGAGTTAACTAGGAAATATTTAAAATTATTTTCCGGGAAAGCGCAGGAAGCGACAGGCAGCATCAAACTTTGGTGAAAATTTGCCTATTCTTTGTCAATATAGGTACAATAAGTAGGTAATGATACGATATAAGTTGAACTAAGGAATGTGACGGGAAAGGCAAGAGGATAAAATGATTCTGGAAAAGCGATGGAAAGAACATTTTATACGGCTGCCTTTATGCGTACAATCATGAGCCCAACATGTATAGTCTACGATTTTTGCAAGAAAGGAAGTAGTGGATATGGCAGCTTCTTGGAAAGCTTATCTTATAGATTTGGATGGAACTTTATATCATGGAAGCCGTATAATACCGGGAGCGTCGGAATTCATCTCCGATTTGAATGAACAAGGAATTCCCCATCTGTTTGTAACTAATAATTCTTCACGGACTCCTGCTGAGGTAGCGGTTCATCTTCAGGACATGGGGATAGCAGCCGAAGAGCATGAAGTATGCACATCAGCGGTGGCAGCTGCGGAGTATATTGCGTCGATACAACCAGGAGCCAGGGTGGCACCGATAGGTGAAAGGGGTCTGCTGCACGCATTGGATGAGGCTGGACTAATTGTTGATAAGGATCATCCTGACTTTGTCATCCAAGGGATCGACCGGTCATTTACATACGAGACGTTAACCCGGGCAACGCGATGGATTACAGAAGGTGCACGTTATGTTTTGACAAATCCTGATTTGCTTTTGCCGTCACAGGAGGGGCTTATGCCCGGAGCAGGTACGATTTCAGCCTCCATTCAAGCGGCAACGGGCGTGGAACCCGTCATCATTGGCAAACCTTCAGGTATTTTGATGAAGTTTGCCATCGATCGGCTTGGTCTTCACAATGAGGAAGTAGCGGTGATTGGAGATAATATGCTGACGGATATATCTGCCGGAGCTAATGCTGGCTGCGGTACGATTTTATCCTTGACCGGTGTAACAACTAGCAGCAATTTGCAGAGATTTATAGAAGCTTCAGGTGTACAGCCGGATGTTATTTGCAACGATCTGTATGAAGTTCGTAATTTAATCTGCAGCTTCACAGCGATCTAGATAGCATAATCAGAATAAAGGGGAAGATGAGCCATGCCGGAACTGCCGGAAATGGAAAATTATCGAATACAGCTCTCGAAGTATATACTGGATTTCCCAATTACCGAGGTAATCGTAAATCGGGAGAAGTCCATTAATTTAGAACCTAATGAATTCATTGAGCAACTGTCGGGAAGACAAATCATTTTTGTTGAACGCCGTGCCAAGCATCTACTGTTTCATCTGGACAACGGGCGCCGTCTTCTGCTGCATCTCATGCTTGGCGGTTTGCTGTACCTTGGAAGCAAGGATGACCGGCCTTCGCGAAGCACGCAGATCGAAATCAGTTTCGGCCCTGATCTGGTGCTGTATTTTATCGGGCTAAGACTCGGGTATCTTCATCTATTGTCAGCAAAAGATGCTGAAGAGAATTTGTCCCATCTAGGTATAGAGCCATTTGGACGAAAAATGAATGAAGCCGTATTTGCATCGCTTTTGCAAGGGAGAAGAGGGAGTCTCAAAACGGCACTGCTTAACCAGGATGTTATCGCAGGTATAGGTAATTGCTATGCTGATGAGATTGCTTTTGCTGCCGGGCTTAGGCCATCGTCTAAGCTTCAAAACCTGCAGGAGGAGGATTTTGATCGACTCTATTCTGCGATGAAGGATGTCCTCACTGAGGCTACAGAGGCTGGTGGATACATGGAGCTGCCGTTTACCAAGGACGATAAGCTGACCGGTGGAGCTAATGAGCTGTGCCGGGTATATGACCGTGAGGGAGAATCATGTCCGCGCTGCGGAGATGCCATCGTGAAAAGTGAGATGAACGGGCGTAAGGTTTTCTACAGTCCTGGATGTCAGCATGACCGCTAGTCTTAAAATCGGTGCACATTTGAGCATTAAAAAGGGTTACTTTGGCGCTGCTAAAGAGGCTTACCTATCCGGTATGGGGGCTTTTCAGTATTTTCCTAAAAACCCCAGAGGTCTCTCGGTTAAAAACTTTGATCAACGCGACGCCGAGCTATGTCGGGAGTATTGCCGCAGCCATCAAATCCTGTCCGTTGCCCACACGCCGTATCCGAGCAACCTTGCCGTGGATCGTCACACTGAAAAAGAACTATTCAATAGAATTGTGATGTCCTTGCGTAATGATCTGGAAATTGCTGAGGCATGTGGTTCAATTGGAATTGTTGTCCATTTTGGCACATTTAAGGCAGGAAACCCCTTACAAGGTTATCAAAATATTATACAATGTATTAATGTAGTGCTGTCAGGCTGGAAAGGTACCTCTAAGCTGCTCATTGAGAATCAAGCGGGCAATCACGGCGAGATGGGGATGACGACTGAGGAAATGGTTTCGATCAGGAAGCTGTGCGATTTTCCGGAGCATATTGGTTTTTGTCTCGACACCTGTCATGCCTTTGCATCCGGTCTTTGGCCTGGAGAACAGAATCACTCCTTTACGCTGGATGGTAATCAATCGGATTATTGGGAGGGGCTATCTGTTATTCATTTGAATGATTCCAGATATCCGGCTTATTCACGCAAGGATCGCCACGCCAGAGTGGGCCAAGGTCATATCGGAGAGACAGGATTTAAAAAATTGTTTCAAACTGAAGCACTGGGATTATTAACGATGAGAGAAACACCATTCATTTTTGAGACTGAACCTGCTGAAGATGGAACATATCGAGAGGATATGAAGCTAGTACAAAGCTGGATAAGAACCTGGCGCTAAGAAATACCGCGGAAAGGAAGAACGACTGTGATTCATTTATATATGGACGACTTTCGACGTTGTCCCCAAGGCTTTACTTTAGCACGAACAGTGGATGAATGTCTTGAATTGTTAAGGTTGACGGAAGTGGACATTTTGTCATTGGATTACGACATGGGGCCGGGGGAAAAGACAGGCACAGATGTCGTCAAAGGGATGGTTCAGGAAGGCTTATATGCACGCGAGATTTATTTGCATACTTCGAGCATGTGCGGGAAAAAGAGTATGTACGAATTATTATATCAGAACAAACCGGAGCATGTGATTTTACACAATGGGCCTATTCCATTCGATCTTCTTGATGAAATAGAAATGAAAAGTCAGCGTAAGGCTGAACAATAAGCGTAAATTTATGATAGGCCGTAGAATCGGCATTTACTTCTGGAGGTTAGCAGTTTGAGCCATCTTAATGAACAAGATAATGATATAGATAATGATATAGATCAGGTACCGACAAAATATATTTGCACGGCTAATCATGGATTTGCTCCTTATGCTCAGGAAGAGCTGAGAAGAAGCTTTGGATCAGTGAAAAGCACGATCCTTGTACCCGGCGAGATTTTTGTTGCTACTCTGCCAGAGACAGGCGACAAGGTTGAAGAGCTTTTTATTTCAGCACCTCCTGTATTTCTCAGGCACATATTCCGGGTTAATTGGGAATGGAGAGTGGACAACGATAATGATGTCACAAGCGAATCAAGCTGGATCGGTGATTTGAGCGGATTTTTGCTGGAGAACACCAGGCTGCATGGTGCAAGGATTTCTGTTCAGACTCGTAAAACCGAGAAATCAGCTTGGCAAGGAAGTGCAGCTGAACTCAAGGATGCTGTTCAAAATGAATTATCAGCGCTTGAAGCTGAATTTGTAGTGCGTGAGGCGGATTGGATTATTTCGATCTTCGCAGCAAATGACGCCATATATGCCGGAGTAACGTCGCCGGTTCAGAATTTATCAGATTGGAATGGCGGAGCAGTCCGATTCCAGAGGGAAGAGGGCCAAATATCAAGAGCAAAATTTAAATTGTTGGAGGCAGAGCAGGTTTTTGAAATAGATTTTTCTGCATTCCATGAGGCGCTTGATATCGGTGCAGCCCCTGGCGGATGGACCTCATTCTTGCTGGAAAGAGGTTTAAAGGTCACAGCCGTTGATCCTGCCAGATTGCATCCTTCTTTATTAAGCTCTCCCAATCTGACCTTTCTGCGTAAAAATGCGAATAGCGTGAGATTTAGAGACAGTCAGTTTGATTTGCTTGTGTGCGATATGAGCTGGAGCCCCAAATTGACCGCAAAGCTTGTTTCTGATTTGTTGTATGCATTAGTTCCGGGTGGTACAGCTGTGGTTACAGTGAAGCTGCTAAGTAAAAAACCGATGGCTCTTATTCAGGACGTGATCCATACGTTTCAGGATGCAAGAATGCAGGTACAGCGGGCAAAGCAGCTATTTCATAATCGTGATGAAATCACATTATACATGATTAAATATTAATGTGATTAAATGATAATTAATAAAAAAGTGCTTTACATTTCGAGTAGTTTTGTTCTATACTAATTCCAAAATTATACAATCATAGCAGGGAAAGTATCCCATGTCTGATTTCAGTCGTTTGGCTGAATAAGCATAGGAGGCTTTCCCTTTTTTATGTTCCTGAAAGGAGGCTTCAATTGAATTGCTTAATGGTTCAGAGGTAGCTCAAGGCACAATCGTGGGGGGCAGATACAGAATTGATTGTTTGATCGGCACCGGGGGAATGAGCAGTGTATACCTGGCTTTAGATCTCAAGCTTCCTGGGAAACGATGGGCGATCAAAAAAAGTGTCGTAGCAGCTACCGGCAGCACACAGCCTGTAGAAGAGGCAGAGGTGTTGATTTCGCTTCATCATCATCGCTTACCGCGTATTGTTGATTTTATTCAAATGAACGACGAGGGTTATTGCTATCTGGTAATGGATTATGTTGAAGGTGTTCATCTTGATGAATATGTGAGGATTAGAAAGGGATTGTCCTGTGAAGAGCTTATTGAGCTCGGCATGCAGATATGTGAAGGCTTGCAGTATTTGCATGGTCTTCATCCTCCGATCATTTATCGTGACTTGAAGCCGTCTAATCTATTGATTGATAGTAAGCGGGAAATCACTTTTATTGATTTTGGCATTGCACGTACCTACAAGCATGAATCGTTGGAGGATACGGTGAAGCTAGGGACCGTCGGCTTTGCGGCACCGGAGCAATATGGGGGGAGGCAAACTGATGAGAGGTCGGATTTGTACTCCTTGGGAGCTCTGCTGACCTATTTGGCTACAGGCTGTCAATACACGGCTTGGACAGAGGTAACTGAAAAGGTGCTATATCGTAATGGCTGTTCGGCAATAACCCCTGTATTAATCCGTCTTTTGCAGATTGAACCAAAGGCTAGATATCAATCAGCTAATGAGGTAGCAGGGGCCTTGCAATTAATAAAATCCTCCACACTTAAATCATTCAGGCCAAATGCTGTCACTTCATTCACCCGGCGGCCGTTTGTTATTGCCGTTATGGGGACAAGCTCCGGTGTAGGGGTCACACATCTTGCAGTCACCCTGTCTCATTTACTATCACGTCAATATATGAATATAGCGATCATAGAGATGGATCTGAAATCAACAGCCTTTACAGCCTTGTCTACAACGTATAGAGCTGATGGCAATTTTTCATGGAGACGATCAAAACCTACTGCCCTGCAGCGGGAAGATTTTCGGATAGAGGATGTCTGTTATATAAGGGCACCATCTAAATCAGAGCTTCTGGGGATTCTCTCGGATCAATACGAATTTGTTATTTGTGATCTTGGCTCAAGCCGCCGCAAGGATTGGATGGAGGAATTTCTTAGGGCAGATTTATCAATACTCGTAACGTCCGCTGCCGTTTGGCGGCGCAGTGAGCTGGCAGGATTCACAGATCAATGCCCCAACCTAGCAAATGTATCCAAATGGATTTGCTTCGTGCCGTTCGCAAGCAAGGATAGTATACAGGGGCTTCGAAAAGAGGTGGATAAGAAAGAGATCTTTTCTCTTCCATCAGAGCCTGATCCGTTCTCACCATGCAGTCATACTGAAGAAATACTTATGGAAACAATCAGTCATGTGCTGCCAGAGCAACTTACTATCCAGCGTAGCGGACATAGATCAAGTAGAAAAAAATGGAGGAGGCATGATTAGTTGTTAAAGATGAGGCAACGTACAAGGTCTATGATTTATGCAGGATTAGTGGGCGCAGGAGCTGTTGGATTGCTGTTTGCCGGTTACGCACTTTACAGTACCCAGCAATTTAACAAAACAAGGACATCAATCATCCGGCAGTATGAGATTGAGAAGCAGCAAATGAAAGAGGATACAATGAGAGCTAAAATCTCCGGTTGGTCGACAAAGACGATGATTGCAGCGGGTCATACAGTTAAGGAGGAGGATTTGCAAGCCATAGAATTACCGGTAGAAAGTGTGCCGAAGGATTGGATTCAATCTAAGGAAGACATATCGGGTAAAGTAACCAAAATTTCATTAGCAGCAAATACCTTGCTAACTGAAACCTTATTGTTTGAAGAAGAAGCTGCTCCAGACGATTTAAGATATCGTGACATGGGCTTCATTAAGCTACCGGGAACCCTTGCTGTCAACGACGTTGTGGACGTGCGTATACAGTTTCCGACAGGACAGGACTACATTTTATTATCCAAGAAAAGAATTCAGCGAATGTCCTTGTCATCAGAAAGTGTAACGATGACGATCGATGAAGCTGAAATATTGTCATTGTCCAGCGCTATAGTGGATGCGTATTTACACAAGGCTTCAATCTATGCGCTTTTATACGTAGAACCTTATTTACAGAGCAAAGCTATAGCTACATACCCGGCGAATCATGCGGTTCTGGAATTGATCAAGCAAGATCCGAACATTGTAAGCAGAGCTGAGCAGGCGCTGCAAATATCATCCAGATCCAGTCTGGAAAATGATTTGTCCGTACTGTCACCGGAGAAGGCAGCAAATTATGCAGTTCAACAAGCTGGTGAGGTGTATATGTCTGACCAGAACCAATTTCAGGATTCGTTTGTCATATCAAAATGATAAAGGGAGGTGAACATGGTGAAGCAATGGATTTTTACAGGGAAAAGCGACAAACGAGATTTGATGTTTTATTTATGCAAAATGCTTGCTGCCTTGGATCAACGAGTGCTGCTAGTCGATGCAACTGATTATAGGAAATATAGATATACCATTGGGAGCGCCGCGGCACAGTTACCTCTTATGGAGTTTTCAGGTTTCGATGTATCGGACGGTTTGCCTGCTGAAATCCATAATGCGTATGACTATGTTTTGTATGATGTGGAATCGTTGTTTTTTGATTGTGAGATGTGGCTTGCAGCGGATCAGGTCGTCTGGGTAACGTCTTTTGATCGGTATGAGGTAGAGAGCAGTGCAGAATGGTTTCGACTGCTTCTGGCAAAATGGCCACAGCTGGCTGGACTGGAGGTTCTTCCTGTCTATATTCGAACAGTTGATGGCTCCCTAACCGCCCAATATATTATGAGCTTTATGGATGGAATTGCTGTGAGCTGGAGTGAGGATGAGATTTGTATTCCATGGTGTGAAATGAATGCCGCTTTGCAGCTTGAAAATGAATATGCTCAAATGCTTACAATGCGAGGAATTTCAAGATCATATAAACGTGCTTTACGACATCTGGTGGGGCAGCTTGCCGGTTGGGGGGATGCAGATGTAAGGAGAGCACTGCGTGTCGTAGAAAGGAGCAGGACATGAAAATTTTTGTGAGTGATTACGGAAATGGAATAGCTGCTGAATTGGCGGCGGGAACGGCGTTGGCACTAGCACTTCACTACCAGAAACGGGTGCTGCTACTAAATGATCAATTGGCCGGATCAGGTGTAGACTGCGGCTTCAATATTCTGAAAATTGCTGGCAGCTGGAGAGATGATACTTTTTCGTCAATTCCTGAATTCGGGATAGATGCACTGTTGCGTTTAGCCTCGATTCATCGATTGACAAAGGAAAATTTTGCGGATTACACCGTTCCTATTATTCCCGGATACCTTGATTTAGCTTCTGGAACAAATTCATCTAAACATGATAAACCGATTGAGTCCTGCCATACATCTATGAATTCATTGTACTCCGTTGCTGAAGAAGCATATGACATCGTAATTAAAAATCGGTCCAGATGCTCCGGTACAACATCATGCTTAAGTACATGTGTGCCGGGCTGCTATGGTGAACCGGAGGGATTGGATATTGAGCTTATCGTTGTTGATCAGAAACGTTCCATGTTAGAGAAGGTCTTAAAGGAACAGCTAGAGAAGAGGCCTGCAATATGTGAACGTCGTATGCGTCAAAGCATGGTTGTGATCTCTGACTATGACGATCGTGCCAAATGGAATATCAATAATATCAAACGCAAGTACGATTGCAAGGTACCGATCTACGGAATTCCTTACGATACCGGATTTTCAGATTCGTGGAATGATAAGGATATCGTTCGATTTTTCAGGAGAGGTTTACTTTTACCAAGACAGGTTCACAGAAGAGACTCCTTGTTATTTGGAGTGATGCAGGTAGTACATGCCTTGCTAAAAATGATGGAACAAGCAATGGCATCGTCATCTTCTACTGCAAGCTCAAGCGATGTAAAGGGGGCATGAGCTTGGGGGAATTGGCGAATGGAATATGCATCGCATTGATCATGGTGCTTGTTGTGATGTTCGGATGGTGGAGGGCAAGAAATGCAAGGATGGTCAAAGACAATAGTCCACATCAATTAGATCGATTTACCTTAACCGCCATAATTAATTTCGTAAAGAATAGCTTGCATGAGCTAAGCCGTAATACCAACAATACCTGGGGGATGAGCGAGGAGCTGTGGGAGAGAAGAGTTAAAGCCCGTACCCGGCTTAGGCAAGCATTACGCAGCTGCACCTTCGGAGATGTGGAAGGTAAGCGTTTTGTGAAATCGTATATCAGGGATTTGCTGATAGGCAGCTATGGGATGGGCGAAGCTGAAGCGGATCAGGTTATACCGTTTCGTAATCGCAGTCTTTTAACCGTTCAGGATAGGTTCGAGATTTTACTGTACTTGTACGGACAGAAATATGGAAATGATGCTTTATCCAGCCTTATCACCGATTATGAGCTTGATGTACCCAGACAGTCCGGTGACGATTCCCAAGATAGCTCATCTGTATATGAAATATCAGAAGAAGATATCAATATGGTATTTTTTCGGGAATATCGCATTCTGACCTTTGAGGAAAAGCTGGATATTATTGTACAGCGGATTTATCAATCATTTAAGGGCTTTTCAGTTGTTGATATGATCCGTGAACAGCGTATAGATGGCGTAAGTGGAGGTGTGAGCGGAACAATTGTCTATGGGGTTGGCCAGGAGGATAATCTCTTGGACGAAGACGGAAGGATGAGATCATACACCTGGGATAGCGTATGGATTTTTTTTCAGGGAAAGAGCATCCGGCTATCGTTTCTATCCTTTGGCAGTGAAGCTGAATTGAAACGGTTATGTCAGAACATGTACAAGTACAATTACCCGGGTCAGCTGTCTGAAGCAAATGGATTCAAGGTAAATGAAATGATGGATGGCTCCAGGGTAGTTGTGGTCAGACCGCCGTTTGCAGAAAGCTGGGCATTTTTTGTTCGGAAGTTTGATGTGAAGACTGCTGTGCTTGAGGGACTGATTCAGGGGGAGAATGCTGATCTGCCGATTCAAATGCTGAAATTTCTGATGAAGGGGAGTCGGATTACAGCGATAACAGGGTCACAGGGATCTGGAAAAACCACGCTGCTAATGGCAATGGTTAAGCATATATATGCTTCCTATACACTCCGTGTACAGGAGATGTCATTCGAGCTGAATCTTCGAAAAATGTACAGCTCCAGAAACATCTTGAGCTTTAGAGAGACTAATTATGTATCCGGACAGGCAGGGCTTGATCTGCAGAAGAAAACGGATGGTACTGTTCATATTCTTGGTGAAATAGCGACGGATGAGGTGGCTGCCTGGATGATTCAAATGTCGCAGGTAGCAAGTCTGTTCACGGTTTTTACGCATCATGCTAAAACCTTTCGGGATTTGATCGACTCACTCCGAAATTCTCTCTTGAAGGCAGGCGTATTTAGCGATGAGAGTGTTGCTGAGATTCAGGTAGCGGGCGTGATTGATTTCGATGTACATTTGCGGCGGGACATTCATGGGAATCGATACATAGAACGCATTACAGAATGCTGCCGAATAGATGATCCCACAAACACACGGAGCAAGTATGAGGAAAATGTGATTATAGAGTATCAAGCCGGGAAGTACGTGTCAGCCAACCCTATTTCCAGTACATCAGTAAATGAAATGACTAACGAAATGATCCCTGAGGATTCGGAAAAATTCCGGAAATTTTTAGAGATGTACTGGAGGGAATATGTTGTCGCTTAGCACGATTCTGGGGTGGGTGCTTGGAGCTTCATTGTTATGCTGTGCTATTTTCTATTTCATTGGTTATGAGCTGGAGCGACGAGAAGAAAGGCTGAATGGCAGCAAGATTTCTTCCCGCAAGCGGGCTATTTCTGATGTAAGAAGCTGGATTTCTGCATTTTTATTACGCTCATATGCCCTATTTATTAAACTCCCGCTCACCCGGTATTATCTCGTTAAGGTACGTAAGAGGCTGGCGATATTACAACTGTATGATGAATTTCGGCTGCGCAGACAGACGATGAAGGTGTCGTATCTGCTTATCGTCTCTTTTGGAGCTGTAATCACGCTGCTTGTCATTTTAAATCCCAACCTGTTCTTTTTTCTCGCCTTGCTTATCACAGCTACTGTTATTCACGGACTCCTTCTGGAAGGCTATGTTAACCGTGTCGAGCATAAACTGCTTGAACAAATGCTTCAATTCATGGCCTCTGTTCGTCATGCATATTATCGACATGAAATGATTACTGATGCAATCGATGAAGCGGGGGAGACCGCTAGTGAAGAAATGAGCCGGCATGCTTACCGTATACAGGAGGCGCTTCTTGATGCTTCACCGGATGAGGCATTGGAAAAATACTATGAAACAGCGCCTAATCGCTTTCTCAAAGCATTTGCCGGTATTTCAAGACTCGTTATGGAATTTGGAGATCGAAAGAGCAAAAAACGAGGCTCTCTGTACTTGAGAGGGATCGCAAGCATAACAGGTGAAATACAGTTGGATTTGTTGAGGCGAACCAAATTGGACTATTTATTGAAAGGTCTTAATTTTATAGCATTAATGCCAATATTTTTCGCAAAGCCTGTTGAAGGATGGGCAAGACACAACTTCCCTTTAATGGATCAGTTCTATTTAAGTAAGGCCGGGATGCTTGTCAAAATGGGTCTTTTCGTAATAATTCTATTGTGCTACATCCTGCTGCAAAGGCTCAAAGGAGAGGAAGAGACCGGCTATAGAGCTGAGCTGCAAAAGACCTCTTGGGAATCAAGGGTGTATAAATGGACGGTTGTACGACAAGCAGTTCATTGGTTTACACCTAAACGAAATTCCGCTGGCTATGATAGAATTCGTGTTCTATTAAGGGATAGCAATCAGTCCTGCCTGGTGGAATGGTTTCAAATAAGACGGTTGGTATTGTTTGTAGCTGTTTCACTGATCACGCTCATTTTAAGTATGATCCTGCATGTACAAGGCAGGGCCTGGATTGTTAATGAACCTCCGGCAGGCTATACCTTTTTTGGAACATTATCATCTGAGGATGCTAAGCTCGCTAAGGAAGAAGCAGCGATGGATACCAGGGTCATGAAAGAGCTGGGAATGTCCAGACATTACAGTGATGAAATGGTTGCAGGAGTGACACGTACTGTTTGGATGGATAATAACAAACGCATCAACGATAAGCAAGCGACAGACATTGCCTTACGGATTATAGACAAGCTGGAGCGTTGGAGCAATGAATATGTAAAGTGGTGGGAGGTTTTGCTTTCACTCCTGTCCGGGATGATCGGATATTACTTACCTGTATGGGTCCTTATGTTCCAGACTAAAATGCGGCTAATGGATATGAAGCACGAGGTATACCAATATCAGACGCTCATTTCAATATTAAGGGAGCTTGAGCGGATTTCTGTTGAGGAGATATTGGAGTGGATCTATACCTATGCAGTGATTTTCAAGGCTCCTGTTCAAAAATGCTTGATGAACTTCGGTCATGGAGGAGAAGCTGCGCTTAAGCAGCTAAAAGAAGAGGTGGCGTTGGAAGAGTTCAGGAGCCTGGTTGACAAGCTTATGCTTGCCTACGAAAAAATTACAATTGCTCAGGCATTTGATGACCTCGATAGTGAAATGGCATACCATTTTGAACGGCGCCGTCTGGATTATGAGAAATCGCTTGATGTTAAGTCGAATTTAGGCCGGACGCTTGGATTTACTCCGATGTATTGCCTGGTTTTTGCCTATTTGGTCATACCGCTTATATGGATGAGCTTTATGCAGATGAATTTTTATTTTGAGCAGATTCAAAGCTTGTAGAACAAGATAGACAAATATAACCGATGATATGGAGGAGAAAATATGAATAATGCTTCATCCGCTTTAAAGGTTGCAGCCGGAATCTTCTTGACTATCGCGCTCATTACTATTGTCGTTGTCCTTTTTGTTTCAGCACAAGAGGCTACCAAAACGGCTCAAAACAATTTTTCAGATATTCAAACAGAGCTCTCCCAAGCTTCTTTTACTGTATATGACGATACAACTGTGAGCGGATCGCAGGTTACAAATGCGCTTCGTAAATTCAAGGATCGTGAACAATTTGGAATTCAGGTGAAAACCGGAAAAAACAAGATCGGACAATGGTATGGGAATGTGCTTAACATTGGAAGTCTATCAACTGTAGAAGAATATGGAGCAGTAAGCGGAACTAGCTATGCAAATATTGGGAACTCCTGGAATGAGAGTCTTGATGATTACGTGAATCCAAGCGGCAAATTTAAAGCCAAGGTAATCAAGGACAACTCAAATGTAGTTAGAGGACTTATTTTCACCCAAACTACAGTAACTCCTTAGAAATATGATGCTGAATAATTTGAAAAGCATGCTTTGGCTTATGTGCTCGGCTGTGCTTTGTGTTGTAGCGATTCTAGTGGCTTTGACACATTATCGTGAGCAGAGTGTAGTTTTGGAGCAATTGGTGCCGCAAGTTCAAATTCAGAAGGGGAGTATAGCTGATGTAAGCCTGCTTGAGAAAAAAATCGATTCACAGGATCACGTAGCTTTGTATTCCGGTAGACAAATCTTATACGGTTTGCGTGAATGGCTTGAGTATAACGTAGAGGTCGTTGTTGATGATAACGTACTTATCTATGGAGTTAATTCGGGAGTTAATATGTCATCACAAAATCAAACGCTTGAATCCATTTTGAAGCTAGGGGTCTTGCGGCTTGAGCTGGAAGCAGATTATTTCGCAGCAACCGAGCTAAATTCGAGCGGGAAAATAATGAGAATTGTATTCGTTAAACGTTAAGGAGAGGGAATATGATTAATGCGCTATCCAAAATGACAGCGGCTTTGCTTGCAGTGGCTCTTTTGTACATGTATCCTGCGATGCAGGCCGCTCAGAGACAAGAGGATATCGATACCTTGACCGCTTATAATTCTCTCGTTCAATTTGTCGATGCGATTAGAAACAAAGGCTATCTCTCTCCTTCGATGTATGAGGAATTTGCACAGCAGATCAGTTTGACCGGGGGAGTGTATGATATTGAGCTGGAGCATAAGCATAAAAAATATCACCCCGAATACGATGATCCAAAGGATGAAACCTCCTTTAAAGGTGAGTTCACAATCGTATATGACTCATACTTCACCTCCGATTTGCTTCGTGTGCTTTACCCAGAGCCGTTATATACGGCTGAAGGAAGTCCGGAGGCTATTTTCCGGAAGTACATGTTCGAAACTGGAGATTACATTATTATTTCTTTAAAGCAGCGTTCTAAATCTTCATACGATATTTTGTCCAGCTTGATGTATGGATCTATGGATGGTCGTGATCCAAAAGGGCTGACTTATGGAGGAATGGTTCTGAATGAAGATTACTGATTGGTCGATCATCTTTGTATTGATTGCTGCCCCCTTATTATGGATAGGTAGTCTTCGTTCAGAGCAGCTGCGAGAAATAAACAGGCTGGAAATTCAGTACACCTCCTTGTTAAGGACTGCGGCACTGGATGGAGGAATGGCACTTAATTTGAATGAGCTTCAATACTACGAATCCGGGTATGCTTCCTCCAAGTTTATGCGAACGAATAAAGAGCTTGGACTAGAGAGTATGCTGAATACATTAGCCATTAATTTCGGCATTCAGGACGATCCTGTAGCGAAGATGGCAATGATGAGGTATATTCCGGTAATCCTTGTTATCGACTACGACGGCTACTACCTGTACGTAATGAATGAAACCACTGCTCAAGATGGAAGCATTGTTTATGAGCATCGTTGGCTGCCTAAGAAACCGTTTTTATATGAGGATTCACATGGAAACAGCTTGAGCTTTACGTTGGATCATTATATAACGGTGATCGACTCCTTTTCCGGTGCAGAGAAAAGAGGAACGGCAGAGGAAATCGCTTCAGGGCCTGCATCTAATTTGGTAGCAGCAATGCCGTTTTTACAGGACAAAAATGCATTTGAAGAGGTACGCCGATCAACTATTGTTCGTTGCATTGGGGACGATCTCGAAGCTGCTGTCCGACGTCATAATTTATATACAACTAACCAAGATAATAACCAAGGCAACTCCTATGTCTTTACGTTGCCATTTATGTCCCAGGAGGATTGGAATAACACAATTGACGACATTGGAATGCTCGTATTTCTACAAGGGCTACCAATTGGCGACAAATATTTTAACAACTATGCGCTAGGGGTAGGAAGATTAGTAAAGAGTCAACCTATTGTAGGCAGCAGAAATCCTGAAAATGGAATCAAATATCAATCGAGAAGCGGGAGTGACTTTTTGTTTCCTGCTGAAGAAGTGTTCAGCAATAAGTCAGAAGCAGCCGGCAAGGGCTATTTTGAATGGAATGAACGTCATTGATAGTAATTCAAAGAGCAAATCATTTCGTGAAAACTCGGAATGGTTTGTTTTTATTTTGACCATCTTAGTAGTAAGTGAGTGGAAGGTGGTCGAAGGCAAGCTATGAAAGAGAGTATTTTATTGGCTTATGGAGACGAAGGAACAGGGAGGCAGTGGAAAGAAGCTCTGGAGAAGCTGGATTTCCATGTCACTTTGACTTTAGATAGTGATGGAACGTCAGGATATATTGCTCAGGAAAGTCCCGAAATGTTAATAATGAGCGAAATGCTACTTGAAGCGAGCGCTGTAGAAATGTTGAAAATGCTGGGGATGAACCGGCCTTTTCCGATTTTGGTTATTTTGCAAGTTCCTAACCCTCAATTAGCAGTGGCTTCTTTTTCCGCCGGGGCCAATGATGTAGTGAGCGAGGAAGTAACGATCGAGGAGCTTGAAGCGCGGATTCGAAACTTACTTCGTCTTTTCTGGAGATTTGCAGATGGATATATGAAGGAGCTGGAATACGAGGATTTGCGAATTGAACTTAAAAGCCGCAAGGTGTTCCGAAGCGAACAGCTAATCAAATTAACTCCTAAAGAGTTTGATTTGCTTCGTTATCTGATGAAAAGAGCAGGCGAAGTTTGTGAACGGGATGAGATTTTGCAGGAAGTGTGGGGCTATGACTTCTCTACGGGAACGAATGTAGTTGATGTTTATATTCGTCACCTTCGCAGCAAGGTCGATAAAGGGCAGGTAAACAAGCTCATACACACCGTGCGGGGGAAAGGCTATATGGTTAATTAAATATTGTTTATGATGTTGATATTAAAAGGCTGTCCTTGAGTTCTTTTCAGAATCTTTAAGGACAGCCTTTATATGTCGATATGCGAGAGGAACTAATATACGTAATAAATGATGACTAACGAGAACAACTTATTAATGTATAAAAAATGAGGTACTAGAGAACACGACGAGCTTTAACATAAGTTCTCTTCCATGTTCCGGAATTGAGATCCGAAATCGTAACGCCTGGTTTACCGTATGTGTGCAGAATTTTGCCATTGCCCATATACACAGCTACGTGTGTAATATTGCTGCCTGTTGAACGACTGCCGCTAGAGAAGAATACCAGATCTCCAGTTCTAAGATTGGACTTGGATACTGCTGTGCCCACTTTAGATTGAGCGGAAGATGTTCTTGGGAGTGTTACTCCGTATTTTTTGAAAATATGCTTCAAAAAAGAAGAGCAATCGAACACCGCAGTGGTCGAAGTGGATGCACCAAATTTGTAAGGAGTGCCCATGTATTTTTTGCCGAAGTTAACGATTTGTGTACCTTTCGATACCGCAACACTTTCCGCAGTTTGGGCCGGTGCAGCTTCAACGCCGCTTGCAAGAGCGGAGCCGAATCCGATAGATGCAATAATACCTACCGTCAATACTTTTTGGAATAATTTTTGTTTATTCATGTTGTACCTCCAAAGTTCTTGTAGTTGTTGACCGGTTCGAAAAGAAGTATAACAGACTTTTAACCACATAAAATATGGAAAAGAGTGTCTGAACGCATGTCCTGCAAGAGTTTGAAGGTGATTATTAAAAAATCATTAAAGTTTACAAAAAATTAAGAAATAAGATTCATTATTAAATTATAACAAGCAAAAAAACCTTGATATTTCAAGGTTTTCGGAAAAAGTCAATGTATAATATCGCTTTCAATAGTTACAATAATGTAATTAATAAATCAATCTTTACTTTGAATGATTAGAAGAAAGCCACTTTCAATTCGGACTTTACCCTCCGAGGCTACTAATCGGTTACTGATTCCGAGTGATTGTCCGATCTTTAATGTTGCGTCCTCCAGAGGATACATGAAGCCTTCCAAATTGATTCCTGTCACTTCAGGAGTTAATGGCAGGAGGGAGACATATTTAAAGCCGCGGTTCTCGACAGTGCAGCTGGACCCGGTCAAGGTTACATAATTGTTCTGATCTATAATAGAAGCTGAAATTTGATGGTGCATGGCTCTCAACAACATATGTACATTTGCAAGAGTATGATCAAATCTCGAACCAAGTGCGCCTATCATCACAATCTCGGCAGGTTGTTTGTCAATGGCTAAATCTATAGCAAGCTCTGTATCAGTCAAGTCCTTGTTAACGGCATCACAGCTAATGGTTTCTTTGCTGTGCGTGCGAATGACCGTAAGCTCCTCCTCAGACACAGAGTCAAAGTCGCCAACAGCTAAATCTGGAGTAATCCTATGATTAATTAGAAACAGGGCTCCACGATCAGCTCCGATAATAATATCATCTTGACGAATTTCATTTAGTAATGAAGGATCGATTTGACCGCCAGTAAAGATCAGTACTCTGTTAGTTGATGTCATAAATAACCTTCCTCTCCGCTTTTGAAAATCGTCTGGATTTTGTAATAAATACCTACTAAGTATAATTCAGAATTGAGGCTTGCACAATTCAGCCCCTGAGGACTACAATGGACACTGTAATAGAGAGGATGAAAAGAGAGGGCAGGGATAGCAAGAGGAAATGCATATATTTGATATTTTCAGTATTATTGGAACGATCGCTTTCGCTATGTCTGGTGCAGTTGTTGCAATGGAAGAGGAGTACGATATTTTGGGCGTTCTTGTGCTCGGTCTTGTAACAGCATTTGGCGGAGGGATCATTCGTAACGTACTCATTGGTGTTCCTGTTACAACACTTTGGGGTCAAAGCGAACTAATCATGCTCGCTGTGCTCTCCATTGTCGTCGCATTTGTTCTGCCCATGTCCTGGATACGTCATTGGAAGAAGACAGAGGCGCTGTTTGATGCTATTGGCTTATCTGCTTTTGCTATTCAAGGGGCGTTATATGCGAGTGAAATGAAGCACCCTATTAGCGCAGTGCTAGTAGCGGCAGTGCTGACAGGAATCGGCGGAGGTATGATTCGCGATTTGCTTGCAGGACGCAAGCCTCTGGTGCTTCGCGACGAAATCTATGCCGTATGGGCCATGTTGGCAGGTCTTGCGATTGGTCTTGGTTTCTTTAAATCAACGGTAGGGCTGCTCCTGCTGTTTGTCTTGGTCGTATTTTTCCGTATGCTGTCTGTGCATTATAAGTGGACGCTCCCGAGGAGATCTCTTAATCATGCAGAGTACGGCGAATATGGAGAGTACGCTACTAAATCAAAGAGCGCTAAGAGCGGCTGATTGCTCTCTCACGAACGGATTTGCACCTAAAGCAGAAGAACCGCTGGAAGATGGATTTTCATCTCCCGCGGTTCTTTCTTATATATAAGTAGTATTTCGACTATTTCAAAAAATAGATAAGCGCGTCTGGAAGCTCATTTTGCCAAAATCCCCATAAATGCTTGCCGTTTTTTTCGAAATAATTCACCTTAGCACCACGTTCCTCAAGCAGCTTCCTGGCTTTACGATTTAACTCTACAAAGTTGTATGTTCCTGTGTCCGTCGTGTAATTATCTTCCTGCAGACCAACGATCATAAATAGAGATAAATGGGATAGATCACTCTCTTGGGCCAACAGATCAAGAGATGGTTCATAGTAAGCACCGGACAAGCTAATGATTTTGGAAAACAGATCACGGTTTTTCATAGCTAAATGCAGAGACACGGTGCCTCCAAGTGAATCTCCTGCAAGCACACGTTCGTTTGCTTCTCTCCGCACTGGATAATTACGTTCAACGTAGGGAATAATCTCTTCAGTAAAACAGGAAGTATACGCCTCAAATCGATTGCCGAAAGGAGCATATTCTTCTGTGCGCACAGAGGTATCGACTTCAACACCAACAATAATGAAAGGATCGATTCCTTCATCTAATATAAGCTGGTTAGCATGTGTAGCGATTCGTCCGAAATTAAAAAACTCTTCTCCATCCTGACAATAAACGACAGGGTAACTTAATACTTCGTTATAGCCAGGTGGAAGATAGATTCGCAAGCTGCGTTTTTCACCAAGAAAACGACTGTCGATTGCTTCCTTTACGATGGTTCTTTTTAAAAATCTTGAATCTGTCATAGTGCTAACTTCCTCTCGTGATATGTCATTTTGCTTTTGGACGCCCATTCAGTTAAGATATCCTTGGTAATAGTAATCGCATACATTGTCAAAAGTCGGGCTGTTGTTATATAAATATTATACATCTGTTATATAAACAAAAATAAAAAATGTAGTAGATAATGCCCAATTTCTTTGACTTATGTAGTGAAACAGTTGTATAATAATTCTATAACAGAGGAACAAGATAATCAAATATCAAATATTTTGTCGAGGTGAAGATAATGAGCAAGAGCAAAATTCCTTATGAAGTATATACGGAAGAAGTTGAGGCTTTAACCGTGCTTTCGCCAGACGGTGAAATTGTTAACAAAGATAAAGTTCCAAACCTATCCGATGATCAATTGAAAGAGCTTATGTACCGTATGGTATTTACCCGTACTTGGGATGAAAGAGCAATTAATTTGGGCCGTCAAGGACGCCTTGGCTTCTACGCTCCGGTATCCGGACAAGAAGCTACAATGGTAGGTAGTGAATTCGCTCTTGATAAAGGGGATTTCGTTTGCCCTGGTTACCGTGATATGCCACAGCTAGTATGGCATGGTCTTCCGTTGTATCAAGCTTTCTTGTATTCACGTGGTCATCAGCATGGCGGTGAAATTCCGGAAGGTGTTAACGTACTTATGCCTCAAATCATTATCGGCGCACAGGTTCTTCATGCCATGGGTATTGCGATGGGTTACAAATTGAAGAAACAAAAACAAGTGGCCATTACTTATACTGGAGACGGCGGTTCATCTGAAGGGGATTTCTACGAAGCAATGAACTTTGCCGGAGCGTTTAACCTACCGGTTATTTTCTTCGTGCAAAACAATGGTTATGCGATCACAACTCCATTTGCTAAGCAAACAGCGGCTCTGTCCATCGCTCATAAAGCGGTAGCAGCTGGTATTCGCGGTGTGAAAATTGACGGTATGGACGTATTTGCAGTAATCAGTGCTGTTCAAGAAGCTGCTGAACGCGCCCGTAACGGCGAAGGCGCTACTTTGATTGAAGCTGTGACTTACCGTTTCCGTCCGCATTCCTTGTCTGACGATACAAGTAAATATCGTACGAAGGAAGAAGAAGGCGAGTGGAGCGAGAAAGACCCAATTGCCCGTCTGGCTAAATATCTGGAGAAGAAAGGCCTCTGGACTGATGAAGATACAGCTCGCGTAAAAGAAGAAGCTAAAGCAAAAGTTAACGAACAAATCAAAAAAGCAGAGCAAACTGAAAAAATGACTGTTTCAGGCTTGATCGACAGCATGTTCGAAACTACGCCTAAGCATTTGGAAGAGCAAAAAGCCGATTTTAAATAATTCATAAGTCTTATATCTGATGGTTCAGTTCTAATGAGGAGGAGTATGAAGCAATGGCACAAATGAATATGAAAGAAGCAATTCGCGATGCGATGCGCGTAGAGTTGAGTCGTGATCCGAACGTTGTGATTTTTGGTGAAGACGTAGGACATGTTGGTGGTGTATTCCGTGTAACAGAAGGCTTGCAAAAAGATTTCGGTGAGGAGCGTGTATTTGATACACCTCTGGCAGAATCCGCAATTGGCGGTTTGGCATTTGGTCTAGGTATCCAAGGATTCCGTCCGATTGCTGAAATTCAATTCGTAGGTTTTATTTTTGAAGCGCTGGATCAAATTTTGATTCAAGCTGCCCGTCTGCGTTACCGTTCCGGTGGACGTTATAATGCACCAATCGTATTCCGTACACCATTTGGCGGCGGTGTAAAAGCAGCGGAGCTTCACACTGACTCTCTGGAAGGTTTGATTGCGCAAACTCCAGGTATCAAACTTGTAATTCCTTCTAACCCATATGATGCAAAAGGTCTTCTGATCTCTGCTATCCGTGATAATGACCCTGTGTTCTTTATGGAGCATCTGAACTTGTACCATGCATTCCGTGCTGAAGTTCCTGACGGTGAATACACAGTTGAGCTTGGCAAAGCTAACGTGGTTCGTGAAGGTTCCGACGTAACTATCCTTGCATACGGTTTGATGGTTCATACAGCTCAAAAAGCTGCCGATGAGCTTGAGAAGAGCGGAATCAAAGCTGAAGTTATTGATTTGCGTACACTTGTACCTCTTGATATCGATACGATCGTTGCTTCAGTTAAGAAAACCAACCGTGCAATCGTGGTTCAAGAAGCACAAAAATCCGCTGGCTTGGCTGCTGAAATTATTGCACAAATCAACGAAAAAGCGCTTCTGCATTTGGAAGCTCCAGTGCTTCGTGTGTCTGGACCGGATACCATTTATCCATTTGCACAAATCGAAGATCAATGGCTCCCTACACCAGCGCGTATTGTTGACGGAGTTAAGAAAGTTCTTGAATTCTAATCTAGTTTTACAAACCTATTGAATAAAACAGGAGGTCATCCAGGTGGCAAAATTTGAATATCGATTCCCAGAGCTTGGCGAAGGATTGCATGAAGGCGAAATTATTAAAATGCATATCAAAGTCGGCGACAAAGTGACAGACGAAGATATCGTAATGGAAGTACAAAACGACAAAGCGGTCGTTGAAGTTCCATGTCCGGTTAACGGTACAGT
>RCUU01000025.1_pt1 | contig 76956 bp, 96 predicted proteins | sample 2166211 | NCBI WGS metagenome assembly RCUU01 (sample SAMN09932620, study PRJNA488358) | compost metagenome | feature: garden; material: soil; isolation source: compost soil in phenylacetic acid-enriched culture | place: Germany: Experimental Botanical Garden Goettingen | collected 2016-01-27
CGTGACCATCCGTGCTACCACGGCTGAAGGTCAGAGCGAGGTCCTCAATGTCCAATTCTGAGGTCAACATGGATAACCTGTTCGAGAAAGCCACTCGCCAAAAACTGCTGTTCGAGTGCAAGGTCGGTCAGATCAACACTGAACAGCTGTGGGATCTCCCACTGCTCAGCAAGAATGGTCTCGATCTCGATACCGTGGCTAAGACCGCCAAGCGTCAACTGGATGCTGCCAGCGAGGAATCGTTTGTCAGCACCACCAGTCCTGCAAAAGCACTGGCCGAGCTGAAGCTGGAAGTGGTCAAGCACATCATCTCGGTGAAACTGGCCGAGAAAGATGCTGCGACCAAGAAAGCCAGCAAAGCTGAACTGCGTAAGCAGCTTACTGCTGCCCTGGCTGAAAAGCAGATCGATGACCTCAAGGGCATGACTGCTACCGAGATCGAAAAACGTCTGGCCGAGCTGGATGACTGATCCGTGCTGTAACTGAAAATCGGGGGCCATTACGGTCCCCGATTTTTGTTTTGAATTCAAACCTCCATCAAAGGACAAGACGCCATGAGCAACGCTGACAAACGCAGTCCAAGCACTGACGCCCTCGAAACGCTGGGCATGATCCACTTCAAACCTGAAGCCCGTGACGCCATTCACTTGGCTGTAGAGCCGGTGGTAGCAAGTTGTGGCCTTGATGCCGGTCAGAAGATCGGTATCGTCCATGGGAAAGCCTATCCAGCTGGTCAGCACATGGGTGCTGGGCAGCCTCGTGCTCCGTATCACGGGATTGTTGATCCATTCTTGCCAAGCAAGGGTGCCCAATTCGACGTGAAGGAGGGTGAATCCTTCTGGTTCGTCATGGCTCCCCGCATGGTGCAGTCCCTGCGTCACGTCTGGGAACACCCAGCTTTCCCGGAGAGTAAGTGATGGCTGAACTGAACCAAAACCATCTGCCCTATGACATCGAAGAGCATAAAGGCCGCCTCATGTGTGGTGACCCTGTGGCCATCGCCTACGAGTGGATCCGTGCCTATGCCGAGAACCTTACCGATCAAGTCAACAGCTACAACGATGACAACGAATACGGTAGCGAAGGGGTCACTGTCGATGAACTGATGGAAGTCGCTGACAGCCATCAACCCGATGAGAACGGCAACAACGGCTGGGGTGATTACATCTCCCGAGGCGGCACCTTCGAGGGTGAAGGCGTTGATCCTACCTTCTGGGAGAAATACGCCATTGTCCGAGGCAAACACATTGACGATGTAGACCAATCGTCGTTCTTCTCCTGTTCCTGCTGAGGTCTGTCATGACCGTAGAGAAAATGATTCACCGCTGCACCCCACGCACAGCCAAGCGTTTGATCACCAAGATTCTCGCTGCTGGTCTGGTGCCATTCATTCAGTCCAGTCCGGGGATGGGCAAGTCAGCCATTACCCGTCTGGTGGCCAAAGAGTTCATGTTGAAGCTCCTTGACCACCGTCTGTCCACCAGCGAACCAACGGATCTCACTGGGCTTCCTTGGTTCAAGGATGGTTATGCAGCGTTCGCCCCATTTCGTGACCTGTTTCCACTGGACGATCAACCCCTGCCTGAAGGTTACGAAGGTTGGTTGCTGTTCTTGGATGAGTTCAACTCAGCACCCAAATCGGTACAAGCAGCCGCTTACAAGCTAATCCTTGACCGTATGGTCGGCCAGCACAACCTTCACCCGAATGTGGTGATTGTGGCTGCCGGTAACCTGTCCACTGACCGGGCCATCGTCAATGCCCTCGGTACGGCCATGCAGTCCCGTCTCGTACACATCGAGATGGTGCTGGACTTTGGCGAATGGCTGGAAGATGTGGCCATCACCGAAGGCTACGATCCTCGAATCATTGCCTTCCTGTCCCAGTATCCATCGAAGCTGATGGACTTCGATCCAAAGCATCAGGAGAAAACCTTCTGCTGCCCTCGAACCTGGGAGTTCATGAACAAGCTGGTGAAGAACGAAAAAGTCATCAAGGATGAGGATGCTCCGATGTATGCGGGCACCATCACTTCTGGTGTGGCCACCGAGTTCATCACCTACTCGAAGATCTTCGAGAAGCTGGTCACTGTGACCGAGATCCTCAAGGATCCCACAACAGCCAGACTGCCAGACGACACGGCTGCAAAATGGGCCACCATCGCCACCATGATGGAGCACATTGACGAAGAAAACTTCGACAAGTTGGCGACCTATGCCAACCGCTTCGACCTGTCGTTCCGTGTCCTGTTCTACCGGGCCACCATGGTTCGCAAACCAGATCTGCGTGCTCATCCGAAGTTCGCAGCCTCCATGGGCGAGATCGCTCGTTACCTCAGTGGGAAATAATCATGAGCGAATTGGATTACCAGCTGCTCCAGCGAGAGCTGGATCGGACAAAAGCCGAGGTGTTCCTCAACAACAGCACTGCTGGTTTCCTTGGCTCTGTGATGTGCTCCATGGAGTTCATCTGGGATGAGACCATCCAGACCGCTGAAACGGATGGTCTCAGACTCTGGTGGAATCCCCATTGGTTCCTGTCCCTGCCTCCAGCCAGTCGCAAGACGATTCTGTACCACGAACTCTGGCATCCCGGCAGGCTGCACATGCTTCGCCGTGGTAGTCGTGATCCTAAGGTCTGGAACTGGGCCTGTGACATCCGCATCAACAACGACCTGCTCCGAGAGGGCTATACCTTCGAGGACATTGAATGGGGCTGGATGGATCCTGAAATCGACAAAGGGCCGAAAGGCATCTTGGCTGAGGAGGAGATCTACGAGCTACTGATGGCTAACCAGAAGCAGCCTCCACCCCAACCGACGGGCGGTGGTGATCAACCCGGTAATGGCGATGTTGGTGACATGCGGGAACCAACGAACCAAGAAATCCAGCAGGTTGTGTCCAACGTGGTCATGGCTGTACAGCAGGCCAAACTGGCTGGTTGTGGTGGTGTGCCTGGGGTTACTCAAAGCACTCTGAACAGTTTTCTGGAGTCCATCGTGCCATGGGAGACCCTATTGTGGCGGTTCTTTACCGACATGATGGACGAAGATTACAGCTGGAAGCGCCCAAATCGCCGGTACAGCGACATGTACATGCCTTCCCGTGAGGAAGATGAAGGCAGGCTGGAGCATCTGGCCTACTTCATCGACGTATCGGGGTCTGTGTCTGATGCTGATGTGGTGCGCTGCAACAGCGAAATCCGCTACATCAAGGAGGAGCTAAAGCCCAAAAAGCTCAGCCTGTTCCTGTTTGACACCCGGATCACCAAAGAATATATCTTTGAGGAAGACGATCCTTTCGATAAGCTTGTCATCGTTGGTCGGGGTGGGACCAGCTTCGAGCCGGTACGGGAGAAGATCAATGAGATCCAACCCACGGCAGCCGTCATTTTCTCTGATATGGATTGCCCTCCGATGCAGCCCCTTGACTACGACATTCCAGTGATCTGGATTGCGGTCAATGCTCGTCAGAAGACTGTGCCATTTGGAGACATCATCTTCATCAGGAGCTGAACCAATGGTTCTCAATGGTAAGGGGTTGTATGAAGCTGCCCCCATCAAAAACATGCTAGCTGGGAAAGAAACTGCCCACGGCACCAGCTATGGTCTGGGAGAAGCGGGCTACGACATTCGCATCAAGCAGGATATTCACTTCAAGCAAGTGACGAATCATGCCAACGTGCGTATGGATGGGCCGTATGTGTCTGTCGATGGTGAGACGTATGAGCGTGGCCGCTTCGCTCTGGCTTCAGCCATCGAAGAGTTCCGCATGCCATATAACCTCACCGGCATTGTCCACGACAAATCCACTTGGGCACGTCGAGGGCTGTCGGTATTCAACACTGTCATCGAACCAGGCTGGTCTGGATTCCTGACATTGGAGTTGGTTTACCACGGCGAGGATGAGCTAATCATCCCTGCCGGGGCTGGTATTGCCCAAATCATGTTCCATACCTTAACCCATGAAGCTGCCTACAACGGCAAGTACCAGAACCAAGAGGACCGACCGGTAGCAGCTCGGGAATCGGTGTGAGTCTGATCAACAAGTGTCAGTGCTGTGGGGAAGAGAATGGTTGGGCACTAATCAATCCCGAGTACGCTGATGTCTGTGGTGAGTGTGAAGCTGATACCTCCAACCCCATCGGATTTTTCGAGGGAAGATATCAGATGATGGCAACCTGTAGCTGTGGTGCAAAAGGGCCAGTCAATTTCGACGGGAACCTTTACTACTGCGGTAAGGGACCTGACTGCTGCCCCTGAGCTGTTGCTTGGGGGTAGCTACCCTGAAGAACAACCCCGCCCCCGAGAGACAACTCGGTTATCAAACCCAATGCACCTGTGGTCTGGCTGACACGCAGGTTGCATTGGAGGTGATGTTGGGAGACTGGAGTAGCACCCTCAGCGGCGTAAGAGTGGATAGCCATCCAGAAGTCGATTGTCTTCGCCCCACAATCGGCAATCCAGCATCACCCCCAATGCAAGTTGGAAAGGGGAGTTCGATTCTCTCTCGGTAGTCGAGGACTGGTGTGAAGGGAGTTGGGTTCAAATCCCAATGATATTGTCTCTGAGCCAATAAGCTCAGAGTAACTCTGGTGAGACAAATGACTCGGGCGGCCCGTCCGTTAAACACGCCTGCGGAATCAGGCTGAGGGGTTCAATTTCTAGTCGGTAGTCCGTGCATGGGCACACCTCTGGCGTAGGCCACGCCTATTGAGGAACGGCAGCTTAGCGGCTGGTGGTTCGACTCCACATACCGGCTCCATTTTCTATAGGTAGTCACTGCCTTCCCAGTGTCATTCGTAGGAGTTACGCCAATGCTCGGTTGGTTGAAAAAGAAAGCTAAAGTCACTGTCCGTGACGTTGCCAAGTTCGAAAAGAAAGACCTGATGGAAGCCACCGTCGGTATCGGTGTGCTGACCATGTGGGTTAGTGGTTCGGCTGAGGATGCCGAGCGTGAAAAGCTCAACAAGATCCTCGCCAACACCCCGGCCTTAGCCAACTTCGGCAGCGAAGTGCAGAGCACCTTGCAGCGTTACGACACCATGTGTAAAGACATGGGCTTCATGGGTGCCAAAGTGCACATCATGCGCGAAATCAAGCAGTGCCAGGGTGACCAGCACGAGATGGAAGACGTTCTGGTCACCGGCCTGACTGTCGCCCTCTCTGACGGCGAGATGGACGAAAAAGAGGAGAAGCTGCTGCGTGAAGTGGCTTCTCTGTTCGGCCTGCGTCTGGAAAACTTCCTGGCCTAAGCCTATGAAAGGTTTATTGAAATTCATAGGCATCGTCTTGCTGGGCTTGGCTCTGCTGCTTGGCGGGGTATCACTCTGGAACCGTTCGGTCTGTAAGGTCTACGGTTGGCAAACCGAGCGTGAAACCAAATACGCAACCTTCGTGGGTTGCATGGTGGAACTGAACGGTAAGTGGTATCCCCGCAACGAATTGCGGATAGCCCAGTAAAAGGAAATGGTGGCCTTCGGGTCACCATTTTTTATGGAGACTGTGATGGGAACAGTGATCACCCTTCCTGCGTGGATGAAATCGGTCAAGAAGCTCTACAACACCACCACTGGTGGGACCATGACTCCTGTCGATGTGGCATTGGCATTTGCCTTGACGATTCGTTTACATGGTACGACGGATGCTCTACGGAAGACTGCGTGGAACATTACCGACAAGGTATGCCGTCAACAAAAACCGGGCATGAAACGTCTGGCTAAGTCTTCAGATGATGATGTGGTGTGGGAAGCCACTACCAAAATCGTCAACCGGGTGACAGACATGCTGAACATCTTCCCCGGCCAAGAGATCCCCTTGGTTCCATTCGAGGAGCCAAAGGAACCTGAAGCCGATGAGGCTGATATCCTCTGCTTGCTGGAGGAGATCGCCAACGAAGTGGCCAATCCCAAAAAGATCTGCGAGGAGGTCTTGTACCTTGCTGAACAGCTTCCTCAGCATCAACGAGCTGGGCTGTACCTGATCGGTGGATCAAAAAATCCCCGAGCTGTGATCATGGCCATGCTCAGAACCAAGGAGGCTAAGTCCATTGGCAGAGACGACAAACACGCTTGAAGAGCGTAATGCCAGCCAAAAGCGAACCATTGAAAAACAAGTGGAGCGCATCAAAGAACTGGAGATCTGGGAGAAATTCGCTGCCCATCTACTTAACAATTGCATCGGCCAGACCGTAACTCAAGAATCTCTTGAGAAGTGGTTGGAAGAAGCTCAACAACCAAGGAGAAAGTGATGGATTACGCTGGAGTGGTTGCCGCATTTCTGATGGCATCAAGCTGTGATAACACCTTAGGATGCAGAGAAATTGTGGTGGCACCATTCCACGGTCCCTCTGGTTCCGAGTTGTGCCAGATTGCTGCTCAACATTTTAACCAAGAAAATGCATTCAAGAAGGTGACCGGTAATAATCGGCCTATCGTCTTTGTCTGCAAGCCACCACCCCAGGTGGCATCCTCAGGACCCCGAACCAACATGTAATGGTTTCGTGGGGGTTATACACCTCGTAGCAAATCCCAATCTCAAAGGAAAAATTTCCCATGTGCGAACGTTGCATTGCTGACTCGGTAGTCAACCTGAACAACACCCAGGCCATCCTCAATCTGGCCAATGCTGCCCATGTGCTGGACAGCATCAATGCCACCGCCGAGAAGAACACCGTTCTGCGTCGTCTGGACAGCATCGCTGAACTGCCTCGCCAAACCGGCGAAGCTGAAGCAGCTACTGCTCCGGCCCAAGGCGAAGACAATGCCAAGCAAGCGGGTGAAGCTTCTGCACCGAATGCTGATGTGGCCCTGTCCCAGCATGTTCGCCGTCTGGTCGAACTGGGCAAAATTCTGGGCTTCGAAGTAGAAGTCCATACCGTCCGGATGTAACTCCAACCTAAGTTTGGCATATTGCCAGCTCAGCCCTAAAACCCCGTGAACCAAAAAGGATCACAGCCTATGCGAATGTTCAGTCGTTTTCTCAGTTACATGGCCCTTGGCCTTGCCAGTTGCCTCGGTTTCGCCGGTATGGCACTGGCTGAAGATGCCCGCCCCAGTCTGATCAACAGTCTGCGCATGGCGGTCTCCAGCGTCGGTGAGTACGGCCATGATGTGGCCAAGTACAAAGCCGAACAGTCGTTCATGCACGGCACCTCGGGTACGCGATTGTGTACCGGTGCCAATCTGACTGCTGAATCGAATGGCTTCCGTCTGTCGGCAATGACCTCCAGCGGGGTGGCCGAGGGCAAGATCGGTGGTAGCATTCCTGCTACTTACATCTAAAGCCTGCTGGCAAAGCGCCGTGAGAAAGCCCCTTCCGAGGGGCTTTTTCTTTGTTCTGAAATTCTCTATCAGGAGAGAAAAAATGCATCAGTTTCAAGGGCTTATTGAAAAGGTTCTATACACCGGCAGTGATCGTGAAGATCGTACTGGGATAGGCACCCGATCCATTTTCGGCCATCAAATGCGTTTCGACTTGTCGGAAGGCTTTCCCATCTGCACGACCAAACGAGTGCCGTTCAAGTCGGTACTGAGTGAACTCCTTTGGTTCATCTCTGGATCGACCAACGTAAATGATCTACGTGCCTTGCTGCATGGTGAGGAGTTCCGAGATGACTGGACGAAAAAGACCATCTGGGATGACAACGCTACGAACCAAGGGCAAGCACTGGGCTATGAAGATGGCGAGCTTGGTCCGGTCTACGGTAAGCAATGGCGTCATTGGAGCAAGAACAACGGGGTAACAGACCTGTTGGGAGCCAAGGACACCATCGACCAGCTGCGTGACGTGATCAACCAGATCCGTGACAACCCTGACAGCCGTCGTCTGATTGTGTCGGCATGGAACGTAGCTGAGCTGCCAGATATGGCACTGCCCCCTTGCCATTGCCTGTTCCAGTTCTATGTCCGTGACGGGTATCTAGACTGCCAGCTGTACCAACGTTCGGCAGACCTATTCCTTGGTGTGCCATTCAACATTGCCAGCTATGCCCTATTGGTTCATATGGTGGCTCAGGTGTGCAGTCTCAAGCCGGGTGAGTTCATCTGGACGGGCGGGGACGTACACCTCTACAAGAACCACTTTAGTCAGGCATTGGAAATCCTCAACCGGGAACCCCTGAAACTACCCACCTTAGAAATCAATCCTGAGATCTCTGATATCGATCAGTTCACCATGAATGACTTTGAGCTGATCGACTACAAATCCCACCCACCTGTACCAGCCCCAATGGCCGTGTAGCAGGTTTTGTGGTTGTCGATCCCTGGAGTTCTGGGGATCGACTAAACATCCTATTTGAACCAAGGAGCTACAGATGCCGGTTAAGTACAGGCTGCTGAAAGACTCGACCATTGAGCCAACAGCAAAGGCAGGCACTTTCGCCTATGCATGCACCAAGTATGACTACGGAAGTGCCAGCGTTGACACTCACATCACCGGGCGTAAACACGTCAGCCTCTCCCTGAAGGAGGACGGCGACTATCCGTTCTTCACTCACGCCGAAGACGATCTCGAAGTGATCAAGGAGTAAGGCATGCAAGTTTCCCAACAAGCAGACCAAATCACCCATGCGGTGGTGGGTCAGCAAGAATCCATTTCCATGGGGGTTAGTGACAGTGCAGCTTTGATGCACATCCTGTCCTCCACCCTATACACCTACCCAGAATTGGCAGCTGTCCGTGAAGTGACCTGCAACGGTTGGGACGGCCATATCATGGTCGGCAAGACCGATGTGCCACTGGAGATTTCCATCTCGGCATCCGAGTTCAAGGTCCAAGACTTTGGTCCGGGCATTCCCCATGACAAGATCGGTCAGATCTACGGGGTATACGGCAACTCCACCAAACGAGATGACAGCACTCAGACTGGTGGTTTCGGTCTTGGCTCCAAGGCACCCTTTGCGGTGACCGATAACTTCCAAGTGATCTCGTGTCACGAAGGGGTGAAGACCATCTACCGTGTGTCCAAGTCTTCGATGGAAGTGGGTGGTAAACCATCCATCAACAAGATCTTGGACATACCGACTGATGAGACTGGCATCACTGTCAGCTTCAACATCAAGGATGGTCGGGAGCGTGAGTATCACAAGCTGATCAAAGAAGTATTGTTGCTTGGTGGCATTCTGGCCCGAGTCAATAAGGCCGAACCAATGGAACCCCTGCCACTGCTGGAGTCCCCATCAGGCTTCATCATCAGCAGTGCCACTGGCACCTTGCTACACCGGATCAACGTTCGCTACGGCAACGTAGTCTACCCAGTACCAAGCCACATTGGCTTCAAGTCTGAGTGGGATACGGTCATGAGTCAGATGAACAAGCTGTGGAACTCAGCCAGTATCATCTTCATGGCTTCACCTGACAGTGTGTCCATTGCTCCAAGCCGGGAGGCTTTGATCTACACGGATGAAACTGTCGCCACCATCAAAGCCTTGCTGTCCCAGTTCACTGAGGACGACATCAAAGGCTGTGAGAAAACGGTAAAGCAGTTCAACCGTGAGGTACTGAACAAGACCATTGCGTTGGAACCACCACCAACCAAACCTCAAGATCTTGAGCGTAGTGTTCAGATCCCAGTCGAGTTCTATCCGAAGACTGTTCGGCATGACTCCGGTACTTATGCCTACTCGATCAAGGGTGCTCGTATGGCATACCTGTTACGAGACCTGAATAATGTTCAGGAAGGCATGCATGTTCAAGTGAAGTTGCTGAAGCGAGCAATCAAGCAACAGGCATTCATGGACAATAAATTTGCCCGTGAGTTGCTGAAGGCTTACTACGAGCACAACAACAACCGTCGCTCTAATCGGGCTTACAGCCGTATGACGGCGATAGTCCACAAGTTCATCACCTACCCGATTTATCAGGCCATCGACTCAAAAGAAAAGATGAGCCGTGATCGACTGTATGTACTACAGAACTACGTTTCCAATTTGGTTCGCTTCAAGGAGCGTAGCTGTGGTGATTTCAGCAATGCCGTTGGACACTTGTTCAAACGTGTACTGATCGTCCGTAGCAAAGCTGCTGCTTTGGAATTCCTCGAACGAGAGTACCGCAAGAATTACGAGCGTCAGGATGGCTGGGTTGTGTATGTCTGCCACTCCCATGTGGACCGAATCAACGAGGCCAAAGCAGTCTTCGACAAACTGGACTACGAGGTCCACGGCTACAAGCTGGAAGTGCAGCCAAGGATCAAGAAGTCTGATGATCCTGATTGGGTCCCGGCTGAGCGTAAAGCATCCGCCAAACGTAAGGGTTATATGACCTTGCGGGATTCCTATGACCCTGTAAAGGAAACCTTCCTGCTGTCCACGGCACGAGAGGCCAAGGAACCGGCCAACCTGAAAGAGCCTATGGCTTGGATCATGTTGCATAACAAGAGCCACCATAAGGAAGGTCGTTGGACTGTAGGTTTCGGGCCTGAGCAGAGCAAGGCCATCAATCAACTCTGGGGCGACAAGATCGCTGTAGTAACCCCTGCTCAAGCAGAGGCCCTTAAAAAGAAAGGTATCGAAGACATGCAGACCTATGTCACTACTTATGTAGACGATCAGCTGTCAGCCAAGCAAGATTTCCGTCGCTATCTGGCATTCAGCCGGCACTTAAGCTATGGGCATAACAATCGCCCCCGTAGTGAAGTAGCTGCCGTCGTTCTCAACATGTTGCCCCATGAAGAGCTGATGAAAGAATTGGGCATCCGATTCCACATCTCAGCAGAAACTACATTGTTAGTTAATTTCCTGTATGGCATGGATGAGAGCTTGACCCCTAAATGTCACCTCCTATCCAAACAGGTTAAAAGATCCCCTGAAGTGGATGTGGTGCTGAACAAGGTCAATCAGTCCAAATGGCAGAAGTTCATTGATATGAGCTTCTTGGCTCAACAGTTGGATACCGCCAAAGCTGGTTCCGAAGAGCAAGAAATTGCTTTCTCCGTTGTTAAACACCTCCTGAAATAACTGAGGCCATACATGGAAAATGTAACTCGTGTAATAGCCGCCGTACTCGATAAGTCCCGACTTATCATGTACAAGCCGGATGGGACTACTTTGGAGATTCTCCAAGGTGATCCCCGCATCAAGCACCTAACTGACAAGGTCTTTCCAGACATTGACCGTCAGGAATTCTCCGACCTGTCCGAGCAGGATCTCGAAAATCCATCGGAAAACTACAGTCATTATGCAGAAACCGAGGCTCAACTCGGTGGCATGGTGAAGTTCTTCCGCATGCTGAAAACCGAAGCAGAGAAGGTCTTGGCCCTCTTTGCCGAGGATGGCTTCAATGGCGTCAAACAGGCCGGTGAGATCCCAGCACCTGGGAACCAAGACGAGGAAGAGGAAGGGACCACCCAACCTCAGACCAAAAGCCAAGCAGCTGTGGCCCAGATCATGGCCCAAGCAGCTCCGGCCTCCTCGCCTGAGTTCCAACAGATGTCCAAGGAACAGGCAGAAGAGACCACCGTTGTGGCCGTGACTGAAGACGGCACCTGCATTCCGGGTATCGAGCAAATCGATGTCCAGCTCAAGGCTATCGCTGCCAAGCTGGGTTCTCCGGAAGGTATCGCCAACTTCTTCCGTCGTGTCACCTCAGTCAAGCGTGCCCATACCGTGCAGGATCTCCTGAAGTTCATGGAGAAAGGTGAGCTGCCTATCGCTGATGACGGCTCGGTGCTGGTGTATAAACGCCTGCGTTCCACCGATGAAGCCGGTGTGTTCGTGGATTGCCACACCCGCACTGTGAAGCAACGGGTAGGCTCGTTCGTCTTTATGGACGACAAGCTGGTCGATCCAAACCGTTACAACGAGTGCTCCAACGGTCTGCATGTGGCTCGCCGGGATTACCTGAACAGCTTCAGCGGTGACGTGACTGTGCTGGCCAAGTTGGCTCCAGAAGACGTGATCGCTGTGCCTCATGGTGATGCCCGTAAGCTGCGTGCTCGTGGTTACCACATCGTGGTTCAACTTAGCGCTGCTGATGCTAATCTGGTCAACGGCAACCGCCCTATGCAGGACACCGTTCTGCTGGGCAACGTTGCAGCTGGCAACCACGTCGATATTCTGGAGCATGTGCAGATCCTCGACCAACAGCGCACCGACAAGAGCGTCAAGTACACCACGTTGAGTGATGCTGAAACTGTTCAGTTGGATGGGGACAAGAAATCCGGATCTCTTGAGACTCTGGACAAAGACGCCCCTGTCCATGTCGATGCAGCATCGGTGGCCAAGAAGAAACCAGCTGGAACCAAGAAGGCTGAAATCAAGCGTCCTATCGACACCTTGATCGATGCCTTCAAAAAGGCAAAATCTGACAAGGCCAAGCGTGCTGCTGCCAGCAACATCGTGGTCTTCAAGAAGAACGCCAAGAAAGGTTGGGATAAGCTGGGCGTCTCCGATGAGCTGGCCAAGGAGATCACCGAGTTGGTCCCGTTGGCTCAGCCTGCGAAGCCAGTCAAAGAAGCCAAGCCTGAGCCAGTGATCCCAGCAACGGGCACTCCAAAAGAGCGCATCGCTGCTGGTCTGGGCCACAAGCCCCTGACCCGTCAACTGGCCTTGGACATCCTTCAGATCAAGAAGGCATCCAAGAAGGGCTGGTCTGCTCTGGGCGTCACCGCCGCGCAAGAGAAGGAAATCCTGAAGCTTGCAAGCAAGTAGTCGGGTTGCTTCACCAATTTGCCTCTAGTCATATAGACTAGAGGCATCTTTTATTGAGGGTAAGCCCATGTCTTCTGTAATCCGAGTCAATCGCAAAGGCAGCGATGACGATATCATCCGTCTCAATAGCGTTGGCTTGTCGTTACGGACGATTGCCAAGCTGCTGGATTGTCATCCAACTTCTGTGACCTTACGTCTCCGTCGCTTGGGTGTTCCACCTGCGGATACCCGTCGGACTTTCATGGAAGACATTTTTAAAACCCTCAGCCCAGACCAGCAAGAATGGCTGGCTGACCATATCCAAAACGGCAACAACATCAAGGATTATGTCCGAGAGTTGCTCGTAGAGGATTATCAACGACAGAACCCTGGAGCACCTGTATGACCCAATGCACTATCGCCCGTACTGCTGAATGGTTTGCCTTGGCTCGCCCTGAGCCAACAGTACAGGATTTCAATGCTCAGCTGGGCGTTCACTGTGAGGAAGTCAGTGAAATGCTTGAAGAGTTGGATGGTGAAAACATCCAGCTTAATGTGCTGATCGGCACCGCCCAACAAGCCATGCATAACTTGGCTGAGTATTTGAAAAATAACTCTGCCGAAAATCTGGTACATGTCGCCAGACCATTGCTGTTCTTAGATAGTCTGTGTGACCAAGTAGTCACTGCTACCGGTGTAGCACATACCCTGAACTACGAGTTCGTAGGCGCCATGAAAGAAGTGAACGCTTCGAATTTCTCCAAGTTCGATGATGAGGGGAACCCGATCTACAACGAGAACAAAAAGGTCATGAAAGGTCCTAACTACTTCAAGGCCGACCTTGCCCAGTACCTGCCAGTCGAGTAACTGAATCGACTTTCAGAAACCCCCGGACTGCCGGGGGTTTTTCGTAATAGGAGAATCCCCAGTGGAATTAGCCGATAAAAAGCTACCTCTGAACGAAGACCAAGAAATTGCTGCTAAGGGTTTCTTCGAGTTTCTGTTCAGTGATGAAAAGGAGATGCGAATCAGTGGTCCCGGTGGAGTCGGCAAGACCTACCTGATGGGTCACATGATCGACACCCTGATGCAGCACTACTTCGATTCTTGCCGTTTGGCTGGGATCGAACCCGAGTACTGGGACGTGTACATGACAGCCACCACTAACAAGGCGGCTGAAGTCCTGGGTCTCAACACAGGCCGTCCGGCCAGTACCGTTCACAGCTTTCTCGGCCTTAAGGTCAAAGACGACTACAGTACTGGCAAATCGAGTATCGAAAAGACCGGTGCATGGCGTGTACACCAGAACATCATCCTCTTTGTGGATGAGGCTTCCATGGTGGACCGGGCTTTGCTCGCTGCCATCCGTGAAGGCACCTGCAAATCGAAGATCGTTTATGTCGGGGATCGGAGCCAATTGGCTCCAGTGCATGAAACCGTGTCTCAGGTTTACACCGACAGCATGCCGTCATTCGAGCTGCTGAAGCCAATGCGTAATGCCGGGCAGCCAGCCCTACAAACCATCTGTGCCCAGTTCCGTAAAACGGTAGATGACCACATCTTCCGTCCGATCCAATTGGTTCCGGGGGTAATTGACCATCTCGATGACAATCAGATGGAGCAAGAGATCACCCAGAATTTTGTGGACCCCAACTTCGATGGTCGGATTCTGACCTACACGAACAAGCGGGCCATCATGTACAACCAGTTCATCCGAGAGATCCGTGGTTTGCCGGAGCAGTTCCAAGAAGGGGAACGTCTGGTCAATAACACAGCCATCAGGATCGGCAAGATCCAACTCTCGGTGGAAGATGAGGTGCAGATCATCGAGCTGTCTAACACTACAGCACAGCATGAGATCCAAGAAGGTGTCCATCTGGAGGTCCGATTCGCCACCTTGGAAAACAAGTATGGGGATCGACTGTACGGTGTGATGCTGCCTGTGGACCGTGACCACTATGACAGACTGGTGAAGTATTACCAGAAGGTCAAGAACTGGAACCGGTATTACTACCTCAAGAACAACTTCCCTGACCTTCGTCAGCGGGATGCCTGCACCAGCTACAAAGCTCAAGGTAGCACCATGCAGACGGCATACATTGACCTGACCGACTTCAGCACCTGCAAGAACCCTGCACAGGCTGCTCGACTGGCATACGTCAACGTATCCCGCCCAACGACCCGAATCGTTTTCTATGGTGAGTTGGCTCCCCGCTTCGGAGAGCTGATCCAATAGGAGAAGGTTAATGGCCGTTGCAAATCTTCACAAATTCCTGGATGCACTGGTCAAGAAGTTGTTCGCTGCTGAAGAGCGTCGTCTCGACAAGATCGTGGAGACGCTCGACCAGCGGAATAGAGAGATCGGTGGCCACAGACCACAGGGTTTCCTACTGCAAGGCAAGCTTTATAGACCTAGCAATGCCACGCTAATAGCCATTGTTGGGATCAAACCATTAGCTTACGAGTTGTCGGATGATGGCAACAAATTCCTGAAAGATCGCAACCAGATCGATCAAGATCGTCAGTCCATCAAACAGATTCTATATAAGTTGGTGGAACCGTGCCAGAATGCACAGGAGATCCGTGACACCCTTCCAGAGTGTCTAGTATCTCTCGTACCAGAACTGTCCAAAATGGAACGACGATTCGCTACAGGATTCTTCGCTCCAAAGGACGACCGATTCGTTCGGCAGTACGAAGCCATCTTGCCCAAGATCGAGATGTATTCAGTTTCTTGCTTGCTGTACTAGGGGAGTCCACATGTACCACTTGTTCTACTCCGAAAAGGAGCGGGATAGCTATCCCATTGTCTTCCTCGTCAAGCAGATCCGTAAGGATGAGATCCGCAAAGCCTACATTGATCCACACGGCATTGATCCTAATGAAGTGTTGGCGATGACCCTCCATTACTCCCGAGACAAGAAGAAGACTCCTGTCAACGAAATGCGGGCCTACATGGATGAGGTCATCTACCCGGTATTGGCTCAAGCCAAGACCGAATTCTTGCTGGTCTCCGATGTGGACTACTTCAAGGCCATCACCAAGCTGCCCAAGGCTGAACCCTATTTGGGCTATGCCATAGATTCAGAGCATGGCAGCTTTAAGGTGATGTATGTGCCGAACTATCAGCAGGTATTTTTCAATCCTGTGAAGGTGACGGCAGGCATTAAGCAAGCCATGGATGCTTTGAAAGACACCCGCAAGGGTACTTACGAAGACCCCGGCGCCAGCATCATCCATTTTGCCGAGTACCCTCGAACCAAAGAGGATATCAAGGCATGGCTGATTAAATTGCTGACCATGGATGTTCCACTGACGGTGGACATCGAAGGCTTCGATCTGAAGCACAACAAGGCTGGCATTGGTTCCATCTGTTTCTGCTGGAACAAGCACGAAGGCATTGCCTTCCCGGTTGATTGCCGGGAGATCGTAGGGGCCGTAAAGGCTCCGTTTCTGGAGAACGTACCCAACCATGAGGTTCGGGAACTACTCAAATGGTTCTTCATTGAGCTGAGCAAGAAAGCGATCTACCACAACATCGCCTTTGACGTGTATGTGCTGATCTACCAGTTGTTCATGAAGGACATTCTGGACACTGAAGGTCTGCTCGAAGGTCTTGAGGTGATGCTCAAGAACTGGGACTGCACCAAGTTGATCACCTATCTGGCGACCAACAGCTGTGCAGGCAACAAACTGGGTCTGAAAGACCAGTCTCAAGAATTTGCGGGCAACTATGCCGTAGAAGAGATCAAAGACATCACCAAGATCCCCATGGACAAACTGCTCCAGTACAACCTTGTGGATGGCCTGTCCACTTGGTACGTGCATGGTAAGCACTTTGGCTCTATGGTTCGGGATCAACAAGAGGATTTCTATCGGAATATCTTCCAGCCAGCGACCATTGACGTGATCCAAATGCAGTTGACTGGTATGCCAGTCTCCATGCCTCGGGTTCTGGAAGTAGAACAGATCCTGATCAAGGACAAGGCTTCTGCTGTGTCCCGACTGGACTCGAACCCTTTGGTTCAGAAGTACCAGTACGAACGGATCGAATGGTGGATTCAGGCCAAGAACACCAAGCTTAAAAAGAAACAGGTCACCATCTCCGATGCTCATGAGGAGATGAAAAAGAAGAAGTCGATTGTCCGGTTCAATCCGAACTCGGCTCCTCAGGTACAAGAGCTGCTCTATGACAAGCTCGGTCTGCCAGTCATCAGCCTGACAGATTCCAAGCAACCTTCCGTGGATGCGGACACCCTCAAGGCACTGAAAAACCACACCACTGAGCCAATGGTAAAAGACCTGCTCGAAGCCCTATTGGACTTCGCCAGTGTCGTGACCATCCTGCAAACCTTCATGCCTGCCCTCAAGGCAGCCAGTCAAGGTCCAGATGGTTGGTGGTATCTGTTTGGTAATTTCAACCTCGGAGGCACTGTCTCAGGTCGGCTGTCCAGTTCCAAACCGAACCTTCAGAACCTCCCAGCCAACTCCAGATACGCCAAGCTGATCAAGTCGTGCTTCATTGCACCGCCTGGCTGGCTGTTCATGGGGCTGGATTTTGCGTCTCTGGAGGACAGGATCTCAGCGGTCACCACCAAGGACCCGAACAAGCTGAAGGTTTACACCGACGGCTACGACGGTCACAGCCTGCGGACTTTTGCATACTTCCCAGACCAGTGCATCGGGATCATCAACACGGTTGAGTCGATCAACTCGATCCAGAAGCTCTACCCGGACCTACGTTATGAGTCCAAGGCACCGACCTTTGCCCTGACCTACCAAGGCACTTACAAGACCCTGATGACCAACTGTGGTTTCTCCGAGACCAAGGCCAAAGGCGTTGAGTCAGCCTACCATGAGCTTTACCACGTCTCCGACGAGTGGGTTCAAGGTAAGTTGGACGAAGCGAGCAAGGTTGGGTACATTACTGCCGCCTTCGGGCTGCGGGTTCGTACCCCGCTTCTTCATCAGGTAATTCGTGGTATCAGCAAGACACCATTCCAAGCAGAGGCTGAGGGGCGCACTGCTGGTAACGCCTTAGGTCAGAGCTGGTGCCTACTCAATTCCCGAGCTGGCTCTGAGTTCATGAGCAAGGTCCGCAAGAGCAAGCATCGTCTGGATATCAGGCCGTGTGCCCAGATCCACGATGCTCAGTACTTCCTTGTCAGAGACGACATCGAGACCGTGATGTATTGCAACGAGCATCTGGTCAAGGCCGTCTATTGGCAGGATCACCCAGACATCTGGCACGACGACGTAAAACTCGGAGGCGAGCTGTCTCTGTTCTACCCCGACTGGAGCAAGGAGGCTGTCATTCCCAACCATGCCACCGAAGAGCAGATAGGCGATGTTATCGCTGATCACGTTGCTCGGCTGGAGGCTGGCTGGCCAAAAGTATGGCCCCCAAAACCAGACCCAAAACCATCAGGAGAGAACCAATGAAACCCGATCAACAAGCTGATAACGAATACACCACCTTCTGGACCGCATCGGTCAGTCTGGTGTTTGTTCGCGCCGATCAGCCAGACCAACCGTTGAAGGATGACATCAACGCCCTGCATATCACCCGTGAGCCTTACCTGTCCAAAGCTGATCTGGAAGCCATTCAGGTACACGCTCAGAAGCAGCTGCATGCTAAGACCACGGGCGTAGAGGTTCAGGTATTGGATCTGCACCTGAACGCTGTCAGCAACCTTGGTCGTATGACCAAAAAGCAGTTCTTTGGCCCGGCCAAGGACCCAAATGCCCCAGCTCCGAGCACTCAGCAATGAGTGAGGAGAAAGCCCTCACTGGGGGCTTCACCAACTACTACTTGGCTCAGATTCCCCATCCCCAGCGGGAAGAGCAGGCACCGTATCAGGCTGAGTGTGAGGACATAATTCGTGCCCTCAACATGTCCTTCGATGAAGCCTGTGAGTTCAAGGCCATCTGGCGTACTGCTGCTGCCCGTCTGGGCAATGGTAAGCCGGGGCAGAAGGCTCTGTACGACTGCGAGAAGCGAGTGCATTACGCACAAGCTTCCCTGCGTCAGGAGCGTATCGCTCAGGGTGTGGAACCAAAGAAACCACCACCACCAGTACTCAAGACCATGGTTTGGTATGCCCATACCACAGGACAAATGCCTTCCGGTATTCACCCTAACGATTGGGTAGCAGTTGAGCTATCTAATGGGGAAAGCAGAACTGAACGCCGAGCTATGTCTTGGAGTTGGTCAGCTGAGGATGGAATTGTGAAGTTCTGCATTACTCGCAGATCTTGAACCAAAGGGGCCAGATTGGCCCCTATCATCGGAGCACCTGATGAAGATCACGAATACCAGTGGCATCTCGCTGAGTCTAGCCGTTTGGCTCATGCATGATGAGTACGACTACGTGTCCGAGGAGAATTACATCTCGGTCACCACCCTGATGAAACCGCTGCGGCAGATTATTCTGCCTCGACGGATTCCAATGGAAAAGCGGGAGATGGATCTGGCCGATCTGACCTCCCGTGCTCTGGGGCACTCCCTGCACGACTCGATTGAGAAGGCATGGACCAACGATAAGGCTCGAACCAATTCCCTGCTGCGACTGGGTTATCCCCAGAAAGTGGTCGAGAAAGTGGTGGTCAACCCAACTGGCGAGTTCGTCAAAGCCAATCCCGACTGCATTGCCGTATATCTGGAGCAGCGGGGCACCATCAAGCTCAAGGTGGGCAACAAGCTGTGGACCCTTGGTGGTAAGTTCGACATGGTGGCCGAAGGCATCGTCCATGACAACAAATCTACCTCCGCCTGGGTCGGCATGTTCGGTGGTCGAGACGACGAGCATCGTCTGCAAGGCTCACTGTACCGCCTAATCCATCAGGACAAGATCACCGAAGATTTCATTCGAATCGAGTATATCTTCACTGATTGGCAGAAGTTCATGGCCAAGCAGAATCCCAACTATCCGCAGAATCGGTTGGCCAGCAAGGACATTCCTTTGCTGGACATCACCGAGACGGAAAACTGGGCGAAGAACAAGCTTGCCTTGGTTGAGAAGTTCATGGATGCACCTGAAAAGGACATCCCTGAATGTACGCCTGAAGAACTTTGGATGAGCGATCCAAAGTACAAGTACTATGCCGACCCGGCTAAGACAAGCGGGCGTTCAACCAAGAACTTCGACTCAATGGCCGAAGCCAAGAAATTCATGGCAGAGAAGGGCGGCAAAGGAATCATCATCACCGAACCGGGGCAACCCAAACGGTGTGAGTACTGTGACGCCTTCGAGATCTGCACTCAAAAGGACCGTTATTTCTCATGATCGACTTGACTGGAGTCACCCATCATCCAGTGATTGATGAGATCACTGAGGTGCTGTGTGCAAAAACGCAGAACACCAATCGAAGTTTCTTCCGGGCTGAGCTAGCTTTCTTCATCTCGAAGATGGCCAGTTCGATGCGAGCCACCATCGTCACGAAGGATCGTGGAGAGATTCCAGTCAACATGTACGTGTTGGCTCTCGCCACATCCGGCTTTGGTAAAGGCCATTCCGTAGCTGTAGTGGAGGGCGAATTTCTCTCAGGGTTCAAGAAGCGTTTCATGGAAGATACCTTTCCAGTTATCGCTGAACAGAACCTTTGGGACATTGCCAATGACCGGGCAATCCGTAACAACACTGATCCACAAGTGGAATATGACTCTGCCCTGAGCGAATTCAAACGTGCAGGTGCAGTGCCATTTACCTTTGACTCGGGTACTGCACCTGCGGTCAAGCAGCTTCGTCACAAGCTGCTCATGGGCAAGTGTGGTTCGATCAACCTGCAAGTGGATGAGATTGGTTCCAATCTGGAAGGTTCCACTGAACTGCTCAACCTGTTCTTGGAGATGTATGACCAAGGGCTGGTGAAGCAAAAGATCACCAAAAACACCGCTGAGAACCAACGAGGCGAAGAACTGGACGGTAAGACACCGGCCAACCTGTTGCTCTTTGGTACGCCGTCCAAGCTGTTGGATGGTGGCAAAACCGAGGACCTGTTCTATCAGTTCCTCGATACCGGTTATGCCCGGCGTTGCCTGTTTGGCTTTGGCCAGCAGGAGCAGAAGGCTCATAACAGTCAGACGGCCAAGGAGATTTATGATCGCCTGATTCAGCCGTCCAACTCAGCAATGGTCAGTAAATGGGCCAACCACTTCCACCGTCTGGCTGACCCAGGCATGTACGGCTGGCAGATGCAGGTCGATGACCATGTGGGCGTCATGCTGTGGGAGTACAAGATCCACTGCGAAAAGCTGGCTGAAGCCATGAAGGACCATGAGGAAATCCGCAAAGCGGAAATGAGTCACCGGTACTTCAAGGCACTCAAGCTGGCAGGTGCTCTGGCCTTTGTCGATGAATCGATGGAGATCGAAGAGATCCATTTGAAGCAGGCGATCCTGCTGGTCGAGGAATCTGGTCAAGCGTTCCAGACCATCCTGACCCGCGAGAAATCTTATGTGAAGCTGGCCAAGTTCATTGCCGACATGGACTCTGAGCTGACCCATGCTGACCTTCATGAAGCCTTGCCCTTCTACAAGATGAGCCAAGGTGCCCGTAACGAGATGATGACCATGGCCGTAGGCTGGGGCTACAAGAAACACATCATCATTAAGAAACGGTTCGTGGATGGTATCGAGTTCTTCAGCGGCGAGAAGCTGGCTGAAACCAACCTCGATGAGATGATCATCTCCTATAGCGACCACTGGGCTTACAACTATCAGGGCATGCCAAACAACCCTAACGAGGTTGTACCGTTTGATCAGCTGCATCAGCTGACCCAAGCTCCCGGCATGCATTGGTGCAACCACCACTTCAAAGGCGGTCATCGGAGCCGGGAGAACGTAGTACCTGGGTTCAACATGATCGTCATTGATGTGGATGGTGGCTGTTCTCTTGCTACAGCCCATGAGCTGCTGGACGAATACAAGTTCATGACCTACACCACCAAACGGCATCAGACCGAAGGTGAAGATCGTTTCCGCATCATGATTCCCATGAACTATGTGCTGCACCTCGACCACGAGGACTACAAGCAGTTCATGGACAACGTGATGGCCTGGCTCCCATTCCAAACGGATGAAGGAGCGAACCAAGCGGAACGCAAATGGGAGACTTTTGACGGAGGTAGCTACCACCTGAACATGGAAGGGGGTTTGCTTGATGTGCTGCCGTTCATCCCCCGCACCAGCCGTAACAGCGAGTACATGGACGAGTTCAAGAAGGTCGAATCCCTCGATAACCTTGAGCGTTGGTTTGCCCAACGAATCGCCAGTGGTAACCGCAACAACCAGATGATCAAGTACGCCTTGGCTCTGGTGGACAATGGCATGAATCTCATGGAGATCACAGCCCAAGTCCACTCGTTCAACAAGAAACTCAACAACCCTCTGGACACGGACGAGATCGAATCCACGATCCTCACCACCGTGGCCAAGCGCTTTACCCGTAGCTAACCCCTGACAGGCTGCCAGTCCTTTTATCGGGTTGGGACTGGCAAGCCTATGGAGACCCCCTCATGAGTGACGAAGCACCACTGCCGGACGATCTGGAAGGCAGCTTAGACCAATTGGTTCTGATCGTTGGCTATTCGACCCAAGGTAAGTCGGCCAGCCTGCGGAACATCAGGAACCAAGAACGCTGGGTGTATCTGGGCACTGAGTCCGGCAAACGCCTGCCGTTCAAGAACAAATTCAACCGGATCAACATCACCGATCCCTACGATGTGCTGGCCTACTTCGACGAATGCATCGCCAACAAGGACGATGTGGACGGGATCATCATCGATTCGATGACGTTCCTCATGGATATGTTCGAAACCCAGTACGTCATCGGCGCCGCCAACACCATGCAAGGCTGGTCGAACTACCAACAGTTCTTCAAGCAGGTGATGCAGGAGAAGGTGGCTGCTTTCGGAAAACCGGTTATCATCATTGCTCACGTTCGAGATGAGTTGGACGAGAAAAACCAAGAGATGAAGACCGCCGTGCCCATCAAGGGTGCGTTGAAGAACAACGGTGTGGAAGCGTATTTCACCACCGTGGTTGCTGCCAAGAAGGTCTCCATCAAGGAGCTTGAGAAGTACGGCAGCAAGATGTTGGAAATCACCGATGAGGAGCGTGAGTTGGGTTACAAGCACGTCTTCCAGACTCGGATCACCAAGGGTACGACTGGTGAGCGTATCCGTTCCCCGATGGGAATGTTTGAGCGTGAAGAGACCTACATCGACAACGATGCTCAGATCCTGCTCGACCACCTGCAAGAGTTCTATGAGGGCTGATTGCCTTCTTAGTCCACCAATCGCAAAGCACTGAAAAGAGAGAAGATTATGAGTCTGTTCGGCAACCTGAAATCTGATGGCCTCGAAAAAACCCAAGATCGTCTGGGCGGAGGCTTTCAGCCTCTGGACACCGACATCTACGACGTGACCATCAAAGCGCTGTATGCCGGTAAGTCTCCGAATGGTGCTCACAGCATCTCCATCATCGGCACCTTGCCCGATGGTAAGGAATACCGTGAGACCATCTGGATCACCAACCGTAAGGGTGAGAACTGGTTCCTGAACAAACAGGACCAGTCCAAGAAAGTCCCAATGCCTGGCTTCACCATTGTCGATGATCTGTTCCAGATCGTCCTGGGTCAGAGCCTCTCCGAAGTCACCTTCGAGGAACGCACCCTGAACCTGTGGGACTTCGATGCAGGCAAAGAACTGCCTAAAGCAGTGAATTGCGCGGTTGAAGCCCACGGTCAAGTGGTCAAGCTCGGCATCTGGAAAAAGCTGGAAGATGTCAACAAGAAAAACGAAGCCACCGGCGAGTACGAGCCATCCGGCGAGACCAAAGAGGTCAATGCCATCGACAAGGTGTATCACCCTGATCTGCTGCTGACCGTGGTGGAAGCCCGTGAAGCAGAAGCCAAGGGCGTCGAGCCAGTGGCCTCGTTCCACCAGAAGTGGCTGGACAAGAACAAGGGTCAAATCCGTGACGACCGCAAGAACAAAAGCGGTGCTGCTCAGTCTGGCGTGAAGTCCGGTCCACCTAAAGCTGGTGGCTCTGCCCCGGCTGCTGGTGGTGAAGCGGGTACTGCCCGTAAGTCCTTGTTCGCCAACAAGAAGTAAGCCATGCAGATCCCCGTAGCAGGGTTCGACCCCAGTCTCACTAACTGGGGTATTGCTGAAGGTCAGCTCGACCTTGAGACGGGGCATCTGACAGACGTGCAGCTGGAGGTCGTCAGCACTGAGAAGAGCAAGGAGAAACAACTCCGAACCAATTCCAGTGACCTCCAGCGTTGCGAAGTGTTGGCTGCCAAGGCCCTTGAAGTTGGTCGCCGTTGTAAGGCGATCTTTGTAGAGGTCCCTGTTGGCTCCCAGAATGCCAGTGGCATGAAAGCCTATGGAGTGGTCTGTGGAATCCTTGGCACCCTGCGTGCCGAGGGTATCCAGATCATTGAGGTGACAGCGTTCGAGGTGAAGAAAGCTTTCACCGGAACCAAGAATGCCACCAAGCAGGAGATGATCAACGTTGGTGTTGGTCTCTACCCGGAAGCCGATTGGCCACGACAGAAGACGAACGGCAAGAATTTCAAGAAGGGTGACCTGAAGAATGAAGCCGAGCACGTTGCTGATGCCCTTGCAGCCATTCATGCGGGGGTCAATACCCCGCTTTTCCAGAACTTGTTGCGCCTACTGCGCTGAGGAAACACCATGCAAATCACCCTGAACCAGCTTGAAATCGAAGCTGCTCTCAAGGCTTACATCCTGAACCAGATCAACATCAACGATGGTATGGAGATCGTGATCGATCTGAAAGCCACTCGTGGTGAAGCTGGCACCACTGCCATCATCGACATCGTTCCTCGTGTCGAAGAGAAGGCTGAGCAGGTCAAAGCCTCTGCCCCTACTCGGACTGTCACTGCCCAGGCGAAAGAGGTGACCAAAGACAAGCCAGCAGCTGTAGCGTCAGCTTCGATGGCCAAGGTTGCAGCTGCGGCTCAGGCAGAAGCTGAGCCTGAAACTGAGAGCTTGCCTAACGATGAAAGTGAGGCAGTTGATCAAGCAGTTGCGCAGGCAGAGGCTGAATCCGAGCAAGCGGAGGAGGCAGAGGAAACTCAAGCCACTGCACCTCGTCAGTCACTGTTCAAGAACCTCGGTCAAGTGAAGAACTGATGCTGCTCCGAATCCTGCTACTGGGGTTCGGGCTATTGGTGGCTGCTTGGGCAATACAGGCAGCCATCGTTGCAGCAGCCCCAGCTATAGCAGTGGTAATAGTTGTGGCAGTGGTTTTGACAGTCCTATGGTGGACTGATTATCCGAATGACGGAAACAGTAAGCCCCCTGAATAGGGGGCTTTTCTTTGAGGGGTCTAAAATGGATAAGTCAGTAATAGAAGTTCCATTGGAATTATTCTTGCGTGTGGAGGATCGATTGTCAGACGCAGGACAGTTCTTAATGTCAGAAGAGCTATTCAATCTTCGTACAAATCCTATAGCCGATCAGCACCGAAATGAGCCGGTGGCGCTGCCTGATCGTGATGCTATGCGCATAGCCTTCACAGCCTGCAAGTATCATGCGCCACATATTTTCGAAGCAGGCTGGAACGCCTGCCTCAACGAAATCGCCAAGCTTGGCTCGCTCTACACCCACGCCGATCCTGACGAGGTTGAGCGGCTGAGCGCAGAAAACGAAGCCATGCTCAATGCCGAAGAAGATCTATTGGCGCGACGGGACTTCTGGGCGCGCAAGTTCAAAGAAGCAGAAAAAGAGTGTGACACCCTGCGCGCCCAACTGGCCGAGCGGAATGCGCTGCTGCGTGACAGGTTTGGCGACATTCGCAAGCTGGCAGAGCGTGCGTGCGGCAGGCCGAAAGACTCGCCCGAATATCGCTCGATTATCGAGGCGATCAATCCAACCATGCTGTTGGATCTCACAGCCCTATCCGCCAGCGCAGAGCAGAAACAAAAAGACCCCAATTAAGGGGTCTTTTTGTTTTACAGCCATACTGCGTTTCTTGGTCGACAAGAATAATTTACACAGTAGGTAGTTGGCTGGCAAGGATGGGATCGAACCACCGACCAACGGATTAACAGTCCGCCGCTCTACCACTGAGCTACATGCCAAGAAAATTGGAGCAGATGCTGGGAGTCAAACCCAGTCCCATTGCTTGGAAGACAACGATACCCTCGGGGACACCTGCTTGGAAGAGGATCTTGGATTCGAACCAAGGAATGCTGGGATCAAAACCCAGTGCGTTAGGCCACTTCGCCAATCCTCTAAACCCCCAACGGCAGAGTCTACGTTCCTGAGGCGTAGACCCTACAGTTGAGGAGCCTTGCGTCGGCAGGTCAAAGATTAGAGTTATCTTTGAACTGTGTCAACACTCAGTGAACCAAGTTAGCCCAAGGGTTCAACTCTGGTGCCCGAAGTCCTTGACCGGGGCCAACCGAGTAGTCCAACGACCCATCCAGCAGCTTGCTGAACATGTTGTCTTCCGTAGGAAGACCTACCGTACCGAACATGGTTGGTGCTGGAGCCAAGGTAGCCAACAGGGTATGGACCGGGTTGTTACGGATCATAGAAGCAGCAACCTTCACCGAACGGATCTTGAAGTTGTAGAACCACAGCAGGCCAAGGTTCTCCAAGGTGCCACGGAAGCGGCCACTCAGACGGTCATAGTTCACAAACTCCTCAGACACACGACCCAAAGCATACTTCTGATCTTTCTTTTGCCGTTGAGTCAGGTCATCAAACAAGACAGCCTTGGCCAAGAAGTCACCATATTCGACAGCTTTCTGGAGACCTTGGAACAGAGCTGTGTCCTTGGTGATGATGGCATAGCGACCCATGGTAGCAATCGGACCGGGCAGCTTGCTGACCAGACTCTCGACGTAGGCTTGCAGACGACCTTCGGTCAACTGGATCTCGGCACGGGTCAGACCGGCATCAGATACCGAACTGAATTCCCCTGCTTGGATCAGTGGCCAGATGCTCATGCGTTTATGGGCATCTGTGATCGACTGGATCTCAGCATTGAGCTTACGAGTCTTGATCGGATCATCAGTAGCAGCTCGCAACTCTGCTTCTGCCTCGATCTGACGGACCCGACTCTTCACATACTGGTCAACCTCAGCCGTCTTCTTGGCCATGCCTCGAACCACATTGGCCAGCGGCACACCCCGAGCAGCCAACTGATAGACGTTAGACATCAAGTTGGACACTGGCACCACCACCGACTTGACCACGATCAGTACCCGAGCATCCGAAACCAGATTCTTCAAGGTCGTCTCAGCATTGACGGTGTACTGGTAGGCCTTGTTGCCAAACACGGAGATGGCCAGATTCTTTACCGTCTCCTGAGTCTTAGGCGACCAGCGGCTATTACCGGTCCAGGCATCCCCGATGGAAGCCGAACGATAGCCCAAGGCATCATTGAGCATGTCCTTGCGCACATAGAAGTCATCCCCGAATACCGACTTGATGTAGTCACGGGTCTCCCGGTTGAACAGCTCAGCTGCATCCTGAAGCACAGGATCCGAGGAACCAAAGACATTCACGTACTGGGCTTGGTTCGCTTTGGACTCTTTGATGTCCTTGGTGTACATGGCTTTCAGGTTATCGATCAGCCGTTCGTTGAACTTCTGCGAGCTGGCTTCTTCGACCTGACGACCACGCCATTGCCCGATCATCTTGGCCAGATGGTTATCGCCCTGTACCCGTTGCATCACATCAGGGTTCAGGCTGCGTTCAAAGGCCACTACTTTCCCGGCTGCGTCATAGACCGGCAGCAGGTTTTCACCCGGAGAACGCTCATTGGCCAAAGCCTTGGAGATCTTCTCAACAGTGGCCTCCTCGGTGATTCGACCAGCATTAGGCGCCAGCGAGTAACCAGTAGTGGCATCCACACCCGAGGCAGTCTGCCGGGCATTTTGCATGATGCCTTGCTCATAACCTGCACGAGCAGCAGCTGGAGCGTAATAGTAGGACTTGTTGCCCTTACCTCGGTCCAGATTGCTACCACCGTATTCCTGCACCCGAACATAGCTCTGAGCACGAAGCTTGGCGTAGTCCCGATCATCAGCCACCAGCATCGACACCCCTTCCTGCTGGGCAGAAGGGATATAGCCTTTGAAGTGGTTCACCTGAGTGGCCGGGGTGTTGACCTTGCGCTGCTCTTCCACACGCTGACCCAGCAGGTAGGACAAGGTGAAACCAATGCCATCACCTTCGGTTTGAACCAAAGAGGCCAAGGTATCTGCATGCTCCTGCCCCATCCGTTTCAGGGCGTACATAGAGGTCAGCTGGTCAACGCCTTGGACAAACTTGTCACCTTTGCTGGCCCAGCCTTTCTGCTTGGTTTCTCCAAACAACTGGGAGACGGCAAAGGCATTGCGCAACAGGTTGGAACCCGATTGACCAGTCAGCATGTAATTAGCCAGTTGGTTCGCCTTACGTTGCAGCAGGGTCCAGTGGGCTGGATCCTCATTCTTGAGGAAGGTTTCCAATGTGGAGATGTTGGCGTCAAGCTTCTTGCTGTCAGTGAGCATTTCATTGATTTGTTTCTGACTGAAAGCATCTCGCAGTACAGCCAGATCCGTCTTGCCCATCGAAGTGTGCAAGCTGCTCCACTCTTGTGCAGTCAGCTCTCGGGAGAACTTCTCGGCAATCAACTGAGGCAAATGTTCACGGAACTGCTGGCGAGTTTGCTGTACTACGGAGCGAACACCTTTGATCATGTCGTAGATCGAAGCATTGTTCTCCGTCCGACCAATGATGTCATTCACCAGAGTGTGCAGAGGCTCCCAGACTTTCATCCGGTTCATCGCAGTCATCACACCCTGCGACACAATCTGACCCGACTGCTCATTGATCACAGCACCGATACCTGCACCAAAGCCGGTGACCATACGAGTCACTTTGTTGGCCCCAGCCTTGCGAGCCTTGGAGTCTGCATCCAGCAGCTTCTGCGACAACGAGGTCATGCCATCAGTGACGATCTCATTGGCTCGGTCAATGTAACCACCAGACTTGGAAGCCATCTGATCGATGAAGGATTCCCGGTCTTGCACCTGCTGACCAATATGGGCGTTCAGAGCATCAATGGCCTGCTCCACGTTGACTGCTTTTTTAATCCCAGCCATCCGGTCTGTCAGAGTATCCATGACCTGATTGCCTGCATTTTCTAGCACGGCATCCAGAGTGCCCTCTTGGTTCCGCTCGGTACGAGGCAGCTCCATCTTCTGGAGCACGGCCCGGAACTCATTGTTCACAGTGGCCAGAGCCAAGAAGGTTGGTAGCAACGAAGAGCGACCATGAATGTCCATCTCGGTCAGGTAGTTACCCATGATCGAGTTGTACTTCTCTTGGGCGTAATACCGGTCAGCCGGGTTCTGGCTGTCAGGGTTGGCCATGAAGTCTTCTACCGACAGGTTCTTCACCACATGGCTGTAGAGCTTCTGTGCGGCTGCCATGCTGTTCGGATCAATCCGGGCCTCAGTGGCCAAGGCAGTCACGATGTTGCTGAAGGTCGCAGCCTCCTGCATGTTCATCGGGAAGCCGTGAGCCATCATCGACTGACCAATCCGGTAGCTGGACATGATCGCTTCAGAGACCGAAGTAGAAGCCATTGGCTTGCCTGGAACCAAAGGTTCCGACAGGTAGCGTCCCACCGCATTGGCAAAGGCATCCGAGACCCGAGAGAGACGCTCATCGGTCCCATAGATAGAATTCTGGAACAGGGTGCTAGCTTTATGACGGGCACGGCCAGTTGGCTGCGAGAACATCAGCATCGAGCTGTTGAACAGCAGGTTGCTGAACATGTCTTGCCCTTTGATCGGAGCATTACGACGACCCCGGAAGAACATCGACTTGATCGCATCAAAGACACTGCTGGCCAGCTGAGCCAGCTTGCTGGCTTTGGTCCGCTTGCCAAGAGAAATCAGCGAACGGTTGGTCAGACCCCAAGCCATGAACTCGTTCAGAGCAGCGGCTTTATTCTGAGGAGTTGGCTTGTTCAGGTAACCCCGAATGGTGTTAGCCGCATCGTTGTAAGCCTGACTGACATCTGCACTTACTTGGCTCAGTTCCAGATTCAGGAATTGATCCATCAAGGTTTCTATACGGGCTACTGCCAGACCACCTTGTGGATTGGTACGAGCAAACTCAGGATCGGTGTAGTGACCCAGCACGGTCTCAAAGGTCGAGGCATGCACCAGTTCATGAATCAAGGTTTCAGAGGTAGGGTTCAGCAAGTAGATGGTTTTGTCACCCACTGTGGTGAAGCCTTTCACTTCTCCGCCTGGCATCTCTGGCAGGGTGTGTCCTTGGTTCACAGCATAAGCAGCAATCTGCTGAGCTGATCCGTAGACCACATTGTAGGCCTTAGCTGCCAGCGAGTCATTGATCTGCTTGAGTACTTCTGCCTGTTCGGCGGGCAGGTTTACAGCCTGAGCCAAGGAAGCCAGATCCGCTGCATTGAGCACGTAGGCCCCAGTTTCGTCTTGGGTAGACAAAGCCTTGATCTCGGAACCAATGGCCTCACTGGTGTCCTGTTCCTCGGTGATCTTGGCCAATGCCTCGACGTACATTGCATTCAACTGATCAGCCAAGCCCTCTTCATTGGTGCCTGACAGGAACACTTCACCTGCCCGCTCATACGGACTAGCAGCCGCAGCCATTTGGTCAATCGACAGGTTGACCCGGCTCATCACTTGGTGACGGGCTTCGATTTCCTGCTGGGCAGTGTTGAGAGCATTGGTCAGGTTCTGCATGGCTTCCCGGATGTCTTCAATCGAAGCATCGCTGGTAGCCAAACCAAACAAGGCACGAGACAGCTGTTGCTGGGTAGCTGCCGGGAATTTGCCGAGGTCAGCGTTTTCCATGAACTGACTGTAGCTGTCATAAACCGCTTTTAGAGGATTGCCCATCCAGCTGTCATAGACGGCTTGGTTAGCCACTACCGAACCGGACTCGATCTGATCCAGTGGCATGTTCATTCCGTCAAAGATTTTCAGAGTACCGGTTGGTGCGTTATCTGCTACCGAGATGTTCTGCATCATCTGGCCATCACCGGCACCGATGTTCATGAATGGAATGCCAGCCACACCAGAGTCAGCTGGGCCATTCACAAAAGCAGGAGTACGGAACTGGCCATTCAAAGCATGTCCGAAGTTGGTCGAAGCCACATCTACAGCTTGGGAACCAGAGATGAAGAAGGTCTGAGTGCCGGTCTTCACAAAGGGAGCCAAGTGCTCCAGCTTCTTGTAAATGTCACGCAGCTCTTTATCAGTGAGGAAGTCACCTTCTCGCCAGCCTGCTGTTTGACGTTTCTTCTCCAGTTCGGCTTCAACTTGAGTACGGAAAGCATTCTCCAGAACAATCGACTGTACCTGAGTAGCTTGACGCAACATCTCAGCAGTACGGGTCAGAGGAGCACCCACAGTCTCTTCGATAGCTTCACGCATCGGATTAACAAAAAGGTGCAACATGTTGGATTGAATGTTCTTCTGCTCACCTTCAGTGAAAGTGAAAGTCTTTGGATCGTACTTGGTCTTGCGATCCGACTCAGTAGTCTTGAACTTGAGGTTGCCTTCTTTGTCCAGCGAGGCTTGTGTCGAGATCAGCCGCTGCAATGCAGCAGCTGCTTTGTCAGGCAAACGGCCACCGTTCTGAGCAATGTCCGACATCCGCTCATAGACAGCATCAGTCACAGCCTTGGTCATCTTCCCGGCGATACCGGCAGCACCCGAACCATAAATGGTAATGGTCAGTGGGTTCTTGGCAATGCCCCGTTGCAGCGTCAGGTTGCCTTGGTCATCCAGTGTCAGATCGCCCCCAAGGAATTCATCCATCAGATTGAACAGGTGGGTCAGCTGTTCGCTACCTTGAGGATTACCCTCCAGGGATTGACGCAGCGATTCCAGATTATCTTGCAGACGATCCGTGGTGGCTTGGTAGAGGTCTCGGTTATCCAGACCTTCGTTATGGCTGTTAACGGTTTCACCCGGACGGTTGAAATACAGCCCACCCTTGGCAATGTTCTTGATCCACTGAGGTGTGAACTGCCCAGTGGTGAACAGCACCATGGCATTGATCGGACCGTTGGTGACCCCATCCGCTTCCAGATACAGACTGGTATCAAAGCTGGCTTTGCCTGCTTCATCGGCCTGTACATAACGAGCGTATTCCATCAAGGCATGCAGACCCATTGGTGACAGATCGGCACCAGCGGCTTTGAAGTCCTGAACCAAACCATCCACCAGCTCATCCGGCAACATGGCCGAAGGTTGTGTGGTCTCCGAGATATCGAAACGAGATGCCCAGTCTTGCAGGCGTTCCACCGAAGGAGCCAGCCCACCTTGCAACATAGCATTCAGTTTCTTCGAGGTGTTCTCGAAGGACATCTTATGCACCTTGATGCCCAGCAGCTGAGCCATACCCAAGGTAAAGCGACGGTAGTCTTGGCCATTTTGGTTCGACAGATTCAACGTGGAACGGGTTGGCAGAATAGCTTCCCGTACCAACTTGTTGGCTTGTGGGTTGTACTTGCCGAGCATCTGCAAGCGAGCTACACGGGTCATGTTGAACTGGTAGTGGATCGGTGTCTGATCCAAAGCAGTACCAGCCTTTTTACCGACGTTGCTCACTTCTGCCAGCAAACCTTGCAGTTCATTGAAGGCAGCCACAGTGCCACGGTTTACACCATCAAGCGATTTGGCATGGTTGGCGTTCATTTGCTCAGCATCAAACGAGCCAGCAGCAAACAGCTTGAGGATGTTGTCTACACCCAGAACCGAATAGAACCCGGCCATGACTGGGTTCACAAAGTACGGAGTGCTTTGCTCATTTTCGATGGCTTTCAGCTGTTGCTCGGTGTTTTGAACCAATGGATTTCGCAGCTGGGTCTTGGCCACTTGAGGGCGTGCATTTTGCCCGATGTAGCGAATTCCCTCTGGCTCCATCATCACGGCTTGCTCGATGGCCGAAGGGAATTCACGCAGAGGCGAATCCATAGGCAATTCGATTGGCACCAGCCGGTCAATGGTCTTGGCGTCTTTTGGAGGCCGAGTCTCACCTTTGACGTACTCGATCAGCTGAGCATTTTGCACGTAGTAGGATTTTTCAGTCAGCAGGTCATTGTCACGGAACACTCGCAGCAGTTCTGCTGACATGGCTTCCGGGATACCTTCTTGTTGACCGATCAGACCATTGCTGTCCGGCACCACACCCCAGTAGCTGAGAATCTTCGAGGCCAGTGTCCGCTTAGCCTCAACCACACTCATCCCTTGGTTCATCTGGTCGATCATGGCATCGGATACCAGATCAGGATTCACACCCGTGATCGAAGCTACATCCTTGGCATCAAGAATCGAACCAAACTGATCAGCCGTCAGCATCCATTGCAGGCCTGCCAATACCGAAGTCTCAACCAGTTCAGGGTTGTAGACGATGTTGTCCCCATCCTGTTGGGTCAAGCTCAAGGCTTTACCTTGAACAGTCGATGGCAATTCCGAACCTCGCAGCATCTTGCCATTCTGCTGGCGGACTTCCCCATCAGTAAGCAGCAATTCCCTCATGGTCCGCTTATCAGACTTGCTGTATGGACGATTCAGGTAAGCCTGAAGGTTGTCATTCAGCTCACTGACAATCTGTTCACCTGTGCTGAGGTAGCCTTGGTAGGCAGCTGCAATCTCTTTGGTGTAATCATGAGCCAAAGATTTGCCAATATAGCCAGTGAGGTTGGCCGAGTCCTTCAAAGCTGTAACCACAGACTGCATTGGCGTCTCATCGCCCACAGTTCGGGTAAGCTGGTTGGTAGGCAAAGTGAAAGCTTTGCTGAACTGAGAACCAACGAGATCCGGGTAAACGGCTTGCAGACCTTTGAGTTCACGGGCCGGAGCTTCTACCTCAGGAGTTGGTGCAGGAGCTTCAACAACAGGCTCCGAAACCTTTTCCTCTGGAGTGGTCGAAGTTGGTACTTGGGATGGCGTAGCCTCTACCGAAGGCGCAGGCTGAGTTTCTGCCGGTGCAGCAGGAGTTTCTTCGACAGTAGGGGCAGCCGTAGGCGCTGAAGGTTGGGCAGGAGTACGGTAGGTCTCTACCACATCCTTGGCCGGACGGTTCAGTGAATCATTAAGCGGAGTACCAACGATATGCTGAGCATCAAGATTCGGGAAAGCGGACACCATTCCGTTGTAAACGTCAGTCAGGACCTTGGTTTCAAGGGCCACAGTCTGAGCAAACTTTACAGAATTCTCGTTCCCTGGATGAACCTTCAGACCCGCCTTGCTGGTAAACCACTCCCCATTCGGGCCGAGAGCCTCATAGTGGACAGCCTCACTTGCCGGGTTCCCCGAAGCAAAGTGAGTGTTCAAGGCAGCAACCTTGTTCTGCATGCTGTTGACGAACTCGGACATCTGGAACAGGCGGCTACGTGCCAGATCAAAGTTGCCCGCCTTCCACGCCGACATGATGCCTTGGGCATGCTGCAACGCAGATTTCCCTTTCTTACCGTATTCTGTCTTGACGTTGCGGCTCACCTGAGCCGATGCCGAATCCTGTCCAAGACGAAGCGCTTCCTCATCAGCTGCTTTAGCCGCTCGAAGTAAGGCCACCGAAGTGTCCAAGGCTGCTTTCTGTTCAGGGGTTACCTGAATGCGGCCTTGAGAGACTTGGTACAGGATCTGTTCGTTCTGTTCCAGATTGCCTTTATCCGGGGCAATCGCTGCCACGGTTACCGCATCCCGAATTGCTTCCTGTCCAGCAGGGGTTGCCAGAGACTCTTCCGTCACTGGTGCTACCGGCTGGGCTGATCGTTTAGCAATAGCTTGTTGAACGGTGTTCAGGGCTTTCAACACTTTAGGGCTGGAACCAATGGAATCCATCAGCGAGCCGTACTGGTTGATGATCTGAGCTGCTTGGTGATCACCTGGGATCTGGTTCAGCAGTTCAGGATCGGCTTCCAGCAGTCGGGCATAAGGCTCCAACAGCTCGAACATTTCCAGACCAGCCGTCAATTCTTCACGACTGCCCTCTTCAGCATTGGCTACCACATCCGACAGACGCTGGATGGCTTCAACCCGGTTGGATGAGCCTTCCACGACTGGAGCCATGGAAGCACGAACTTCACCCGAATCAAATTGGCTGGCAGTCAACAGACTGTCTGCGTATTGCTGGACTTGAGCTTTCTGTTCAGGAGTTCCTTCCAGACCGTCTATAGCGTCTTGAATAATTGGTGCTGCTTCTGGTGCAGTCACCTGAGCTTCAGTGGCAGCTTGTGCTACAGCCTGATCCGAGATTGGGGAAGCAGCCGCATTGGCCTCAATCAGGGCATCTGCCCGACGAGCCAAAGCATCACCTGCCGCAGACACAGCAGCAGACCCTACAGCGCTAGCACCAGCCAGAGAACTGCGTGCGGCCAGGCGGGCCAGCTGAGGAGAATTAGTGACACCAGCAGCACCCAGACCAAACAGAGCACCTTCGCCCACCTGACGCCCAACGCCTTCGCTGAGAGATTGGTCTTCATTGGCGATCTGTTGTTCAGCAAAGTTCTGTGCCAGCTGAGAGGTGGCACCTTGGACACCTTCTTCAATTGGTTCACGGAATAGGTTACCCAGAGCTTCAGTGACCGAGCGAGAACCAAGAGGATTACCCTCGAAGCGGGACACCAGCGTACCAGTAGCAGCAGCCAGAGGGGCCGTGATACCAGCAGAGATCAGACCAGTACGGTTGGCCACCTGAGCTTTGGCATCGTCTTGACTGGTGCCATTGGCGATCAGTTCCCGGTACATCGGGGACTCACGCAGCAGGGTTTCATGGTCACGACCCATGATGTCAGCTACCACTTGCTGGTAGGCACCGCCCGCTTCCATACCACCAATGGCAGTCAGAATTGGGGCACTTTCACCAGCAGCAGCCAAAGCCCGAGCAACAGTGACATTACCGGCAGCAGCATCCATGGCACCAGCCAAGCCAACACCCCGACGGGTGGCTTCTGGAACAACACCACGAGCCGCAGCACCAATGGCCTTGGAGATCGGACCAGCAGCCAGCAGGGAACCAACAGCCTGAGCCGTACCATCAGCCAGCAGAGCAGGGGCCAGCCCAGCATTGGACACGGAGTCGATGACATCCCGACCAATACGTTTCAGCCCAGAGATCAGACCAGATTCGCCATTCTCAGTATCAATGGCTTCTTGTACCCGGTTGTCACGCTCATCAAGGAAATTGGCAGCTTCCTGAACACGTCGAGCCGTGTTGAGTTCATCCGATTGGATCGACCGAACCCACTGATTGCCTTCTTGGATCTTCTGAGCCATGGCAGCGCCAGTGGTTGGAGACACCAGTCCCACACCCAAGTTGGCCAAGCCAGCCAGACTGTTAACGAAACTAGTGGCACCACCAGTAACCAGATCCCCGGCAAACTCCAGAGGAGCCGCAGCTGGAGTCTTGAGGTCATTCAACACTTCCGTACCGGCAGTAGCCCGGTCTTGAATCATGTCCTGAGCAGCAGAGCCGTACTTACCGTACAGATCTACCGGGGCCATGTTGCGGATGTCTTGTTCCAGTTCTGAACCATGTTGGCCACCAGAACCCAGTACACGGCCTACAGCCAGTTGGTAGTCATTGGGCAGACCGCCCATGGCCACACGCTTGGCATCAGAAGCCTGAGCTACCTGAGACTGCTTGTTGGGAACATTGGCTGCGATGTCAGCAGTCTTTTGCTGGTATGGATTGGGATTTGGAAGACCAGCATCAGCACTCGCTTCAGGGAGCATCTGATCTGGGTAAGCCGCCTGACGCAAGAGGTCATCGATAGAGGCCATTGAGGAACCCTGTATTAGAGTTAAATATCGAGAAAGTCTACCTTAAAGTTGAGTCTAATAAAAACAACAAAACCCCGCCAAGGCAGGGTTTCATTGTATACGTCATCGCTTAGTCGTACAGACCGAAAGACAAATCTTCTCGGTTGAACGGTGTAGGCGGTGGAGCTGGACGGTTCAGCTCAGCATCTTTCTGTTCCGGGGAAACAGTTTCCTGATTCTGTTGGGACATAGGACGCTGGGCACGAAGCGATGGTGTAGTCCGTTGGTTCTCCAGCAGAGCAGTGAGACGTTGCTGCGCACGCTCATATGCTTGCTGATACCGAGGGATTGCATTAGCGAGTTGTGGTCGGTCTTGTGAAGCACGAACCACAGCAGCCAACTGCTGCGCCGCTTGTTGAGAAGCCTGTTGAGCCATGGAGATCCCTTGGCCTACAGCAGCAGCACTCTGGTTGGTAAGGGCCTGATCAATGTTTACGCCAGTACGCTGGGCAGTGATATCAGCTTCCAGACGTTGGTCATTGAAGCCAATATTTCCACCAAGGTTGGACGTACCGGCAAAGTCCCGGCTGAATGGGTTAAAGGTACTGGCCCCGGAGATGTTACGGCGGAGAATGGCACCGGCTTGTGCAGGGTTGGTATTACCCCGACTCACAATGTCGTTCAGGTTACGGATTACATCTTGCCGATTGGCACCTTTGAAATCCGAGTTCAGCAGGGTATCTGCCACCGTACCTACAGTGTCCGTGTTGGACAGGTTCTGGAACAGGTCAGTGGTAGCCCCTTGCTGACCGACGTTCTGCATCTGACGTACACCCAGATCAGCCTGAGTAGCGTTTACCTGCCCAGCAGTAACCGCTGGAACATAGTCCCGAGTCTCTTTCGGAAGCTTCGAGAGCCAAGCATCAGGATTGCCTTCACGAGTTGCTTGAGCAATGGCCTCAGTGACCCGGCCAGGACCAGCGTTATAGGCAGCAGCCGCTTTAGCTTCATCGCCACCAAAGGTTTCCTTTTGCTTGTTGAAGTAGGCTTGACCCAATGCCAAACCATACTCGGGGTCATTCTTCAGACGATTAGCATCCCAAGACAGACCAGCTAGCTCAGCAGCTTCAGGACCAGTACCGGGCATGATCTGAGCAATGCCTTGAGCACCCTTGCTGCTGGTTAAAGTCTTGCCGTTTTTGTCGAACTGGCGACCACCTGACTCACGCTGCACCATATTGCCAAAGGTGCCACCACCTACAGAACCGGGGCCGTACATGTCAGGGAACAGGCGAGACAAAGCTTCGTCTGCCTTGAACATCGACCCCGGAGTAGGTGCCTTATCGGCTTCAGCACGAGCACCTGTGGCATCAATGGCATTACGGCGAGCATCACCAATGATGCCCAGAGCAGTCTGGGTATCCGAATCATCCCGTCGAGCCGTGTCCAGATTGAACTGGCTGGTGTCGTTGCGGATTCGACCACCAGCCAAGTTCACTTGGTTCGAGGCCACCTGAGCCTGCTCTTGGGGTTGCAAAGCAGCCAAGGTAGGGTCTTGAATTCCATACAGTCTGGCAGCAGCACCCCGAGCATTGTCGCCTGCGGTATCCAAAGTACGGGTTCGATCAAGGTTATACCGTTGGGATTCCATGTTCTGACCCAATGCTGCTTGTCGCAACAGGTCACCAGAACGGGAACCAAGAGAGGCCAATACCTGCGGGGAAACCGACTGGGGATCGATTCCAGAGGTGATAGCCCCAGTAGCCAGAGCTTCTTGATACGCCTTGGGATCGGTGTAGCGCAGCGAGTTCATGATGACCTGTTGGTCATTGGTTCGACGCTGATTGTCACGGAATTGGGACAAGCCCTCACTGATCCGGGAGAGGGCGTTATCCACCATGGCGCCAGATGCAGCCAGACCCCGGAGAGAACTTCCGAAGTCAGGGGCATCCACATTACGCCAAGTGAGAGTTGCCATAGAAAAGTCCTCTTAGCGGCTGAGGCTGTTGGCAGCAATCAGACGATCACGCTCTTCATTCGACATGCCTTGAGCCACGGCACGGGAAGTCAGACGATCCGTCAGAGCCGTGTTGTACGACTTGATTTGATTGTTCAAGTTCGTGTTGGTGATGTCCTTAGTGAACTTGAACTGATCTTTGGCCAGATTCATGGCCTTGTTACCTTGGATCAAGCCACTGAGGGCTTGCAGGCCACTCAGAGCCAAACCAGCCGTAGGCAGATTTGCCCCAAAACCGGCAGCAGCGGGAGTAGCAGAACCAAGAGCATTACTACCTCCGAGGAAGTTGGCAGAGGTGCCAGACACTTCCGGGGAGGCATAATTGGGGGCAGCAAAGGTTGTTGCCCCATTACCTTGGTAGCCGCCCCCATTGAACAGACTGGCCAGCTGGCCCTGAATGTCATCGATAGTGAGCATATGTTTTCCTCAAGGGAGTGGGTTAGCCAGTGAAGCATCCGTGAACGAGGAAATCAGCCCATTGGTGATATCGGCAATGTCAGTACCGGTCATCAATGTACGCTGCATGAAAGTCTCCAAATTCTCGTACACGTAGTCTACACGGGCAGACTCTGTGAGTGCAGAGATGTCAATGGTGGCCTTGTTGAAACCAAGATTGTCAGCCCATGCACTGTAAACCTCCATCATCTTGTCTTTGTAATCAGTCTGGAGTTTTTCGATCTTGTCCTGAATATCATCGATTTTACCTTGCATAGCCCCAGAGTATCCCTGCCCAGCAGCGACGGTAGCCTTGGTTAGGTTCAAAGCTGAAGTCATGTTCTGGAGACCTTGAGTAGCAGTCCCGCCATTGGCCAGAGAGGTGCCCATAGACAGGGCAGCTACACCTGCAATAGCTCCAACAATAGCACCCAGTTCTGGACCCAGAAGGGCTACAGAAGCTTGCATAATCAGTTGAGCAATGATCATACCGGCGAGTGCGTTGATAGCTGCACCGGCAATGATGGCTGCTGTACCGGCTAGACCAATCGAAGCACCTACAGAAGCCGCCGTACCCAGTACACCTGCACCAGCAGGAGCTGCACCACCCCAGGTCACAATAGTGATGATGATCACTGCAACAATCAGAACCACCTTGAACCAAGTGGAGCTGTACCACTTCTGCTTAACCACCTGATAGGAGTTCAAGACCATGTATCCAGCAGCCGTACCCATCTGAGTAGCGTCTTTCAAGGACATGGAGCGGAACACACCTTCATGCAAAGGAATGATGAATCCAGACTCTTCCGGGTCGTTCAAAGCATCCGGTCCGTGGATATCAACTCCTTTGCCACCATAGACCATGTAGTTGTGCCATAGGCCCGACACAGCCATGACTCGATAAGAGTCAGCCTCATCCTGCCAGTACATCAAAATGGTGTTGTCATTGAACTCCCGATCATCAGTGATACCGCCGGAGATCAGGATTTCTTTATAGGTCGAGGCATCTGCCACAACGAACCAAGTATTACCCACCTTGGCTCCCGGTTTGCCCAATCCGGGCAGTACCGATTCAGTGATGCTGGTGTACATCACCGACATGTTGAAGTTGAACTGATCTGCTCGGCATTGCAGCTGGCGATAGGGTGCAGCTGGGTAAGTAGCCCGTGGAGGTTCATCTGTGCCAAACAAGGGATCCAGTGGATTGGATTGGGCGTCTCGCCATTCAACCCAACGTTCCTGTTTCAGATTCTCTTGCTGCCATTTGATCTTCCAAGCTTGGTACTCAGCATCTCCAGTCTGGCCGTATTGGTTCAGCAACTGGAAGAACTTGTAAATGTACTTCCGGGCAGCATTTTCCTTGGTATTCAAGGACGTACCGAATACGCAGTAGGCAAAGTCAATGTCACCCAAAGATTCACTGGATTCCAGCTGATCAACAAGGAAGCTGAACTTCTTATCGAACACCCGCTTGACTGCCTTCTTGTTCCAAGGCAGCTGATCGGGCATGTAGTCTTCACTGATAAAGTTGTTCCAGATCCGAACCGGGATAAATGGGAAGAATTCGCCCATGTTCTCCGGGGTATCGAACATGGCATCAAAAGCAGCATTACCGTCACCCCTCTTGTAGATCACCACTTTCATCGGTGTCCACGAAGACACAGTGATCTCTTGCTCATCTTCCTTATAGGTGTAGGACTCACTGATCGACTGCACAGCATTGGTAACTGTGGTGGTCTTGATCACCCCACCCGGCAGAGTCTCATCCGAGGACGTAGTAGTCGTGGTGGTCTTGGTTCCGAGCACCACTTTGATAGTGGTGTAGAACAGGGTGTCTGTCACCTTGGAACCAAGGAGACTCATACCGTTATGCACCAGCTTGGTGTACACAGTGGTTTCGTTGTTGCCCGTTTCTGTATGCGGTGTATTGACTGTGGAAGTCTCATTGGGTCGCCCATCGCTGTAGCTGACAACGGTGGTTTTCACATCAGTCATGCTCAACGAAACAGGCGTCTCAGTATGGCTGGAAACATCCCAGCCTGAGACATCCGGCAGATCATCGGGATCGGAGACAATGATCTCAGCCCCTTCCTCTATAGGTCCGGGAACCTGACCCTGAGTCATCATGTAGCTGAAATACAGGTACTGAGCCTGTGGATCAAAGTTCACAGGCTGGAAAGAGTAGACCCGACCATCAGAGGCAAAGGTCATGGTGATAGTGTTGGTCAGGTCATCAAAGTCGATTTCATAGGTCTCAGCGACCTCATTGGGATGGTTTTCAAGCATCCACTGGTCAACCCAGAAACCGTAATCAGCCAAGCCTACTTCAGCAGTTTGAATACTGACATTGAAGTCAGGAATGGGAATGACTGAAGCAGCCAAGACATCATGGTCGATGTTCGAGCCAATATCGATCCGGGCAGACTGTAAACCCAGTTGGGCATTGTAGCCTTGGTTTCGTGCCCAACGGGCAAAGGAACGGTAACGCATACCCGTTCCTTTGATCAGTGCATCCTGAATGGTCTCTCCCATTGAAGCGTTGTTGTGCGCAATGATCTTAGAAGCGATCACTGTGGGAAGGAACTGCACACGGTTTTCGATATCCCCAGCCAAGTTGTACATGCTGGAGCTGACGTAAACCTTTTTCTTCGAACTGAAGAGACCCATTCAGATTACCCGAGGTTGTTGTTGATACGAACAGTCTCAAGGACTTCGTTGACGTTGGTATTGGTGAAGGTATCTGGTGGCACCAGACCTTCGTCAATCGTCTTCTGAGTGATCCAAGCATCAGACCAGATACGGGCAGCCTTCAACTCAGAATCTCGTTGGTAGCTAACAATCTGCTGGGCATACAGAGCTTTCTGCTTACCAAGCACACCTACTACAGGACTGCCGTCCAGACGAGTATCCAGAGTCTGGGCACGTTGAGCCTCGGTCTGTTCTTTGAGCATGTTGCCTTGGTAGCCGAGGTTCTCGACTTCTTTCGGCAAACGAACAGTGAGGTTGTAGCTCGCCGTATCATTGGCAACTTCCTGACCTTCCTTCTGTGCAGTGGTGAGCGCCAACTGCATTGGGAACATCTGCCCGAGATTGTAGGAGGCGGTATCGTTTTCGATCAGCTGACCTTCTTTCTGAGCATTGCTCAATGCCAGTTGTGCAGGCAGGAGGTTTGCCAGATTGTAGGTAGCGATGTCATTGGACAGATCTTGACCTGCTTTCTGAGCTGGCAGCATCTGGGTCAGGTTGAACTGAGCAATGCAATAGTTCACCGACTCAGTAGCCAAACGCATCTTGGTCAGAGCGTAGTTAGCCTTTTGGTTCATCGCTTCTAACTGCACAGCAGCCAGTTGAACCTTGGAGGTTTCCAGCTGAACACGGGCGGTAATGGCCTGAACTTGTGCCGTCTGGGCTTGCCAGAAGGCGCTGTCCTTGCTCAGCAAGAACTGAACAGCATTGCCCATTGCACCTTCAAAGGCTGCAATGTACGCCTTGGTGTACTCGGCACCAGCAATCCGACCCTTGTCGAACTGCTGCTCCAAATGGGAACCAATGGCTACCATCAACCCGTCGAACAGGCCTGCACCGCCTACGGTACGAGTAGTCAGGTCAGATTCTTTCAGGGGATGGATGGCCTCATACATTGGCCCGGTGCCGTCACCTGGAAACTTGAAGGCATCATCATTGAAATCAACATCAGGGATGGTGAAATCATTGTCTGTGGTGAGCGATTGGATTAGCTCATTGGCTTCGATATCAGCACCGCAACCGGCCATGTGTGATTCCTCTGGTTAAAATAAAACGGCCCGAGGATAACCAACGGGCCGTCTTCATTGCGCCTAGTCTATCAGCCGATAGAGCCAGCAGCTGCTTGTGCAGCTGCCAGTTGGGCGAGTTCTTTTTCGGTCAGTGGATCCAGAACTTCCAAAGAGAACTCTCGCACCCAACGCTGACTGATTTCTTGCTGGCCGTTAGCCTTGTTACGCCACGTTTTGATTTCGAGGAACTTACGTTTGTCCAGCATCTTGTAGATGCAATACGGGACATGGAAGCCCTCGTCAGTGTCTTCACCATATGGAACGAACTTACGAACAGTGCCGAGGAATTCGTTAGCAACAGTGAAGATCTCACCTTTGAGATCTTTTTTCTTTGGATCGAGGTTGGTGATGCGCAGACGTACCAACTTCATGTTTTCGTCGATCAGATGCTGACGCAAGCTCTTGGTTTTCACCGGAGCTTCAGCTTTTTGAGCATCTTGTCCGATCAGGGGATTGGCCTGCTCGGTTTTGGGTTCTTGAGTAGCGTTACCTTCCAGTTCCGCTTGCTTGGCAGCAACACGTTCTTTCAGGGTTTCGAGACCAATGTTAGGGCTGAAGTGTACGCCCAACAGGGTGGCACGTTGTTTCAGCAAGTCCAGCTCGGAGACTTGTTGTTCTTCGGCGGACAGTTCGTTTTGAGTGTTGTCGTCGGACATTGCTTTGTTCCTTGAGATTCAGAGTGAGAACCAAGGGGGATTACTCCCCCTCAGTGGGCCAGCCTAAGGTTTAGACTGGTGCAACGGTCTTGATGATGGCCAGTCGTTCAGCACGTTTGATCAGGATACCGTAGTACCACTTGATCGAGCTGAAGCCGGTTTCACCGTATGGATCGTTACGGTCGGCAGTGGCATTGCCCGGCATCTTGGTGATGATGGTGAACTTGACGGTCTTACCATCGGTTTGGAAGCCGATGGTGGAGAAGGCGTCATCACCAACCACGAGGATCGGGAATACGTCATAACGCTCGGTGCCACCAACAGTGGTCGAGTGGAAGCCTGGGTTGTCGGTGACAGCTGCACCAGCACCAGCCCAGTGCAGCATTTCCGGGACTTGGATGAAGCGGATGGCATCGATGGAGCCGATCTCACCATTCAGAATGGTGCCAGCATCAGCGTAGTGCTGAACTTCGATGAAAGCTTTGTTACCGAACAGGTCGGTCATTGCTTTCAGTTGCGGCACAACAGCCGAACCAACGTAGGCAATACGGCCAGCCGGGATCACCTTGGTGTCGGTTTTCAGCGAACCAGTGATGATACGGGTCTGACGCGGAGTGCGGTTGTCGGTCAGAATCTGATCCAGACGCATCAGGTTCTTGTAGCTGACGATGGAGGCTGGGATCTCTGGATTACCACCAGCAGCAGCGGTGACTTCACCAGTGATCTCGTCATCCGAGGTAGCAGCACCGGCATACAGCACAGTACCAGCACCAGCCAGCAGGTCTTTTTGCAGAACTGCTTCGGTCAGCTGTACTGCACCGTTGAGCAGTTCACGAGACAGGTGGTCTTTCAGGCCATCGTCCGAATCGAAGTCCAGCGACTCCTGGGTGAACTCGGTGAAGTAGCCGAACTTGTGCAGCGAACCTTCCAGTTCCACACGAGTGAAACCAACACGGTTCACACGACCGCCGTTCTCGGTCAGAACTGGCAGCTTACCAACAATGGTGCCCACGTCACGACTGGAACCATAGAGGTTGCCGTTGGCAATGGTGACACCATTGGCATCGATACCCTGGTCGTTGACGTTACGGTCATCCAGCAGTGGGATGTACTCATACACCTTAACTGCTTTGCCATAGTGCTTCGGCATGTTGATGGCGTTCGCCAGCGGCATGAAGAACTGTTCCTTCCGGCTCTCGATCAAGGCTTTCTTGATCCAGAAGAAGGTATTCATTTGGTCAGAGTTGGCACCGTCGATGGACGATTTCTGACCTTCCTTTGGAGCGTTGTAGTTCAGCATTGGCAATTACCCTTAGAGGCGACCATTCATATACTTCAGGAAATCATCATCCTTCATGGCGAGAGGATTGACGATCTCTTGAGCTTTCTTGGGCGCTGCTTGAGTTGGACTCGCAGCAGCAGCCTTATCACTGTGAACGACTGGTGCCTTAGGTGCAGCAACACGAGTGTCCACTTGAACAGGCGGAGTTTGAGCAGGTGGCTGTTGTTTTTCAACAGCGGCATTCAACTTGCCGCCCTGAGCCAACTGATCCCCTACTTGCTTGTAAGCTTGTAGGAAAGATACTGATTGCGGGATCTGCCCAAGAGCACGCTGACGATCAACTTCAGATGTGATGAGGTCATAGACACCCAATTCACGTTGCTGATGCATGATCGAAAGGATTTCTGGGTTTTGCCCAAGCATCTCCTTACTGGCCTGATCCCAAGTGGTGTGGATTGCTTGGAGGGTTTTCAGCCCTTCTTCGTTACCTTGGAGTTCTCGCAAGGTTTCGTTGAAGGCTACCTCTGCATCCGAAACTCGGTGATTGCCTTGCTGGTATGCTGGTTCTGCACTGATGTCCAGATCCAATGGATCTACGCCGGAGTCCTTCAGCAACTTCTTGATGGCTTCTGGATTCTTGTTCTTCAAATCAATGAAGAACGAGAGCTGCCCTTCGTCCAGCAGTTGGTTGTTCTCCAGCATTTGCAGGATCTTACGCTTAGGCGCAAGTTCTTGCATCTTGCGGGTGTAGTTCGCACCCATTTGAGCCAATTGGATCAGCTCTTCTGGGCTACGGATTTCGATATCTTTGCCGTTGGCTCGGAGAGGGGCCATCAAGCGTTTGTACAGTTCCTCATAGTTCGGAGGAGTCTCTGCCTGTTCAGGCTGCTTCTCAGGATCTTGGGCACCGCCCTTATCCTTTTCAGCAACAGCTGGTTGCTGTTCTTTGCCTGTTTGGGCATCGGTTACAGCAGCAGGTTGAGAGGTCTGCTCTTCAGTAGAAGGCTGTGCAGGTTGCTTGTTGGCTTTGTCCTCTTCAGACTCTTCGGTTACTGCGGGTTGTTGCACCTGCTCCTGTTGAGCCACTGGCTCTGAAGTTGGGGCAGGTTGCTGCTCCTCTACAGTAGTGGCAGCAGCCCCCTCAACCGAGGGGGCCTCCACAACTGGAGGAGTCATTTTGAGGAAGTCGTCATCCGACATTCCCAGAATTTCTTCACCAGTTTGGGCATCCATTAGTCGTCAGCCTCCTGCGAGCGGATGTCATCTTTCTCACGCTCAATGTCAGGAATCTGACTTTCAGCATGGTTGCCCATGGTAATCATCACCGACAGGAAGCGCTTCAAATGACCGGCAGCTTGGGCGATTGCCAGAGCATCAGCTCGGCTTGCAGGGTCCAGTGCTGGGTCAGCGGAACAGTGAACGTAGCGGGCACATTCCTGAACCAAGAACTGCTCATTGATTACCTTCTGGAAGTCACGGTTCTTCTGGAGTCGAAGAACAGCGTCACGAAGAGAGAGGTGAACACGGGCAGCATCCAGTTGGGTATCCAGAGCTTTCAGTTGGCGTTCGACTTCAGACATGGCTGATTGGTCCCTTACAGATTGTTTGCAGGATTAAGAGCCGGATCTTGGCTCGGATTGAACTGTTGAGAACGCAGACTTCTTGTTGGGTCTACCGCTGCATCAACATCTCGCTGAATCATACTAGCACCACCAAGGTCTGGTCTAGCTTCATCCATCTTATCACTAACTTGGTTGAAACCAATTGCAGCAGTGACATCAGGAGCTTTCTCACCTTCCTTGGTTGGGGTAGTGAGGGCTTTGGTGACTTGGAGGTTCTGGTTACCTTGGGATTGGGCTTTCTGTTTCTCCATCTCCCGAGCATGTTTGGTCCCAGACTCTTGCTCAACATAGTCAAGGTTCTTGAGATCTTTTGCTGCACGAGCCTCTTCTGCTTTGGCTTGATTCAGCTCCACCTCAGATTGAAGCTTCTGGTTTTCCAGTTCAGCTTTCTGAATAGCCAGCTCTTGCAGACGGATCTGTTCAGGGGTTGGCTGTGGTTGGAACTTGCGAATCTTCTCTGCCAGCTCAGGCATACGCTTAAGATCAGCAATTTCAGCCAGGATCAGCATGGCCATGGCAGGATCAGAATTTGGACCCAAGGTTTGCAGCATGAAGGCCAGATCTTGGGACTTGGCATTGTCCACTTCAGCTGTGGAAATATCGGTGATCAGATCGAAGTTACCAACCAAATCTTCCCGACGAACTGTGACGAACTCTTGGTTGGTGACTCGAATGACTTCCTCTTCTGACAGGAAGACAGCGTTCATCGAGATGATCTTCTCACCTACATCGCACATGCCTTTGGCCAGACGACGAAGGATGGCCATCTCACGCTTGGATGCAGCATCAAGTACACCACGGATACCAGCGGCTACATCACCATAGGCCTCACCACTCAAACCACCTGAGAACGACTTCACCCCAGTCAGGGATTCGGCTTCTTGGTTGTGGAGGTTCAGCATCATCAGAGCTGATTGGGGAATCTCTGGGTACTGGTGGGTGATAATCCCCACTGCTGGGTTTTGGTTCGGGTTGTATTCATAGTCCTGACCATTGTCATAACGACGACGGTTCAGAGCATCGAGCATGCCTTTGGGCATGCCCTGTTGAGAGTTAGCTGAACGCCCCATCAAATCCAGCATGCCCCGAGTCAGAGCACCAAGGATCTTCTGAGAGTCCTCCAGCAGCTCAGCATCAGTCTCACCGTACAGATCACGTTTGACCGGCAGGTAAGGGATCACCACGAAAGGCAGCTTACCGTCTGGGAAAGGGTTTTCCTCCAGGCGGATTATTACATCCCCGATCCAAGTACAAACAATCGGAGTCAGCTTGCCGTCACCAGTGATGTCTTGGAAACCCCAGTATTCATAGGCCACAACCTTTTTGCGAAGGCCATCGGCAAAGTTGAAATCATTGGGGGTAGTGGTCAGGTGGTCTGGCTCACCCAATGGGGTAGCACCTTCCCAATTCACGAATTCTAGGTTCTTGTAACGATTTGGTTCCTTCAAGAGATCAGCTTTGCTGGTCTCAAAGGACACCACAGCAAACATGGCTTTGTTGATATCACCACAGCAGGATGGATCGATTACTACGTTGTTGGGGTTCATTACCTCCACCAACGGACGGTTCTCCAATACCTTTTCGGTCGGAACCAACTGGGTTCCGGTCTGCTGGGCAAAGACCGGCTGACCAGTTTCCATATAGTAGGCAACAGCCTGCTTGATCTCTTCAGGAATCTCCTCATCGAAGTGACGACGGTCAGCCTCGAAAGCTTCAAGAGCTTGTTGCAACTGATCGAACTGCTCTTGGGTTTGAATTTGGAAGAAGCTGAATACAGGTGCCTCGATCTCCACCATAGTGGTGATACGTTTCCAACCTACCCGCAGTACAGAAGTACCCTCATCGACTGTGGCCCGTACCAAATCATCAATCAATTTGACCCGGTTCATCTTGGTTCGGAACTGCCAGTTCAAGACGAGATCATTCTGACGAGCTGCTTCAGCATCCTCGAAAGTCACTGGACCAACCTTGAACAACTTATTGGAACCAAGGAAAGGCTCCGTCAAAGCGGAGTATCGCCACTCAGCCTGACGACGAATGAGCTTTGGCTGGACCGAGGAGCGACCTTTGATTACAGGAGGTTTAGCCCTACCACGAACCTGCAAGAGATCGTTCCAGTGAGCAATGCGACTCATCTGTGCTTGGTGAGAGTGACGGCCAGATTCCAGATCCTGTTTGAGATTTCGCAGTTCTGGCTCTTTAGTCCAGTCAGTCAAACGGCTTTGACTGATGTCAGCAGGTTGCGGTGCGTTATCTTCCATTTGGTTCGCTCGATTCGGTCAATAGGGTTCGGTCGATCAGGACCATTTGTTTCAAAGCGGAGATGGTTCGGTCACGCTGTCTAACAGTCTCCCCGAACTCTCGTACCAGCTTTCGCCCCTCTTCAAGAGATCGGTCGAGTTGGGCTGCATGCTCTGCAAGAGCGTCTCGTTCAGAGGCGCTACCTCGGGCTTTACGTTGATATACGTCGGCTCTTGAGGTTGCGAGCTGCAAGCGCTGGTCGTAATCAGTGCGATAGCCATCGAGAGTGACTTGATGCTCATCAGCGGATTTTTGCAGATCACGAGTCAACTCCTCGACCTTTGCTTTGTGTTGATCCTGCAAGACATTGTACTTGCCTTGCAGTTCGTTAATAGCCTTGTTGCGCTTCTCTGTGTCAGACGCCCACTCTGCCGAAACCCTTCTGGAACCAATGACATCACCATATTTGTAGGTGACCCCATAGGAACCAATGAACAAACAGGCCAGTAAGAAGGCAATGATGAAGCGTTCTACCATCACCATCAGAGATCCTCTTTGCATTTGCTGAGTGGGACATTACCAATTCGGTGATCTACCCAGCCAACCGTAAAGTCTTTCAGGTTGGTAAGGCTACGGTAATGCTCAGCTTGTTGGGCATCGATCAGTTTGATTGTCAGCTCACAAGCTTTGACCTTGCCTCGAATTCGTTGGAGATTGGCATAGGCACTAATGCTACCCGGTCCGATCTTACCATCGACATTAATAGGAGGGTAATCCTTCCCACCTCGGTTGTAGGCATTCAGTGCATTCTGGAACCAACGGGAAGAACGGTCAGTCCCTGCATTGACTCCCGCATCGACCACCTTCTGACCAACAGCTGGGGAAAGGGTAATCACTTCCCCGTAGCCCGGCTTGTTGATGTAGTTGGTCACATAGATGTTGGTGGCAGTCTCTTTTGGGAGATCTTTCATGGATCCAGTGTAACCAGCCTGACGGGCTACTGAGACAGTAATCCCGTGGTTGGTTTCTCCGCCTGGGTCTTTAGGGTTATTGACATAGCCCCCCTCCATAGCAAAAACGGCAGCCACAATGGCTGCCACAGCGGAGTGAGATCCAATGCTTTTCTTACTGATCGCCATCGGTGACCCCTTTCTTTTTGAACATGCGTCCGATGATGCTCAGGACAAACAGTGCCATAGCAATCTTCGAGGCATGGGGCAGATGATCACGGACATCAGGTGGCAGGCTTTGCCACGTCTGGTTCAGAAATTCAACAACCCCCATCGCCAGAACCCCAAGGAGGTTCCAACGAATAGAGGCGAATTTCCAAGCCCGTTTCCATTCAGGGATGAGCTTGAGTTTCATCATTTAGATAACCAAGTGAAGAGGGTCTCCCGCATGGTCACTGCTGCTGTGAGGATCGCTGAGCCAATGGCCCAAATCCATTTGCCAGCAATGCCAGCCCCTTGAACCTTGTACTTGATGCTGACGAACTCATCGATGGTGGGTGAGGCTGCGGCAAGACTCTTTTCCACTTGATGAACCCGGTTGCTGAGTTCTAGTACGGACCGGTTGAGTTCTTCCAGTTTCTCGTATTGTTGTTTCCTTCCCTCACGAGCCAGCTCCAACGCTTCCAGGGCTGTGACCAGCCTCTCTTCAAAGCGAGCCAGCCTTACTTCAGGGGTCTCTCCGCTCATAAGACATTCCCGGTTGTGTTAAGTGTGTGCAGATTATTGCCTATCTCAGGAACACGATCTAATGGCATTTTGCCTGACCTAAGAAAAAGCCCGGACTAGCCGGGCTTCTCTTTTTCGCAGACTAGGTTAGACCGGGGCCACAGGGGCAATGGTGGCACCTTCATCCACGGTGATCGACTCAAGGTAGACCACAATCGTACCAGTTGGCTCAGTTGGGCGCCGCATGGTTCTCAACTCAATGTCTACCGGAACGGTAGCACTGTTGGCGGGCATTACGACATCTTTGTAGAAGTTGTAGGCAGGTGCATCATTTTTGGTTTCTACATCGCCAGTCGAGACATTATTGACGAACAGCTCAAATGCGCCAGAGACCGTAGTGGCCGACCAATAGATTCGCAGACGAGTCGAGCCAGTAACCCGGAAGGTCATGCGTTGGTAGGAACCACCCGGAGTAGTGTTTCCATTCTGAAGACGGAACTGCTTACCGGTAACCGATGCAGTAGCGTCAACTGTGACTTCAGATAGAGAAGTCCCTACTCGGGTGATTGTCACATTACTGTCGATAACCGGCAGATTATGCTTCCATGGAATCGGAACAGGTGGCAACACATAGAACGGATCAGTGGCATCTTCCATTGCACGGATCAGGTTGCAAGCCATGATATTGAAGCCCTGAACGTTAGGGTGCAGAGCATCCGCTGACAACGACAATGGGTCTGCTTGACCCCATGCTGCGTAGTTATCGACAAAGTCATTGCCCAGTTCAGCCGAGACTTTCAACAGAGAAGCTCGAATATCCTGCATGGTCATGCTTGCGCCCGGTGTATTTACTGCCGGGTTGGCACACATCAGGATGGCTTTTACCCCAACTGGCAAGTAACCAATGATCGCTCGAACACGAGCTTCAAATGCTACTGGGGTGCCAGGAGCAGCAGTGATACCACGATCATTGGAACCAAGCTGGATAGTGACAAAGCTGTCATCGCTGTCTACTGCTGGCTTGCCACTGAAACCCGGTGCTGTTGCTGGGTTCAGGTTATAGACGGTGTAGGTCTGGGTAGTAGCTCCGTTAATCCCTTGGTTCGAAATCCGAACCTTTTTCTTGATTACGACAGCGTTGAGTCGGAAAACCTGAGCCGTATTCTGGGTAACATCACGCACAGTACGAATACGGATTTTTGCATTTCGCTTGAATCCGAAAACGTGAGTACGACGGTTGTTGTTGGAGTTATCAATCACAACACCGGAATCAGATGGAGATCCTGGGGTGGTGACAAAGACACCTTGAGATACGTCATTGACAAACAGCTCATAGCCAAGACACTGACCAGCGAGAGAAGCAAAGCTAAGAGTCAGCTCGCTACCGGTCATTGTCCAAGCAATCTCATGGTAAGCCGTACTCGAAGTATTCGAATGGCTGTACTGATACTGCCACTTGGATTCAGACAGTGTGTTGACATAGGTACGGCTAGTAGAGATCGAAGAGCCGTAGGTAGTCGTAGCAAAATCTGGCGCATCAGGCGTGAGAATGATTTCACGTTGATACGTAGTAATGCTCTGACCTTGAGTCGAAAACTCAAAGTTCGAATGCACAGGTGCCGCATCGTTCATGTAGTTACGACCGATGTAGCGTTTGAAAATGTTTACGTAACTGTCGGTGTCTGCCGAGTCACGAGGATCTTTCAGTGTGCCATTGCGTGGATCGAATGGCAGGTTCTCACCTGTACCTGAACCCCAAGTGATGGAGTCACCAATCAGCACAATGCCAACATGTTGGAAGAAAGGGTTCGTCAATGCCTTACGCAGAGCATTGAGTTGCCCACCGAAAGCGTTGTACCGACCATTCTGGTTGATGAAAGTAAATGGTGTGGTGGCCACCCGAGTCTTACTGATGGCCGTCAGCAAGAATTTACCATTGGTGTAGGCACACAGCCGAGGTACGTTGTCGATAAGTACAGTACGACCGCGAAGGTCTACCGTCTTACCTCGGTTAGCCGGAGCAGCTTCCCATGCTGTAAAGGCAGCCGTATCGTTGGTAACGCCATCACCCTTGGCATTGTAAGGTGCCATGAATGGGGTGGACTCGTAAGCAACAGTAACCGAACGATCGGCTTCTTGAGTAGCTAATGCAGCAGCCTGATCAGCAGCCAGTTCAGCAGCTTCAGCTCCGTTCTTAGCAGTGTTAGCTTGGGAGGCAGCATTGTTTGCAGCAGTTACAGAACCTGCTGCTGCTGTTGCTGAATCAGCAGCTTCGGCCACTTTGCCATCAATCTCACCCATCGAAGCATCAATACGTTGATCCACTTCAGCCTGAATCTCAGGCATCTTGGCATCAATGGTTTCTTGAGTTACCTGCTCAGCCAGAGTAGGAATCTCAGCCAGGACATCATCAAGACGCCCAATCTCATCCATGTTGTCAGATACGTTACGAACCTTGTCATAAGACGTGCCAAGGAACTTATCGACAAGACCCGGTTCGTTTCGTGGGAAGTCACCCACAGTTCGGATATTGCTCATCTATTCTTGCCCTCTTAGGGGAAACCACGAAGCATCAATTTTACGTTGGTATCCACACCTGAATCACCAACAGAGTTGTCCAATTTCAGTTCTGCAAAGCGTCCTTCACAGAATGCTGTTAGAGCCTGTGCTCGATTGTTGCCATCCTGTCCACCCATAGGGCTAAAGATGGCCAGAGCTACCCGTGCTCGCAGCAGATCTTCCAGTACTGGAGGAACCTGAATCTCTTGTAAGAGGTGCTCATCATTCCCCTCGACAGCATACGCCAGCTCTGGATGCAAAGCCTGATACGTCACAAAGAACGCTTGGTCATAGCCCACATGATTCAGCTGTAATGTGTCGTAAGCTGGCGTGAAGACAGAAGCCCATTGGTTCCCGTCATTCAAAGGCAGTGCATTACCGATCTCATTGGCCACACCAAGGATCTTCACAATGTCACCGGTGAAGGGTTGGTATGGACTATCCATGATGTATTTCAGCCCCTCAGTCGGATCAGTCAGAGCGAACTCTTTTTTGAGGGGATACAAGTTTTTCCACTCCAGAGACTGGACCACCAGATCTTTAGTGATCAAGGAGCAGCGAGTGGAGATGTCTTTCAAGGCAGTGTTCACTGACTCGATTACTTTGTTGTGGTGTTCTCGGGGGATTACCCCACTACCTTCACCACCCAGCTTCAGGTTGCTCAGTTCCCCGTAGGACAGCTTCCGAAACAGATCATCAAGTTGCATAGGTCACACCATATAGGATTGGAGTGGGTTGGCTTCATCCGCCCGAGCATCGTCATCCCACACCTCATCCACATGAGTTACAGGCGCAGATTCGCTGGGCTTCCACGGTGTCAAGTATGCCAGCATGGAGATAGTGTCGATACAGTCGTCCTTGCCTTTAAGGCCGCTGGTTGTAGCCAGTCGGATCTGTTCCATGAAGTGGCCGATGATGATCGAATGCTTCATTTCTTCCGGGAACAAGATCTTACGAGCTTTGAACCAAGGGACCACCATGTTGAAGCGGGACAGCTTATCTACCGTAGGACGAATCCCCGGCTCACCACTCTTCTCACTGGAAGCGAAGTTGAACCAAATGTTCCGGTTCATCATCTCGTTTTGCAGAAGCTTAATGTAAGCCTGCTGCTGACCAGTGATCTCGATGCCCACCTGTTGAGGATGGTATTCAGAGACCAAACGGAAGATGTCATTGAAGGTTTTGTCGATGGTCTGCTTTTCGCAGATCCCGTCTACCCAGAACCAGTCGCCGTTGGCGTTGTATGCCCATACCGAAATCACCGAGTAGTCAGCAGACTGCTTGGTCGAGGTGGCAATGTCAGAGGTGATATAGAAGTTGAAATTCTGTTTGTTCTTCAGAAGGTTGGCTCGGCTGTACCAACCGATCTCAGCATCCTGTACCAGACGTTCTTCTTCAGAGGTGATCCGCAGCATCAGCTCCTGATAGAAAGCAGAGAGCTTGCCGGTCTTGACCGCCATGTCGTACTGCTCTTGGATGAAGTCGAAGGTGAAACGATCCTCCCAGGCACCGACGAACTCTTCCTTGGTGCAGGGGAATTTTTCACAGACCGGCCAGACGTTGACATCCCATGCACCCGATTCTACAGCTTCGATCAAGATGTCTTCAGTGTTGAAGGGTGTACCGTTAAACACGACCTTACGACGAGTTGGGTCGAGAGCATGGTTCACACCTTTGTACACGGTGTCCTTGATGGCAATCATTGCTGCTTTGGATTTGGAGTCATCGTCCGAAACCAAGTCATCGAGTACAGCTAGCACTGGACGTTTACCAAAAATCTTCGTACCCCGAAGACCAGTCTTGGCACCAAACATCTTGACTCCCAACCGGTGACCTTCCCGATTGGTGAACTCAAGGTAGTTGTCAGTGAACACAGCATCAGGAATCCATTGCTGCAAGAAGTCACTGTTCTTGTAGCGAAACTCAATGTTCTTACGGGCAGATTTCACGCCGTTGTCCATCGAGTCGGAGACGTAGATCATCCCCTCGATCTTGCCGAAATTGGGTAGTGCCCCAAACATAGCGATGAACAGGGTGAGGTATTCCATGAAGACAGCTGTCTTGCCTGCCCCACGGAAGCAGAGGTTGGCAACGTAGTCTCGACCCCCTACCATTTTGTCGAGCATCTTCAAGTGAACAGGGGGAGTCTTGTTGGACTCCCCCGTCGATCCGTTCACTAGCTTGATAAAGTTCATGAAGATAAGGGCGAACTCAGAAGGGACATACGACGTGCTGTTCAGCTCGGCATAGTCCACTTGGTTCAGCCAGTCATCCAGTTTCTGTTTTTTCAGGGGTGGCAGCTTGGCAAACGGTGCTGTCATTGACCAGCCTCCTGCGTGAAGATCCGCTGACCTGCGATCTCTTTGATTGGCTGACCTTGCTCGATGTTCTGAATAGATTGCTGAGCAATGTTCTTCAGCAGATCTCGAAGCTCGTTCATCCCGCTGCTTTCCTGAGCATTGATGTTCAGCTGGAAGCCACTTTCCTTTGGTTTGCTCAAATGGGTCAGTAGGGAGTTGGCTGAGTCAGAGCGAACCTTTTCACTTTGGGCATTGATCATTAGGTCGGCCAAGACGTTGATGGCTTCCTGATGTTTGTCTTGGTTCAACACCCACGATGGGATGAGGGACTGCTCCAAGATCTTGTTGACCAGTTGGTTCTTATTGTAGGCAGCCACATAGGCTGAGATGTCTTTCTTGCTGGCACCCTTAGCCACCAGTGCAGCATGCCGGTGAGGAAAGGTCAGGAAGTAGGCATCTTGGTTGGACTTGTTCATCAGCTTGTAGCTGACGTACTGAACTGCGTTCAGATAGTCCTCCATTTTGTACTTACCGTCTTGCAGCACATGGCTGTACGACAGGAAGTTTTCCCGTACCTGCTCAGCGATCAGCGGATCAGACACCACGTTGTTAACGGTGTCCACCAGCTGCTGAGTGACGGAGCTTTTCAGGCTGGCTGGCAAAGCCTTGGCCACCATCTCTTTTGTCAACATAGTTCTAGATCCTGTACCTATATAAAGGAAGGGGCCGAAGCCCCTATCCATTTACTGCTTAGCCACTGCCAGCAGCTGGGCTTGGAGGTCATCTCGCTGGAGAGTGAGACTGCTTACCTCGATCTCGGCATTCATCACAGCATTGCGTGCTTCCGAGAATTGGGTTTGCGCAAGCTCCAGTCGTTGGCTGACATCCTTGAATTGCTGAGCTACCGACAGCAAGGGGTTTTCCACTTCACTCATAATGCTTCCTCAATTTTAGATCTAGGTTTATGGGATTTGACGAACACCAATGGAATAAGCTTTCTCGAAGACTTCACGAGGAGACCAGCTAACATAGCCAGCATGACCATTCACATTGACTGCACCGCCATCGGTGTATTCAACCAGATAACCATTGTCTTCCCCGTTTTCATCCTTGGGCAGTTCCCATCCACGGTACAGATTGTACGCTGCCCGAGTCATGGCTACGGCATGGATCACCTTGGTTCCGATGTAGGTGACTGGGCTGCCCAGATGCAGGATGTTTCCTGAAGGGGCACCAGCTTTCTCGATAAGACTGAGCTTGCTCTTCAGCTCGAAGCCGAGCAATGGCCAGATTTTACCAATGGCTTGCTCACGAGCCAGCTTGTCACCAATCTCTTTGTTGTAATTGGCTGGGCTAGCACAGGCTGACTCGCCGGTCAGCTTGATCCCGTTGGTCAGAGTCAGCACACAGATGGTAAGAGTTCCATCGTAGATGAAGCGTTCAGAAGCAATGGCTCCCTTTACGTCTTCTAAAGTGATGCGAGGGGCGACAGCAGCAGCTTTCAGTTGCTCTTCAGTAATGGGCATCAAGATTTCCTCAAGGATTGCTTACGGTAAGCACGTCGAATTTTCAGGTGAACAGCGTCGAACTGATTGTTTTTATCAGTCAGGTCATCGAAAAGATCTTCAATCTTCTCACTGAGTGCAGCGATCTCATTGTTCAAACCAATCTTCTCTTGACTCAATAGCCTCAATTGGTTCTCAAGGGTCACGATTTCAGGGTTGCCTCTTTGGGCTTCTGCCTCAGAGGGCTTCTTCACAAGGTAGTCACCTATCAGCTGCCTCACCTCTGGTCTCGGGTTGTGATCCATCGGACCTGTATTCCAAGACGCTAGGTGCTGAAGCAGGGTGCGATCAAGGATCGTTAAGGTATCCGAACCTACGAGGATCCAACCGTAACGGTCGGGTGTCCCTACGGGGAGGAATACTTGCTTTACGTCACTCATCAGTTTTTCCTTGGTGGGGGGTCGAGTCTGAGGTTAGACTTTAGGCTCTCTTTAGTAATCAATCAATCCCTTTCCAAAGAAGGACGGGGGTAAGGGGGGCTATTGTCCTCTGTAAGGGGGGACCATGCAGTTCATGCTCTACACCAATGGACAAGCAGGGAACAGACTGTTTTCTTTGGATGAAATGTTCAGGTACAACGTCCGCTTCCATGTGCTTGTCCAAACACAAGATGAGTTTGATCAGCTTGCTGGGTACATGCTGGTCTATGGTCGCAAGCTGGAGGTCTCCTTCTACAAGGATTGGCTCAGATCCCAGAGAACCAGTGAGTACAAGGTGAAGCATGGCATCCTCAAGAAGCCGATCTCACTACCTCCATTGGTCTTCTCCACTCACCTACCGGACAGTGATCAGTATGGATTTTGACCTCTGGTACAAATTCGGCTCGGCCCCTTATGAAAAGGTGGACATCAGCCATCTATTCCAACCTTTCTATCAGCATTCGGAGACGCCCATTGTCCTGTGTGAAACCCAAGAGGAAGCAGACCAGTTGGCTGGCTTCCAGTACATCATGGGCGGCAAGCTGGATATCCGTTTGGTTCCACCGGGTGCGTCAGCCAATCCCTGGGTCTACAACCGGGCCTACATTTTCCTCACATGGAACCCAATTGAAAGGAGCTGAACCAATGAAGCTAGAGGTACGGAAACGTATCCCCGGTCCGTCTACCTGTTGGGTCATCACTGATCTGAAGGAGCTATGGGAAGGTTGGGTCCATGCAAGAGCTGAGCCTGTCCGTTTTGTAGTTAAGACACAGCCCGAAGCAGACATGCTAATCGGCTATTCACTGATTTTCGGAGCCATCGCTGTAATTGTAGGATCTCATGAATTGAGGCCAGACATCTTTGCTGATGGGCCAGTTATGTGGCTGGAGATAGTCAACGTGAGTCCCTTGGTATGAAGATCGCTTATCGACTGAGTGGCATGGGTTGGGTCCCTAAAAATCAATGCACACTGGATGAACTTTTTGACCTCAAGAAGTGGGCCTTTGCCCTATTCGTAGCCCGGAACCAACAGGAGTACGATACTCTCAGGGGCTATGAACTGGTCTATGGAGTGAAGCTCCCCTTGGTTCTGGAAAGTAAGCCTGCTGACTTCTGGACTGATGGATCCCACTTCCAAGTGTTTCTTTGGGTTGATTTCCCCAATAACCCAGACTAGTATCACATTGCCTTCTTGCTTTGCCATGAGCGCGATGAGCTGTACGGCCCTAGGAGATGGTGGGTTAAAACCTCTTCAGCTGATCAGGCTATGCTCCTTCATCACAGCAGTACCGTGATGTTACGCAGAGTGCAAACTGCCAGTAGTTCGGGATCAGCAGCACAGTGGATAGGCTTGAGTCTTTACCTCCCCCAGCTTAGACAGTCCACACCAGAAAGGCCCCAAGACCTAGACTCCCTTGGGGCCTTTTTCTTAGGGTGGTATTAGAATCAAGTTTGCTTAAGGATAGATCTACTAATATTTTTCTTGCTGATTTTTATGGTGCAGACTCTGTATGGCAGTGTGTACACCCTGGGCACCCACCCAATCTTAGAGTACCCCCCCGGTACACTTGGCTACACCTGATGACCCTACCCCCACTTGACTCAGTACACTGGTGCTGCGCACCGCTTGGGCATGTTGCCCATCAGTATCTATGGAGTCTAACCATGTCATCGTCCCGTCTTACCTTTGGTGCCATGCTGTCCACTGTTCAGACTACTGCCAACACAGTAACTGCAACCTTGGAAGCTGCGAACCAAGCAGTCGGTATGCTCACTGCCTATGTAGGCGAAGCCTCTGCCAACCAGAAGATCCGTCAGATCGCTGATCGTGAAGTGTTCATTGAGAACCTGATCATGGAGAAGTCGGAAGAACGTGCTCTGGCCAACCTCAAGGTCGAGAAGTTCATCGCTCAGTCAGCTCAACACAAGCAACACTACGGTGCTGCATACGAAAAGTTCACTGAACTGTTACGTCCTGCTGATCATTCAGCAATCTCTGCACCTCAGCAGTAACCTCACCTCAACCTAAACCAACCCTAAGGGTCAACACTCGTTGGCCCACTGGAGCTATTGCATGCTTTCCATCCTGCTCACTCTCGGTGTCATCATCCTCTGTGTCTACTACATCATGGCCTCATTCGATGATTACCGGAGGACTAAGGACCGTGTAATGCTCTGCTTCTGTACCCTGTTCACATTGGCTCTGCTTGCCATTGTCTACGGCTTCATGCACTTCAAACCTTGGATCAACTGATCCACGCTGCGCGTCTCTTGGGAATAATCCCAACCACTATCTCTAGGAGTTCCACATCATGGGCAAAATCAACTTCAACCAAACCTTCGGTCAAGGTGCTGCTCAGGCTCAAGTCCCTGCTGCTCAACGTCCCAAGGCCGAGTACTGGCTCAACGTCGGTTACGACTCTGGCGTCAAGGACGAAGAAACCGGGGAATCCCGATTCGTCTCCCTCGCTGCTGGTATTCCACTCGACTCCATCGAGAAGCTGAAAACCAACTCCAGCAACCGTACCTACGCTCAGTTCCAAGCTGCGCGTAACGACCTGCATGACCAGATCATGGGCATCGCTCAACAACTGGAACCGGGTCAATCGGTCATCATCGATACCGAAACCTCCCTGCAAATCCAGATCCGTCGTGTCCGTGAAGAGGCCGAAGACCTCGACAACACCGACAACCAATTCGCTCGCCAACTGGTGCTGGCCCGTTAAATGCCAGCAACCCAATGCCACCTCCATCGGGGGTGGCTAGGGTCCAGTCGTGGATAGGCCATTAAAGAGTAAGCGGGGATGGGCAAATGCGTAAGCAAGTGGAAGTCAAGCAAGGTGATCGTATCTGGGATTCCATCCGTGACACTAGTGAACAAGCCATGTACCGGGTAACCGAGCACATGAAGAAAGACCACGATCCTGAGGTAGTCAGGATTGCTGGTCTCGTTCAGTGGAAGCTGATTTTCGGCAAGGGAACCAGTGAAGGAACTCGTGTATTCACTGAGCATGGGTTCGAGGTGGAAATCAAAGACGTCCCAACTCAACCTAAATGTCAAAGTTAACTTTTTGACCATTTTCGGCTAGATGCAGCCTAAATAGTAAAAGGCTGATTTTCGAACTAAATAGGAGAAAGAATAATGGCATGGCAAGACGTATACGCACAGGCTATAGAACAAGACAGACTGTTCTTCGAGCAGATGCTCAAAACCATGACACCGGAGCAAATCAACCAATTCTGCTTCGAGAATGGATTCGAGATTCCAAACCAAGAGGTGGAAGGGAAATGATCACTGCTAACGAAAGCAATGCCCGTCAGTACGTCAAGCTGGTGAAAATCTGCGAGCAGGTGGATGGCGAGGTGAAGCTGTTTAAGGATGGGACAACCAAGAAATGGTATGTCACGGCAAATGGCAAAACCTACTCCAATGACAGCATGGATGGTGCTTTGAACCAAGCAGCTGAAGAGATCCTGGGAGATCGCTAATGCAAGAATCTCATGACATGGATGTGCATGCCCTGTGCACAGCCTTTGTAAACAAAGGGAACCAAGAGAAAAACTGTGAAGTCACCGGCGTCTTCTTCGATGGTCACGACATCAATATCGACTACAAATTCCCCTGCACCATGGGATGGAAATGTAGCGAGTGGTCAACCAACATGCTTGAGCTGATGGCTTGGGCTTGGAACAACCCAAAGGGATAAGCCATGTTGGCTGTAGGGTGGGCATTCAAATGAGCAAGTACAAACTCGAATTCACCGAGGTGGATAAAGAACACACGTTCCATGGCAAGGTCTTCGAAATCGAAGCTGAATCAGATGATGAAGCTTTGGACCTTGCCCACTCGGTGCTGATCGAACGAGATCAAATGGGCATGGTGATCCTTGAAGGCACCATCCTCCTCTCCAAAGAAAGAACCATTCACTAGATCTAAATAGGAGCAATACCATGGCACTGAAGAAATGCGCTCGCTATCTCACCCTGGCTGAGATGGAAGGCAAGATGCGTCTTCCGCAGGAAGCTAAACAGCCTACCCTTGAAAACATCAAGAACCTGCTGCGAGGTGACTACCTCAAAGTGGGCGTGACTGTTCATGGCCACCGAGAAATCTTCTGGACGAAATTCGTCATGATGGAGGGTAACAATCTGGTGGGTCGGATCAGTAATGATCTGCACTACTCAGAATTACATGGCCTGTTCGATGAAGAACTGATCACCTTCCCTGCTGATTGTCTACTGGCAATCATGGACAACCACTAATGGACGACAAACAGTGGAGACGAGAGACCATCCTTTGGTATCTCAAAATGACAGCACTCTGGATAGTTTTTGGAGCAGAGCTACATGCGATCTACATACTGATCAAGGACTTGTGCCAATGAAGCCATTGTATGCAATTCGCCAGAAGAGCACAGGGTTCTTCCTGCCCAATCCCAAAGGCAGAAATGGATCAGGCGGTAGCTTCACTGATCCAGTGGACCCAGACAAAGAACCTCCTCGACTGTTCAAGAACAAGAAGGCAGCAAATGCTTGCCTGATCCAATGGGTAAAAGGTGAACATCATCCCAAATGGGACTATGCCGATATCGATGGATTCGGTGGTGGGGGTGAACGCTATGTGGACAGCATCAGCATCAAGCCTGTGGCCAAACGCAACATCCATGACATGGAAGTTGTAGAGGTTGAACTGGTTGTATTCAACAATTAAGGAGCGAACCAATGGCACTACAGATGATGCTGTTTCATCAAGGTGAGCAGCATGTAATCGATGTGAGAAACATCGAAGAGACTGAAGAGATCTTCTTCATGTCAAAAAAGATCACACTGTCCATGGAAGAACTCCGTACTGGACAGAAAGTGATCTATGGCGATTGGGGTCAGCGTCTGGAAGACGACACTCCAGTAGAAGCAATGGTGATTGTAGGTCCTGATGTGACCTGCGAAAAAGCCTTGAAACTTCTCCGCGAGGAGATCGAACGCCGATTGGTGGAACGATGAGAACCCGACTGACTTCAGGCAATGCACCTCTGCATGTGCGTCGTAAGTACCTCACCAATATCCTGAGGGAAGCTGTGCACTCGTGCAAAACAACCATGACCAACTGGCCAGATGAATTCATGCTGCCAGAGGATCATGACATCCATGAACTTCTGCGTATCACAGAGACCATCTGTGATGATCTGGAGAATCCAGATGGATCAGGAACCAACTGATGTACTACTCAGAGTAGCAAGAGTGTCTTCATGGGAGAAAGCTAAGGCTTATCTCATTACTCTTGCTGCCACTGTCCCTCAAGGATCTGTGCAATACCAACGACTAACTGATGCTATTGATCAGTTTGTAACCCATATTGAAGACAATAATCTTCAGCAATAAGCGAGCAACTCTCTGATGAATAACCAAGAAGCGAAGGATTACCTTGGCAAAGCAATCGCCAAGAAAATGATCCGTATAAGCGGAACTCAGAAAGAGGTAGGTAACATGCTGTTTGTATCAGCAGGTACTGTTGGGAATGTACTTAATGGGCATTATGAAAGACTGTCCATTCGTATGTACATGAAGTTGGCCAAAGAACTCCAAGTGAAGATCGAGATCTCGGTCAAGGATGATATCTGATGATCAACGAATTCAAGGGGGAATATCGTTTCCTCTCTAATTTCTACATGGCACCTGTGACATTTGAAAGTGTCGAGTATCCATCCAGCGAACATGCCTATATGGCAGCCAAAACAACCCATCCTGATGGGCGTGAGTGGATCCGCTCTATGGCTACACCAGGTGAAGCCAAGAAAGCTGGGCGTAAACTGCGACTGAGACCCGACTGGGAACAGGTTAAACAGGATGTAATGTACCAGATCCTCATGGACAAGTTCACCCGTCACCCCATGCTACAAGCCAAGCTGTTAGCAACAGGCAATCAGGAACTGATTGAGGGTAACTGGTGGGGTGACAAGATCTGGGGAGTTTGTCTTAAGACGAACCAAGGACAGAACCTGCTAGGTAAACTGCTAATGAAAGTCAGGGGTGAACTCAAAGGCGGCAAATGGACTGTGGTCAACAGACACCACAAAAAGACCGGTGAATACATCGGTCGTGGAACTCCGTTGGGGAACCAATGGAGTCATATGGATGGTACTGCTGCTGAGTTCAAAGTCAGAACTCGGTATGAGGCCATCGAGAAGTACAAAGGCTGGCTCAAGAGTCAGATCCGCAATCGTAATTCAGCAGTCTGTGGAGAACTTCACAGGCTGTATCTGTTGGGTCAACAAGGCCCAATCAACCTTCAGTGCTCGTGCAAACCAGCTGCCTGTCATGGCGATGTGATTGTCGAAGTGCTGAACCAAATGAGGCCACCCAAGATGCTCTATTACGCAGGGATTGGCAGCCGACAAACACCAGATGATGTCCTCCAACAGATGGAGAGCATTGGTGCCCAGCTGGCTGATGTATGGACCGTAAGGTCAGGATTTGCCGATGGTGCTGACAAAGCATTCTGCATGGGTGCTGAGAATGCCAACGGTGCCATGGAGAACTTCATTCCATGGCAAGGCTTCAATGGTGCCCCTAGCAGCCATGATGACGAGCGATTCGTCTATCACCAAGTGATCCCATTGATCATGCAGGCAGCAGCCATCGCTGAAAAATTCCATCCCAACTGGGCTGCCTGCTCACCAGCTGCACGCTCCATGCACACTCGCAACGTCTTTCAGGTACTGGGCCGTGATCTCCAAACTCACTCACATATGGTTGTCTGCTGGACGCCAAGAGGCTCTGGCTCGGGCGGTACAGGTCAGGCAATTCGCATTGCTCGTGGCTTTGGCATCCCCGTATTTGATCTAGCCATCGAAGAACACAAGCCCAAGCTCTGTGCCTTTGTGGAGCTGATGGAACGTCAGAATTTCGAGGACTCATTGCCATGGTGAAATACTTCGCTCAGACTATGTTGTACGTAGTGCTGACCCTCGTAGGAGCCTTCGGCTTCTACATTCTGTGCCTTGCGTGGCCTGTTCTGGACACGATGGACAAGGCCTTCATCTTCTCTATTTCGAGCATCCTGATCTCATTTTATATGGTGATCGGGGTGTTCCATCGAAGGACAAAACGTCATGAAAATCATCTGCCGCACGACGAAGCAGGACATTAACACCTGCAAGTGCTCTCGCTGCCATCCCCACCAAGAGACCCGCTATGGCCATGTACAGCGTCAAATGGCATCCCGACAAGCGGGATCCACGAAGCTCGTATTGGTACGAGTGTGAGGGTGTCATCACCTACGCCAGTGGCTTACTGAAGCAGTGGGAAGGCGGGAGCCATAAGGCTCTCGTCCATTTCCTGCACAAGAAAGGCAAGGAAATCTACTGGCTCAGTAGGCACTGCGTACCACCCACCATCAAATACCACAAGGAGCTGCTGGCCTGTACGGAAGCACTCCTTTCATTATTGAACCAAAGGAGTCAGCCATGAGCATCATCATTATCTTCCCCGAAAACCCTGATGGTTCTGAGTTCGTTATTCCGGCTACGGATATAGAACACTTCAAGACCACTGTGATGCGGGCCACTGTGTGGAACATCATGGGGCGCACAGTAACTGTTCACATGCAACTGCGCCGTCCTGATGGATGGCTGGAACATTACATCGAAGTAACTAATCCAGATGGTTCCCGAGTCATCTTCATTGGTGCGATTCAGCGCACCATTGATGGAACATCTGAGTTCCACAGCTAATGAGCCGGTGGGTTAAAGGGCAAGCTCACATCCACTCTAAGCATAAGGCTTACGATATCTGGATTGCGCCTCTGCACTATCAAAAGAACGATGGGCTAATGCATTACAACAAGATTGAAATGTATGCCCATAACCAAAAGGAAGTTGAGCGACTCCAGAATGAGTTGCTTGGCTTTCTTCAATCTCAGGAAATGTGTGGCATCACTCACGGGTAACTGATCATGTTCGTAAGCAGCAAGAAGCATAATGCGCTGTTGGCGGAAGCCTCAAGTCTCAGACTACAACTCCTTGATAAGCAGTTGGAATTTAAAAAGTTAGTGGATCAGTGGAATGAGCTTGTAAATACCATCAATGAAAAGGGTGGCCAATCTTTTCTTGATGGTCAAGTGAGCAATACCCAACTGAGCCAAGAAGAAATCAAAACCCTGATTCAACTCTGCCACCCGGACAAGCATGCAGGCAAAGAGTCTGCCAAGCGCCTCACCCAAAAACTACTCACCCTAAGGAATTGAACCAATGAGCGACATGATCTTTGTATTCGGCAGTAACGAAGCGGGTATCCATGGTGCAGGTGCTGCCAAGTTCGCTTACAAGAGCCGTGGTGCTCGCTACCTGAAAGGCTACGGTCAACATGGCCAAAGCTTTGCCATTCCCACCAAGGATAAGGAGATTCGTACCCTTCCCTTGGCTCAGATCCATGACTACGTCAGGGGCTTCATTGCCCATGCTCGTGGTCAGAAAGATCAGAAGTTCCAAGTCACTCGTATCGGCTGTGGTCTGGCTGGTTACAAGGATGAGGACATTGCTCCGATGTTCCTTGAAGCACCAGCCAATTGCCTCTTTGATGAGGCATGGAAACCACTGCTGGGCGACGATAAGAAATACTGGGGGACCATGTAATGGCCAAGTTCAAAGAACAACCCAAGGTCGAAGTCACCACCCAGCTGACTATCAACGAAGCTGAGTTGCGTGCTCTCGATGCATTGGTCGGCTATGGCGTAGATCCTTTCTTGAAAGCGTTCTACGAACAACTGGGCAAGACCTACATGCAACCGCATGAGGCAGGTCTGCGTGAGCTATTCGAGACCATTCGCACCAATGTACCGGGCATCCTTCACCGCATTGATAGCGACCGCAAAGCCTTCAACAACAATTGATTTCTGAGGTAAGCAGGCCATGAGCCAAGAAGCAATCGATCTCAATGAGTACCAGATTGAGCTGGAAAAGATTTACAACAAGAACCAATTGATGAAACGGATTCGTGAAGAGTTCGAGAACTGTGAGGACTTTGATTTCAAGAAATACATGGCTGCTCAGAAGATCGATCCCAAGTTTGGTATTGATCTGTTGGCTCAGATGGCTCTGCATAAGCGCTGTGATCTCCCGACTCTGGTCGGTGTGCTGCAACGTCACTTCCTGACTGCACAGGATTGTGCAGATGCTCTGGATAAAGCCTGTGAGGCTGATCTGGTGGATTGGGAGATGACATCCAAGATGTTCATCGTCAAGTTCACTATTGGCCAGGAAGTGCAGGAAGAGCTGGACCGTTTCCAGTTCCCTCTGCCATTGGTAGTACCGCCCAGAAAGGTTGAATGCAACCTCGACACGGGCATGTATACCTCAGATGGCTCGATCATCCTGAAGAAGAACCACCACGATGATGATGTGTGTCTTGACCACATCAACCGTGTGAATCAAATCGCCTTCAAGATCGACTGGCGAGTAGCGACCATGGTGAAGAACCAATGGCGCAACCTTGATAAGCCCAAGGCGGGTGAGACCCGAGAAGACTTCCTCAAACGCAAGAAAGCGTTCGAGAAGTATGACCGGACTGCCCATGACGTGATGAACATCATCACCCAGCACACTGATCAGTTCCATCTGACCCACAAGTATTGCAAACGTGGTCGGACCTACTGTCAGGGCTACCACGTCAACTATCAGGGTACGGCTTGGAACAAAGCCGTAATCAACTTCGCCAACGAGGAGATGGTCGAATGAAAGCTGTAATCCGCATCAAACTGAATCCTTGCATTGATACTATGCAATCCGTAATACAGCAACAATGGGTACGGGGCAGTGGTGCAGATAAGTGGGAAGCTCACTTAACAATGACATCCACTGAAGGTCATGTAAGCAGCTATGCATTCTATTCTGAGATGAAAGCTGATGCGCTCAAACAAGCTTATTTCTGTCTGGCAAAGCACAGAATTCACCTCTGGTTCAATGACTTCTACGAAGAAGAGTTCGCTAAGTACGAAGACATCTTTGAACAAGTCAAAGGTGCCCAAGATCGATGGTTAGATTCCATGGAGAAAGTACAAGCTGGTGTCAGATCCAAGGAGCAGCATTTGAAGTTATGGGCAGCTCGAATGGAGCATTACAGAGTCAAAGATAAAGTGCTGCCACCGCCTACTAATCAAGAGCATGTGTTCGTCAGTGAACCTGTCAAGAAGTGGAAGTGGTATCACTGGTTCTGGAATCCAAAGGATTAAATCATGACTCCACAAGAAAAAGCATACCGTCGCAAATTGGTCCGTGACTTCGAGAATGCAGTCATGGACTTAGCATTCGTAGGTGCAGCTGAATTAAATGACAGAGAGAATATCAAAGCGACCTACAAACGTAAGAAAGATCTTCTGCTTAAAAACATCCTCAAAGATTAATCAGCCACAGAGAGTAAGAAGCTCATGCAACTCTTTTCCGGTAAGCAATACCTTCAAATGGATATCGCCAGTGCCTTCGGCCTGGACAACACCGAATGGGACAATCGACTGGCATGGTTCGAGGAGCACAAGAACAAGCTGGATGACATGCTCAAGCAGGCCAAGGAGCCTGCCATGTACTTCGCAGCTGTCCAAGCATGGCGTGATGTGCAAGCAGGCAAGCCGTCTGGTTATCCAATCTCGTTGGATGCCACCTGCTCGGGCTTGCAGATCCTCAGCATCCTGACAGGTGACCGCTCAGCTGCCAGCCTGTGCAACGTTATCAACACCGGCAAACGTGAGGATGCGTACAAGACCATCTATATCCACATGGTGGAGAAGCTGGGCGAACAGGCCAAGATCAGCCGTGACAAGACCAAGAATGCCATTCTGACCTCGCTATATGGGTCAGAAGCCATTCCAAAACAGGTATTTGGTGAAGGCAAGCTGCTCTACACCTTCATGGAAACCATGGCCACTGACTGTCCGGCTGCATGGAAACTCAACCAGTTCTACCTCAGCATCTGGAATCCAGAAGCTCTGGTCTATAGCTGGGTACTGCCAGATAACTGGCATGTACGCACCAAGGTCATTGGCCAAATTGCTGAGACTGTGCACTTCGACAACATGCCGTTCGACGTGTACACCAAGGTCAACATGCCTGTGGAGAAAGGACGTTCGCTAGGAGCCAACACCACTCACTCCATTGACGGCATGATCGTCCGTGAGATGGTTCGTCGTTGCATGTACAACCCTGAGCAGGTAGAGGAAGTTCGCTTCCTGCTGATGAACCCAGAAGTTTGGAGCCGTCCTGAGCAGCCTGAAGGTGAGGACTATGAACTGCTGCTGGAGCTGCTGCATCACTACGAGACAACTGGTTACCTGTCTGCTCGTATTCTTGATTGCATCGGCTACCACACTGCCCATTTGGTTCCAGTGGATGCCGTGATTGAACTGATCAATAGCTTGCCTAAGAAACCATTCCAGCTGATCACCATTCACGACTGCTTCCGCTGCTTGCCAAACTATGGCAATGACCTGCGTCGTCAGTACAACCTGCAACTGCACTTGATTGCCAAGTCCAAGTTGCTGTCGTCTATTCTGTCCCAGATCATGGGTCAGCCAATGGACATCGAGAAACTCGACCCAACTTTGGCCGACGACATTCTCGAAGCTGATTACGCACTCTCTTGATACACTTGGGACTACCTTCGGGTAGTCCCTTTATTTTTTCAGTGAGAGACCTATCAATGGCCACGAAAAAAGTTGCCTGGAACGCAACCACCCGCACTGCGACCGTATTGACGGAAGCAGCATCCCTGCCCGGAGGCTCCGAGTCGCTGGGTACATTCACCCATCCTGATCCAACGGATCAACTGAGTCGTAACGAGTACAGCCACGTTGTCTGGCACCATGTCCGTGACCTGCTGTACAAGGTCAAAGGCTGGCAAGATATGCAAGTCGTCAAGCTGGTTGATACCACTGTGGTGAAAGCCACCAGCATCACCGTAGCTCCGGCCACGGTTTTGATTGGTGTTGGTACTACCAAGCAGCTGACTGTCACCGTAGCACCAGCCACTACCACCGATAATCGTGTCACCTACACCGTGGACAACACCGACATCGTCACTGTCGATGCCAACGGTCTGGTACTGGGCCGTAAAGTTGGTGAGACCAAGATCCATGTGCGTACCGCTGATGGCAGCCAACTGTTGAAGTCAGTGCCAGTGACTGCGGTAGCTCAACTGGTTCCGGTAGCCTCGATCACCTTGGCTCCAGCCACTGTGACCCTTACCGTGGCAGCTCCAACCCAACAGCTGACCGCTACTGTGCTGCCTGCTGATGCCACCGAGAAGGGCATCACTTGGACTTCGAGTGCACCGGCCATTGCCACTGTATCGGCTACCGGTTTGGTAACCCGTGTGGCCAACGGCAGTGCCGTCATCACAGCAACCGCCAAAGATGGCAGCGGCAAGACTGCTACTCGGAACGTTACCGTTACTGCCTAAGATTGGTTGCTTGGGTTTAGTAACTTATGAGGCCCGTCCATGTGACGGGCTTTTTCTTTTTCAGAAGGAGCATATAGATGCCTGAAAAGATGCTGTTCCAAGGCCGTAAGCCGCCTAGCACCAACACTGCTGCAACCTTTACCGAGGCCGGGAATATCATCTTCCCCAGTCAGCAGAAGATCCACCGTCAGCTCAGCCACATCATGGCTGTGTTCAAGGAGTCTGAAGCCAACATTCGTCCGCACTGTCATCTGACAGGTAACAGCGGCAGTGGCAAGAGCTTCCTGACCAAGATGATTGCCGGAGAGCTAAAGCTCCCCTTCATCGAAGTCAACGCTGCTGGACTAACCTCTGAAGGTCTGTCAGGCAACAGCCTGTCCAAGGCTCTGCGTCAGCTGCGCGAACACTGGAACCAACCGAACATCATCTTCGTAGATGAGTTCGACAAGCTGTTCCAGCGTAACGGCGAGACCACTGAAGGCTTTCGTTCGGCTGTACAGGATGAATTCCTGACCAGTCTGGAAGGCAAGTACACCAGCGTCTTTACCGACTATGGCAAGTACGAGCCTGTGGTGGTGGAAAACAGCCTATTCATCTTCGCCGGGGCTTACAGCAACCAGAAGATCACCACGATGCAAGAAATGAAGGACACTGGCCTTCGTACTGAATTCATGGGCCGTGTACCACTGGTATTTCATGCCGATCAGGTCACCCTTGGTGAGCTGGAGGCCTCTATCCCCAACATTGAACTCTTCCAGAACTATCGGAAGCTGTTCAACAAGGGCAAGCAGGGCACTGATGTGGCCGGGATCCTAAAGATTCTCAAGGCCCAATCGGAAGAGATGAACATCGGCATTCGACTGCTCAACTCGGCCATCCACCAGTGGTACATGAGGGATGTGTGATGAAGAAAAGATTTCTCTGTCGAATCGGTATCCATAAATGGGGACGGGTGCATGCAGCTGTCTATCCCAGTCCAGAAGCTGAAAGGCTGGCCATTCCATCTAAGCCTGCCATGCGGGCTTGTCAATGTTGTGATCAGGATCAGTATCTGGACCAGCATTGTCTGGGTCTGAACCCACCTGCTTATACCAACACTTGGCGAAACGTGGAGGACTGATCGTGAATCGATACCCTCCCGTGAGCCAAAAGGTAAAAGATCGCTTAGTAGCCTATAACCAAAAGCACCCATCATGGGGCAGCCTGCACATCATCATGGACGATTACAACGTCAATGAGTCTGATGTTCTGTACTGTCTGACCAGTGCTCATGAGCGGCAGGACCGTGAAGGCTATTGGCTCGCTCTTGAACTGCTCAAGATGTCGAGAACCCAGCGTAACAAGCTGGCCCACATCCTATGACCTGCCATCTGCCGCTGAGCATCGATACTGCTGAGCTGGCGGGTAGGCGTGATGAGATCATCCTGAAGATCCACAGTCGAGTCGAGGTGCAAGACCTCGGCTTCATTTTGGACGGCAAGCCCTCTCCCTGCCATATCTGGACCGGTCCTGACTCCGGTACTGGCAAGGGTGGTGGTTATGGGCGGATGTCTCTGAACAGCCAAACCGTAGCAGTGCATCTGGTGGTTTACACCCACTACTACGGTTATATCCCCGGCAAGAAGCAGATCGACCACAGGTGCAACAACCGCCTGTGCTGCAATCCATCTCATTTAGAGATGGTAAGTCATATCACCAACCAAAAGCGGCGAGCACAGCGAGCCAAGGAAACCCAATAATGTCGAAAGACGTACTGGAAGTCGTGGTAATTAAAAACGAGGTACGTTGTGTCTACCTCAATGGTTACCGCATCGTTGGCTCAAAGCCCTACGTCTCTGAGCCACAAACCACTACCCGTTTCGAAGTGCCTGCGGGCGAAATTCGCCAACAGCTGAAACGCAAACCACGATCCAAAACTAAGGACAACGAATGAAAAAGCTACTGTGTGTAGTATTGGCTATTGCTTCCATCGGTCTGCTGTCTGGCTGCCGTGACGATGCCCGTATCGCTTCGGCCAACCTGGCCAAGGCTGCGGACAACTTCGAAATCAACCGTCGCATCGTATTCTTCAACGGCATCACTGACAGCTACCTGCTGTCCATCGAAGGCCGTTGTGCATTCGAAGTGGAAGGTGGTGGGCAGAAGGTTGCGGTCACCTGCAAGCTCGGACCCAACGCCTACAAGAAGCATACCCTCGGCCTGTCCGACAACGTGTCGTTCTTCAGCGAACAGCTGGAGTCGGCTGACGTATCGGTCTACCACTACCGAGTGACCTTCAAGCCGCAGACCATCCTGCCAGACATCGACTTCAAAGGTTCGACCACGGACCTTCCTCGGAGCCAGCCATGAAAAAGCTTTCCACCGGTGCGAATTCCACCTTGGGGGAATATCGGAAGCTGACGGCTGCCCTGTTGGGCGAAGACAGCCCAGCCACCAAGTTCCTTGACGACAAGATCAAGGAGCAAGGTGAGGATGCAGAAGTCATCAAAGACGAGGGCCAGATGGTCTATCTCCTTGGTCAAATTCACATTGGAGCTGCGAGCCAATGAGTAAAGAGATCCTGGGCTTTGACCAGAATGGTCGAGTCATCGAGCCTATCAAGCCGGGCATGATTGCCACAGCTGCTCTGATCGTGTGTTCGAAGTGTCATAAGGTGATCCGTTCGGCGGGTGGTCCTTCGCACGGGGCGTTGTGTGTGGAACACTCCAACAAACGTCTACTGCTGGACAAGACGTACACCGCCGAGGCCTTGTCTGACCTCGACCGAGACATGGAAGAAGCCTTCGATGAACGCTTCACCCCTGAGGCTGCTGGCATCCCTAAGGATGAGCATGGCTTCGAAAAGGGGCATTTCCATGTGCAAATCACCTGGATCAACGAGGAATAGCGAACCAATGGAGCAATTGAACCAAGGACGCAGCTATGTCTCAGATCCTCCATTCTCCCGACGTGTAGCCTTCTTGGTTCAAGAGGGCGACGTTGGGCTGACCCAAGAGATGTATCTGGGGCAGGAGGATTACACCTTCAAGCCGGAAGACGTAGGTCGCCTCATTGAGGTGGTGATGGACATGTCTCCCGGATTCCTTTCATGGCGTTTTGGATCGATGTTCTCCGATCTTACGGAGCAATACCCTGATCCATTCCCCTATGTTCAAGTGGAGTAAGTAATGCCCTGCTATGACCCACGGGACAATGATCCCAGTGAAATCCGTAACGAAGCTCGCAAGCAGTTTGCTATCGAGTTCCGTCACAACAGTCCTGTGGCAGAAATGCTCTGCCACATTCTGACCCATATCCATCCAGCAGATATCAAAACCATGCCTCAAGAAATTCAGGTGTGGTGGGCAGAGCATCAAGCTCGTGATGCTGCCAAAGAGCAAGCCAATGGAAACTGAAAAGCGTGACTTCGAGAATCTCGATGTTCGCCTGTATCTGGCCTTGGCCGCTCTGCGTAGAGCAGTAGACGAAGAGCATCCCGAGTGGGTATCGCATTCAGCAATCGAACCTGCATGGGCAGCCGCTGGCATGGTAATGCTCGACTTCGAAGACAGTCACGGCCCCTTACCTGATTGGGCTATTGGCCGAAACTGGGGTTACTCCTTGGTTCCGGGTGCCCAGCTTTGCACCAAAGACGGTCGTCGTACCGGCAATGCTCATGTGATTGATTTGGGCAAAGGCATTGCTGCCGGTCCAGTATTCGTCCCTAGCTTCCTGATCCTTACCGATGCTGGCAGTAAGGCTGAACTCACCACCAAGGAAATCGAAGACCAGTTCCACATTGGTGACTGGATCTCCGACGTTCAAGACGTACTTAAGAAGTTTGACCGTAATGGGCACTTCAAAAATCTCTAGCGTCCCTCGATTGGTTGCTTGGGGTTAAAAACCTTTTAGAAACTCTCATTAGGAGTCCGTAATGGACATCCGTCAATTACTTAAGGAAATGATCATGGCACAAGCAAAAGCACCGGCTCCAGCAACTCGCACTCTGGCCTCGGAAGATGCAGCCGTTCACGTTGCGGAAATCAAACACCACGATGGTCAGCTGCTGATCCCTCACGGTATGTCCGTGGACTCTGCCATCGAGCTGCTGGCCCGTCGTCGTGACTACCTCGAAGAGGCGGTCAAAGTCACCCGTACCTTCAACGTCTTCCCGTGGGACGGTGCCAACGCACTGGCCATCGCTCTGGAAGAGCAGTTCGGCTGGGCAGCTGCTGAAGCTACTCCGGGCTTCTTCGGTCCTACCCCACCGGAAATGATGACCATCGAAGTCGGTCCGGGCCTGACCCGTAAAATTCCATGGGGTCGCTTCAGCCTGCCGGGCGTTGACGGTTTCGTGCAGACCTCGGCTGATCGTTCGGAAGGCCGCATCGTCTTCAAGTGTGTTGCCGTGGTCAAGCGCAACAGCGAGAAGACCGTCGAAGACCTGTACGACCGCATCGGTCTGTACCTGAACAGCAACTCGATCTACGCCGGTCAGGCTATCAAGATTCGCTTCCGCGATGACGACGGTGACCTGCTGTCGATGCCCGAACCGAAATTCCTCGAAACTGCGCACATCTCCCGCGACATGCTGGTCTACAGCAAGGATGTGACCGAGCAGATCGAAACCAACCTGTTCGCGCCTATCGAGCGCATTCAGGATTGCCTCGACAACGGCATTCCGGTCAAGCGTGGTGTCCTGCTGGGTGGCCCTTATGGCACCGGCAAAACCATGGCCGCCACCGTTGCCAGCCGTCTGGCCGTCGATAACGGCGTGACTTACCTGTACGTTCCGCATGCGGACGAACTGGGTGATGCCATCGCCTTCGCCAAGCAGTACCAGAACACCGCCTGCGTGATCTTCTGCGAGGACATCGACCGTGCCATCACTGGCGAGCGTTCCGTCGAGATGGATGACATCCTCAACATCCTCGATGGCATCGACACCAAGGGCAACAAGATCATCACGGTGCTGACCACCAACCACCTGCTGGACATCAACCCAGCTCTGCTGCGTCCGGGCCGTCTGGACTCGATCATCAACGTCGTCGCTCCTGACGCCGAAGCGGTCGAGCGCCTGATCCGCCTGTACGGCAAGGAAACCATCCTGGCTGATACCGACCTCTCCGAAGTCGGCAAGCTGCTGGACGGTGCCATCCCTGCTGTGGTGGCCGAAGTGGTCAAGCGTGCCAAGCTGGCTCAGCTGCGCCTGCAAGAACGTGGCACCAAGGTCGAAGCCATCTCGGCTGAAGCCCTGATCGTCTCGGCCAAGTCCATCAAGCCTCAGATGGACCTGTTGGAACAGCAAAGCCGCGTGAAAGTCGCTGAGCCAACCTTCAAGGAAGTGATGGGCGATGCCCTGAATCACGCCCTGAACGGCACCAAGGAACTGCTGGCCACTCAGGCCAAGCAAACCGCTGAAATGCACGAACGCATCGTGTAACACCCTGCGGTAATCGAAAGCCCACCCGATAAATTCGGGTGGGCTTTTGTTTTGAGTCTTAAACCTCTAATTACCAAGGAAAATTCGTATGTCTGATTTCCAGAAATTCTCTGCTGCCGTGCATGCCCGTTTCACTGCCATGGCTGCTGCTGGCGAGCTGTTCACCATCAATATCCCAGGCGATGACCTGTGGATGGCCTACCTGGGCGTATTCCCAGAAGGCACCAATCCGATCTTCCGTGAACGTACTGAGCATGACTGCTCGTGCTGCCGTAACTTCATCAAGAACTTGGGCCGTGTCGTCAGTATCATTGACGGCGTAGTCGTCACTGTTTGGGATGATTTTAGTAATCTGCCGCATCCCTACAACTACGTGGCTGAGACACTGTCCGCTGTCGTCCGTGCCTCGGAAATAGAAGGCGTGTATCGAACCAAGGAAAGCAGTTACGGCCTTGAGTTCAACCACGAACGTCTGGACTCCGGTGATGTACTGACGTGGAATCACTTCCACGGCGTGGTACACGGTCGTCACCTCAGCCCAACCCCGGCACAAGCTGCCGGTGAACTGAATACCACTGCGGGTGTGTTCAAGCGTGGTCTGGAAGAAATCACCGTCGAAGCACTGGAATCGGTGATCGGCATGATCGATGCCAAGGCCCTGTACCGTGGCGAAGAGTTCCGTTCTGGCGTCGGTGCTTTCTACTCCATGAAGCAGGAATACCTGCTGCTGGATGAGACCGGCAAGAACCTGTTCCCATGGGAGCACCTGAGCAAGCCTGCTGCTCGTATCCGTAACACGGCTATCGGCACCCTGCTGCAAGACCTGTCCGAAGGTATGGAGCTGGAAGCAGCTGTCCGTGCCTTCGAGAAGAAGGTTGCCCCGGAAAACTACAAGCGTACCACTGCGCTGATCACCCCCAAGATGATCGAAGACGGCCTGAAAACCCTGCGTGAGCTGGGTCTGGAATCGGCAGTCAATCGTCGCTTTGCTCGTCTGAGCGATGTCTCAGTCAACAACGTGCTCTGGGCCAGCGGCACTGCCAAACAGGTCATGCGTGACCATCTGGCTGATGCTCTCCTTGGTTCGAGCCAAGTGAAGAAAACCGGTGGGCGTGTCTCTGGCCTGACCATCAGTGCCGAAGAGTTCATGACCAATGTCGTGCCTAAGGCTGCCCAGCTGGAAGTGATGGTCACGAACCAACACGCCAACAACTTTGTCAGCCTGACTGCTCCAGTCGATGCAGAAGTCGGCCAGCTGTTCAAGTGGCCAAACAACTTCGCATGGTCGTACAACGGCAACGTCACCGACTCCATCAAGGAGAAGGTGAAAGCTGCCGGGGGTAACGTCACCAATGCCAAGCTGCGTGTCTCGCTGGCATGGTTCAACGGCGATGATCTGGACATTCACTGCCACTGCCCGGATGGCCACGTCTACTTCAGCAACAAGTCCGGCATCCTTGATGTAGATATGAATGCTGGTGGCGTGAAGAACGCCAAAGACCCTGTGGAGAACCTCAGCTGGGTGAATCCTCGTGACGGTGTCTACCGCATCGTGGTGAACCAATGGGCTAGTCGTAGCCGTGACAACGTAGGCTTCGTCATCGAACTGGAAAACGATGGCAAGCTGAACCAATACAGCTACAGCCAAGGTTCCCGTTCCGGTGAATACGTCGAAGTCATCACCTTTAAAGTAGTGGCTGGCAAGGTCATGGACCTGTCCATTGCCAAGGGTGTTGTCGGCCAAGGCATCAGCCGTGAAGTCTGGGGCATCCCAACCGAGCAATTCCGCAAGGTAGAAACCCTGATGCTCAGCCCAAACCACTGGGATGACAGCAAGGTCGGCAACAAGCATTACCTGTTCATGCTCGAAGGCTGCAAGAACCCAGAACCGGCCCGTGGCATCTACAACGAGTACCTGCGTCCTGAGCTGGATCAGCACCGTAAGGTGTTCGAGGTCCTTGGTTCCAAGACCCTGTGCCCGGTTGTCGATGACCAGCTGTCCGGCATCGGCTTCTCCTCCACCCGCAATGATCTCGTGACCATCCGTGCTACCACGGCTGAAGGTCAGAGCGAGGTCCTCAATGTCCAA